>Ga0265338_10000879_pt1 | contig 50689 bp, 46 predicted proteins | sample 42126metaG_FD_193579 | JGI IMG/M metagenome (GOLD analysis project Ga0265338, IMG submission 193579) | Rhizosphere microbial communities from Carex aquatilis grown in University of Washington, Seatle, WA, United States - 4-21-26 metaG | ecosystem: Host-associated > Plants > Roots > Rhizosphere...
AGCGCATCCGCCCCGGATTCGGCCAGCCAGACGGTATAGCCAAACCGTTGGAGCATGTTGCCGACAATGAGCCGCACAATGGCTTCGTCTTCGACGACCAGAATGTTTTCCGTGCCACGGGGAAGCTGTGAATACTCCGGCGTAGCCGCCTTTACCTGTTTTTCGCCGGTCACCGCCGGGAAAAAAATGCGAAACGTGGTGCCCTCGTTGACTTCGCTGGTCACGTTGATCCAGCCGTGATGTTGCTGGACGATGCCATAAACCGTGGCCAGACCGAGGCCGGTGCCCTTGCCCACTTCCTTGGTGGTGAAAAACGGCTCAAAGATGCGCGGCAGATGTTTGGCCGGGATGCCGCAACCGGTATCCGTGATGGTGAGACGGACATATCGGCCGGGCACCGCGCCGGCATTTTGGGCGGCCTGCCTTTCGTCCAGCACCTCGGTCCCCGTGGCGATCATGAGGTTTCCGCCCTCGGGCATGGCATCACGGGAATTGACGGCCAGATTGAGGAGAATCTGTTCAATCATGCCTATATCCGCGCGGACCACCGGCAGGTTTGGCGCATAGGCTGACGCCAGGGAGATGTCCTCACCCAGAATGCGCTGGAGCATTTTGGCGGTTTGCGCCACGACCTCGTTCAAGTCCACGTTGACCGGCTGCATGATTTGTTTCCGGCTGAACATGAGCAACTGGCGGGTCAGGGTGGCGGCGCGTTCAGCGGCCTTGAGGATTTGATGGGAACATTCCAACGCCTCGCTGCGGTCCAGCTGTTCCTCGAGTAATTGCGCGGCATTGCCATGAATGGCGGTCAGGAGATTGTTAAAATCGTGCGCGATGCCGCCCGCCAGCTGCCCGATGGCCTCCATTTTTTGCGCCTGGCGAAGCTGGGTTTCGAGCGCAACCTCGCGGGTCACATCGCGCCGGACGCCGACGTAGTTGTTGATTTTGCCGGCGGAATCCCGGATCGGCGAGATCGTGGCCTCCTCCTCAAACAAGGTTCCATTCTTTCTCTTGTTCACGAGATGCCCGGACCACACCTCACCGTGCGCAAGCATCTCCCACATCTTGCGATAGAAGAGGTCATCGTGTTTGCCGCTCTTCAGCAGCCGCGGGTTTTGACCGATCACCTCCGAGCTCGTGTAACCGGAAATTTTTTCAAAGGCGGGGTTCACATACAGGATTTTGCCGCCGGCGTCCGTGATCATGATGTCCTCGGCGGCCTGTTCCACGGCGGTTGCCAGCCGCCGGTACGCCTCCTCAGTCTGCTTGCGTTGCGTCACATCAAACAGCAGCCCCTGCGTGCCGACAATTCTACCGTCCGCACTCCGGACGGGAATCCTGACGGCGTGCATGAACTGCGTCCGGCCATCCGGCCCGAAATATTCCTCATCTTCCTCGACCGTTTTTCCGGTTTGCATGATCAAAGCGTGGATTTCCTCGCCTTTGGAGGCATATTTGGTTGCCAGGCCCGCCGGATCTTCCATCTCCGCGTCACCGGCGGCAACCTCCCCGGGCAGTTTGCCCAGGAATGCCTCCGGGTTCATGCCTTTGAGCCGGCAAAACACGGAATTGACAAATACATAGCGGCCTTCAGCGTCCTTGCGGAAAACGCCGGCGGGCATTTGTTCGACCAACGATTGATATAGTGCCTCGGACATCCGCAACGCCAGTTCCGCATTTTTGTGTTCGGTGATGTCAATGTTCACGCCGAGCATGCGAATCGCCTGATCGTTTTTGTCATAAACCGCCTTGCCCCGGACCAGAGCCCACCGCAGCGCGTTGTCGCCGTGCCGGTAGAACCGGTATTCAGCATGAAACTCCCGTCGATCTGCAATCGCGTGGTCCGCCAGCTCTCGAATGCGCCCGCGATCCTCCGGATGCACCAGTTGCCAGAACGTCCCGGACGCATGGTCAAACGCGCCCGGGGCAAAACCGAATATGGCCTCCTCCTCTTCCGTCCAGGTGGCGTAATCGATGAGCAGATCCACATCAAAGATGCCGATTTTTGCCGCCGCCTGCGCCAGCCGCAACCGTTCTTCGCTGCCGCGCAACGACCCTTCAATTCGCACGTGTTCCGCCCGGGAACGCAAAGCCGCGATGCCAAAGGCCACATCGCCGGCCAGTTCCACCAGCAAGTCGGCTTCCGGCTGGTCAAATGCGACCGCACTGGTGGAATAAATGGTCAATGCACCAAACGTCTCGCTGCCGAGAGCCAAGGGAAGACTGATGGCGGATTTATAGCCGCGCTGTTGCGAATACTCCCGCCACTGGCCGAACTCAGGATCCTCGTCCAAATTGTGACGGATGCTTACGCGTCCGGTACGAATGGCGGCGCCGGTTGGGCCGTGGCCCCGAGGCACATCCGCCCAGCTCATCTGGAGGGTCATCAAATAATCCTTTTCCAGGCCCGCGAGCGCCATGGCGCGGATGGATTTGGCCTCGTCATGCCTGGCATAGCCAACCCACGCCATCGAGTATGCCCCTTTCTCAACCACCAGGTGGCAGATGTTTTTCAACAGTTCGGTTTCGTCCGTGGCGCGGATAAGGAACTGGTTGCAATCCGAAAGCATGTGGAGCGCCCGGTTGGTCTTTTGCAAGGAACCCTCCGCGCCTTTGCGGCCGCTGATTTCCCGTTCCTGCTGTTTCAACTGCCGCCGCATGGCCAAATAAAGGAGCAATGCGGTCACCGCAACGAAACCCCAGCCTTTGCATATGGAAATCCAAGCAATGGTGCCCGGGTCGGAAACGAAGGCGATCAGAAGCTTGTCAGAAAACAAAATCCACAACGAGGCCACCGCCGCATAAATCAGGCTAGTCCGCAAGGCCATCCCGGCAAATTTATCGCGCATTGTGAATACCTTTCACCCAAACCCAAGCGCAGCTTTTTCCGAAAAAACTGCGCCGCACAATTTTATTATTGAATGCCTTTGCTCATTTAACCCGCGCATGGAAGATCACCGGAATAAGTTAACATCCTGCAATTGTTTATCAACCAACAAATTGGATAATCTCCCCGACGGATTCACCAATCCCGATTCTGCCGCCCGCCTGTTTCCGCCCAGCTTACGGCATGGTTCAGCCAAAGCCACGCCGGGCCGCCGATGTGAAGAAATTCCGGTGACCGGCCTACCTTGAATCCAGATTTCTCCTCAAAGCTTCGGCCAGTTTTCGGGGCGCATAGGGCTTTTGGAGAAAATTGACCCCTTCCACCATCGTCAATCGCTTGTCCGCCAGATCGCCGCTGTAGCCGCTGGTGTAAATCACCTTCAATTCCGGCTTCTCATCCTGCAATTGGCGGGCCAGTTCGTACCCGGTCATTCCATCCGGCATGACTATATCCGTCAACAACAGCTGCACCCGGTACTTCTCGTTCTGCCACACTGTGATCGCTTCCACCCCGGATGCAGCCAGCAGGACGGTATAGCCAAATCGTTGAAGCAAGTTGCCGACAGCCAGGCGGACAATGACTTCGTCCTCCACCACCAGGATCGTTTCCGTCCCCCGCGGCAGGCTTGAAATGGCCGGGCGGGATTTTATCTCCGTTGGGGTGCCAGCCATGACGGGAAAATAAATCCGGAACGTGGTGCCGCGACCGGCCTCGCTGCTCACAGTTATCCGGCCGTTGTGTTGTTGAACAATCCCATGGACGGTGGCCAGACCTAGGCCGGTGCCCTTGCCCACCTCCTTGGTGGTGAAAAACGGCTCAAAGATGCGCAGCAAATGCTCGGCCGGGATTCCACAACCGGTGTCAGCAACGGTAAGTCGGACGTATAATCCGGCCGGCGCGCCGTCGTTTTGTCCGCCGGTTTCTGCATTCACGGTTTCCGTGCCCGTGGAAATGATCAATTGACCGCCTTTGGGCATGGCGTCGCGGGAATTCACGGCCAGATTGAGGAGAATCTGTTCGATCATGCCCGTGTCCGCCTGGATGGCCGGCAGGCCGGGTGCATAATTGGAAGCCAGCGATATGTCTTCACCCAGTATGCGCTGGAGCAATTTGGTCATTTGCGCCACCACTTCGTTCAAATCCAGCCGGATGGGCTGAATGACCTGTTTCCGGCTGAACATCAACAACTGGCGGGTCAAATTGGCCGCGCGTTCGGCGGCTTCGACAATCTGCTGCGCGCAGTCCGACGTTTCTCCGGATTGCGCCGCATCGCTCAGCAGCAACAGCGACGCGTTTCCGCGGATGGCGGTCAGGAGATTGTTGAAATCATGGGCGATGCCGCCGGCCAGCTGCCCGATGGCGTCCATTTTTTGCGATTGACGGAGCTGCGTTTCGAGGGCGACCTCGCGGGTCACATCCCGCCGGACGCCGACATAGTTGGTGATTTTTCCGGTGGAATCCCGGATGGGCGAAATCGTGGCTTCTTCCTCAAAGACCGTGCCGTTTTTCCGTTTGTTGATGATGCGACCGGACCAGACTTCGCCCCGGCTTAAAACGCTCCACATCTTTTGATAAAAGGCCGCATCGTGTTTGCCGCTCTTGAGAAAACGCGGGTTGCAGCCAATCGCCGATGCCCGTGAATAACCCGTGATATTCTCGAAGGCCGGATTCACATAGATGATTTTGCCGGTGGCATCGGTGATCATGATGTCCTCGGCTGCCTGTTCCACGGCCGTCGCCAGCCGTTTTTGCATCTCCTCGCCGCGCTTGCGTTCGGTGATGTCGCGCGCCAGCCCCAAAGTAAATCGTTTGCCAGCCATCCCGATCATCTCGACGGAGATCAGCAAATCGCAGGTTTCGCCCGACTTTTTGCGAGCTTTGATTTCCAGGTCCTTGCAGTGACCGCAAGCGCGCAACTGCCTGATCATTTCATCGCGCTCGTCCGGATTGGCCCACATTTGCAGCTCCGCCGGCTGCCGGCCAATGATCTCCTCGCGCGTGTAACCGTGGATGCCGGCAAAGGCTTCATTGACATCCACAATCTTTCCATCGGCAAATTCGCTGATGACGATGCCGACCGGGCTGTGGCGAAAAATGGTCGAAAGCCACGCTTCACTCTCCCGCAATGCCTGTTCGGACGCCCGGCGCTCGGTAATGTCGCGCGCCACGGTCACAATATACTCCCGGTCCAACCGCACGAGTTTCTTGTTCAATTCCACCGGAAATGTCGTCCCATCCTTCCGGCGATGGACACCTTCCATGATCAGGGAACCCGACTCCCGCAGCTTGCTCAACGTTTGCTCCCGTCCCGAAGGGGTGATGGCGGGGTCAATGTCGCACACCGTCAGGGCCAGCATTTCTTCGCGGGTATAACCGAGATTCAGAAAGGCATTCTCGTTGAAATCGAGGAATCTTCCGGTGGCGGGGTCCACCACTTCAATGCTGTCGTTGCTCCGGTCAATCAGCGTGCGAAACAACGCGAGCGCCGCCCCGGTTTTTTTCTTTTCGGCGCAATCATGGAAGACCAGCACCACACCGATGATTTTGCCGTCCGATTGTTTGATCGGCGCGCCATTGTTCTCAATGGGGGTTTCCTTCCCGTTCCGCGCCCGCAGCAGGGTAGGGCTGGCCAGGCTCGCCGCCGCTCCGCAACGGAGAATTTTTATCAACGGATCCTCCAAGGGCTGGCGCGTCTGCTCGTGGATGATGTGAAACACGGCGGACAATGTTTGCCCCGCGGCCTCGACATTGGTCCAGCCGGTCAGGCGCTCCGCTTCGGCGTTCATCAAGGTGACCCGCCCTCGCTGGTCCGTGGTTATCACCCCGTCGCCGATGCTGCCCAAGGTAATGGCATACCTGCTCCAGCCTTCCTCCGCGCGCCGCCGGGAACGATGCAACGCCTCGCTCATCGAGCTGACCAGCAGGCCGATGACGATCAATAAACCCCACCGCATGCCATCGGTTGCGTGGACAATATGAAACGAATGCAAGGGAGGCAGGATGAAATAATTTGCGAGCAGGGCCGCCAGAGCGGTCGCCGTAAACCCCGGCCCGAAGCCCCCGGCATAAGCGCTTAGGATGATCGGAAACAGGAAGATCATCAACACCGGCGCGCTGCCGTTCAACGACGCCAGTCCCAGACTCGCCAGCAGGACTGCCACTGTGGACACCACCGCCAGGGCATAGGCCAATACTCGCGGATGCCAAGGAGGAATTGAATCAGCCGGCGTGGGCGCCCGGCGGTCCATTTTCAATTCGGTTGGCTTCAACTGATCCATTTCTTAGTCAGCCGACGAGTCATGAGTCTTGATCGGCTTTTCAAATTCCAACGCGGCACATGGCATATGCCACCTGCCATTCTCTACTGGCCGTTTTGCAGCCGCCGGTAATGATACAACCCCCGGGCTCCCAGGCGGGTCACATGCAACTCGCGGTTCAGCCGCCGGCCGCGCAAATCAAATAGAATCAGAATCCAAGAGAAGACAACCAATGGCGCGGCCAGAAGCGACAAACTTACCAACGGGTTGTGCGCAATGCTTTGGAAAATGTTCAACATAAATGTCCCGAAACAACAAACCGCTTCACACGACAGGGAAAAAAACATTCTCCCCTGCCCGCTTGCCTGGATTCATACTGCTTCATATCGCCATCGGCAGAACTGCCCGAAACTTGAGCAGAAAATTTTGTCCACATGACTGGCGCCCGTCCGGTCACCCGAGACGAAACCCATGGCATTCATTATTGACTGAACATTGCGGACGGATGTTAAAGGCCAAAAGGCCGCTGGCGACGGATGACAGATGTCGAAGCTCCGGAGTGCTACACCATTCCCTCGAGCATGCTCGGGATCTGTTCCAGGGTGCGGGAGAGCGAGGCTTGGGCGATGGTGGTTTCGCCTTCCTTCACGTTTGGAAACAGGATTTTGCAGCCGGAGGCAACGAAGCATTGTTCCCGGGTCACGGGCACACAATTGCCGCTGAATCCGATTTTTTCGCTGCGAAGCAGCAGGTCGGCAATCTGGACGGAGGCGATGGTGGGCGCGTATTCGCCCGCGTTTTCAGGGTGATGATGAAACCGCGCGGTCTGCACCATTAATTCCGGCAACCGGTGGCGGGCCAGGTAAAGGGCGCCCATTTCAGCGTGATCCATCCCCAAAACCTCATTTTCAATTTCCAGAAGGTCCTGCGTGCCTGGGGCCGCCTGCCGGTGAACTTCGGTGAAATGATCGGGAAAAGTCCAGGCCATGACGATTTTACCCACGTCGTGCACGAGGCCGGCCACATAATCGGATTCGTCCGAGGAAACCTGCACGGCCGTGGTGACTTCACGGGTGAGAATGGCCGCGCCGATGCAGTGTTGCCAGAATTCGCGCCAGGGAAAGGCGCATTGCCGGGTGAGCCGCTGAAAATCTTCGATGACGGGGGTGACCATGGCGAGCTGGCGGATCTGGCGGACGCCCAGATAGAAAACCGCCTCTTCAATGCTGTTCACCGGCGTGCTCAGACCGTAATAGACGGAATTGACCAAGCGCAGCAAACGCGAGGTGAGGCTGGGATCGCGCCGGATGATTTCCGCGATTTGCGCCGTGTAACGCTGCTCCGTCAGCAACAACCCCTGCAACGCCTTGTTGACACTGCCCAACGAAGGGAGCGCAGGACAACGTTCGAGTTGTCGCTCGATGTTTCCGACTTCCAGCCGGGCGATGCTTTTTGGCGTCAATACTTCCACGATGAATCAAGAATTTGAATTTTCTCCATCCTATCGGCGGCCGGGCCAGAAACTTGAACCTCCCGTCAAAATTTTTCTCAAGTCCCGGCAAGTTTTGCCGATGACCCAGTTGCAGGGTCATCGTTGCCGGTTTTGGGACCGGGCACTGCCAAACCTGCAGGAATATTTGACAACGTGAAAAAACAATTTTGCCGTTGGGGTCGCGGGGGGAAAATGCGCGAACTCGCCGTCGGGATGTTCATCATCGCCGCCGGCCTGGTTGCCACGCCCGGCTGGTGTGGCGCCGTGGCCTACCTGCCCAGCATCGGCCCGGCGCCATTGCGATTTGAACTGGTGCTCCCGCCGGACATGGCGATGGCCTGGAAATCGTCAACACCGGCGGCCGTCGCTGCGGTTCCCGCTCCGGCAGCCGAAACCATGACGAACGCAAACAACGCTGCCGCCTTAAAAACCATTCCCACAACCGTCACCAACACCATCATCGCGGTTTCCGCGCCGGCAACCGAGCCGCTTGAAAAAACCAATCTGGAAGCAATCGCGGGTCCTTTGAATTTGCCCGTTCAGCCAGATGACGCCTCAAGTCCGATTGCCTCGCAATTATTGGCCGAGTTTTTTAAACCGGCTTCCGACGGAAAAACCCTGGCCGGAACCGCAGTGTTCACACCGGTGGAGATTGGATTCACCCCGCCATCGGTGAAGAGCGCCCCCGAAAGCCGGGCCATCTACAAATCCCAATAATCCGGCCAGATGATTACGCTTTTTCCACGCCGCATGACTGACATCCGTGATTGGAGCTGTGCCCGCTGGCTGGTGATTCCATGCCTGGCATTCTGGCTTCAGTGGCCGGCCGTGGCCGTGCCGGTGGACAACTTGTCGTCCAATACAACGGCGCCAGCCGCGCCGACCAATTCCATGCCCGCCGCATTCGATCCAGCCTTGGAAACCAATTCCGTGGTTCCGGCCGGCGGAAGGCTGGTTCAAACATTTACCACGGACCTCGCTGCAGCGTATGCTTTTGAAAAAAACGGCCAGCCGGAGAAAGCCGAGCCGATTTTGATCGGATTGCTCGGCGACAAGGTGCCGGACTCGATCCGGCAGACCGCCTTGTTCGAATTGGAGGCGGTCATCCGGATGGAAAATGATCTGCCCCGGGCGGTATCGGTCTGCGCCCAGTTTCTGGACCGCTGGCCCAATGATCCGCGCGTCCCGGAAATTCTGCTACGCCAGGGCCAGATTTACCGGCAGATGGGGTTGAACAACCTGGCGCTGACGAAATTCTACGCCGTGATGACCGCGGCGCTTTCGTTGAAAAGCGACCGGACGGGTTATTACCCCGGACTGGTTCTGGAAGCCCAGATTGAAATCGCCGAGACTCATTACCTGATGGGCCGGTTTAATGATGCGGCTGAATTTTATTCGCGCCTGATCACGCAGAACGATCCGGCCCTGAATCATTCCCTGGCCCAGTTCCGTTTGATTCGTTCCTTGATGGCCATTGGCCGCAACGAAGAAACCGCCAGCCAGGCCCAGGACTTTCTTGGCCGTTTTCCGGGCGCGCCCGAACAACCCGAAGTGCGCTTCTACCTGGCCCAAACGCTCAAGTTGCTCGGTCGAAACAACGACGCCCTCGAACAGGTGCTGCTGTTGTTGCGCGAGGAAAAAGCGACCACCCAGGAACATCCGGAACGCTGGGCCTACTGGCAGCAGCGCGCCGGCAACGAAGTCGCCAATCAGCTTTACCGGGAAGGCGATTACATCCGGGCGCTGGACATTTATATCAACCTGGCCCAGCTCGATCCCTCGCCCGCCTGGCAGTTGCCGGTGAAGTATCAGATCGGCCTCACTTATGAGCGGCTGCTGCAGCCGCAAAAAGCGGTGGAAACCTATAATGACATTCTCAAGCTGGAGCCCGAACTGGGCACGAATGCCACCCCCAGCCAAAAATCCGTGTTCGAAATGGCCCGCTGGCGCGGGGGCTTTTTGGGATGGCAAAACCAGGCGGAGACGTCGAATCGTTCCATCGCTTATTCAGCCATCACCTCCGACAATTCCGCCGCCAACACCTCAACCAATGCCTCCGTGCCATGAATGAACCCACCACCACCGACTTTGCCACCGACCTGGCCCTGGATCTAAATGCGTTTCGCCTGATCTGCGATGAAGCGCTGACCCTGGCCACCGACGAAAGCCGGAGCCTTTCCAACGCGAACGATTATAAGCCAGGCGAATTTAATCAGAAACGAAAATACTTGCTTCCGGAATTGGAATCAGGTTTAATGAAGCTAAGGAAACAGCGACAGAGCCGGCGGCAAACCACTCAGCCGGAAGAAATTAAAAATTTGTTTCATACCATTCAAAGCTTGTTGATGAAGATACTGCTTCTCGACCGTGAAAACCAGCAGTCGTTGCTCCGGCGCGGATTGGTGCCGGCAAAACATCTGCCTCCAGCGGCGGCGCAGCGTCCGCATTATGTTGCCGGTTTGTACCAGCAACATTCACAGATCCGGGGTGCGGCGCGGGTTTGAACCGCGGGAAGCGGTGAAATTGGGATAATCTGAAAGCAAGGCCCTAAGTTTGCGTATTTGCCTGAGTGGGCTGAGGTTGTTAAACCAACCGTCAGGCCATTAAACATATGTCCATCGAGAAAATAATTGTTTTGGAGGACGATGCCATCGTCCGCAAGAACCTGGAAACCTACCTGCGCCGGCGTCATTACGACGTCGCCGCCGCCGGCACCATCGCCGACGCGCAGGAATATCTGAGCAAGGACAATTTCGACATCGTTTTCGTGGACGTTCGCCTGCCGGACGGAGACGGCACCGATTTGCTCAAGCAGATCCAGGCCCGGCCCCAAAAACCGCTGGTGGTCATGATGACGGGCTTTGGCTCCGTGGAATCGGCGGTGGAGTGCATGAAGAACGGCGCGTTCGATTACCTCATCAAGCCGTTTTCCAATGAACAGATTGAAGTCACCCTGAAAAAGGCCGAGGAGTTCACGCAGCTTCTGAATGTCAACCGCTTCCTGAGCCAGGAAACCGAGGGTGGCGAACAGGAATTGCTGGGCCGCAACCCGGTCATGGAAAATCTCCGCCAGCTCATCCGCAAGGTCGCCCGCACGCAGGCCACGGTTCTGATCCAGGGTGAAAGCGGCACGGGCAAGGAGCTGGTGGCCCGCGCGCTCTATCGCGAAAGTTCCCGGGCCAACGCGCCGTTTATCCGGGTCAATTGCGCCGCCATTCCGGAAAACCTCATTGAAAGTGAATTCTTCGGCCATGAGCGGGGCTCGTTCACCGGCGCGCTCAACAAACGCGAAGGCCGTTTTGAACTGGCCCATGGCGGGACGATTCTGCTCGATGAAATCAGCGAAATTTCGCCCAGCGTGCAGGCCAAGCTCCTGCGGGTGCTCCAGGAACGCGAACTCGAACGCGTGGGCGGCAACCGCACCATCAAGGTGGACGTGCGCGTCATCGCCACCACCAACCGCAATCTCGAAAGCAGCGTTGAGAAAAAAGAATTTCGCCAGGACCTTTTCTTCCGCCTCAATGTCGTTCCCATCCGGGTGCCGGCATTGCGTGACCACCTGGAAGACGTGCCCGCCCTGTCCGAGGAGTTTATGCGCCGGTTTGCCCGCAAACACGGCGTCCATATCAAGGGATTCACCGACAGCGCCACCCAGCAGTTGATGAGTCATTCCTGGCCGGGCAATGTGCGGGAACTTCAGAACGTGGTGGAACGCGCCGTCATTCTTTGCGGTGACAATGGCATGCTCGAACCGGAACATCTCGGGCTGGCACCTTCCGACACCGCGTCCTCCCAGACGGCCAATCCGTCCTCGACCCTGGAAATTCCCGGTCAACGCAATGGAATTCCCACGCTGGCCGAACTGGAAAAGCACCATATTTTTACCGCCCTGGATCATTGCAAGGGCAACCGCACACATGCCGCCAAACTGCTGGACGTCAGCATCCGCACGTTGCGCAACAAACTTCACGAATACAACGGCACCTTGCCAAAATCCGACGACGACAAGCCGGCCGAAGCGGTATAGTCGAGAATTAATCGACGATGGCAGGGCGCACCACTCCGTGTGCGACGAATTTCGGCAATCAAGTAAACGGCGCACACGAAGTGACGCGCCCTGCCTGAAAATTTTTGATCTCGGTAATTAACCCGGAACGACCTCTCGTTCCCGGTCCCCGTTTGGTCCGGCATTTTCCGCCACAGTCGGGCTTTGCCTGACAACCCTTGCCTAGTTGGCCCGTTGCAGCGGTAACATTTTCCTCATTGGGACGACGGCATCGCCCGAAAGCCTGATTTTCGGCCAAAATTACCGATGGCACTGTCGCTGCTAAACACGGCATGGAAAGTTTAGCATGATCGAAGCATTATTCAATCAGCCAAGCTACCTGGCGGCGAAAAAGGCGCTGGATGCGACCGCGCTTCGCCAGGAAGCCATCGCCAACAACATCGCGAACCTCGAGACTCCGGGTTACCGGCGTCTCGATCTCGCGCCCGCGTTTCAGACTGAACTGGAACGCGCCTGCAACTCCGGCGATTCGCAGCAGATTGCCGCCTTGAAACCCACATTGGCGCCCGACCCGAATGCCATCGCAAGCGGCCGTGACGGCAATACCGTCCATCTCGAAAATGAATTGATGCAGTTGAATCAAAATGCCGTGACCCACACGCTCGAAACCCAGCTTGTCAGCAACATGCTGGCGCGGATGCGGCTGGCCATCACCGGCAAATAACCCTGCTTTTATGATCCAAATCCTTTCCGGCATTCAAAACACCGCCGCAGCCCTCCAGGCCGAACAGACCCGGCTCGATGTGATTTCCGAAAACATTGCCAATGCCAACACGGCCCACGGCATCGACGGCAAACCGTATCAACGGCAGGTGGTGGTGTTCGAATCCGCACTGCAGCAGGCGATGAACCCCGACGGCACGATGTCCACGCCCGCGTTGCAGGTTGCCCGCATTGAAAAGGATGCCCGCCCGCCCATCCAGATTTACGACCCGGGCAACCCCGATGCCGACGCCGGAGGCATGATCTCCATGCCTAACATCAATATCCATGAGGAAATGGCCGATCTGATTTCGGCCTCGCGCACTTTTGAAGCAAACCTGGCCGTCGTCAAAAATGCCCGGTCCATGGCCATGCAAACCCTCGCCATCGGCAAACATTGATTTTAACCCGCCGCCATGTCACCACTTTCCGGAATTTCATCAGCGCTGCCCGGCGTCATGCCGCGCGCGGGCCTGATGCCGCCCGAAGTGGCGCCCCTGCCCTCGCCGTCGGAACTGCTGAAGCCGCAGGAAATCGGACCGGCGCAGCCTGCCGGCGGCGATTTTTCTTCGATGCTCGGGCGCATGGTGTCCGAAATCAATTCGCAGCAAAATCTCGCCACCCAAAGCGTCAACGCGCTGCAGAGCGGCCAGAATGTTCCCCTGCATCAGACGGTCATCGCGATGGAGGAGGCCAACGTTTCCTTTCAGCTCATGGTCGAGGTGCGCAACCGGCTGCTGGAATCCTACCAGGAAATCATGCGGATGCAGATTTAAGGACTTATTGAATGAATCAGAATCTTGCCAAACTTTTCGCCCAACTGCGCGACATCTGGAACCAGCTCGGCGCCAGCCAGCGCATCAGCGTTGCCGCCGCCACGTTCGTGCTGGTGGCCGGCCTCACGGCGATGGCCGTCTGGTCCTCGCGCACCGACTACGGCCTGCTCTACGGCGGCCTTTCCGACAGCGAAGCCTCCAAGGTCATCACCGCCCTCGATGATGCCAAGGTGCCTTACAAGGTCGGCGCGGGCGGCGGTTCCATCCTCGTTCCCCAGGACAAGGTCTATACCATGCGCATGCAGCTGGCGGGACGCGGCATCCCGCAGGGCGAAGGCGTCGGTTTTGAAATTTTCGACAAACCGAATTTTGGCATCTCGGATTTTGTCCAGCGCGCCAATTATGTCCGCGCCGTGCAGGGCGAGCTAGCCCGCACCATCGGCCAGATCAACGAAGTCGAATCGGCGCGGGTGATGATTGTGCTGCCGGAAAACCGGCTGCTGCTCGACAAGGACAAATATCCCACCGCCTCCGTTTTCGTCCGCGTCCGCGGCAATTCGCAACTCGCGCCGCAAGCCATCAATTCCATCCGTTTTCTCGTCGCCAATTCCGTCGAGGGCCTCAAACCCAATCACGTGAGCGTGGTGGACAACCTCGGCAATGTCCTTTCCGAAAATGCCGATGACGATTCGATGGCCGGTCTGACCAGCTCCCAGCTGGCCGCGCGCCGCAACCTCGAACAATACCTCGCCAAAAAGGCGCAGGACATGCTTGAAAAAGTCCTCGGCCCGGGCCAGGCCATCGTGCGCGTCTCCGCCGAAATCAACTACGACACCATGACCAGCACCCAGGAAAAATTTGACCCCGATGGCCAGGTGGTACGCACCCAGACCAAAAACGACGAGAGCACCGATTCTTCCACCACCAGCGCCGGCTCCTCGCCGGTCGGCATTTCCGCCAACACCAGCACGAGCACCAACACCCAAACCGCCGCCAGCGCGCCGGTAAACAATTCCAACAACCACAAGACGACCTCCACGATGGAATACGAAATCGGCAAGACCACCAGCAGCCAGATCCAGGCCGCCGGCGGCATCAAACGGCTCTCGGCCGCCGTCACCGTCGCCGCCCAAATGGACGGCACGGGCGCGGATCGCAAACCGGTCACCCGCACGCCGGAGCAGCTCGCCAAGCTTCGCAGCATCGTCATCAGCGCCGTCGGCGTGGATTCCACGCGCGGCGACGCCATCACGCTGGAAGAGATGCCGTTCAACGACCAGTTCGCCACCGAAATCACCCACGATCTGGACCAGCAGCAGCAGCACGAGTTTTGGTGGAACCAGGCCCGCAACCTGGTTTATCCCGCGCTCGGCCTGGTGGCGCTGGTTGTCCTGTTGCGCCTGTTCAAACAGACACCGGTGCAGGAAATTCCGATCGGCGTCCCGGTGGGCCGGCTGATGGCTTACAAGACCAACGGCAATGGGAATGGCAACGGCAACGGCCACAGTAATGGCAACGGCAACGGACATTCCTACCGGCCCGGCGATTTGACCTTTGAAACCCAACCCGGTGTCGTGACCGTGGACGTGCTCAACCGGCTCATAAAAGAAAATCCCTCAAACATGAGCCAGGCCATCCGCAATTGGATGAACAACGGCCGCACTCCGGAATCATAATCGTATGTCCGCCACCATCGAAGCCATGCCCGAGGCCGCGACCGAGAACGCCGCGCTGAACAAAACCCAGAAACTGGCGGCGTTGCTGGTCATGCTCGGGCCCGAAAGCGGCGGAGCCATCCTGCGGCAAATGCAACCGCGCGAAGTTGAGGCCATCTCCCGCGAAATGGCGCGCTTCAACCTGATTACCCGCGAACAACAAATTGAAATCCTGGAGGAATTTTCCGACGTGGCCGTCTCCGCCAGCACCTCGGTTTCTGCCGGCGTTGAAGCCGCGCGCAACACCCTGGAAAAGGCGGTGGGCAGTTTCAAGGCCAGCGACATCCTGGGCCGCATCGTTTCCACCCGCGCACCCGTGGGCGGCGCCATGCAGGCCATCGCCGACATGGATCCCCGTCATATTTTCAATCTGGTCCGGGACGAACAGGTGCAGGCCATCACGTTCATCATCAGCCATCTTTCGCCCGAAAAAGCCGCGCAGGTGTTGAACCTGCTCCGCGTCGAACAGCGCGACCAGGTGATTGAACGCCTCGCCACCCTCGCTCCCACGCCGGTGGAGGTCGCCGAGAAGGTCGTGGACGTGCTCAACGCCAAGCTGGGTGTCAAACAGACCCGCGCCATGACCCAGACCGGCGGCGTCACCACGGCGGCGGACATTCTCAACGCCATGGACAAAACCGTCAGCCGGACCATGCTGACCAGCATCGAGGAGCGCAACCCCGAGCTGTCGATGGCCATCCGCAAAAAGATGTTTACGTTCGAGGATTTGCTGCTGCTCGCCCCGGCATCCATCCAGCGGATCATGCGCGAAATCGAGATGCGCGATCTCACCCTGGCGCTCAAAAAAGTCAGCGAGCCGCTCAAAAAACTGCTCCTATCCAATATTTCCCGGCGGGCCGCCGAATCCGTCCAGGAGGAACTGGCATTCCTCGGCCATGTCAAACTGCGCGACGTTGAAGCCGCGCAATTCCGCGTGATTGATTCCGTCCGCAAACTCGAGGCCGAAGGTGAAATTGACCTCGACGAAGCCCGCGCCCTCGAAAATGAAATGGTCTGAATCCATCCCGTTCCGCCATCCGCTCCGGGACGTGCGTCCGCTGACGCCGGCCCCGATGCAGGACTGGCAGGAACATCTCCGCGAGCGCGAGCAAGCCGCCTACGAACGCGGCCGGAACGACGGCGAACACGCCCTCGGCGAACAACTGCTCCAGCAACGCAACGAAACGGTTGAATTGCAAAAGGGCATTCTGGATTCATTACGCCGGGTGGTGCCGCAGGTCATTCAGGAAGCCGAGGCCGCGCTCATGAGCCTCGCGCTGGAAGCAGCTCAGAAATTCGTCGCCGGACTGCCGATCGATTCGAAGCTGATTGAAACCGTCATTCGGGATGCGCTGCGCCAGGTTGAAGACACCGCTGAGATCATCATCCAGCTTCATCCAGATGATCTCACCCTGCTGCGCCAGCACAATGCGCCGGTGCTCAGCGGATTGCCCGAGACCGGACCGCTCCGCTTTATCGGCTCGGCTGAAGTCACGCGCGGCGGCTGCATCGTACAAACGCGGTTCGGCCTGGTGGACGCCCGCCGCGAAACCAAGATGGAACAGCTCCGCCAGGTTCTGGCCACATGATCCCTGCCCCGCCATGTCCGACGAACCGGCTGCAAACCGCCGCCCGCCGCGTGCGGGAGGCCCGGGTGACGGAAACCTGCGGTCGCGTGGTGCAGCTCATCGGCCTGGTCATTGAATCGGAAGGCCCCGTGGCCGCCATGGGCGAGGTCTGCCGCATCCAATCCGCCCGGCACGATGGCCATACCCTCGCGGAAGTTGTCGGATTCCGGAATCATCATCTTCTACTCATGCCGCTGGGTGAAATCCACGGCATTCACCCGGGCAGCGAAGTGGTTGCCACCGGCGCGCCTTTGCGCGTGGGTGTTGGCAGTGCGCTCAAAGGCCGGGTCATTGATGGATTGGGCAGCCCGATCGACGATCTCGGCCCGATCGTGACCGAACACACCGTCGGTTTGAATCTTCGTCCCCCACATCCGCTGAAACGGCAACGCATCAATGGTGTCTTCCAGACCGGCATCAAGTCCATTGACACATTCATCCCCTGCGGACGCGGGCAGCGCCTCGGCATTTTTGCGGGCAGCGGCGTGGGCAAATCCACCTTGCTGGGAATGATGGCCTCCCAGGCCGAGGCGGATGTGAACGTCATCGCACTGATTGGCGAACGCGGACGCGAAGTACGCGAATTTCTGGAACGCGATCTCGACGACCAGGGCCGGCGGAAATCGGTGGTCATCGTGGCCACCTCGAACGAGCCCGGGCTGAACCGGGTGAAGGGCGCGTTCCTGGCGATGGCGATTGCCGAACATTTCCGCGATACCGGGCAGAATGTCCTGTTGATGATGGATTCGGTCACGCGCTTTGCGATGGCGCAACGCGAGATTGGCCTGGCGGTCGGCGAGCCGCCCACCACGCGCGGCTACACGCCGTCGGTTTTTTCGCTGTTGCCGCAATTGCTGGAACGCGCGGGCACCGGCGAGCAGGGCTCGATCACCGGCCTGTTCACCGTGCTGGTGGAGGCGGACGACATGAACGATCCGATTGCCGACGCGACGCGCTCGATCCTCGACGGCCACGTCGTGCTCACGCGCGAACTTGCCACCCAGAATCATTATCCGGCCGTGGACGTGCTGGAAAGTGTCAGCCGCCTCAACCGCGATCTGCTCCGGCCGGAACAGATCAGCCTCACCGCCGCCGCGCGCGAGCACCTGGCCGTGTATCGGAAGAATCAGGACTTGATCAACATCGGCGCGTATCCGGCCGGCAGCAATCCCCCAATCGACCAGGCCATTGCCCTGCACGAACCGCTGAACCGGTTTTTGCGCCAGGGAGTCGATGAAGGGTTTTCCGCGGCGCAAAGCTGGTCGTTGCTGACCAAAACCCTGTCGCTCCCGATCCCGGCCGGGAGGCCTGCGGCCGCAACCAAATAACCACGCGCCATGAAACCATTTCATTTTTCCCTCGAATCTTTGCGGGTGCTGCGCCAACAAAAAGAGCGGGCCGCGCAAAAACGGTATGCCACGGCGCTCACCGCTTGCGAAGGATTTGAGGTTCAATTGCGGCAGGCCACCGCGGAACTGACGGTGGGCTGGAATTTGCTTAGCAACGAACTGGGAAATGGAATTGCGGCCAACCGGCTGGCCAGCCTCCGGGCCTGGTGCAAGGTGCTCGAAATCCGGTGGAACGAACGCCAGGCCGCAGTGAATGAAGCCCGGCTGGCCGCCCAGCAGGCTTTCCAGGAAATGGCCGCCGCCGTCCGGGATCGCGAGGCGCTGGACCGCTTTCACGACAAATCCCGCCACGCCCACGATCGCGCCGCTCAACGGGAGGAGCAAAAGATGCTGGACGAACTGGCAGTGCAATTAAACGGCGCCTTCGGCCCGCTGCAACTGGCCGGCAACCATAATTAATCCCTTATGATCCGAATTCTTCAATCAACCTGGCTGACCGCCCTTCTGGGTTGTCTGCTGTATCTGGGAACCACGCTCGCCCTGGTGCGGCCGGACAAGTTTTCGGGGGCCCGGCTGGTTCCTTCCGAACTCTCCGCCACGGATGATCCGTCATGGAAATTCAAAAATCCGGAAATCGACCAGTGGGTGGCGCAGATCAAGGCCGAAAAGGAGGCGCTCGCCTCACGCGAACAGCAGCTCGCCGAATGGCAATCCCGGCTGGATTCCGAGCGCCAGGAAATTTCAACCGTCACCCAGACGGTGTCGCGGCTGCAGTTGGACTTCGACCGGAATGTCATCCGCTTTGAGGCGCAGGAGACGGACAACGTCAAGCATCAGGCCAAGCTCATCGCGGCCATGTCTCCGGCGGGCGCCGCTTCCATGTTCAATGAAATGCCGGACGACGATGTAGTCCGGATTCTATTCATCATGAAGACCGACGAAGCCAGTCTTATTCTCGACACGATGAGCAAGCTGGGCAAGCCGGAGGCCCGGCGGGCGGCCACCCTCACCGCGCATCTGCACCAGGTCCTGCCGCTTTCAACCAACGCTGTTTCGACAGCCGCCCCCTGATGCCAGCGCTTAATTTCATCCTGCCAGCCGCGAACCTCGTTTCGTCCGATGATGGCAGAATGGCCACGTCTCCCAATGATTATCAAGCATCCCATGAACGGTTCGACCAGGTCATGACGCGCGCGTTATTGCCATCCGAACCGAACGACTCACCTGCACCCGACCAACGGAGTACAACCTCACCCGCTTCGGATCCACGGAGACAGAACACGGTCTCCGACCCGCCACCACGACGCCGGATTCCAACCCGGAACATCGGGTCTGAAGATGCGCCCGTTTCCGGTGAAGCCGGCAATCCGTCAATTCAAACGAAAAACAGCAAGGCTGGCCCGAATATTTCCGATCCGAATTCTGAAAAAGGGAAAAATGATGCCGCCAGCGGCTCCTCCGATCCGAAAGAAACCAAGGTTATCCTCACCGGCAATTTGCCCGGCTTGATGACCCAAATTGCGGCCATGCTTCCAATGGTCATCCCGCCGCTTTCTGCGGCCGCCGCCCAGAAGGCAATGACAGCGGAGGCGGAAACCGTTCCCGTCATCCCCGCATCGTCAATGATCACTGCCACTCCCGGCCTGGATAGCATCGGGATTTTTCCTGCCGGTGTCCCGAGTAAGGTTTCAAACCGGGAAATCCCCTCCAACCAGGCGGCTGCGAAATTAATTTCCAGTCTGCAACCGGTCGAACAGCAAAAAAATGCGGCCAAGTCTGACAGCGCGGCGGCCGCAAAAACTAATCCGGTTGATGTTCCCATCATAGCTTTGTCAGCAAGTGATCTCAACGACCCATCATCCTCCGCGGAACCGATGGTTCATCCGCCGCAAGCTGACATTTCAACGATCACCAATCCGAGTGCAAAATCCGCAATGTCGGCGCCATCGGCGAGTCATGGCATAACCGCTGCTAAACAGTACTTGCCGATGAAAAAAACGGAAAATTTGAACAAAGTTGCCGAGTCAGCCGGGAAAACCGAGAAAGTTTTGCCGGGCAACGTCGATTCGGCGCTTCTGGAGAATAATTTGCCGGTGGCCGACCTGCTCACCCGTATTTCCCCGCGCAACGGATCGGCCACCATCACCATCGGACCGTCAACCAAGGTGCCCGATGGGATTGCCGGGCCGGTGGCGGACACTGCTGTCGCTTCATCCCTGGTTGATCTTCGTTCCCGCGCACTTGAACGCACCCACGACATGGTGGCCCTGCAAGGCATGCGCCTGACGGATTCAAAGCTTGATTCCTTGAGCGTGGTCATCAAACCCGGCGCGGGACTGCAGCTCTCGTTGGAAATGCGCCAGCACGGGGACACGATTGACGCCCAGGCGACCTTGCAGCGCGGCGATTTTGGCCATTTGAGCCAGCATTGGCCGGAACTTCAGCAGCGCCTCGAACAGCGCGGCGTCCGGCTGGCCCCGCTGGCCGGCGGGGAAAATTCCACCACCGACAGCGGCATGAATGGATTTCAACAACCAAAACGCGATTTTACCAGCCACGATCCGCTCGCGGCCGGAGCCTTCGCCGAGTTCGCGCTGGCCAGTTCGCCGATTCCAGCGACCGCCGCGTCAACAAAATTTACCAACGCCCGCCGAGGCTGGGAAACCTGGGCCTGAATCCGTTTAATTTTATGTCAACCACCGCCATCAGCTCTGCCACCTCCACCACGAACCCGATCACTTCAACCGACTCGCTCGCCGGAGCATCCCAAGCATTGTCGCAAAAGGATTTTCTCCAGTTGATGGTGACGCAAATGCAGAATCAAAACCCGCTCGACCCGCAGTCGGACACCCAGATGGCCGCGGAAATGGCGCAGTTCACATCCCTCCAGCAATCCAGCTCGATGGCGTCCTCGCTTTCCATGATCCAGGCGAACAGCCTTGTCGGCAGCACCGTCAACCTGCAGGTGGATTCGCAAACCATGACCAATGGCGTGGTGCAGGGCGTGGTGGTGCAAAACGGAGCGCCGGAAATTTTGGTCAATGGCGCGGCTTACAATCTGAGCCAGTTGATTTCCGTCGCCCCCACCTTGGCCGCTCCGGCCGGTGCCGCTCAAGGTTCCACCACCCCATGATTCCGGGCAACCAACCCTAGACCCAATTTAGCGTCAAGTTCACACATTCAACCCCAGATAAAATTATGCTAACTGCTTTAGATTCCGGTGTCAGCGCTCTCGACCAGTTTCAGGAAAGCCTGAACGTCATTGGTAACAACATCGCCAACGTGGACACCGTGGGCTTCAAGGGCGCCTCCATGAATTTTGCGGACGCCTTCAGCCAGACGCTGGGCGGCAATGCCAGCGGCACCATGCAAATCGGCACCGGCGTCCTGACCAGCGCCATCACCAATCATTACACCCAGGGCTCCATTACCAGCACCAGCGTGCCCACGGACATGGCCATCAACGGCAATGGTTTTTTCCTCGTGAAAGACGCGGCCAGCGGTGCGCAATACGTGACCCGCGACGGCGAATTCAACGTGGATTCGAACGGCTACCTGGTTACCAACACCGGAATGCGCGTGCAGGGTTACAGCGACACCGGCCTCGCCACCCTCGGCGACATCAAGATTGATAACACCGGCGCGCCGGCCGGCGACACCTCTGCCGTTCAAAGTTACAGCTTCGGCTCCAATGGCACGCTGACGGTATTGCTGGCCGATGGGACGCAGTTCACCCGCGGGCAAATGCTGCTGCAAAATTTCACCAATCCGCAACAGCTGACCAAGGTCGGCAACAACCTGTTTTCCGGACTCACTGCCGCCGGCCCCCTGGCCGCCCCCACGGCGCCCAGCAGCAACGGCCTCGGCAGCCTCGTGACCGGCGCGCTCGAAATGTCGAACGTGGACCTGGCCGGACAGCTCACGTCACTCATCACCACCCAGCGCGCCTACGAAGCCAACACCAAGGTCATCACCACCTGTGATGAAATCCTGCAGGACCTGGTCAATCTGAAACGCTAAACGTTATGGCCGAAGAACGACCTTCCACAACCACACCGCCGACGGACGACGCTACGCCTCCCACTCCTGCGCCGTCCGCCGGCGGCTTCAAAGCCTGGCTGCCACTCATCATCACCACGCTATTCATGCCGTTGCTGGCATTCGGCATGACCCAGTTCGTCATTCTGCCCCAGATTCAAAAGGGGCTTGGCATCACGCCCCCCGCCAGCGCCCCGGCCGCCAGCAAGCCCAAAAAGGATGCGAAGGAAAAACCGGTGACGGTGGCCATGAACAAACTGCTGGTGAATGTGGCCGGCACCATGGGCGCGCGTTATCTGCTGGTCAGCCTATCCATTGTCGGCTCCGGCGCGGATTTCAAGGCCCAGATCGACGAACATGATGCGCAGCTTCGCGACATGGCCAGCGGCGTGCTCGGGTCCAAATCGCTCGCCGACCTCGAGAAACCCGGCGAACGGAACCTGATCCGCAATGAATTGATTTCCGGCTTCAACACGGTATTGGGCGATTCCACCGTGCAGGAAATCTATCTCCCGGAATTTGCCATTCAATAACCGTTCATGAGTGAACCCGCTGCCCCATCCCCGACACCGGACGCCGGTGACGTGTTTGTGTTCACCGCCAGGGGCGTGCGGGAACGCCGCAAGGCCGGAGACATCCGCGGACACGACTTCCGCCAGTCCGGCTTTCTGGCAGCCAGTGAACTGCGCCGCATCCGCCAGCGCCACGAGCAATTCATCCGCTCGCTCGCCGCGCGGCTCGCCATTTTTTTACGGCTGGAATTCAGCCTCCAGCTTTCCAAGGTGCAGATTGTCGGCTACCAGAAGTTCACCGAAAGCCTGCCCAATCCCACCCATATCACGCTGTTTAAAACCGACCCGCTCAAGGGCGTGGGGCTGCTGGTGATCCCGCCGCGGCTGGGTTTGACGCTGGTGGACCGGCTGCTGGGAGGTTCCGGCCAGGCGCCGGAGGAGAGCCGCGAGTTGAGTGAAATTGAAATTGCCCTTTTCGATCAGGTCGCCACGCTCATGCTCACCGAATGGTGCAATCACTGGCCGGAAATGCGGGACCTGCGTCCGGCATTGCTCGGCCACGAAAGCAACAGCCATTTCCTCCAGACCGCGATGCCCGACACCGCGATGCTCCTGCTGATCATGAATGGCGGCATCGGTGAGCAATCGGAACCGATCCAGCTTGTTTTTCCCTATCCGACCATCGAACCGCTCATGCGGTTGCTCAGCCCGTCCCTCCCCGGAGCGGAGGTCGTGCCGGCCCCCGCAGCCAGATTGAAATGGAACCCGGAATTTGATGACGTCCAGGTGCCGGTCATCGCCGAATGGCACGGATTGAAGATGTCCGCCGGCGAAGTCACCCGGCTTAAAATCGGCGACCTGCTGTCACTCGATCCGGCCTGCGCGGCCCAGGTCCAGCTCCGGCTCAATCACGTCGCCAAGTTCACCGGCCGCCCGGGCACTTCCGCCGGCAAATGGGCCGTGCAACTGACCGGAGAAATCACACCCTGACAATTTATGATGAATGCCACCGCCGAAAATCCCGTCAATTTGAACCTGGTCCTCGATGTGCCCGTGAGCCTCACCATTGAACTCGGCGGCTGCCAGCTGCCAATGCGCGAGGTGCTCCAGCTCAACATTGGCTCGGTGGTCCAGCTGGACAAGGCCGCCGATGCACCCGTGGAACTCAGCATCAACGGCAAGCTCATCGCCCGCGGCGAGGTCGTCATCATCGAGGACCGGTACGGGGTGAAAATCACTGAAGTCATCGGCAGCGCGGTTCCTGCGTAAAACGCGAACAGCAGTAGGAAGAATGCAGAATGAAGAATTTCTCCATCATCGGCGTCGCAGTGGGTTCCGCCTTCTGCCTTCTAACTTCCGCCATTGCGCAAACCCCCAATTTGGTGGCCGCCGCGCCGCTGATCGCGCCATCGTTGCCTGATGTCGGTCCTTCCGTGCTCCGCGTCCTGGGCGCGCTGGCGATTGTCATTGGCGTTTTTCTCGGGGGCGTCTGGTTGTTTCGCAACTGGCAGCGCCTGGCCCTCCAGCGCGGCCACCGGCCCAAATTGAACATTATCGAAACCCGTCCGCTGGGCGGGCGGCAGGCGCTGTACGTGGTGGGCTACGAACAGGGACGATTTCTCATCGCGTCGTCCCCGGCCGGCGTCAGCCTGTTAAGCCACCTGCCCGAGGTCTCCGCCGAGGAAGCGGAAGTCGGGACTAAAAATTCGCCCGTTTTTGCGCAGGCGCTGGCAATGATGCTTAAAAGCAAATGAAAACGCCCCGGATCATGTTGATCGTCCTATGGCTTGCGCTGCTTTTTGGCGCGCTGCCCGTTTCCGCGCAGACCAACCTGGCCACCGGTTTTGGCCCGCTGCAGATCACGCTCGGTTCCCAAAACGGCGCGCCGGACGTGGATGCGGGTATCAAGATCCTTTTCTTCATCACACTGGTTTCCCTCGCGCCTTCGCTCCTGCTGTTGATGACCTGTTTCACCCGCGTGGTCATTGTCCTATCCTTTGTGCGCAGCGCGTTGCAGTTGCAGGGCACGCCGGCGAACCAGATCATCATCGGACTTTCGCTGTTCATCTCCTACTTTGTCATGGCGCCGGTGTGGGACAACATCAACCGGGACGCCATCGTGCCGTACCAGGCGCATCAAATCACCGGGGCCCAGGCCCTGGACCAGGCCTCCGGCCACATGCGCACCTTCATGCTCAAACAGACCCGGCCCAAGGATGTGGAACTGTTTGTCTCAATGGCGAAAATGCCGGCGACGGCACCCGACCAGCTGCCGCTGCGAGTGGTGATTCCCGCGTTCATCATCAGCGAACTGCGCACAGCATTTCAAATGGGTTTTCTCATCTTTGTACCATTTATCCTGATTGATCTCGTCGTCGCGACGGTGCTGATGAGCATGGGCATGATGATGATGCCGCCGATGACCATTTCGCTCCCGTTGAAGCTGTTGCTGTTTGTGCTCGTGGACGGATGGTCGCTCGTGATCCAGTCGCTCGTGCGCAGCTTTGGGATGTAAAAACTTTATGACGACAGAATTTGCCATCGAACTGCTCAAGGCCATGATTTACCAGGCCCTGGCCATCTCCACGCCGATTCTGATCGCGGCGATGATCGTCGGGCTGGCGGTCAGCCTGTTTCAAGCGGTGACCACCATCAGTGAACAGACCCTTACCTTTGTGCCCAAGACGCTGGCCGTGACCGGTGTTTTGCTGCTGCTGCTGCCCTGGATCATGCGGTCACTCATTGAATTCACCACCGCGGTCATCCAAAAAATGCCGCAGATGGTCCAATGAAAAACCCGTAATCTTTCTCTTAATCGTAATCCGAACCAACCCTGCGATTAAGATCAGGATGACGAACAAGATTAAGATGCGATGGAACTGGATCTATACAACTGGCTGCTGGTTTTTCTCCGCGTCGGCGCATTCCTGCTGGTGCTGCCGTTCTTTTCGATTGTCAATTTTCCCCCGACGATGCGGGTGGCCCTGTCGGCCTTGATCGCCATTCTGCTGGCGCCGTTGCTGCCGCCGTTTCCGCTGTTAAAACTGGATTTTCTTTCGCTCTTGAGCGTGATGCTCCAGGAATTGAGCGTCGGGCTGCTGCTGGGTTTCATCGCCCGCATGGTGTTTTACGCGGTGGATCTGGCCGGCAACATCATCGCCACCCAAATGGGCCTCAACATGGCCACGTTGTTTGATCCCGCCAGCTCCCAGACCGAGCAGGCGGCGGCCTCGATCCTTTTCTTCCTCGCCGCCGTGGTGATGCTGACGCTCGATTTGCATCATTGGATGCTGGTCGGGTTCGAACGCACCTACTCGGTTCTGCCCATGGGCCACGCGCATTTGAACAGCGCCCTGTTCGAAACCGTGGTCGCCCAGACCGGCAATATTTTTGTGGTGGCCCTGCAAATCTCCGCCCCGGTCATCGCCGTTTCCTTTGTGGTGACCCTTGTCTTTGCCGTCATGAGCCGCGCGGTGCCCCAGATGAACGTGTTTGCCGAGAGCTTCGGCATTCGCATAGTGGCGGGATTGATCGTCTTTGGCTTCACCATGCAACTCACCGCGCAACACGTCCTGAACTATCTGCACCGGCTGCCGGACGATTTGCTGGCCGTGGCGCAGATGCTGGGAGCGGGTGGAACATGAGCGAACAGACTGGTGAAAAGACGGAGCAGCCGACACCGCGCCGGCTGGAAGAGGCCATCAAGCACGGCCAGATTCCGCGGAGCTCGGAGGTGCAAACCGTGTTTGTCCTGATGGGAAGCCTGGCGGCACTGGCGTTTTGCGGCCAGGAAATATGGCAGCATCTGGTGGGGGCGATGGTCCTCACCCTTAGCCATCTGCATGACACCTCCTTGAGCGTCAATTCCCTCCAGGGCTATGCCGTTTCGGGAAGCCTGTTGCTGCTGAAATGCGTCGGGCCGGTCGTGGTGGCCACGATGGGCGGCGGTCTCCTGGCCGGTGCGATCCAGGCCCGTTTTCAAACCGCCTCCGAGGTGCTTACGCCGGATTGGAACCGATTGAATCCGATCACGGGATTTCAACGGGTGTTTTCCGCGCGGATGCTGGCGCCCACCGCCATCGCCATCACGAAATTCACGTTCATCATCGCCCTGACCTTTTCGGAAGTCCGAAGTGTTTTGAGCGACCCGATCTTTGGCACCTCGGTCAGCACCGCCCGCATGGCCGGCTTCCTCGCGGAAACCTGTCTGCGGATCATTTTCCGGGTGGCGCTCGGTCTGCTGGTCATTGCCGGGGCGGACTACGGGTATCAGTGGTGGCGCAATCATCAGGATTTGATGATGACGAAGGACGAATTAAAGGAGGAAATGAAAAGCAGCGAAGGCAATCCCCGGATCAAGGCGGCGCGCCGACGACGACGGTCCGTCAGCAAGGCCAAGGCGCTGGCCGAGGTGCCGACGGCCGATGTGGTGGTGACCAACCCGACGCATTTTGCCATCGCACTCCGTTACAACCGCAAGACCATGCGGGCGCCGAAAATTGTGGCCAAGGGCATCCGACTGAATGCGCAACGCATCCGCGAAATCGCGCTGCAGCATCAGATTCCCATCATCGAAAACAAACCCCTGGCGCGGATGTTGTTCAAGCATGGAAGAGTCGGCGGTGAGATTCCAGCCCAGCTATACGCCGCGGTTGCGGAAGTTCTGGCCTGGGTTTATCGGATGAACCGCTACCGCTATTACTCGGAACAGAACCAGATATGAAAACGATTGCCAGTTCAAACTTTGGTTTCGGTTTGCACCGCACCGGGAATGTCCTTTTCTGCCGGGTTTAGGCTGGCGAGGTTCCTGCTAAACGTTACCCACACCGCAATTACGCGGAAAAAGTACGACGTAACAAACCCATGGGCACACTCGGCGACCGGATGCGAAAGCTGTTGAAATACGGCGATCTGTGGCTTGTTTTTGCGCTGTTCGGCACGATTTTGCTGCTGATTCTGCCGATCCCGCCTTTCCTGCTCGACCTGTTGCTGACGGTAAGCATCAGCCTTTCCATGCTCGTGTTGCTGGTCATTCTTTACGTGCGGCAACCGGCAGAATTTACCGGGTTTCCCACGTTGTTGCTGTTTATTACGCTATACCGCCTGGCGCTGAATGTCGCCTCGACGCGACTTATTTTGCTCGATGGTTACGCCGGACACATCATCCAGGCCTTTGGCAGCGTGGTCGTTCGCGGCAATTACGTTGTCGGCATGGTGGTCTTCCTGATCCTGACCCTCATCAATTTCATCGTCATCACCAAGGGCGCCGGACGCATTGCGGAAGTCGCCGCCCGTTTTACCCTGGACGCGTTGCCGGGCAAGCAGATGGCGATTGACGCCGAACTCAACGCCGGCCTCATCAATGAGAACGAAGCCCGCAGTCGCCGCCGTTCGGTCGAAGGCGAAGCCGACTTTTACGGCGCCATGGACGGCGCGAGCAAATTTGTCCGGGGCGATGCCGTCGCCGCCATCCTGATCACGCTGATCAATATTGTCGGCGGCTTTGCCATTGGCATTCTGCAAAAAGGAATGACGATGAGCGAGGCGTTGCAACGCTTCACCATCCTGTCCATCGGCGACGGACTGGTTTCGCAAATTCCGGCGCTGATCACGTCCACCGCCGCCGGCATTCTCATCACCCGCGCGACGTCGAAAAACGATCTCGGCCGCGAACTGGGCCGGCAACTGCTCTTTTATCCGCGCGCCCTGACCATGCTCTCCGTGATGCTGGCGGTCATGTCCATCATGCCCGGTTTGCCCATGATGCCATTTCTCATCCTCTCCATCATCACCGGCCTGCTTTCCTATTCCATTCACAAGCATGGCATGCCGGAACTGGCCCTGGTTACAGCCCCCGCCGCAACCGGACAGCCGCGGGGAAAGGGCGGTGAAACCAAGCTGATTGGCGGCGGGGCCGCCACCGCAGGCGAAGCCCGGGCGGCAGATAAACTGGAAAATCTGCTGATGCTGGACACACTGCAAATCGAACTGGGTTACGGCCTGGTTTCCATGGCTGACACGCAAAAAGGCGGCGATTTGCTGGAGCGGGTTACCGGTGTGCGGCGGAATTTTGCGACGGAAATGGGCATGCTCATTCCGCCGATCCGGTTGCGGGACAATCTGCAACTGGGCACGAACGAATACCGTTTTCTGCTCAAGGGCAATTCCATTGCGCAGGGCCAGCTCATGCCCGCCCACTGGCTGGCGATGAACGCAACCAACAGCAAGGTTGCGCTCAAGGGCATCCCGACCGTTGAGCCGGTTTTTCAACTGCCCGCCACCTGGGTTACCAACATCGAACGCAAATCGGCGGAAGTGGCGGGTTACACCGTGGTGGATGCGCCGTCGGTGCTCGTCACGCATCTTTCGGAATCCGTCCGCCATCATTGCCATGAAATCCTGACGCGTCAGGATGTGCAACTGTTGCTGGACAACCTCAAGCAAACGAATCCGGCGGTGGTCAACGAGTTGATTCCCGTGCAACTGAGCGTAGGCCAGGTGCAGCGCATCCTGCAAAACCTGCTGGCCGAGGGGATCTCCATCCGCAACTTCGCGGGCATTCTCGAAAAGGTGGGCGATTACGCGGCGTACACCAAAAATCCGGATGAACTTTCCGAACACGCACGCCGGGCGCTGGGTTCCCAGCTCACCAAGCCGTTTCAAACCGAGACTGGCGGATTGCGCGCCATCACCATTGACCCGAAACTCGAACAGCAACTGGCCCAGGGCGTGCGGCAGACACCCACGGAACTGGCGCTGGTCATCGAACCCAGACTGGCGAAACACGTGATTGACGCGCTTTCCAGGTTTGTGCAGCAGATGCTTTCCGCCGGACATCCGCCGGTGGTGTTGTGCGCGCCGCAGTTGCGCCTGGCCTTCCGGCGATTTTTCGAAAACACGTTCAGCGACCTCGCAGTGCTTTCATACTCGGAAATTCCCGCCCGGATGCAGGTCCAGAACGCGGCAGTGATACCGGGCATCGAATAATGAACATTCACCATCGAACATCGAACACTAAGAATCGAATCGGCTGCGCCAATCGGCGCCGGGAACCGTCGAAGTTGGGTGTTCGATGTTCCCGGTTCAATGTTTCCCTGCTCCCGTCATGAAACTTGTTCCCTTTGTCGCCGTAAATGCCGAAGCCGCGCTGGCACAGATCCATGAGCAGCTGGGTCCGGATGCCGTGGTGGTGAGCGTGCGTCGCCTGCCCGCCTATGGCATCTCACGATTGTGGCATCACACTGGGAACATTGAAGTGGTGGCCTGCGTGGCCGAGGAAGAAGCCAAGCCCAAGACGCACACGGTCCCGCCCGGCGAAGATGCTTACGTGCCTTTTGCGGAAAAAGTCGAGCCGATGGCGCCGACGATCCCCACCTTGCGCCGCTGGCGGAGCATTACCTGGCTGGAATCACTGGGTCTTTTGCCGGCATTTGCCGATCATTTGGAACAGAAAATTTGTGCCCTGCATGGCGAGGAACCGCCGGCCATGCCAATTGCCGAATGGTCGGCCGTCCGCAATGTTTTGGCGGGTTTCTGGCGTCCCGCCCGGCAGGTGATGGAAAACACCGGCAGACCGCATGTTTTTATAGGTCCACCCGGCTCGGGCAAGACCACCGTGTTGTGCAAATGGATGACCCTGGCAGTCCTGGCTGAAAATCAAAAGGTACAGGTGTGGCGGCTCGACGGTGAAACCGCTAATACCGCTGAATTTCTCTCGTTACATTGCGAAATGATCGGCGTGCCGATTGACCGTTTCTGGCGGGCTCCGGACGAGCCGGTGGATCTGTTCTTTGTGGATTTGCCCGGAGTCGAATCGCACAACAGTTCTGCCATAGCCAACCTGCGGGTCCAGGTGGGCGCTCTGCCACAACCGCATGTGCATCTCGTGCTCAATGCCGCCTGCGAAACCTCCCTCCTGTTTGAACAAATCCACGCCTTTGCCGCGCTGGCACCGGAGGATGTCATCTTCACGCATCTGGACGAGGAGCGCCGGCGCGTAAAATTGTGGAATTTTGTACTGGGCACGAATTGCTCGTTGAGTTTCCTGAACGCCGGGCAAAAAATTCCGGGCGAGTTTCATCGCGCGGAGTCAGCGCTGCTCTTCCCGTTCGAAAATCGCCGGTAAACATTGGGTTTCTTCGTTCCCGTCCGCCGCCAAAATCCCGCTGGCAGACCTTGTGCTAAACGTTGTTCAAACGCACATGAAGTCTTTCATGATTCTCGGTTCCGTCGTCGGTTTTCTCATCGGTGCCGGCTTTAGTCTGGCCGCTGGTTGTCCCTGGCCCACCGCCCTGTGGCGGGCTTCGGTCGCCGCGCTGCTGGTTGCCCTGCTGGCCCGCTGGTGGGGCCGCATCTGGTGGTCGGGACTGCGGGAAGCCGTCGAACAACGGCGTCACGCGCGTTCCATCACTCCGGTCAACCCCAAGCCCGCGGTTAAAATATGAACGCCTCCACCTGTGAACCACCCAAACCTGACGTCGTGACCACCGCACCGCCGCCCTCGGCCCAGGAACTCTGGCAGCGCTATCATCAGCGCAATGATATTTCCACCGAGAACGCCCTGGTCGAACGTTACCTGCCCCTGGTTGCCGCGGTCCTCGGCCGCCTGTCCATGACCCTGCCCGAACACGTCAGCCACGATGACCTCCACAGCGCCGGTCTGGTGGGATTGCTGCAGACACTTCGTAATTATGATCCCACCTGCGGGTCGTCATTTGAAACGTATGCGCGCATCCGGATCCGCGGCGCCATGCTGGATGAACTGCGGCGCATGGACTGGGTGCCGCGCACCATCCATGAAAAGGCCCGCAAAATCCAGGAAGTGATGGGGCGGCTTGAACAGAAACTGGGACACGCTCCAAATGAAACGCAAATGGCCAAGGCGCTGGACTTGTCCGTGCCAGAATACAACGAACTGCTCGACGAGGTCCGTCCCGCAACCTTTGTCTGTCTCGATGCCGCCGGTTCCTCGGATGACGGCGGCGACACCGGCAGCTTATATGAAGTGATTGCGGACACTTCCGAGGAAAACCCGGTGGAACAGGTTTCGCAGCGGGAACTCAAAAAGGTCATTTTTGAACGCTTGAAGGAACTCCCGGAAATTCAGCGCAAAGTGCTGGCGCTTTATTATGTCGAGGACCTGCATCTGCGGGAAATTGCGGAAGTTTTCGGCCTGACCGAATCGCGCATCTGTCAGATTCATTCCCAGGCCATCCTGGCCATTCGCGCCTATGTGCAACGATTTGAAGCCGGCCTCGTCCGGCGACCTGCAAACGCCCGCACATGATCATCATCATCGGTTTTGTTATTGTTTCGCTCTGTGTTTTTGGCGGCTTCATCATGGAAGGCGGCAAAATGGCCGTGCTGCTGCATGCGCTGGTCAACGAAATAATCATCATTGCCGGCGGCGCGGCCGGGGCGCTCATCGTCATGTCGCCAAAAAAAGTGCTCCAGGACATCGTCAAGGGATTGCTCACCTGTCTCAAAGGCGCCCCGCACAATCGTGCGGCCTACGAGGATTTGCTGAAGGTGCTTTATGAATTGTTCCTGCTGGGCCGGCGCAACGGCATGATCGCCCTGGAAGAACATGTCCTGGAACCCCAGAACAGCGTCATATTCAAAAAATATCCCCGTTTCTCCAGTAATGAACATGCCATGCAATTTCTCTGCGGCAGCCTGCGGCCGATCATTGACGGCAAAATCAAGCCCGACCAGTTGCGCCTGCTGCTCGATGCGGAACTGGATCGCATGGAAATTGAACATTATGCGCCGGTGAACGTGCTCACCAAAACCGCCGATGCCATGCCCGGCTTCGGCATCGTCGCCGCCGTGCTCGGCATTGTCATCACGATGGCATCCATTTCCGGACCGGTGGAACAGATCGGCGAGCACGTAGCGGCCGCCCTGGTGGGGACATTTTTGGGCATTTTACTTGCCTACGGTTTCATCGCGCCGCTGGCGATGAACCTGGAATTTGTCAGCGCGGCGGAAATGGATTACACCCGGTGCATCTCGGCGTGTGTCATTGGCTTTGCCAGCGGCATGGCACCCGTCACCGCCGTCGAGCTGGGCCGGCGCGGTTTGAGCAGCGAGCTGCGGCCGAGCGCGGACGAGATGGAACAGATGTTCAAGGGCCTCAAGACCGCCAAGTAAAGTTTCCCATGGCCCACAAAAGACATCCCTCCCATGGCGGTTCGTGGAAAGTCGCCTATGCCGACTTCGTCACGGCCATGATGGCGCTGTTTCTCTGCCTCTGGCTCACCTCGCAGGACCAGAAGATCAAGGACGCGGTTGAACGCGCCTTCAAGAACCCGTTTTCTTCCGTCACCAAGGAATCCACCGGCATCATCCCGAACAAGGACGCCTCCAGCACTTACAAGCAGGAGGGCCGATTCAGTTCCGTCTCCGCTGTGGAAATGGAAACGATGCGCCGTCTCAGCGAGGACCTGGCCAAACTGCTCAAGCGGCGGGATGAGGACCAAAGCAGCGTTCAAATCGACGTAACGCCGGACGGCCTGCGCATCAATATTTTCGACCGGACGCAAAAACCCATTTTCAACCCGGACACGGCTGTGTTCACCGATTACGGCGGCTGGGTTTTCAGCACGCTGGCCTGGGAGATTGCCCGGTTCACGACCTTTCACATCGAACTCGAAGGCCATACGGAGGCGAATTCCCAGACCGGCCATGAGCAGCATGGCAAATGGGAGCTTTCCACCGAGCGTTCCAACGCGGCGCGGCGCAAACTCGTCCAAAGCGGTGTCATCGAAACCCAGATCTACAAGGTTTCCGGTTTTGCCGACACCGTGCCCATGCCGGGATTTGCGCCGGAAGCGGAAGTGAACCGCCGCGTGACGGTCATGCTCAAACTAAAGGAATCCGTGGATGCACTCCCGGATTCCGCATCCCCGGACTCATCCCATGACACTCCTGCGAACTGAATCCTTTGTACCGCTGACAACCCTGCCCGCTTCCGGCGAATCCCGGGAGTTCCGCGTCACCGTCATTCCCAAAGCCGGGCAGACCCAGCCGCTGCAATCGCTGGAAACCCAGTCCGCGATTCGGGTGCCAGGACCGGTAAAAAATTGCGAACCGAGCGTCTCGCTCCAGAGCGACGGGGACCGCATCACCAGTATCCGCGTCCAATGTGCCTGCGGCCAGGTCATGGAATTGGCCTGCGTTTACGAACCGGCGCCCAAGCCGGCATGAAAGTCCGCCCGGCAATTTCTGCTGCCAATCCCGGAATCTTTTGCCACGGCAAAACGTCCGGCCGGGCAAAAACGTCCAAAAACGCGCATGGCACAACCGCTGCTAAACCACCACTCGTATGGAAGTAAGTCTTTACCAGGCCGCCGCCGCGATGAATGCAACCGAACGGTGGCAGGAAATGATTTCCGACAATCTGGCTGCTTCCTCCATCCCCGGCGCGCGCAAGCGTGAGATTTCATTTTCCGCGATCCAGGCGGGTCTGGCTTCCCAGACCTCCAGCGCCACCAATGCCGGCTACGTCATTCCCTCCGCCAATTCCGTGACCAATTTTCAACAGGGCGAATTGCATCCCAGCGGCAACGCGATGGATTTTGCCCTCGAAGGGCCCGGCCTCTTTTCGGTGCGGATGCCCGACGGACAGCAAGCCTACACGCGCAACGGCCAGTTTCAACTGAACTCCCAGGGCCAGCTCGTCACCACCCAGGGTTTTCCCGTGCTGGGCGAGGGTGGACCGATCCAATTCGATGCCGGCAGTTCCACGCCGATTACCGTTTCCGCCACCGGCGAAGTCAGCCAGGGATCCGAACAAAAAGGGAAACTTCAAATCACCGAATTCAACAAACCCGGCCTGCTCACCGCCCTGGGCGGCGGTTTGTTTCGGACGGATGACCCGGGGTTGAAGACCACCAACGGCACCGACACCCATGTGCGCCAGGGTTTTGTTGAAAGCGCGAACACGTCGCCCACCATCGAAATGGCCGGCCTCATCACTGCCATGCGGATGTTTGAGGCCAATCAAAAGGTGCTCCAGATGCAAAGCGACCGCATGAGCCGCGAAATCACCGATCTGGGCAACCCCGCCTAAGATGAACCCACTAATTTGAATTATGCTCCGCGCCCTTTACTCCGCCGCCGCCGGGATGCAATCCCAGCAGATGAACCTGGACAACATTTCCAACAACCTGGCAAACGTCAACACCACCGGTTTCAAGAAAAGCAAACTGGAGTTCCAGGATTTGCTTTACCAGACCACCCGCGCCGCCGGCTCCGAGACCGGCGGAGGCAACCAGCTGCCCTCCAGCCTCCAAATCGGCCAGGGCTCGATTCCCGTTGCCACCCAGCGCATTTTCACCCCCGGCGAATTGACGCAGACCGGCGAGAATCTCGACGTGGCCATCCAGGGCGACGGTTTTTTTGAGGTGCAAATGCCCGATGGCACACTCGCCTACACCCGCGACGGCGCATTGAAGACCGATTCGTCCGGCCGGATCGTCAACAGCGACGGCTATCCGCTGCAGGGCGGATTCCAACCGGTGCCCGCCGGCACCACCAACATCTCCATCTCATCCACGGGCGCCGTGACCTACACGACCGCAAGCGGCACGACCAACTCCCAGTTGCAAATTGTCCGTTTCAACAATCCCGGCGGCCTCGAGGCCCAGGGCCATAACCTGTACAAGGAAACCACCGCCTCCGGCACCCCGGAGCTGGGCGAGCCCGGCTCAAATGGCTTCGGCGAACTGCAGCAGGGTTACCTCGAACTTTCCAACGTCAGCGTCGTTGAGGAAATGGTCAACCTCATCCTGGCGCAGCGCGCCTACGAAGTGAACTCCAAGGCCGTGCAGGCCGCTGATGAAATGATGCAAACCAGCAACAATCTGCAACGGTGATTTTTAAAATGAGCACCTCCAAACTTCAACTGTCAACCTCCACTGTAAAAAGCACGTGTCTTCCCCGTGTCATTGCAGGTTGGCTGTTGAATGTTGGTTGTCGGATGTTTCTTGCGATTTCTCTGGGCGGCGGCTTCGTCATTCAACTGCGCGCCGATGAGCCTTTGGCGGCGCCAACCAATGCGCCCCAGATGCGCGTCTTTGCCGAATCCGACATGCTCGCCCTGCTCACTGCCACGCTCCAGCAGGATTATGTCAAGGACAAGGGCGACCTGGAGCTCCGGTTTACCCAGCCCTGGTCCGCGCCCACCTTGCCGGATGGACCGCTCGCGGTAAAAATTCTGGAATTGCCCAACGTCGGCGTCACATCTTCGTTCATCGTGCGATTTCAACTGTGCTCGGCCGCCGCGATTCTCGGCACCTGGCAGGTCTCAATCCAGGCCCATGTCTGGCGCGAAGTCTGGGTCGCCCACACCTCGCTCCAACGGGGCGAGCCGGTCAGCAATGCGGACGTGGTCCAGGAGCGCCGTGACGTGCTCAACATCCATGAAGCGTTGGCCGGATTTGCCGCCGGCGATCCAAATCTGGAACTGGCCGAGCCGGTGGCCTCCGGCGTTCCCCTGCTCGCGCGGGTGATCAAACCCCGCGTGGTCATCCATCGGGGCGAGGTTGCCAATGCGGTCGTGCAGGACGGCGCGTTGAGCATCACCACCAAGGTTGAGGCGCTCGAAGATGGTGCGCCCGGCCAGATGATTCGCGCCCGCAACCCGGTTTCCCGCCGCGACTTGAGCGGACGGGTGCTCGACGGCCAGACCATATTAATCTCATTATGAAACCGCAAAACCATTTTCATCCCGGACTCGTTCTAGCCATCGCCCTGCTGGCCATGTGCCCCGTCGTCGCACGGCCGCAATCGCTCTGGCACGACGCCTCGTCCAAATCCATGTACGCCGACAAACGCGCGTCCGGAATTGGCGACATCATCACCATTTTGGTCCAGGAAAACAGCACGGCCACCAAGAACAACGAAACCAAGACAGAACGGAATTCCAGCCTGAGCGCGGCCATCACCTCGTTTCTTTACAGCCCCGGGGCCAGCGGCCTGCTGACCAAGGGCGGCTCGTTGCCGGCCATGGCCTATAATTCGGACAGCAAGCACGATGGCAGCGGCAGCATCAATAATTCAGAAAACGTCATCGCCAAGATCGCCGTGCGCATCGTGGACGTCCTGCCCAACAATAACTTTGTCATCGAAGGCAAACGGGAAACCTCGTTCAGCGGCGAGCATCAAACCATCATCCTGCGCGGCGTGGTCCGGTCGGACGACGTGAATGCGGACAACACGGTATTCAGTTTCAATGTGTCCGACGCCACGATCCAGATTATTGGCAAGGGCACCGTCACCGACAGCCAGCGCAAAGGCTGGTTCACCCGTCTTTGGGACAAATTGAATCCTTTTTGAATCATGCCCCTCGTTCCACGAATTTTGAATCCGAACAACCGGACGGCGTGCAACAGCGCCACGCTGCCCTTTGATTTTCAGCTGCGGGAACGGCCGGCGCAGGCCAAGGCGCAAGTTGTGGCGATTGGCTTTGCCAGCGACACCGTTTGGAAAACGGCCATCAAAATTGGCACCACCAAATTGGTCCTCCCGGCGCTGTGGCTGCTCCTGACTCTGGCCTGGACGGCGCCTGCCCAAGGCGTCCGGGTCCGCGACCTGGTGATGGTCGCCGGGGCGCGCGACAACCAGTTGATCGGCTACGGCCTGGTGGCCGGCCTCGCCGGTGATGGTGACAAGGATCCCGTTTACACGAAACAAACCATCGCCAACCTGCTCCAACGTTACGGAATCAACGTGCCCGCTACGACACTTTCCGCCAAAAATGTCGCGGTGGTCATGGTCACCACCGACATTCCCGCATTTGCCAAACCCGGCGCCCGCATTGACGTGCAGGTGTCTTCGATGGGCGATGCCAAATCGCTCCAGGGCGGCGTGCTGCTGCAAACCCCGCTGCTCGGCGCGGACAACAAGGTTTATGCCGTCGCGCAAGGCCCGATGTCTGTCGGTGGCTTCACCGCCGGCACCGGTGGCGGTGGCGGAGCGAGCGTGACGAAGAATCATCCAACCGTGGCCACCATCATCGGCGGCGCACTGGTGGAACGCGAGATCCAGACTTCGATTGTCCGGGACCGGACGATTGAGCTTTTGTTGCGAGACCCGGATTTCACCTCCGCCGCGCTCATGGCCGAGGCCATCAACCTGGTGTTCACCAATGCCGCCCACGCAATGGATTCCTCGTCCGTCCAGGTCCGCCTGCCCATGGGCGCCGAGTTGGAACCGGTGGATTTCATCGCCCGGCTGGAGAGCATCGAAGTCATACCCAGCACCCCGGCCCGCATCATTCTGAACGAGCGCACCGGCACGATTGTCGCCACCGCGAGCATCCATATTTCCAGCTGCGCCGTTTCCCAGGGCAGCATCACCATCAACGTGGCCTCGACCCTCGGCGTGTCGCAGCCCAATCCCTTCAGCTCCAAGGGGCGGACTGAAGTCACACCGACCACGACCACAGAAGTCACGGAAAACAAATCGGCCATCGTCACGCTGCCGGAATTGCCGACGGTGGAAAAGGTGGCAGCGGCCCTGAATGCGCTCGGCGTGACGCCGCGTGACATGATGGCCATCTTCCAGACCATGAAACAGGCCGGGGCCCTGCAGGCCGAACTCGTCATTCGCTGATATGGAAGTAAATCCCATCCAACGCCAGATCGTTGCTTCGGACATCGCGCCGGAACAGCTCGCAGGCAATTCGCGCCTGACCGAAAAGCAGAAGATCGGCGAAGCCAGCCGGCAGTTCGAAGCCGTACTGTTGAGGCAGATTCTCGGCGACTCGCAAAAAACCGTCATCAAGTCGGAGTTTTCAGACAGTTCCACTGCGGCGGGGATTTACCAGGACCTTATTACCAACACGCTTGCGGACAGCATTTCAAAGTCGGGCGCCTTCGGCCTGGCCAAAACGTTTGAGCAGCAGCTCAACCGCCCGCCCAGCAGCAGCGACAAGGCGGGCCAAGGCACATCTGCCAAGACCATGTCCGCTTCGACGACCAAGGTTGCCGCCGCCCGGCCGGGAATCCAACCCGCGCACGGAACCAAATCCAAGCCGCACATTCACCACCCCGTTTCCTTTTCCGCAAACCAGCCATGAACATTTTGCTCCCCAACCTTATTGAAGCCCTGCGCGAAGAATTGAAGCAGTACGGCGAAATGCTCGCCCGGCTTGACCACCAGCAGGACGTGGTGATGCGCCGCCAAACCGAGGACCTGCCCCGGAGTGTCGCCGACATCAACAGCCAGGCCGAAGTCATTGCCGCCGCCCGCTGCGAACGGGAACAGCGCCAGCGTCAAATCGCGCGGCGGTTGAACCTTCCCGAAAGCGCCGCCTTTTCCGCCATCGTACCGCTGCTGCCGGCGGACTACCGTCCCCTGATGCAGGCACTCGTGCAGGAAAACAACGAATTGCTCGTCCGGGTCCAGCAACGCGCCCGGCAAAACCATCTGCTGTTGAGCCACGCGGTTGAACTCATGCAACGCCTCATCAACGCCATTTTTCCCACCGCCAGCCCAACGACCTACGACGGAGCGGGCCAGGTGCCGGGCATCAGTCTGCCGCAACATTCACTGTACGAAGCTGTCGGTTAACCCAATAAAACTATGCTAGGACTATTTGGCACACTCAATCTGGCCGCGCGTTCGCTGCAAACGCAGATGACGGGCGTGGAAGTCTCGGGGCAAAACCTCGCCAACGTCAACACCACCGGTTACTCGCGCCAGCGCGTCAACATCCAGACCAGCCCGGATGTCACCACCGCCATCGGATCGGAAGGCACCGGCGCCAATGCCGTCGCCATCCAGCAGCTCGTCAGTTCGCTGCTCAACAATCAGATTCAAGGGCAGTCGAGCACCAGCGGTTACTGGAACGCCCAGCAGGGCGCCCTGCAGACCGCCCAGACCGATCTCAATGAATTTCTAAACGGCACCGGCAGCTCCAGCAGCACCACCGGCGCCGCCGACAGCACCACCAGTTCCGGCTTGTCCAGCCAGTTGAGCGGACTGTTCAACGCCTTTAAAGGGCTCTCCGCCTCGCCCACTTCCATGACCGCCCGGCAGGCGGTCATCACCCAGGCCCAAAACCTGGCCACCACTTTCAACCAGGTGGACAGCCAGCTCAGCTCTCTGAATGATTCGCTCAACTCCTCGCTGTCCAGCGATGTAAGCTCGGCGAACAAGCTGCTTTCCGACATTGCCAATCTGAACTCGGAGATTTCCTACGCCGGATTCACCGGCGGCACGGCCAACGACCTGATGGACGCCCGTGAACAGGACCTGGAAAACCTGTCGCAGCTCGTCAATGTTCAGACCAGCACCGGCACGAATGGCGCGCTGGACGTCAACATTGGCAACCAGACACTCGTCTCCGGCAATCAGGTGGTGGACACGCTGCAAACCTACGATGCGGGCAATGGCAAGATGCTGGTGCAAACAGCAACCGGTGGCGTGCCCCTGACCTTGACCGGCGGTTCAATGCAAGGAACCATTGACGCCCGGGACGGCACGCTGCTGACGTTAAGGAACAAGGTCGGAAATCTGGCTTCCAGCCTTCTTACTGCAGTCAATAACACTCACAATGGCGGCTTCAATCTCAACGGTGGTTCCGGCACATTATTTTTCAACGGAAACAGTTCAAGTAATATTAGTGTCAATCAATCGCTCGTGGACAATCCAGCTTTGATTCAAGCTTCTGGTACTTCGACGGCAGCCGGTGACAACAGCGTGGCGTTGGCCTTGTCCCAATTGGCATCCACAACAATGTCCGACTTAAACGACCAGACTTTCAGCGACACCTATACCCAATCCGTTGCCGGCCTCGGTGACGCAGTGCAGACCGCAAACGACCAGGTGACCAATCAGGCGGTCGTGACCAATATGCTCCAGACCCAGCGCAGTTCTGTCAGCGGGGTGAATGTGGACGAGGAAATGACCAATTTGATGGGCTTCCAGCGCGCTTATGAAGCCTCGGCGCAACTGGTGACGACCATCAACACCTTGATGGGCGACACGCTGGCGATGAAGACCTCGTAGTATTATGCGCGTAGCCACCAACTCCTATACTGATTCCATGTTGAATCAGTTCAGCCTGCTGACCGCCCGGCAAAACAATTTGCAAAACCAGGCTGCCACCGGGCTGAGTCTTCAGGCGCCGTCGGACAATCCCGCGGCGATGCAGGACACGCTGAATGACCTGTCCCAGAAGGCCGTCCAAACGCAATACAGCGCCAACATCGCCACGTTGCAAACCCGCGCGACCTCCGTTTACAACGTGATGCAATCCCTCCAGACACTCACGAGCCGGGCCGGAGAGATCGCCACGCTCGCCGGCAGCGCCACCGCCTCGCCGGCGGACTTGACCAATTATGCCGGTGAAGTGACACAATTGATCCAGCAGGCGGCTCAGTTGATGAACACCAAGGATGCGGCCTCGGGCCAGTATCTTTTCGGCGGCACCAACTCCACCCAGACTCCCTATGCCGTCGCCACCAACGCCAGCGGCAGCATCACCGGGGTGACCTACCAGGGAAACTCCTCCGTCAATCAGGTTGAGGTTGGCCCCGGTTCCACCCTGTCCGTGGACGTACCGGGTGAGAACACCGCCAGCACCGGTGTGCGCGGGCTGATTACCGACAGCCAGTCCGGGGCGGATCTGTTCAACCATTTGATTTCGCTCCAGAACAACCTTGTGGCCGGCAACACCGCGGCCATCACCGGCACCGACAGCGCCAACCTGCAAAAAGACGACAATAATCAACTTTATCAGGTCAGCTACAATGGCGCGCTGCAGACCCGGCTCAACAATGCCGCCACCTTTGCTGCCAATCAGTCCTCCTCGCTCGACCAGATGATTTCCAATTCCTCCAGCGCGGACCTGGTCCAGACCATGGTCCAGTTGAGCCAGGCGCAAACCGCCTATCAGGCGGCGCTCCAGAGCAGCGCCAAGATCATGCAGATGTCGATTCTGAATTACCTGCCGTAAGTCCTGGCTACCAATGCTTCTTCACGCTGATGAATACATTCCACAACAAGGCAATTTTCGCCCGGTCCCAAGCCGATTTTGCCGGGTGGCGCTGCCGCCGCCCGCAGACGTCTCCCCTTTTCGCACTTTTTTGCCGGTTTATCGTGCCCCGGCAATTTCCACCGACCGTGGCACATTCACTGCTAAACATCCACTGACATGAAATGCGCCGAACCAATCGAAAGAGAAACGGAAACCCCTGCCGCGCTTCCGGCCAACCAGATCCGGTTGCCAATGGGGCTTCTGGGTTTTGAACAGATCAAGGACTATGTCCTGCTCGTAAACCCTGCCGAAGCGCCCTTCGCCTGGCTGCAGGTCGAAGCCAACGTTTCACTCGCCTTCATCGTCATCGATCCTTTTCTTGTCCTGCCAGGCTACCAGCCGAACATTCCACAGGGGGACGTGGAATTCATCGGTTTGAAAGAACCGAACGATGCGCTGCTGCTCAACATCGTGACGGTCCACGGCCCCAATCGCGCGACGGTGAATTTAAAGGGCCCCATTGTCATCAACCGCGTGACTCGCGTTGGCAAGCAGGTCATTCTTGCCAATGCCTCCGAATATTCGATCCAACATTCCCTGCCCGTTGCTGAAACTGCCGCCTAACCCTTTCGCCCCATGCTTATTCTTTCGAGAAAACCTGGCGAAAGCATCGTGATCGACGGACGCATTCGTGTGAAAATCGTCCGCGTCGAAGGCGACGTCGTCAAGGTGGGCATCGAGGCTCCCTCGGATGTGCCGGTGCACCGCCAGGAAGTTTACGAGGAGATTCAACTCAGCAACCAAAAGGCGCTGACCCGGCAGAGTTCGCCGCTGCCCAAACTGACAGCGGTCGCCAAGGCTAAAATCCCTGACGCCGGCCCGGCGGCGGGACCGGCCAAAAAGCCCAGCCTGCAAAAAGCATGAAAGCCTGCGACACCAGGCCGGAACGATTTACGCGGCAAGAGCCGCAACGATGTCCAGCGATTAACGTCGGTCGCTAAAACGGCGAAGACCGCTGGCTCCTTCCCCGGGCGGGCCGTTTATTCGGTCCGCCCGGAAATGAGGAGAACATCAGATCATCAACCGGAACCATGCCGGATAAAATACGGCGAACAGGCTTTTTCGGGCTGATTGCCAATGCCAACAATTTTAAATTGGAAAGAAACTGGATATGACCATTTCCCTGGACGACGGTCTCACTCTTCAACTCGGCGAACAAAGTTACATTCACGACCAAAAAATCCGCAACCCCAGCGGTGCCCTGACCCAAATCACCATCGGGAAGTTCTGTTCCATTGCCACGGATTTGACCGTCATCGGGTATGACCATCACCATGAATGGATCACCACATATCCCTTCCTGGATGACGCCCACCGCGCCGTCTGGCCGGGGACGACAGGGATTCCCTACCCGCAGGCGCCTGAATTCGGCAGCAATAAGAACCGCGGCGACATCGTCATCGGCAATGACGTGTGGATGGGCTACAACGTAAAATTGTTCAAGGGAATAACGATCGGCAACGGTGCGGTCATCGGCGCCTGTTCCCTTGTCACCAAATCGATTGAGCCTTACACCATTGTTGCCGGGACGCCGGCCCGCCCTATCCGCAAACGGTTCACAGATACGGAAATTGCCGTGCTTGAACGGATCCGCTGGTGGGACTGGCCCCCTGGGTTGATCAATCAGTATCTGCCATTTCTCTGCAGTTCAAAGATTACGGACTTGGAAAAATATCTGGCATTGGATCCGGAAATCCTGCGGCTCAAATCGGAAACGAACGGCAGCGATGCTCCGACACTTCACGCGCAAAATGGTGCAACCAAAGCCGGCTCTTCCGCTCCAACGAAATTTCCCGGCATCCGGAAACACGTGGCCGAAATCCATAACAGTTGTCACTTCATCGAGAATGCGCTGATTTTACATCCGCGTACGCTCTATCACTGTTGTATTCCCGTGAAAGGCAAATTCGGCTCGACCAAAATTTGCGACTATCAGGGGGGCCCGCTGCCGATCGATAAAATCATCGAGAGCCGGGACTTTTACCGGCGAAATCTGGCCCGCCCGGAAACCGCCAAAAAGTTGCATTGCGAGGGTTGTGTGTACCAGAAGCGGCAGGATTGGAGCAGTTCCTACCTCTTCACCAACCTGCACTTCAACCATACCCTGCTCTGCAACCTGGAGTGCAATTTTTGTGTTCAACGCGGTATGGATGCCAGGCTGATGAAGCCGGATTACGACGCGCTGCCAGTGCTCCGCCATCTGATTGACAACCAATGGCTGGCCCCCGATGCCTACATCTTCTGGGCCGGCAGCGAACCGACGTTGCTCCATGATCTGGGCGATTGCCTGAAGCTGGCGATGGAGTATGGCACCCGCAATGAAATCGCCACCAATGGCACAATTTTCTCCCCGGCGGCCCACGATCTGATGAAGCCCAATGGCCGGCTCTGCCTTAAGACCAGCGTGGATTGCGGTACCCCGGAAACATTTCTCCGGATGAAGGAAAAGGATCTCTTTCACCAGGTCTGGGCCAACCTTGCCCGATACGCCTCCACTGGTGCGGAAGTCAGCGCCAAATACATCATTTGCCACGACAACCTGGACATCAAAGATTTGGACGGGTTCGTGGAACAGGTCGGGATCAACAAAATCCGCTGGGTGCATATTGACATCAACCACAACTATGCCGAATCCGAAGTCGGCCCCAAACACATTGAAGCGGCGGCCTATCTGCAAACCGCTTTGCAAGAAGAGGGGGTTACGGTGCATTGTGGCGTGCACAGCACGGCAGCCATTCCCGATTTCAATCTGCGCGTTCAGTCAACCAACAAACACCAACCCGAGGCTCCAAAGCCGGCTTACGTTGCCAGTCCGGCCATTTTCAATTCGGTAAGTACCCCGGCTCCCCGACTGTCGCCGCTTCCGGTGGCCGCCGCCCCGGTGGGCAACTGCAATGGCCATACGCCGACCATTTCATCGAACGATTCCCGGCCAGCGACGACCGGTTCTCCGATGTTCAGCCAAAGACCGGCCTTGACCCCACGGTTTATCCCTCCCACCGCCCCGGCCAGTGCGCCCGAGCAGGCCAGCGCGTCGCTGCGGGACTTTCATGACCAGGCCACCAACTACTTTGCCGACGTAGTGCCGCCACAATTGTCCGAGCTGCACCTACGGAACAGCCGGGTCGTGCCCACCCGCGAGCATATCCTCCCCTTGATGCCCAAGGGCGGCATCTGCGCCGAGGTCGGCACCCAGACCGGGGGCTTTGCCAAACTCATTCTATCGATTTTGCGCCCGTCCAAATTGCATATCTATGACATTGATTACACCTTGTTCGATCACGCTCACTTTGCCTCCGCCATCCAAAAAGGCAGCGTTGAACTGCATCAAGGCGATTCCTCCACCCTCCTCGGGACACTGCCGGACCGGTACTTTGATTTCATTTATATTGACGGAGACCACTCGTACAACGGGGTGGTGAAGGATCTGGAACAATCGGTCCGGAAGATCAAGGATGATGGCTGGATTGTCTGCAATGACTACACAATCTATTCGCCTCTGGAGAAAATCAAATACGGCATCTATCGCGCCGTCAATGAATTCTGCCTCAACCACGGCTTTGAAATTGTTTTTCTCGGCCTACACCCCTGGGGCTATCACGACGTCGCCCTCAGGAAACGAACGAGCTAAACCCGGAGGATTTCCCATGACCCCACGCGCTCCCCAAACACTTTTCCCTCCCCTGCCGGACGGCATCGCTCCGGCGGGCTCCCGTCGCCTGCGGGTTTGCATTGCCAGTTGTGAGTTCATCGGTCCGATTCGCAACGGCGGCATCGGCACCGCCTATACTGCCATGGCCCGAACCCTCGCGGCAGCCGGTCATGATGTCATCCTGTTCTACACCCAGGGCCAGCGCTGCGAGAATGAAAGTTTCGCCCATTGGAAGGCCTATTATCAAAAAGAGGGTTTGAAATTCGTCGCGTGTCCGTCCGATCCCAAACTGAACATTGACGCTCCCCAGCTCGCGACGCGCTCATATGAAACCTACCGCTGGCTCAAGTCCCAGTCCTTTGACCTGGTGCATTTTCCCGAATGGAGTGCAGACGCTTATTATTCCCTCCAAGCCAAACATCAGGGGCTGGCCTTCCAACACACACTTTTTTGCATCGGCACCCACAGTCCGAACGCGTGGTTGAAACAGGCCAATTCCGAACACTACGCCCATCCGCTGGATCTCGAGGTGGATTTCATGGAACGCCAGTGTGTTGCCTTGGCAGACATCGTGGTTAGTCCCTGCCAGTACATGCTGCAGTGGATGCTCGAGAACGGATTCAAACTGCCGGCGCGCAGTTATGTGCAGCAAAATATCCTCCCCGCCAGCGCCCGCGGCCCGGGCACCAAACCGTTCGATTCTCTCCTGCCGGTTTCTGAACTCGTTTTCTTCGGCCGGCTGGAAACCCGGAAGGGGATTGAGCTCTTTTGTGATGCTTTGGATCGCCTGGCCAAGGTACCCGCTTGTAGCAAGCTACAGATCACCTTTCTGGGTAAACCAGCGACCATTAACGGTTGCGAAAGTCGTGCGTACATCGAAAAACGCGCCGCCAAATGGCAGTGGAAGTGGACTATTGTCAGCAACCTCGACCAGCCGGGAGCCATGCATTACCTCAAGCAGCCGGGCCGGCTTGCGGTCATACCTTCGTTGATGGAAAATTCCCCGTACACAGTCTTGGAATGTCTCGGCAGTCAAATCCCCTTTTTGGCCAGCCAGGTCGGGGGTATCCCGGAATTGATCGCCGAAGAAGATGTGGCGCGAGCCACCTTCCAGCCTTCCGCCGCCAAACTTGCCGATTTGCTGATCCAGACGCTGAAGGATGGCATTCGTCCCTGGAAATCAGCAGTGGAAGCAACCGCAAACGAGACGGCTTGGAAATCGTGGCACGAAGCCATCCGCGTCGAATGCACCGTCGTCCAGCCGACCCCCGCTGCAGAGTCTGAAGAAAAACCTCTGGTCAGTGTGTGCGTAACCCATTTTAACCGCCCGCATTTTCTCAAGCAATCCCTTGCCTCACTCGAAGCGCAGGATTATCCGAATTTTGAAGTCATCGTGGTGGACGACGGCAGCACCAGCCCGGAGGCCATGCAATATTTGTCCGACATTGAACCGAAATTAAAACAACGGAACTGGCGCATCATCCGCCAGGAAAACCGTTATCTCAGCGCCGCCCGTAACACCGGCGCCCACCATGCCCGCGGCGAATATCTCATGTTCATGGACGATGACAATTTCGCCAAGCCGGAGGAAATCAGCACGTTTGTCAAAGTTGCCCGCCACACCGGCGCCGAGATCGTGACCGCTTGCATGGATTATTTTGAAGGCACGGAACCGCCCCGGTCGAATGGCAATCCAGTCACCCGCTGGGTTCCGCTCGGCCCCGATGTTGCGTCGGGTTTTTACCGCAATGTTTTTGGCGACGCCAACTGCCTGGTCCGGCGCAGTATATTCGAAAAGCTCGGCGGGTTTACGGAAATCCATGGCGTGACCCACGAAGACTGGGAATTTCTGGCCAATGCCGTGCTCAAGGGCTGTCATTTGGAAGTCATTCCCGAAGCCCTGTTCCATTACCGCTACATCCCGGACAGCATGATCCGATCGACTTCCAAGTACCGGAATCATTTGCGGCATATCCGTCCTTATCTGGACGCAATCCCGCCGGCGATGCATCAGATTCTCCGGATGGCACAGGGAGCATGGATTTCCGAAACCAACGGGCGGGCCCGGGCCCGGATTGTGACCGAACTTTCCCTCAAATGGCGCAGCCAGTTTGAAGCGGCAAACATTCTGGCTGGTTTGGGCCACGAGAAGGCCGCCGGGGAGTTGTTTCTGACTGCACTCGATTCTGCCACGGCCACCAACCATCCCATCGTCATCCTCGAAGCCATGCTCGACATCGGTCGCGGACTACGAAAATTCGATGCCGGTCGCGGCCGGGAAATTTTGCGCCTGGCTATCCAATTGGGGGGAAAAGCTCAGTGTCTGGAAGCGGTCCGCAAAGCCGAGGCATTGCTGGCGGAAGCTCCCGGGACCAACACAACTCCTACCAAAACCACCGTTGTACCAATCAGGATCGCACCGGCAAAAGCCGGACCAGCTACCAACCCGGTGGTTAGCATCATCATCCCCACCTTTAACAACCTGCCACTGACCCAATCCTGCCTGGAGGCATTGGCGAAGACGTCGTCCGCCTCCAACTTTGAAATTGTCGTTGTGGACAATGCGTCCACGGACAGGAGCCTGGAATTTTTGCGCGAACAGGAAAAAGCCGGCTGCATCCGGCTCATTTCCAATTCGGAAAATGAAGGTTTCGCTCATGCCTCCAATCAGGGCGCACAGGCCGCACGCGGCACGTTGCTGCTGTTCCTGAATAATGACACCCAGGTCACGCCTGACTGGCTCGACGCGATGGTCCAGGCCGCGCGCCGTTCTCACGTCGGCATCGTTGGCGCCAAACTGCTTTATGCTGATAATCGCATCCAGCACGCCGGCATCGGATTCATCAATGATATTCCCGATCACCCCCATCGCCAGGCATCGGCGGACGCCCCGGAAGTGAACCAGTTCCGCGAACTCGACATGGTCACCGGTGCCTGCCTGCTGATTCAACGCGAGTTGTTCCTTAAACTTGCCGGCTTCGACGAGACCTATCGCAATGGGGTCGAGGACATTGACCTTTGTCTGCGCGCCCGGGCGGCGGGTTGGAAGGTTGTCTACGAACCCAAAGCCGTGGTTTATCATCTTGAGGGCCAGAGCGCCGGACGGTTCAATCACGTCAACGAAAACCTCCGCCTTTTCTTCAACCGCTGGGGTAAATCGTTTGATGGCCGGAAAAATTTTATCAACCCCAAACCGGCCCTCATCATGACTGCCAGCCGCAGCCTTCTGCTCGAAGACACAAAACAAATTCCGATCGCCTGGATTGGCTCCTTCCTGGATCACGGCAGCCTGTCGTACGTAAACCGTGAACTGACCACCGCGATGAAGTCCTTTCCGGAGGTGCAATGCCAGTGTGTCAGCAATGGCGCTCCCGTTTCCGCCGGATTTGAAAAGTGGGAACAGCATCTTTCTCCTTCCCGACCCTCCGGGGCCGCCGTAACCGTGCGTCACGCCTGGCCGCCGGATTGGCAACGCCCGCAGAGCGGCAAACTGGTCGTCATTCAGCCGTGGGAATTTGGCGCCCTGCCGCGGCAATGGGTGGAGGATTCAGCCAACGTCGATGAATTCTGGGTGCCATCCGAATACGTCCGTCGCGTGTATGTCGAATCCGGAATACCGGCGGCGAAGGTGGTCGTGGTTCCCAACGGCGTGGACCCGGATAAATTTCATCCACAGGTCGTGCCCATGAAGCTGGCCACCGAAAAACAATTCAAGTTTCTTTTCGTCGGCGGAACCATTTTCCGCAAGGGACCCGACCTGTTGCTCAAGGCATTCCTGGAAAATTTTACAGCGGCGGACAACGTCTGCCTGGTCATCAAGGATTTTGGCGGCAAGACCGTTTATGCGGGGCAAACGTTTGAATCACAAATCCGCGCCGCGCAGTCGCAGCCAAATGCGCCGGAAATTCTTTATCTTAACGAGGAACTGCCGCCTGACGCCCTGCCGGGTCTTTACACTGCCTGCGATTGCCTGGTGCTGCCCTATCGCGGTGAAGGATTTGGCCTGCCCGCGCTGGAGGCCATGGCGTGCGGTCGGCCGGTCGTCGTCACCGCCGGCGGCGCCACGGACGATTTTGTTCGCGCCGATTTTGCGTGGCGCATCCCCGCCGAACGGAAGGTTTTCGGGCACGAAATCAGCGGCTTGAAACTCGCCGGCGCGGGCTGGCTGCTGGAACCGGATGTTGCCGCGCTCGGCCGGTTCATGCGTGAGGTTTGTGCGAATCCCGTGGAAACGCGCCGGCGCGGACAACTCGCCGCGCAACATGCCCGACAAAATTATTCCTGGAAAAATTCGGCCGCCATCGCCGCCCAGCGCATCCGCGAACTGACCAGTGCCGGCCAGCCGGCCGCTGCGGCCATGAAAACCGGACTGACCTTAAAAGTCAAAATCACCCTGCCGCCGTGCGCCCTCCTCGGTTATCTTGCCGAGGCGCGCGAACTGGTCCGTCAGAAGAAATTCCGCCCCGCCTGGGAAGCGACGCTGTCCGTGTTCACCCGGCGCCCGTTCCATCCCGAAGCCGCCTTGCTGCTCGCTGAAATCGCGCAGGCGGTTGGTGACGGCCAATCCGCCAGGCTTTGTGCCGACCATGCCCGCCGCATGGCCCCGGACTGGAAACCGGTGAAAAAATTTCTGAAACAACGCCTCAAAGGCGGTGCGCGGCCGGAATGGTTGAAATTGCCGGCGGCGTTCAGCTCGCAACCCTCATCCTTCAATCTGTCAGTCTGCCTGATTGTGAAGAACGAGGAGAAATTCCTCGACCAGTGCCTGAAATCCGTCAACGGCCTGGCGTCGCAGCTGGTCGTCGTGGACACCGGCTCAACCGACCGCACCGTGGAAATTGCCAGGCAACACGGGGCGGAAATTCATTCGTTTGCCTGGTGCGATGATTTCAGCGCTGCGCGCAACGCCGCCCTGGAACAGGCCACGGGCGACTGGGTTTTGATGCTGGATGCCGACGAGGAACTGTCCGCCGACGGCCGCGAGAAATTGAAGCAGGCCATGAACCATCCGGCGGTGATGGCCTGGCGCCTGCCGATTGTGGATGTTGGCCGCGAGGCGGATGGCTGTTCCTACGTGCCGCGATTTTACCGCAATGCGCCGGGACTGTTTTACGTCGGACGCGTCCATGAGCAGGTGTTCAGCAGCATCGAAGTCCGCCGCGCCGAATGGGGCCTGGAAAACCGCATCGGCGACGCCACCCTCATTCATCACGGCTACACGGCCGAATTGACCCGCGACCGCAACAAGGTGAACCGCAATCTCAAGTTGCTGGAACGCGCCGTGGAAGAATTGCCCGGCGAACCGCATCTGCTGATGAACCTCGGCCTGGAGCTGTCGCGGTCCGGACGTGAAACCGAGGCGCTGGCCCGCTACCGGGAAGCGTTCAATACCTTGTCGTCCAAACCCACCTCCGAAATTGTCCCCGAACTGCGCGAAACCCTGCTGATGCAATTGTGCACGCGGCTCACGGCGGCGAAACAGTTCGACGAAGTCGTGCAAACGCTCGCCTCACCGCTGGCCCGGATGAACGGCGGGTTGTCTTCTTCATTACATTTCTCGCTTGGCC
>Ga0265338_10000880_pt1 | contig 50622 bp, 56 predicted proteins | sample 42126metaG_FD_193579 | JGI IMG/M metagenome (GOLD analysis project Ga0265338, IMG submission 193579) | Rhizosphere microbial communities from Carex aquatilis grown in University of Washington, Seatle, WA, United States - 4-21-26 metaG | ecosystem: Host-associated > Plants > Roots > Rhizosphere...
GCGGCGCGGGCACGAGCAGCTGCGCGTTGCCGTCTTCGTACTTGTCGTCGTAGTCGTAGAAGTCGGCCGCCGGGATCACCTCGCCGGGGACCGACGCCTCCGGCGGATCGTCACCGAGCACCGCGACCTCGATCTCGCGCCCGACGATTGCCTCCTCCGCGATGATCCACTCGTCGTAGCCGAAGGCGTGCGCGATCGCGCTCGTGAGCTCCGCTCGCGTCCGCACCTTCGACACACCCACCGACGAGCCCATGTTCGAAGGCTTCACGAAGCACGGCAGCCCGAGCTCGCGCTCGACGCGGTCGGCGAACTCGCCCGCGTCGTGGGTGTCACGAAGCGCGAGGTAGCGCGCCTGGGGCAGACCGGCCGCCGCGAACGCGCGCTTCATCATGATCTTGTCCATACCGACGGCGGAGCCCAACACGCCCGCGCCGACGTAGGGCAGCCCCGCCAACTCGAGCAGTCCCTGCACCGTTCCGTCTTCGCCGTACGGTCCGTGCAGCAACGGCAGCACGACGTCGACGGCGAGCGGTGAGCCGCTGCCGAGCTTCACCAACTCGGCCCGCCCCGGTTCACTCGGCAGCTCCACCGGCGAACCCGACACCGCGAAGGCTGCCGGCAGCGCGTCGCGCGCGCCTTCGAGCTGCGCGACGGCGTCGTCGGCGAGCAACCATCGACCGTCGGTGGTGATCGCGACCGGCACGACGTCGTACTTCGACCGATCGAGCGCGCTCGCAACCGCGACCGCGGTGGCCCGGGACACGTCGTGCTCGGCCGACCGGCCGCCGAAGAGCAGGAGCACGCGCCGGCGGGTCACTTCCCCACCACTTGCAAGACCGCACGGATGCCGAGACCCATGATGAAGAGCCCGCCGAGCCCGTAGGCCAACTCCATCCAACCCTTCGCGCGCCACACGTACCGGTAGGAGTACAGCAAGCCGATCGAGATGAACGACACGAAACCGTAGAACATGTGAAAACGCGGGGGCTTGAAGTTCTGCGCGGTCACGAGCAACACACCGAGGAACACCTGGATCAACATCATCGCTTCGGCGATGATCGTCGGCCACCAGAGCCAGCGCGTGCGCAGCCGGGGCCACTTCCACGCGCTCAGCGTGTACGCACCGGCGAGAAAGTTCGCGACGATGGCCGCGTAGCCCCACGCGCGGTGGACGTTGAGGAGCACGCCGGCGACCGTCCCGCCGCGCGCTACAGCGCCTGGTCGTCGTCGGCGGCCGGGGCGAACGCCGACTCGCCGCCGCGTAGCACGTTCTTCAAGACCTTGCCGGCCGGATTGCGCGGCAGCGGCTCGCTCCTGATCTCGACGTACTCGGGCACCTTGAAGTCGGCGAGGTGCTCACGACAGAACGCGCGGATGTCGGCCTCGGTCGCCGTCGACGCGGGCTTCAACTGCACGACAGCCTTGACTTCCTCACCGAGTGTCTTGTGCGGCACCCCGACGACCGCGGCGTCGATGACGTCGGGGTGGTCGAACAGTACGTTCTCTACCTCGACGCAGTAGACGTTCTCGCCGGCGCGGATGATCATGTCCTTCGCGCGGTCGACGAGGAACAGGAAACCGTCGGCGTCGAGGTAGCCGACGTCGCCGGTGTGGAACCAGCCGTCGGTGAACGCGGCCTCGTTCGCGTCGGGCCGGCGCCAGTAGCCACGGTTCATCACGGTGGGGCCCTTGATCCACACCTCGCCGCGCGCGCCGGCGGGCGCGTCGAGCCCGGCGTCGTCGACGACGCGCAACTCGATCGTCGGCGCCGCGCGCCCGACCGAGCCGGGATGCGCGAAGTAGTCGTCGCCACCGTGCGCGGTCGCGACCGACGCGGTCTCGGTGAGCCCGTACGCGGTCGTGAGCGTCTTGCGGAGGTTGGGGAACACCTCTTCGATGCGCTCGACGAGCTCGGGCGCGGCCGGGGCGCCGCCGTAGGACGCCCGTTTGACCGACGAGAGGTCGTACGAGCCGAGGCTCGGCGATTCGAGGATCCGCCACATCACGGTCGGAACTCCCCCGATCGCGGTGACCTTCTCGCGCTCGATGAGCTGCATCGCCGTCTCGGGCTCGAACCGGCCGGGCGGCATCAACACGACCTTGCCGCCGGTCGCGTAGTTCACGGTCATGGTCGACAGGCAACCGGTCACGTGGAACAGCGGCACGACCAACAGCGAAGCCGACTGGACGCCCGCCTCGGCTTCGGGCGGCGGCGTGCCGCGCATCGCTGCCGCGATGCCGAGCACGATGATGTTCGAGAGATTCGCGATCACCTGGCGGTGCGTGAGGGTCGCGCCCTTCGGCTTGCCGGTCGTGCCCGACGTGTAGATGATCGCCAGGAGGTCGTCTTCGTCGAGCGGCTCCTCGCGCAGCTCGGCCGGCCCATCCGCGAGCTCTGCGAACGGTCGCGCCTCGGCGGGCGCGTCGCCGATCACGAACACGTGCTCGACCGACGGGATGCCCGACAGACGCGGGCCGATCACGCCCAGCCGGCGCTCGTCGCAGATCAACACCTTGGCCTCGGAGTCGCTCAGCCCGAACTCGAGCTCCTCGGCCTTCCACCAGGCGTTGAGGGGCACGACGACCGCGCCGAGCAGCGCGCAGGCCCAGAACGTCACGACCCAATCGGGATTGTTCGCCGAACACAACGCGACCCGATCGCCGACGCGGATGCCGAGCCGAGCCAGCGCCGCCGCCACCGCCCGAGCGCGCGCGTCGTGCCGGCCGAAGGTGAGGCGATCGGCATCGTCGGCGCCCTGCACCACGAAGTCGAGGTCGGCGCGCGTCGCGCTCTGCGCCACCAGCTCACGGAGGCTGCGCATCCGTTGCGCGTACACCTGGGTGTCGACACCGAGCACGTCCTCGTGGACGATCTCGAACGGGCCTCCGGGACCCGTGAGCTGAGCGAAGACGGGATCTGGTTCAGCCACGGCGGCGAAGACTACGACCTGGCCCGAGCGGCCGGTCTCCGGGAGCTCCTCAGTGGGCCGGATCCGGCGCGACCTCGTGTTGCACGACGTCGAACGACCACAGCTCGCTGCCCGTGCCGACCGGCCCTCCTTTTGCGTGGCCGGCGTGACCCTGCTGGAACGCCTGGCCGTTCAGCCAGTTCTCGAAGTCGGCCTGCGTGCTCCAGCGCGTGTACACGAGAAAGACGTCGCGGTCGTCGGTCGGGCGCAGCAACTCGAAGGCCTCGAAGCCGGGCATCTTGGAGACTTCGCCGGCCCGGTTCGCGAAGCGCGCGACGAGCTCGTCGGCGCGCTCGGCCGGGACGGTGATCGCATTGATCTTGACGACGCTCACGTCGGTTCCTCCGGGGGTCGGGAGCTGCATTGTCGCGGGTCGCAGCCGGAGCTGCCGAACCGACGGGGCTCAGGGCTCGTCGCCGCCGTTCTGCGACCTGAGGAATTGCTCGATCTCGGCCACGAGGTCACCGGTGCTGCCCTCTTGGCGTTCGTCGATCTGGTCGACCACCGACTTCACGTCGGGGCGCGCCGCGAGCCCGGCTTCGACGCGGCGCAGGTAGGCCTGACTGCGGTCGTCGAGGGCGCGCAGGTCGAGATCGAGGTGGTACACCTCGACGAGCCGGCCGAGCAGCGCGCGGATGGCCGGCGGCGACGGCGAGCCCGAGACGTACTGCGGGACCTGTGCCCACAGACCCGAACCCGGGATGCCGGAGTCGCCCAACGCGCGCAACATGACGGTTTGGAGCCCCGTCGGGCCGGCGTAGTCGGGACGCAACGGCACCAACTCCTGCGCCAGCGATCGTTGCGTCGCCGACGCGGCGATCACGACCGCTTTGCGGTGCGAAACGAGCGCCGGGATGCCGCCGAGCGTGACCGCCTGGCGCACGCCGAGCCGCCGAGCCGCATCGACGACTGCCGACGTGATCGTCGGCCAGCGCAGCGACGGCTCCGGGCCCCGCGCCAGCACCACGTCGCGGCCCGCGCCCTCGCGCCCGCCCGAGATGCGACCGCACTCGAACGTGATCCGCGGCCAGTCGATGACACGGTCGCTGCCGTCCCAGCGCGCGACCGGTCGCGTCTGTTGGAGGTCGGCCATCTCCGTGACGTCGATCGAGCCGAAGACGCGAGCACCCTCGAGCTGCTCCGACAGGGCGGCCATCGCACCGGCACCGGCCCCGCCGGCGTCGACCCAGCCGCTCAACGCCACGACGATCAAAGGCTCGGTGAGCTCGGGCCAACGCTCGACGGACAGCACCCGCGCAGCGTAACCACGTGGACGCCCCGGCCGAGTCCACTCGGACGACGGTCCGGGCGGCCGGATCCGCGCCTGGCTAGCTTCGGCCCATGCCGACGGATGTTCGTTTCGGGGTTCACTCCGGCCTGCAGCACACGACCATCGCGGAGTTGCGCGAGCTCTGGGTGCGCATCGAAGCGCTGGGATTCGACTGGATCTCGATCTGGGACCACTTCTACGCCGCCGATGCGACCGGCGATCCGCACTGCCTCGAAGCGATCACGTCGCACACCGCGCTCGCGATGTCGACCACCAAGGTGACGTGCGGCTCGCTCGTGTACTCGGCCGGCTACCGCCACCCGGCCGTGCTCACCAACGCGATGGCGACGCTCGACCAGGTCGCCGACGGCCGCGTGGTGCTCGGACTCGGCGGGGGCTGGCTCCAGAACGAGTATGACGCGTACGGCATGCATTACGGCAGCGTCGCAGAACGCCTGCGCATGCTGGGCGAGTACGTGCAGTGCGTGCGCGGTCTGCTCACGCAGGAGCGCACGAGCTTCGCCGGCGAGTTCTTCACACTCACCGACGCGCAGTGCGAACCCAAGCCGGTGCAGGCCCGGCTCCCGATCTGGATCGGGGGCGGGGGCGAGAAGGTGACCCTGCGGATCGCGGCCCAACACGCCGACGGATGGAACGTGCCGTTCATCGCGCCCGACGCGTGGGCGCACAAGGCCCGCGTGCTCGACGAGCACTGCGCCACCATCGGGCGCGATCCCGGCGAGATCGTGAAGACGGTCAACGTCGGGATGGCGTTCACCGACGAAGAGCTGAAGCGCCAGTTCGGCCGCATGTCGGAGTATGTGAAGCCGGGCGTGCTGTCGGGCAGCGTGCAAGAGATGGTCGACAAGGTGGGCGCGTATGTCGCGGCCGGCGCGCAGTGGGTCATCCTCGCGATGCGCGCGCCGTTCGACCGCGACGGGCTCGAGCGGTTCGCCGCGGAGGTTGTGCCCGCGGTACGCGGCTGACTCGCATCGACGCGATGGACCTCGAAGGCCGAGTCCGCGACTCGCTGCCGATCAACGCGCCGTACGACGGGCTGGTCGCGCAGGCGTACGACTGCTGGCTCCCGCCCGGCGGCGACTACGCCGACCGCGAGATGTACCGCGCCTCGATCGAACGCGGCGGTCCGGCGCTCGAGCTCGGCTGCGGCAACGGACGACTCCTGCTGCACTACCGAACGGCGGGCCTCGACGTCGACGGCGTCGACAGCTCGGCCGACATGCTCGCGATCTGTCGCGCCCACGCCGACGCGGCCGGGACGGCCGTCACGCTGCACTGCGCCGACTGGGCGACACTCGACCTGCCCCGGCGCTATTCGACGATCTACAACCCGGCCGGTTCGTTCATGTTGCTCGACGACGAGGTCAGGGCCCGGGGCGCGCTCTCCAACTGGATCCGGCACCTCGCGCCCGGCGGTGAGCTGTGGATCGCGATGGGAATTCCGCGCGCCGACTTCGGAGCGCAATGGGAGTGGCGCGTGCGCCGCAGCGCGACCCGCGCGTCCGACGGCGTCACGTTCATGGTGCACGAGGCCCTCGTGTGCGACGTCGACGCCCAGATCCAGCACGTGTTGAACCGCCACGAGGTGTGGGACGCCGACGGAGGCCTCGTCACGACGTTCATGCGCCGGCACCGCCTGCGTTGGTGGACCGCCGGCCAGCTCGAGGCGATGCTGCTCGCCGGCGGCGCCGCTCGAGCCCGTGTGCTCGGCGACCCCGACGAATTCGTGGTGGTCGGCTACGCCTGAACCGCCACCCGCGGCTCGCGCCACATCAGCCAGAGCGGCGGGCCGCCGAGCGGGATCTGCTCGCAGCCGACAACAGCGAACCCGTGTCCCTCGTAGAAGCCGACGTTCCGCTCCTTCGTGCTCTCCAGGTACGCGGGGATGCCTTCGGCGTCGCAGCGGCGCAACACCGGCTGCAACGCGGCAGAGGCGAGTCCGCGGCCTTGCCGGGGCGGGTCCGTCCCGAGGCCCTGCAGGTAGAAGTGCAACTCGGTCGGGCGGCTCGCACGCATCGTGTCTTCCGCGGCACGGAAGCGGACGTTCGCCTCGCCGAGCAGGTCGAGCATCGGCGCCATCGCGACCGCGGCCTCGCGGTCGATCTCGAACGGGCCGGGCGGCACCCAGAACGCCGCGCACGACAGCGTCACGTCGGTGTACGACTCGCCGCGCGGGACACTCGAGTACCGGCTGAGGAGCTCGAACACCCGCTCGAGGATCGACAACCGGGTGGACGCGTCGGGCAACGCCCAGACTTGGAGCGGATCGTCGAAAAAGGCGCGCGCCTGCACCTCCGCGATCGCCGGACAATCGTCGACCGTCATCTTGCGGATCTCGGGAAGCTCGCGGCGGGATGCGGGCGCGTCCACCCTGCAAGTATGGCGAGGTGACGAGCCCGTCCGACGACGCCTTCTCCCGCGCACCCGATGCCGCGGCCCGCGACACGGCGAGGGGCGAGCTGCGTCTCGATCCGCTCACGGGCGAGTGGGTCAACATCGTCGGTCATCGTCAGGCCCGGCCGAACCTGCCCAGCGAGGGTTGCCCGTTCTGCGTGGGCGGGCTGGAGGCGCCGGAGCCGTACGACGTCGGTTGGTTCGCGAACCGGTGGCCTGCGCTCGCACCGGGAGCACCCGTCGACTTCGCGGAGATCGAGGGCGCGATCGGCGGGGAGTACGGCCCGGCCGGCTCCGTCGCCGTACCCGCGGTCGGCGCGTCGGAGGTCGTGCTGTTCTCACCCGAGCACGGCCAATCGTTGGCCGGTCTGCCCCGCGCCCAGGTGCGCAAGGTCATCGACCTCTGGGCCGAACGCACCCGGTCGCTGCTCGCGCGCGACGAGATCGAGTACGTGTTGGTGTTCGAGAATCGCGGGCGCGAGGTGGGCGCGACCATCGACCACCCGCACGGCCAGATCTACGGCTATCCGTTCGTGCCGCCCGCTCCGGCGCGCGAGATGCGCCGCGGCAACAACGAGTGCGCCGTCTGCCACGAAGTCGCGTCGGAGCTCCGTGCCGGTGCGCGCATCGTCGCGCAGTGCGGCGACTGGCTCGCGTGGGTTCCGTTCGCTTCCGGCTATGCGTACGGCATGCGGTTCGCGCCGCGCGAGCACGTCGGGTCGTTGCCGGCGCTCGACGACCGGTCGCGCGACGACCTCGCGCAGCTCCTGACCGACGCACTCGGCCGCCTCGACCGGTTGTGGCCCTCGACCGAGGGCGCCGAACGCTTCCCGTACCTGCTCTGGTTCCACCAGGCGCCCGCGAGCGGGGGCGACGGCTGGCATGTGCACGCGCACGTCGCCCCACCGTTTCGCGCGCCGGGCGTGCCGAGGTACGTCGCGTCGGGCGAGCTCGGGAGCGGCACGCTGTCGAACACGGTGGTACCCGAGGACGCGGCGCGGGCGTTGCGCGATGCCTGACCGGTTCCGCGCTCCCGGCCGGGTCAACCTGATCGGCGGGCAGGTCGACTACCACGAGGGCTGGGTCGTCTCGATGGCGATCGACCGCGACGTGGTGGTCACCGCGCGGGCGCGCGCCGACGGCAGGGTCGTCGCCCGTTCCGACGAGCTCACCGGCATCGTCGACATCTCGGCCGACGGGTCCGACGATCCCGGCGCGGTCCAGCCCGCTTGGGGCCGGGTGGTCGGCGGCGTCACGCGCGTGCTGGCCGAGCTCGGGCGCGCCGCCGTGGGCGCGGACCTCTCGATCACCTCGACGGTCCCGATCGGCGGCGGCCTGTCGTCGAGCGCGGCGTTCGAGGTCGCGGTCGCCCTCGCCCTGTGCGACGTGGCCGGCCTCGCGCCGGCGCCTCGCGACCTCGCCCTCGCCGCGCAACGCGCGGAGCACGTCGCGACGGGAGTGCCGTGCGGCACGCAGGACCAGCTCGCGTCGGTGTTCGGGCAAGCCGGCCACGCGCTCCTGCTCGACTGCCGGAGCCTCGAGATCGAAGCCCTCCTCCTGCCGCCGGAGCTGCGCGTCCTGGTCGTCCACTCCGGCGTTCCGCGCACGCTCGAGGGCAGCCCGTACGCCCAGCGCCGCGCCGAGAGCATCGAGGTGGGGAGATCGCTCGGCCTGCGCGCACTTCGCGACGCGACCCTCGAGCAGGTGCGCGACCACCCACGCGGCCGCCACGCCGTGACCGAGATGGCACGTGTGCGCGCGTTCGCCGACGCCCTGCGCACCGGCGACATCGACGCGCTCGGCCCGCTGATGCTCGCGAGCCACGCGTCGTCGCGCGACGACATGGAGGTGTCCACTCCCGAGCTCGACGCGCTCGTGGAGTGCCTGGTCGGCGCGGGTGCACTCGGCGCCCGGCTCACGGGCGCCGGGTTCGGCGGCTGCGTCGTCGCGCTCGTGCCGGTCGGTCGGGCCGACGCGATCGCCTCGGCCGCGACGGCGGCCTACCGCGAGTCGACCGGCCGCGAGCCCACCGCCTGGATCGTCCACGCGGCGGACGGCGCCGGTCCCGCCTGACTGGCCGGGGGCGACCGGCGCGCCCAGTCGCTCGAGCGAGCGGTTACTCCGGGTTCGGGGCCGACGGGCCGCCGAAGCCACCGCCGCCGAAGCCGCGGTTGCCACCGAAACCGCCGAACCCGCCGAACGCACCTCCGCCGGAGCCGCTCCGCCCGCTGCGAGGACGGAACGCGTCGCGCAGCATGTCGTTGTCGAACCCGGGCACGGTGCCGTCGTTGGCGAACCGGTACAGCGCGATCTGGAAGATGCCGGTCAGCGTCGAGGCGACCAGTTGCACGGTGATCACCCACGCGACCGCCAACACGATGCCGACCGCGGCGATCGGGCCGCCCACGGCGATCAACAGCAGGCACGGGAGGACGCCTACCAGCGTGGCGAGCAGGCCGATCAGGCCGATGCCGGCGTTGGCGATCATGTTCTCGCCCCACGTGCGCTTGAACAGCTCGGCCGATCGCTTCACGGCCTGGATCGGTCCGATCTGCTCGATCACGAGCACCGGCAGCACGAGGAAGGTCACGAGCGCCCAGGCCAGCCCGATCAGCGAGCCTACGATCCGGCCGAGGATGCCCGAACGCTCCTCGATCGCCCGCAGCACGAGCGACACCGTGGCGCTGAGCACGGCCCACGGGAGCAGCACGTGCGCTCGCGCGGCAGCGGCGTGCACGGCCTCGCCGATCGTGACCGCCTCGCCCCGCAGCCGCTTGTCGGCGGCGAACACGAGCGCGGCGTTGAAGAACACGACGACGTAGGTGATCAGTAGATAGCCGACCGCGCCGAGAATCCACTCGAGCGCCTTCGACGAGCCCTGGGCGCCGTTGTGCGCAATCAGCGCGACCGGGCCGAAGAACACCAGCGCGACCACGAGCACCGTCAGGCCCGACAGCAGCGGCAACACCGTGAGCTGCTTGTCGTCCCGCAGCACCTTCCACGACGACTTGGCCAAGTCGATCGAGTTCTGCAGCCGTCCCACGACGATCCTCCTCGGGCGAATTCCTCGAGTGGCCAGCGTACCGCCGCGCCGGCACCCGGCCGTCGCGCCGGACTGCTGCTCCGTAGGCTCGGTCCGTGGCACTCACCCCGGCGCGGGCCCGATTCGACGCGCTCCGAGCCGCGCTCGGCGCCGGTTCGCACGACCTCCGGTTCGCGCGCGCTCCGGGCCGCGTCAACCTGATCGGCGACCACACCGACTACCAGGAGGGGCTCTGCCTGCCCGTGGCGATCGATCGCGACGTCCTGATCGGCTTCCGCCCGCGCACCGACGACCGCGTGCGCGTGCGCTCGCTCGACCTCGACGCCGAGATCGCCGACGGACCGTGGTCGCGACCCGTCACCGAGGCCGTGGCGCTGATCTCGCGACGAGCGCACCGGGCGGGGCCCGGCTTCGACGCGGCGATCACTTCGACAGTGCCGATCGGTGGCGGGCTTTCCTCGAGCGCGGCGTTCGCCGTCGGGCTGGTGATCGTCGCGGCGACGGTCGCGGGGCTGCGTCTCGAACCGCTCGAGATCGCGCTCGCCGCGCAGGAGGTCGAACAGCGCGCGAGCGGGGTGCCCTGCGGCGTGATGGACCAGCTGGCGTGCGTCGCCGGACGTCGGGACCATGCACTGCTCCTCGACTGTCGCTCGCTCACGATCACACCCGTGCGCCTCCCGCCCGGGGCCGGCTTGCTCGTGATCCACAGCGGCCTCGACCGCCAACTCGCGACGAGCGCGTACGCCGACCGCCGGCGGGCCTGCGAAGTCGCCGCCGCCCGGATCGGTGTCCCGACGTTGCGCGACGCGAAGCTCGAGGACGTCGCCGACGATCCGTTCGCGCGCCATGTCGTGACGGAGAACGCGCGCGTCGAAGCCTTCGCGAGCGCGCTGGCAGCCGGCGACCTCACGACCGCGGGCTCGCTCATGCTGGCCAGTCACCGCTCCTTGCGCGACGACTTCGCCGTCTCCACGCCCGAGCTCGACCTGCTCGTCGACCTGAGCGTCGACTCCGGTGCCTATGGTGCCCGCCTGACCGGCGCCGGCTTCGGCGGATGCGTGATCGTGCTGCTCGCGCCGGCGGAGCTCGACCGGGTCTCGACCGCCGTCACCGGCCGCTACCGTGCCGACACCGGTCGCGAGCCCAACGCATTCGCCGTCTCCGCGGTCGACGGCGCCGGTCTCGTCGCAGGGTCGTGACGGCCACTCACCCACGCACGGAGGTCTCAATGCCGACGATCTTCAGCCGCATCATCTCCGGCGAGCTCCCCGGCCGGTTCGTGTGGCGAGACGACCGCGTCGTCGCGTTCTTGTCGATCGAGCCGATGCGTCCCGGCCACGTGCTCGTCGTGCCGCGCGAGGAGGTCGACCATTGGATCGATCTCGATCCCGCGCTGGCGTCCCACTTGTTCGTCGTCGCACAGAACATCGGCCGCGCCCAGCGTCTGGAATGGAATCCCGCTCGCGTCGGGGTGCTGATCGTCGGAGAAGAAGTCCCGCACGTGCACATCCATGTCGTGCCCATCAACAACCCGGGCGAGCTCTCGTTCGCCGGAATCGATCGCTCGCCTACCGCCGAAGCGCTCGACGACGCCGCCGATCGGCTGCGCGCCCGCTTGCGAGAACTCGGCTACGACGAGGCCGACGCGAGCGACTGACGCGGACTACCGGTCGACGGGGAGCCCGAGCGCGTTGTCCTCTTCGGCGCGCTCGGCGTACATGTCGTCGACGGCTTGCGCGAAGTCGGGGTGAACGCGCGTGAGGATCACGACCTCGCGGCTGTGCGTGGGCCGCGCGCCCACCCAGATGTGATCGCCCGCGTACACGATGCCGACGTACGCCGCGATGCCGATGATCAGTGCGCTCACGCCGATCATCCCCGCGCCGAAGACGGCGGCCGCGAGACCGGCGGCCGCGAACACGAGGGCCACCCACGCGGCGCGGACGAAACGCCGGATCCAGAGCAGCCGGCTCGGCGCGATCGGGAGCGTCACCTCGATCCGGCGCGACACCGCCATACGCACGACGTAGTAGGGCACGATCGCGAACGCCGCGAGCGCGGACACCCATCGCGGTACGACCCACAGCGTGTCCTTGACCAAGCCGACGCACGGCTCGCCGGTCTTGGCACAGATCGCGGGGAGGTCACCGCTTTCGAGGTCGTCGACCCGCGCTGCCGCCATCGCCATGCAATGAGGCTACGACGACGCGGACATTGTGCCCATACGAAATGTTCGTCCCGCGGCCGGACGGCGTCTCCTCGTGGTCGGGAACCCGAGCTCTCAGCCAACTCCCAGGCGCGCCGCGACGGCCGTGCCGAACCGGGCCATGCATGCGAACCGGCTGCCGGGGGCAGTAGTAGAAGCATGCACACCGGCGAAGACCTCATCACCCTCGCAATCGCCGTGGCGCTCTGCGCACTCGCGATCGTGGGCGCAACCAGCTATCTCCTGACGAGCCTCAAGTGAGCCCACCGGCAGCTCCGGCCACCAACTTCGGGCGACGCGTGGATCAGCCGTCGGGCATGGTGAGCGTGCAAGCGGCATGCAGCGTCGAGGTCGCGCTGGCGCTCATGGCCGACGCGATCGCGAGCGATCTGACCATCGACGACATCGCCGACGCCGTGGTCGAACGACGCATCCGGATCACCGAGTAGCCGGCCGCGGTCAGGACGTTGCCGCGCGGGCGACGCCCGCGTAGTCGCACCGGCCCGGCCCGGCCGCCTTGGCGCGGTACATGGCCTGATCGGCTCGGTGCAGGAGTTGCTCCGCGGACTCCGTGCGGATCCCGGTCGCGATGCCGATGCTCGCGCTCAGCGGGAACCGAGCGAGCCTCGCGCCGAGTTGCTCGATCCCGGCGATGATCCCGCGCGCAACTGCGAGCGCGGCGGCCTCATCGGTGCTCGACATGATCGCGAGGAATTCGTCGCCGCCGAGCCGCCCGACCAAAACTCCCGTTGGCAGATCGCCCGCGATGCGGCTCGCGACGTCGCGCAGCACGCCGTCGCCGGACTCGTGACCGAGCGCGTCGTTCACCTCTTTGAAGCCGTCGAGATCGATGAAGAGCACGGTCGTCCCGTCGAGCGCGCCCCGCTGGGAGAGTTGCTGCATCAGCGCCGCCCGGTTCGGCAGGCCGGTGAGCGCGTCGACGCTGGCCCGGTACTCGAGCTGGGCTTCGAGCGCGCGCTGTTCGGTCACGTCGCGGAGGTTGAGCACCAGTGACCCGTCGTGACGCCGGGTGAGCCGTGCGTAAGCTCGGCGCTGCTCTTGGAACTCGTTCGTGAGATGCCATTCGCACGCGACGTAGTCGGAGAGGCTCAACGTGTCGTAGGCCCGGGCGATGTCCTCGGCCGCGTCGATGCCGAGCACGTCGCGGATGTTGAGACCGACGCACGCGGGAGGCGTGAGACCGACGAGCGGCTCGATGCCCGGGCTGATGTAGTCGATCCTGAAGTCGGAGCTCACGAGCGCGATCACGTCGGCGGCGTGCTGCACGAGGTCGCGGAAGTACGACCGGTCGCGAGCGATCTGCGCGGTCGCCTTCTCGGTGGCCGACGCGGAGAAGCCGAGCGTCCGCGCGATGAGCGCGAGGCAGAGGAAGGTCGTGCCCGCAACCGCGTGCGCGACCGCCGGCCGCAAGATCGTCGGCGCGAGGCCCAGCGCGATGGTGACCTCGCCGCCGAGAATCGCGGCACCGCTCCAGCACAAACACGGCTTCCACGCACGCGAGCCATGCGCACGCATCGCGTCGGCGATGCCGACGCCGAACCCGATCACGAGGATGGAACCCCAACCGGTCGCGTAGATGACCCACGCGGTGCTGATCGCCGCGGTCGCGGCCCGCAACTGCAGGCCGAGCGTCGGTGACATCCGTGCTTCGAAGCTCTGCACGAGGGCGTTGAAGCCGCTGCACGCGAGCAACAGGGCGACGAGCAACCACAGTGGCGTGTCCGCGATGAGGTGCGCCCGCTGCAGCCAGGGCACCGCGAACATCGCCGCGGGCCCGGCGGTGAAGATGAGCAGGGACGCGCCGACCACGCCCATGGGTCGTTTCCGGACCCCGGTCGCGCCTGGCACCCCCGACATGCTCACGACATAGATATCGGGCGAGAGCCCGCCCGACCTGACCCCAAGTGCGAGAACTCCCCGCTCACCCGAGAGGCGTCCGTGGACCACACACCGTGTGGTTCAGGGACGCATCGAGGCGGCCAGGCGGGCGGCGGCGGCAGGGGTGCGGATGCCCCACCAGAAGAGGTCCCGGCCGTCGACGAACACGATCGGGACGCCGCCGACCTCCCGTTCGACCTCCACGGCGTGCCCGGGGCCGAACTCGTAGGGCTCGCTCGGCAGCACGATGAGGTTCGGGGCCCGGGCCGCGACCTCGGCAAGGGTGACCTCGGGGTACCGCTCGAGCGAGTCCGAGAACACGTTGGCGACACCGAGCACGTCGAGGAGCGACGAGCCGTACGTGTCGCTCGCGAGCGACATCCACGGCCGGCGCCACACGGCGATGAAGGCGTCGTACCAGCGGGGCGAGAGCACCGACGCGATCCATGCGTCCCAGTCGTCGGCCCCGAACGGCTCGGGCACGGGCCGCCCGAGGCGCGCGGCCAGGGCCCGCACCTCGCCCCCGACCTCGTGCACCGACCGGGGCGACATCGAGTGCACGGCCAGGCCGACCTCGATCAGGGCGTTCGCGTCGTGCCAGCGGTTCTCCTCGTCGTTCACCACGACGAGATCCGGCGCGAGCGCGGCGATCGCGGCCAGGTCGGGGTTCTTGGTGCCGCCGACCGTGGGGACGCCGTCGAGCTCGCAGAACCGGGTGCAGGCGACGGGCGGTACGCCGAGCGCGACCAGCGTCTCGCTCGCCGAGGGGACCAGCGAGACAACGCGCGGCCCGGCCGTCACATGCGCTCGAGCAGCTGCGCCTTCTTCGCCTCGAACTCCGCGGCCGTGATGACGCCGCGATCCCGCAGGTCGGCGAGCTGCTGGATCTGCTCCGGCACGGTCGCCGCCGTTGTGGGCGCGGCCGCCGGCGCCGCGGCCGCCGTATAACCGGCGCGGGTCTGCGCGTGGCTCTCCATCTGCCGGTAGAGCTCCTGTTGGACCGCGTCGGGATGCCACACGTCGTTGAACGTGCTCTGGCCGTCGCGGCCGGCCGACTCGATCTCGAGGTCTCCGGCGCCGATCACGCGCTCCCACATCGACTGGTTGAAGTTGATGTTCGCGATCCGGTCCATCGGGATCTCGACGCCGTGCTTGGCGAGCACGCCCGTGCGGAAGATCACGCGGCTCGACGTCACGACGAAGTGGGTGAACGTCCAGTTCATGTACTGGAGCGCGAGCCAGCCGGCCCACACCAGCGCGAGCGCAGCCCACAGGTACCAGAGGATCGAGTTGCCGACCTTCGCGACGAGCACGAGCAGGACGATCAGGGGGATGCCGGTCAGGATGTGGCGCGAGAAGTACCACCAGTGCGGGCGCAGGTCGAGCGCCACTTCCTCACCGTCGTTGAGCAGCCGCTTCGGGTAGGGCATGCCCCGATGCTAGATCGCTCGATCGCCGATCAGGGCCGTACGTCGCCAACGAGTAACGGCGGCTCGTCGAACTCGTCGAAGTCGTCGGGATCGAGATCCTTGGCGACGAGGAACCCCCGCGCCCGCTCGGCCAAGGGGAAGCGGTTGACGAGGTCGTCGTGCTCGGGTCCGTGGGTCTCCACGAGCAGGTGGGCCAGCTCGTGCACGAGCACGTAGTCGAGGACCCAGGTGGGGAACGCCGCGAGCCGTGACGAGACCCTGATCGTCGAGTCCTCCGGTGTGCACGATCCCCATCGCTGCTGTTGATGGTCGGACCACTGCACTCGCTTCGGCCGCGGCAAGCCGTATTCGCGGGCGAGCCGCCGGGTGCGCGCGCCCACGTCGATGCGGGCCGGGTCGATGCGGCGCCGCATGCGCTCCGCGAGCTCCTCGGCCGCCTCTTGCGCGTCGGCGAGCGACATCCAACGCGGGAACGACACCCGCAACCGATCCCCGACCAGTGCCGCCTCGACGTGTTTGCGACGCCGAGTACCCCGAACCAGCTCTATCTCCATAACTCCATCTATATCGTCTCAGTGCGACAGTTCTTGCGCGCTTCTTCGCGAGTCGGACCGACCATTCGGAGCAGTCTCCGCCGCGCTCGATCGCTCCTCGCGACGGTATCGCCGTCGCGCCGCGGCAACGACATCTGTTGTTACCGGAACGTGAAGATTGTCCCCCACGGACGCGGCGATTTCCGCTTGACCGAAGGGGGGCGCGGTCGTACTGTCGCCGATGCCGGTTCGCCGCTGCGCCGACTCCGGATCTGCCACCCGGCGGACTCGGAACGGGCGCACGAGCGGCCGGCCGCACGGGGCCTTTCGGGGCTTCGTGTGACCAGCCGACGTTGTTCGGTGCGGGCGCCCGCGAGGGCATTGCCCGCTCCGGGTGGCGGCGGCCGAGGGATGGGCCCCGAGGAGATCGGAGCTGCGATGCAGCGAAGACTACTCGGGGTCTTCCCGCGTTCCGGGGCCTCCGACACGCCCCCCGTCGGAGCTGTCGTCGCACCCGCCCGGTACCGTCGCCCGCGTGCCTGAAGCCGACCCACTGCTGGCCGACCTGGACGCGCATCAGCGCGCGGCCGTCACCGAACCGCACGCGCCGCTTGCGATCCTCGCGCCGGCCGGGTCGGGCAAGACGCGGGTACTCACGCGCCGCATCGCGTTCCGCATACGCGAGCAGCTCGCGCAGCCGCGCCACCTCCTCGCGGTCACCTTCACCCGGCGCGCGGCAGGTGAGCTCGTCGACCGCCTCGACGCGCTGGGAGTCGATGCCGCGGTCACCGCCGGCACGTTCCACGCGCTGGCGCTCGCCCAGCTTCGCAGCCGCGCCGCCGACCGGCGCCAGGAGCTCCCCCGAGTGCTGGACCGCAAGGGCCGGGTCCTCGGGCCGCTCGTCAAGTCGCGGGGCGCGTCCGGCGCCTCCGTCGCGATGGCGATCAACGATGTCGCGACGGAGATCGAGTGGGCCAAGGCGCGCATGATCGCACCCGAGCAATACGTCGCCGCGGCCCGCGCGACGGAGCGCCGCCTGCCGCGCCCCGCGGCCGAGCTGGCCGATCTCTACGCCAAGTACGAGACCGAGAAGCGCCGTCAGCGATGGCTCGACTTCGACGATCTGCTGGCGCACTGCGCCGATGCGATCGAGCGCGACGCCGACTTCGCGGCCGCGCAACGCTGGCGCTTCCGTCACCTGTTCGTCGACGAGTTCCAAGACGCCACACCGCTCCAGACGCGGCTGTTGCGGGCGTGGCTCGGCGACCGCCGCGACCTGTGCGTCGTCGGCGACGGCGCCCAGTCGATCTACGCGTTCGCCGGCGCCGACGCTTCCCCCCTCACCGACTTCGCTCGCCACTTTCCCGGCGGCCGAACGATCCCGCTCGTCTACAACTACCGGTCGACCGACGCGATCGTCGCGGTCTCGGAGGCAGCACTCGGCCCGGCGTCGGGCGTGGAGCGCGACTCCCCGCGAGCGGTCCGCCCCGCCGACCGCTCGGCCACGATCGTCGCGTTCGACGACGACGCGCACGAGGCCGCGATGATCGCCGACGCGTGCTGGCACGAGTTCACCGGCGGCGTGCCCTGGCACCGCATGGCGATCCTGTTCCGCACGAACGCGCAGTCGTCACTGTTCGAGACCGCGTTGGCGCGGCGCGGCGTTCCGTTCCACCTCACCGGATCACAGCGATTCGCGACGCGGCCCGAGGTTCGCGTGCTCCTCGATCGGTTGCGGGAGTCCGAACGCGCCGCACCGAGGCGTTCGTTCGCCGACCACTTGGCCGACCTCGCGGCCGACGCCGACGCCGACACCGACCCGAACTCGGACTCGGACTCGGAAGCCGACGGCGGCGCCCGCGCGAACGCGTCCGCCGCACCGGCCGCACCCGTCGCCCCGGAGTCACCGGGGGCCGCCGACGAGCTGCAGACTCACCGCGACGCGCTCCTCCAGTTCGGACGCGACTACTCGAGCGCCGAGGGCGGGAGCGCGTCGGTCGCCGGGTTCGTCTCCTGGCTCGACTTCGCGACACGCGCCGAGTCGACCGACCAGCGCGGCGTCGATCTCGTGACGTTCCACCGGGCCAAAGGGCTCGAGTGGCAGATCGTGTTCGTCACCGGGCTCGAGAAGGGCCTCGTGCCGATCTCGTGGGCGGGCACGCCGGTCGCCCGGGCCGAGGAGCGGCGGCTGCTGCACGTCGCGCTCGGTCGCGCCGAGGACTGGGTCCAGTGCTCGTGGGCACGCGAACGCACCGCGCACGGCCGGCGCGCGACGCGGCAACCGAGTCCGTGGCTCGACGAGCTCGAGCAGGCGATCACGCGTGTGCAGGTCGCTCCCGTCGACCGCAATGCCCGCATCGGCGACGCGCTCGCGACGCTGGCCCGGGCGGAGGCGCCGGCCCCCACGAGCCACGCGCGTCGCGTCAACCGCTGAAGCATCCCGACCCCGGCCCGGCTCCTGGGTAGCTTGACTCGCGCATGCACCGCTACGACGAGCGCACCGCACGCATCGCCGACGCGGTGTTCGCGTACATGCGCGACCGGCTCGCGCTCGATCCGGTGCCGCTCGACTTCGGCGCCACCGCCGACTTCGTCGGGCGGGCACCGAACCTCATCTCCGCGGGCGGCAACGATCCCGATCACGTGCTCGCGCAGTACACCGACGTGCTCGCACCCGCGGTGATCTCGTGCGACAGCCCGCGGTTCTTGGCGTTCATCCCCGCCGCGCCCACCAAGGCCGCGCTGCTCTTCGACATGATCGTCTCGTGCGCGTCGGTGTGCGGCATCTCGTGGATGGAGTCGGCCGGGGCCGTGCACGCCGAGAACCAGGCGCTGCGGTTCTTGAGCGACCTCGCGGGCTTGCCGGCCGGCGCCGGCGGTGTGTTCGTGTCGGGCGGCTCCGCCGCGAACCTCTCCGCGCTCGTAGTCGCGCGGGAGCACGCGCGCGCGGCGCACCCCGAGCGCGCCGGCCGCCTGCGGTTCGCAGTCAGTGACCAGACCCACTCGTCGGTCGCCAACACGATGCGGATCATCGACGTCGAACCGATGATGGTTCCCGCCGTCGACGACCACCTCACCGGCGCCGCGCTCGCGAGCGCGCTCGACGCCGACGACGATCCCGGCTCGGTCGGCGCGGTCGTCGCGACTGCGGGCACGACCAATGCGGGGCTGGTCGACGACCTGGCCGGCATCGCGCAGGTGTGCGCGGCGCGCGGCATGTGGATGCACGTCGACGCCGCGTACGGCGGCGCGGCGCTGTTGGCGCCGAGCGTCCGCGATCGGTTCGGCGGGATCGAGCACGCCGACTCCCTCGTGATCGACCCGCACAAGTGGCTGTTCGCGCCATTCGACTGCGCGGCGTTGCTCTATCGCGACCCGGACTTCGCGCGGCGGGTCCACACGCAGGACGCGTCCTACCTCGACGTGATCCACGACGAGACCGACGGTTGGAATCCCTCCGACTACGCGTATCACCTGACTCGCCGGGCCCGCGGGCTCCCGCTGTGGTTCTCGCTCGCGGTCAACGGGTCCGACGCGTACCGCGACGCGATCGAACGCGTGCTCGCCACCACGCGCGCGGCCGCCGAGCGCATACGCGCGCTCCCCCACTTGGAGCTCGTACGCGAGCCGGAGCTGTCGGTCGTCTTGTTCCGGGTCCGGGGCTGGGGCGCCGAGGAGTACGACGCGTGGTCGGCGCGGCTGCTCCGCGAGCAGATCGCGTTCGTCGCGCCGTCTCGCTGGCACGGCGCTCCCGTCGCGCGCCTCGCGTTCCTCCACCCGGAGACCACGATCGAGATCGTCGACGAGATCCTCGCGACCACCGTCTGACGCCGTCGTACTGCTGGCGCGAACCGTCGGCGGCCGGTACCGTTTCGAGCCCGCCCCGCGCGGGCACTGGGGGGCCACGGGGTGTCGACACAAGCGGGACCGATTTCGGCCCGGTGCAAGCGAGCGCGAGGCGCGCGCCGCTTCGTACCGATCGCTGTCGCGGTTGTCGTCCTGCTCGGCACGAACGCGGGTGCCGCGTCGTCGAGTTGGACGATCGTCGCCAGCCCGAGCCCGGCCAAGACCGACCAGACGTTCCTCGACGGCGCGGCGTGCGCCGCGAGCAGTGCCGCGCGCTCGGTCGCGCCGTCACCCGCGACGTGCTTCGGGGTCGGGAGCTACCTCACCTCGACGGGTCATGTGCGGGGTCTGATCGAACGCTGGCGGGGCTCCGGGTGGACGGTCGCGCCGAGCGCCGACAAGCCGGGCGCGCTGGTCACCGCACTGGTCGCGGTCGCGTGCGCGAAGCCGACGAGCTGTCTGGCGGTCGGCAACACGCGGGAGAGCGCGGCCTCGCCCACGGCCACGCTGAGCGAGCGGTGGAACGGGACGCGCTGGAGCATCGTCGCGAGCGCGCAACCACGCGGCGCGACGGGCGCGTACCTCAACTCCGTGTCCTGCACGAGCGCGACCAACTGCGACGCGGTCGGCAGCTTCACGAGCGCGTACTCGTCGGGATCGAGCCTCGTCGAGCACTGGAACGGCAGTCGGTGGTCGATCGTGCCGAGCCCGAACGCCCCGCACGCGTCGAGCACCGTGCTCAACGGCGTGTCGTGCACGGGTGCGGCGACGGTCACGTGTTGGGCGGTCGGGAGCTACGCGACCTCGCCGACCGGCAACCCGTTCTTCACGGTCACCGAACGCATGCAGCACGGCAAGTGGACGATCGTCGCCAGCCCGAACGTGAAGGCGACCCACCCGAGCGCATTGAACGCGGTGTCGTGCACCGGCGCGACGAGCTGCACCGCGGTGGGAGTGTGGCAGCACGGTTTCGGCGCGACGCTCGTCGAGCACTGGAACGGCGCACACTGGGCGGTGGTCCCGAGCGCGAACCCGCCCCGCTTCACCTTCAGTCAGCTCGTCGGCGTCTCCTGTGTGAGCGCGACGAGCTGCGTGGCGGCCGGCACGTACGCGTCGGGGACGCCGTCGGACTCGACATTGATCGAACGTTGGAACGGTTCGCGGTGGACAGTCGACACGAGCCCCAACCCGTCCAACGGCCAGACCAGCTCCCTCGCGGCGGTCGCGTGTGCCGGCGCGTCACGCTGCTTCGCAGTCGGGACCTACCTGACCAAGGCGTTCGGCAACCCGGCATCCGGCTTCACCGAACACCACGCCTGAACCCCAACCCGCAACGGACCGACCGCTAACACGCGCCCCACAGCCCCTTGCGCGCGGCTCGCGCCGCGAGCTCCTCGCGCAGCATCACGCGCGCGTGCGAACCGTTGGGCGGGATTACGAGGAAGCGCCCGTAGCCACCGGCGAGCAGCGTGTCGTCGAACCGATGACCGTCGACGATGATGTAGGCGAGGAGCCGTCCGTACTTGTCGCGCGGTACCGCGTCGAGCTCGAGCAACACGCGGCGACCGACCAGCGCCGCCTTCGTGAACGCGCTCGCGACGTGACCGAAGCACTGCACCGGCTTGCGGGGATCGACGACCTCCGGCGTGTCGACGCCGAGCAGACGGATCTTCTCGATCCGGTCACGGCCCAGATTCGCGATCACGGTGTCGCCGTCGACATCGCGAATCACCGTTGCTGGGATGCGAACCGTGACCCGACCGCCGGCGTACCACCCCCACCCGATGCTCCCGAGCAGGGCGGCCACCATCACCGGAACGACCGGCAGGCCACGAGCCACGGCCCGGGAGCGGGCCATGCGCGCAACATACCAGCCGCCTGCGACGCGACGGTCACGAAGATCGGCGATCACCCACAACTAGGGTGATCCGGTCATGCACGTGCTGCGCCTGTTGCGCATCTTCATCCCGCTGCTGATCGTGGCGGCAATCGTCGCCGGAGTGGTCGTGGTGGCGACGTCGCGCAGCGATCTGCAACGGTCGCGCCGCCAGGTCGACGACAAGTGGACGCCGCTGCGCAACGAGCTCGACGCGCGCTACCGCGCGCTCGCCACCGCCAACGACGAGGTGCGGACGGTACCCGGGCCGCTCCACCAACTCGTCGGGCAGGTCTCGGCCGCGTACGGCAACTGGCAAGCCCTCGAGCAGCGGAGCGCCGGTGTGGAGTCGGAGGTGGTCGCCGCCAACGACCTGGAGTCCCTCGGACGACGTTTGGTGCTCGCGGCGCGCGCGGCGCCGAGGTTGGTCGGCGATTCGGCGGCGCTCGGCGTCGTCGGCCTGTTCGCAGCGTTGAAGCCGGCCCGATCGGCGACGGCGTTCAACGCGGCAGTCGCCAGCTTCGAACGGGAGCGCAACCGGCCCGCGCGCAGCATCGCGGCCCGCATCCTCGGGTACAAGGCGATTCCCGCCTACGACACGACCGGCTCGTAAGCAACTCCCGGGCGCCGCACGGGCGGCCCGGAGGCTTCCGCCCGGTACGAGCGGCTCCCCGACAGCGATCGGTCGTCGCCCGAATGGCGGAGTCCGCAAAGGTGTCTCACCCGGTCGTTATGGTCGCTCGCATGACCCTCGTCGTCGGAATCATCGTCGGTTGCGCACTCGGAGCCGGGGCGGTAGCCGTGGCCCTCATGTCGCGGCGAACCCTGCCGGCGCCGGTCGCGCCACCCGAGCCCGCGGTCGACCCGATCGGGCCGCTCGCCGAGCAGATCGCCCGCCTGGCCGACGAGCAGCGCCACGCGCACGACGAGACGCTGAGCCGCCTGCTCGAGACGAATCGCGCACTCCTGGAGCAAGAGCGGGTTCGCGCCGGCTCCGAGCTCGAGGGCAAGAAGTCCCTGATCGACCAGCAGCTGGTCACGATGACCGGCGAGCTCGACAAGGTGACCGAGCTCGTTCGCCAGCTCGACGGCGGACAGCGCAAGGCCTACGGCGAGCTCAGCAACGAGCTCCGCCGTCAGCACGAAGGCATCGCCGCCCTGAGCGAGCACACCCAGCAGCTCCGTGAGGTGTTGGCGAGCTCCAAGGCGCGCGGGCAATGGGGCGAGCGGATGGCCGAAGACGTGCTCCGGCTCGCCGGTCTGCTCGAAGGCGTCAACTATCGCAAGCAGACCACGCTCGAGAGCGCCGGCCGCCCCGACTACACGTTCTTGTTGCCCAACGGCCGCGTGATGCACATGGACGTGAAGTTCCCGCTCGACAACTACGTGCGGCATCTCGAGTCGACCAACGATCTCGAACGCAAGCAGTTCCGCGACCAGTTCCTGCGCGACGTACGCGACCGGGTCAAGGAGCTCACGACGCGCGGCTATCTCGATTCCGCCGACGACACCGTCGACTGCCTCTTGATGTTCATCCCGAACGAGCAAGTCTACGGATTCGTGCAGGAGAACGACCGCAGCATCCTCGACGACGCGCTGCGGCACAAGATCGTCGTGTGCTCTCCGCTCACGCTCTACGCGGTGCTCGCCGTCGTGCGCCAGGCCGTCGACAACTTCCAGCTCGAGCGCACTTCGAGTGAGATCCTCGGCCTGCTCGGCGAGTTCTCGCGCCAGTGGGAGAAGTACTCCGCCCAACTCGACAAGGTGCAGTCGCGGTTCGAGCAGGTCGCCAAGGAGTACTCGGCGCTGATGACGACCCGACACCGCGCGCTGCAACGGCCGCTCGACAAGATCGAGCACCTGCGCCACGAGGAACGCGGGCTCCTCGACTCCGACGCGTCGTCGCTCACCTTCCCGGAGTTGAGCGCGGGCGCGTGACGCACGGGCCGAACGACCGGCCGGTTCGCTAGCGTCGCCCGCGTGACACGGGTGACGGTGCTGGGCGGCGGGCAACTCGGGCGCATGCTCGGGCTGGCGGGGATCCCGCTCGGGATCGAGTTCACGTTCCTCGACGCGTCCGCCGATGCTCCGGCCGCAGCTGCGGGTGGGCTCGTCGTCGGCGGGCTCGACGACGTGTCGGCCGCGATCAAAGCCGCGGCGGGTGCGACGGTCATCACGTACGAGTGGGAAGGCGTGCCCGCGGCCACTGTCTACGAGGCGGGCCGCTCCGTGCCGGTTCGGCCGGCGCCGCTGATCCTCGAAATCTCACAGGACCGGCTCGTCGAGAAGACGACGTTCCACGGGCACGGCATCAAGACCGCGGCCTTCGTCGCGGTCGGCGATGGCGAGTCGCTCGATGCCGCGGTCGCCGAGCTCGGCCTCCCGGCGGTCTTGAAGACGCGGCGGGGCGGCTACGACGGCAAGGGCCAGGTGGTACTGCGCTCCCCCGCCGACGTCGACGGCGCGCTCGAGCAACTCGGCGGGGTTCCGTGCATCCTCGAGGCCTTCGTGGCGTTCGACCGCGAGCTGTCGATCGTGGCGGCGCGCGGCGTCGACGGTGCGATCGCGTGCTGGCCGGTCGTCGAGAACACACACGTCGACGGCATCCTGCGGCTCACCCGCGCGCCGGCGCCCGGCGTCGACGCCGCGCTCCAGGCGCGGGCGGAGGCGTGCATCCGTCCGCTGTTCGAGGCCCTCGACTACGTCGGCGTCGGATGCGTCGAGCTGTTCGACACCGGCGGAGAGCTGCTCGCGAACGAGATGGCGCCCCGGGTGCACAACACGGGGCACTGGACGATCGAAGGCGCGGTCACCAGCCAGTTCGAGAACCATCTCCGCGCGGTGCTCGGTTGGCCGCTGGGCTCGACCGCCGCCCGCGGCGCGAGCGCGATGGTCAACTGCATCGGCGGGATGCCCGCACGAGAGGCCGTCCTCGCGGTTCCCGGCGCGCACTTCCACGACTACGGGAAGGCGCCCCGGCGCGGCCGCAAGGTCGGGCACGTCACGGTCACCGCGGCCGGCGCCGACGAGCTCGCAACGCCGCTGGCGCGCGTGCAGGCGCTCGTCGAGGCGTCGGCCGACGGCTGAAGGGCCGCGGCACCGCGCCGTTCAGGCGATCGCGCCGTTCAGGCGATCGCGCCGGTTTCCCGGAGCTTCGTGACCTCCGCCGCGTCGACCCCCCAGTCGCCCAACGCCTCATCGGTGTGCTGCCCGGGCCACGGCGCCGAGCGCTGCACTTCCGCGGTGGTACGGGAGAATCGGGGCGCGGGCGCCGGTTGCGGCACGCCGTCGCGCTCGATGACGGTCTGGCGCGCCACGATGTGCTCGTTGTGGGTCGCTTCCGACATCGTGAGCACCGGCGCGTAACAGGCGTCGCTGCCGGCGAGAATCGCGTCCCACTCGTCGCGCGTCTTCGTCTTGAACAAGTCGGTGAACCGCGTCCGCAGCGTGTCCCATCCGTTCTTGTCCATCTGCGCGGGCAGGCCTTCACTCTCGAGGCCGAGCTTCTGGATCAGCTCGGCGTAGAACTGCGGCTCGAGCGAGCCCAACGAGACGAACTTGCCGTCTGCGGTCTCGTACGTGTCGTAGAACGGCGCACCGGTGTCGAGGACGTTGGCGCCGAGCGACTCGTCCCAGAACCCGATCTGCTTGAGTCCCCACATCATCGTCATCAAGATGGCCGTGCCGTCGACCATCGCGACGTCGAGCACCTGACCCTTGCCCGAACGTTGCGCCTCGAGGATGCCGCAGACGATGCCGAACGCCATGAACATCCCGCCGCCGCCGAAGTCGCCCACCAGGTTGATCGGCGGGGTCGGCTTGCCACCCGCGCGCCCGAAGTGCGCGAGCGCGCCGGCGAGCGCGATGTAGTTGATGTCGTGGCCGGCCGCCTGCGCCATCGGGCCGTCCTGCCCCCAGCCGGTCATCCGGCCGTAGACGAGCTTCGGGTTGCGCGCCAAGCACACGTCGGGTCCGAGACCGAGCCGCTCGGTGACGCCGGGCCGGTAGCCCTCGGTGAGCGCGTCGGCCCGCTCCACGAGACGGAGCACCAGCTCGACACCCTCCGGCTTCTTCAGGTCGACACCGATCGAGCGCCGCCCGCGATACAGCGGTTCGAGGTTCGGCTTGTCGAACACGCCCGGGTTCACCTGCCCCGCCCGGTCGATGCGCACGATGTCGGCGCCCATGTCGGAGAGCAGCATCCCGGCGAACGGGCCCGGCCCGATGCCGGCCAGCTCGACGATCTTCACGCCCTGCAACGGTCCCACAAGTCCTCCACGCGCTCGTCCGGTCGAAGGCGCCACGATACGCGCGACCTGACAACCATGTCAGCCTCGTCGCCAACCGCTCCATCAGATGGAGTCATTGGGCTCACCAGGGCAGCCCAACCGCTTCATCAGATGGAGTAGTTGAGGCGGAGGCCGGGCCGCGGCCAGGGGAAGCTCACGAGGCGGCCGGTTGCCGAGAGCGTCGCGTACGCGGTCATGAGGTCGTCGCCGCCGAAGCACACGTTGGTCACCATCGGGTCGCCGAGCACCACCTGGTCGAGGACCTCCCCACCCGGGGAGATCACCGTGAGCGCGCCCGTGACGAGCGTCGCGACCACCACGTTGCCGTCTGCGTCGATGCCGAGGGAGTCGAACAGCTGCATGCCGGGCAGCCCGCACAACATCGCGCCTGCGGCTCCGACCGGATTGCGCTCGACCTCGCCGGGACCGGTCACGTTCCACACGTAGACGCGTCCGGTGTGGGTCTCGGCCGCGTACAGGCGCGTGCCGTCGGGCGACAGGCCGATGCCGTTGGGGGCGTCGGAGGGGAACACCACCTCACGAATCGAAGAACCGTCGGGCCGCGCGTAGTAGATCGCGCCGACGTGCTGGATCCGCCCGTCGCGGCGTCCGTGCTCCGTGAACCACATGCCGCCCTGCGCGTCGAACACGAGATCGTTGGGCCCGATCAGCGGGTTGCCGTCGCACTCCGTGTAGAGCACGGTGATCTCGCCGGTGGCCGGGTCGACGCGCTCGATGCGGCCACCCGAATGGTGCGCGGGCAGCTCCGTCTGCGGGATCGTGAGATTGCCGATCTCGTAGAAGTCCCAACCGCCGCTGTTGCACACGTACAACGCGCCGTCGGGCCCGATCGCCATGCCGTTCGGGCTCCCGCCGGGTTCGGCGACCGTCTCCTTGCGACCGTCTGGGAACACGCGGGTGATGCACCCGCCTTTGAGCTCCACCACGCAGACGGTGCCGTCGGGCATCCAGACCGGGCCCTCGGGGAATTGCAGCCCGGACGTGATCTCGGTGATCGTCGGTTCGCTCATGTGCCGATCTTTGCACCCGCCGCGAGCGGGCGCACGAGCATCAGAGCAGCAGCGGACGCGTAGAGGAGCCGACGTCTTCGATCGCGAGACGGTGATCGGCAACTTGCGCGACCGAGATCATCGCAATGCGGTGCTCCTGCGCGAAGAGCTCGAGATACGGGAAGCGCGCCGGCGATCCGTCGTCGTGCAGCACCTCGCAGATCACGGCGACGGGCGGGAGCCCGGCCAGGCGCGCGAGATCGACGGCCGCCTCGGTGTGGCCGCGCCGCTCGAGCACACCGCCGTCACGCGCGCGCAGCGGGAAGACGTGGCCGGGCCGCACGAAGTCGTCGGGCCGCGAAACCGGATCGAGGACGCGCCGGATCGTGAGGGCGCGATCGGCCGCGCCGATGCCCGAGCCGGCGTTGCGGTGGTCGATGGAGACGGTGAACGCGGTGTCGCAACCCGCGCGGCCGGCCGGCACCATGGGTTCGATGTCGAGCTTGTCGAGCCACGTGCCGTCGCACGGCATGCAGACCAAACCGCGCGCCCATCGGAGCATGAAGTTGACGGCTTCGGGTGTCACCCACTCGGCCGCGAGCGTGAGGTCACCCTCGTTCTCGCGATCTTCGTCGTCGACAACGAGCACCATCTCGCCGCGACGAATCCGGCGCAGTGCGTCCTCGATCGGAGTCAGGGACACCGTCACCCTCTTTCGCTGATGGACATGGGAACAACTGGAGCGTCCGCGACGGTGGAGCCGCCCGGATTCGCAGCTTTCGACGACGTGCGGCCGTCGCGCTCGGGGGTCTCGTGCAACTCGATGCCACCGGGGATGCGCACGACCATGCGGCAGCCGTGGGGCTCGCGGCGCTCGGCGTGGATGTCGCCTCCGTGCAACTCGACGATCCAACGCGCGATCGCCAGACCCAGACCGGCGCCACCGTCGCGCGAGGAGCGCGCGGAGTCGGCGCGGTAGAAGCGTTCGAACACGCGCGTGGCATCCGCGTCGGGGATGCCCGGCCCTTCGTCGACGACCTCGATGCGGGCCGAGCCGGCCGACGCGATCGCGCGCACGAGCACCTGCCCCTTGGGCGGCGAGTGACGCACCGCGTTCTCGACGAGGTTCGCGACCACCTGGTGCAGCCGCTCGGCGTCGGCCTCGAGGGAGAACGGCCTCGGCTCGACCTGGATCGCGAGCGTCACGTCGCCGGCGTGCAGCCGCGACTCGCGCAGCGCCAGCTCGAGCATCGGTTCGATCTCGAAGTGCCGGCGGTCGAGCGCAAGCGTGCCCGACTCGAGCCGCGACAAGTCGAGGAGCTGCTGCACGAGACGACCGAGTCGCTCGACCTGCGACAACATCGTCGCGAAGGTCTCGGGATCGGGCGCCGCCACACCGTCGACGATGTTCTCGAGCACCGCCTGCAACGCGGTGATCGGGGTGCGGAGCTCGTGACTGACGTTGGCGACGAGATCCCGGCGCATCCGGTCGGTCTCGGCGAGCTCGGCGGCCATCTGGTTGAAGGACCGCGCCAGGGTGCCGATCTCGTCGTGCGAGGTCGCGGTGACCCGTTGGGAGAAGTCGCCGCGCGCCATGGCCTCGGTCGCCGCGACCATCTCCCGCAACGGTGACGTGAGGCCGCGCGACAAGAACCACACGACCACGAGCGCGATGAACCCGGCGACGACGCCGCTCAACGACGGCCACATGCCGAGCCGGATGCCCATCCAGAACACGACGACGGTGACCGCCACCGCCGCGAGGATCACGACGCTCAGCTTGAGCTTCAGCGTCGGGAGCGGATCGAGCGGCCGGTCGGGAGGGCCTTTCACCTTCATGCCGCACCCGCCTCTACCGCGTAGCCGACGCCGTGCACGGTGCGCACGATGTCGGCGCCGAGCTTGCGGCGGATCGAGCGGATGTGCGAATCGACCGTGCGCGCGCCCGAGGGGACGTCGTAGCCCCACACCTTCACGAGCAGCTCTTCGCGACTCGCGACGCGGCCGGGGTGCGACGCCAGGTATTGCAACAGGTCGAACTCGATCGGCGTGAGGTGCACGAGCTCACCTTCGCGGCGCACGCGACGCGACATCGCGTCGAGCTCGATCACACCGATACGCACCGACCGGTCGTCACCGGTTGCCGGTCGATCGGCGCGGCGCAGCAGGGCGTGAATGCGGGCGACGAGCTCACGCGCGCTGAACGGCTTCGTCATGTAGTCGTCGGCGCCGACCGCCAGGCCGACGAGCAGGTCGGTCTCGCTGTCGCGCGCGGTGAGCATGAGCACCGGCAGCGGACGATCACGTTGGATCTGCTTGCACACCTCGATGCCGTCGAGGCCGGGCAGCATGAGATCGAGCACGACGAGATCCGGACGGAACCGCTCGCACAGCTCGACCCCGCCCGGCCCGTCGGCGGCGATCTCCACCTCGTAGCCCTCGCTGCGCAGACGGGTGGCGATCGCGGCCGCGATCGACCCTTCGTCCTCGATTACGGCGACCCGGCGGCCGCCGCCGGGCGCGGCCGTGGGCTGGGTCGGCGCGGCCGGCGACGAGGAAGTCACACCGTCGAGGATAAAGACCAGGCGTGGAGGAGTCGGCATGGGCCTGTGGAGAAATCGTGCAGATGCCACCTGATCCCGCCACCAGCGGGGGCAACGGGCAGCCGTGGGGCCACTGTGACGACCTGACGCCCGTGCGCCGCCCGTGCCGCGCCGGACGCCCGTGAGCAACTCGCCGGGGCCCGGACTGAACCATCCTGGGGGTTCGCCGCCTAGAGGGGGCAGGTGAGAGACCCGGCGCAGTCGTTCGACGCGTTCTTCTCCGAGCACTACGAGTCGGTCCGGCGGTCGCTCGCGATCGCGTTCGCCGACCCGCTGCTCGCCGAAGAGCTGGCCCAGGACGCGTTCACCCGCGCCCTGGCGCAGTGGCGCCGGATATCGGCCATGGGGCGGCCGGCCGGTTGGGTGTACGTCGTGGCGCTGCGCGCCGGTCGCCGCGATCGGGGCAAGCGGGGTCGGGCTCTGGTCGTCGGCGAGCCCGCGACGGCCGACGTCGCCGACGCGGTCGTGCAGGAGGTCGGCCTCGCCGAGCTCATCAACGGCCTGCCGGAGCGGCAACGCATCGCGATCGTGCTCCGCTACCTCGTCGACCTGCCGTTGACCGAGATCGCAGAAGCCATGGACTGCGCGGTCGGAACCGTGAAGTCGACGTTGCACACCGCGCTGACGCGGCTCGGCGTCGAACTGCGCGACACGGAGGAGGAACCAGATGCAGCTCGATGACGTTCGCGACCAGTTGGTCGAGCTCGCGGCCCGCGTTCCTGCCGGGTCGGTCGAGGTCGAGGTGATGCTCGGACGCGCGCGCCGGACCGTGAGGCGGCGCCGCGTCACTCGGGGCGTCGCGGCGCTCGCGACCGTCGTGGCCATCGGGACGCTGGCCGTCGTGCTCAACGCGTCGACGCCTGCACCCAAAGTGCGCGTCAGCACCGAGGCGCCGAGCACAACCGTGCCCACGCGGGAGTCGCCGCCGTTCACTGCGGCGCAGCTCCGCGCGCACACCGGCGTCGGCGTCCCGGCCGGATGGGGACCGGTCGACGCCGGCAACGCGCGGCTGTGGGTGCCGACGTTCTGGTACGTCGGTACCGCGAGCTCCTCGTGCTGGTCGGGCGCAGTCACGCACATGGTGAGCATCGGCCGGCTCGTGCCCGCCGACTGCGGCACCGGCGAGCCGCCGCACTCGGTTTCGCTGGTTCCCGTCTCGCACATGACGGTCGGGACCCTCGCCCGGGTGGTGCACGGGTATCACATCTACAACTCGACTGCGCGAGCGCGCGCCGGGCTGCGGATCTACGACGTTCCCGCGCTCGGCGTCGAGCTCGCGTTCCGGGGCGCGCTCTCCGACCGCATCCTCGGCTCGCTGGCGCCGTCGGGGCGCATGGTCGCGTTGGCGTTCGCCAACCAGCCGCCGCCCGCCGGGACCCGGGCGGTGACTGCGTACGGCGTCACACTGTCGATCCCGTCCGACTGGCCGGTACCGGAACCCGCGTACTCGTGCGGTCTCGGCGGAAGCCCGGGATTCTTTCGGTTCAGTGCCCGCAACGAAGGCATCGCGTCGTGTGCGGCTCCGATTCCCTTCGTCGGCGCGCGGGAGGGAGTCGAGGTCTACCCCTCGAACGAATTCGGGACGGAGACGGCAATGCCGCTCACTGTGGTGCGGCACGGCAACTCGACGGTGTCGATCTACAACGCATCCGAAGGGAACGACGAGCTCGACATGCGGGTGCACCTCGCCGGCTCGGATCGCACCCACGACCTCTTGATCGGCCTGGGACGCGACGCGCGCGTCGCGGGCGGCGTCCTCGCGTCGATCCGAGCGGTCGCGTAGCCCGCGGACTGTCCGCTCCTGACCGGCCGCCGTTAGCTTTGCGCCGTGGACATCTCCTGCGCGTTCGCCACCGCCATGGACACTCCCGACCACGTCGCGCTCGCGGAGCAGCTCGGCTACCGCAGGGCGTGGCTCTACGACTCCCCCGCCCTGTATCCCGAGGTGTTCATGACGCTCGCGCGCTGCGCCGAGCGCACGAGCCGCATCGGTCTCGGACCGGGCGTGCTCATCCCGAGCCTGCGGCATCCCATGACCGCCGCCGCTTCCATTGCCGGCCTCGAGGCGCTCGCACCCGGACGCGTCGTGATCGGCGTCGGCTCCGGCTTCACGGGCCGGCACTGCCTCGGCAAACGACCGCTCGCGTGGGCGACCGTCGCCGGCTACGTGCGGACGGTTCAAGCGTTGCTGCGCGGCGAGCAGACCGAGTGGGACGGCGCAGTCATCCAGATGCTGCAGCCGGAAGGCTTCGGCGCGGCCCGGCCGGTCGCCGTGAAGTGGGTGGTCGGCGTGCAGGGACCGAAGGGCCGGGCGGTCGCGCACGACGTCGGCGACGGCGCCTTTTCGCTGTTCGCCGTGGAAGGCTTCGACTGGATGGTGCAGCTCGCGTTCGGCACAGTGCTCGACGACGGCGAAGACGCGGGAAGCGAGCACGCGATCGCGGCGGCCGGTCCGGCCGTCGCCGTGCTGCTGCACGGTTCCTACGAGCAGGGCGCGCCGCTCGATCCCAACTGGGCGGCGGAGATCGAAGCCCTCGACGCGCGTACGCGACATCTCGCGACGCATGACCGTCACCTCGTCGCGGTCACGGAACGCGATCGGCCGTACATCACCGGCGACCTCATCCGCGCGTTCACGTATACCGGGACGCGCGCCGAGGTCGGCGAGAAGCTCGCGACCGCGGCCGCGTCGGGCGTGACCGAGGTCGCGTTCCAACCCGCGGGCCCCGACATCCCGCGCGAGCTCCGCGCGTTCGCCGACGCAGCCGGGCTCGCGTCGTAGCCGATGAGTGCGTCGCGCAACGGCCCCGATCCCGACGCGCTCGCCCGCGTGATCGAGCGGTTCGCGGGCGAACGCGTCGAGGTCGGCGGCCTGCGCCGCTGCTCGGGGGGCGCGTCGCGCGAAACCTGGGCGCTCGACGCGACCGGCGCCGGCGGCGGGGTGCTGCCGCTCATCCTGCGGCGTGATCCCGCGGCTCAGGCCAACGCGGAGAACCGGGCGACGGAGTACGCGGTGCTCGCGGCGGCCGAAGCCGGTGGCGTCGCCGTCCCGCGCGTGCTCGCGTTGCTCGACGCCGCCGACGGGCTCGGCGCGGGCTTCCTGATGGACCGTGTCGAGGGCGAGACGATTCCCCGCCGGATCCTGCGCGACGACGACTTCGCGGCCGCTCGCCCGCTCCTCACCGTGCAGGCCGGCGAGATCGCGGCGCGCATCCATGCGATCGACGTCGACGCGCTCCCGCAACTGGCGCGCCTCGGTGCGCGCGAGCAGATCGACCAGCAGCGCGCCTATCTCGACGCGTTCGACGAGCCGCACCCCGCGCTCGAGCTCGGGTTGCACTGGCTCGAGGAGCACGCGCCGGCCGAGCCCGACGCGCCCTCGCTCGTGCACGGCGACTTCCGCAACGGCAACTTCATCGTCGGCCCCGACGGCATCCGGGCCGTGCTCGACTGGGAGCTCGCGCACCTGGGCGATCCGATCGAAGACCTCGGATGGCTGTGCGTGAAGTCGTGGCGCTTCGGCCAAGCCGACCGCGTCGCCGGCGGCTTCGGATCGCTCGCCGAGCTCCTCGCGGCGTACGCGCGCGCGGGCGGCGCAAGCGTGAGCGAAGAGGCCGTGCGGTTCTGGGTGGTGCTCGGCACGGTCAAGTGGGGCGTGATCTGCGCGGGCCAGACGCTCCTGCACGTGAACGGTGTCGTCCGCTCGGTCGAGCTGGCCGCGCTCGGGCGGCGCGTCGCCGAGATGGAATGGGACCTGCTCGACCTGCTCGACGGAGGTTGGTGATGACCCAGGACCGGCCGACCGCGAGCGAGCTCGTCACGGCCGTGCGCGAGTTCCTCGAGCACGACGTGATGAGCGCGACCGAAGGGCGCGTGCAGTTCCACACCCGCGTGGCGGTGAACGTCCTCAACATCGTCGCACGCGAGCTCGACCTGGGCGCCGGCCTCGCCGAGCAGGAACGCCAACGCGCGGCGACGCTGCTCGGTCACGACGGCGACGCCCGCGCGCTCGAACGCGAGCTCGCGGCGGCCATCCGCTCGGGCGCCCTCGACGACCGGCTCGAGCAGGTCCGCGGGCACGTGCGCGCCACGGTTCGGGAGAAACTCCTGATCGCCAACCCCGGCTACCTCCCCGACGCGGCGGCCGAATAGATCTGCGCCTAGATTCGTTCGCATGAGGATCGCCACCTGGAACGTCAACTCGCTGAAGGCCCGGCTTCCTCGCGTCGAGGAGTTCCTCGGCTACGCCGACGTCGACGTGCTGTGCCTCCAGGAGACCAAGCTCTCCGACAAGAGCTTCCCCGCGCTCACGTTCTCGGGGCTCGGCTACGAATCGGTGCACAACGGCCAGGGCCAGTGGAACGGCGTCGCCATCCTCTCGCGCGTCGGGATCGAGAACGTCACCAACGGTTTCGACGACGCCCACGTCGACCCGTACGAAGGCGACTCGCGCGTCATCGCCGCCGATTGCGGCGGCATCCGGTTCGTGACGGTGTACGTGCCGAACGGCCGGGAGGTCGGCACCGACTTCTACGACCGCAAGCTGGTCTGGCTCCAGACGCTCCACGACTGGCTGGCCGCGACCAACACGCCCGACGATCCGCTCGTGGTGCTCGGCGACTTCAACGTCGCGCCCGAAGACCGAGACGTGTGGGACCCGAAGAAGTTCGTCGGCGCGACCCACGTGACACCCGCCGAACGTGATGCGGTGGTGCAGCTCGAGAAGTGGGGCCTGCAAGACCTGTTCCGCCGCATCTACCCCGACACCGATCGGCTCTTCAGCTACTGGGACTACCGCGCCGGCGACTTCCACCAGCACCGCGGCATGCGCATCGACCTCGTGATCGGCACGCAGCCCGTGGCCGACCGCGTCACGTGGGCGGTGATCGACCGCAACGCCCGCAAGGGCACCGGCCCCTCCGATCACACGCCGGTGATCATCGACCTCGGCGACTGATCCACCACTCCGAACCGGCGTGAGTGAGCGGTCGCAGAGACCGGTCGCAGAGACCGCCGGCTCACGCCGGTTGCGCGGTTGCTAGAGCAGGTCGGCGTTCGCGAACTCGAGGGCGCGCCGCGCGAGGGCAGGAACGCCGCGCTCGAGCGAAGCGAAATAGGCGTCGTCGCTCGTCCCGGCACGGAAACGCGCGAACGAGCCCTCCATCACGCACGCGAGCTTGAACAAGCCGAGCACGCAGTAGTAGTTCACGTGCTCGAGGTCGCGTTCGGAGCCGGTCGCGTACCGCTCGAGCAACTCGTGACGCGTCGGGATGTCCGTCCGCCCCGCGAACGGCGTCACGCCGGCCAACGACGCCGCATCGCCGGCCTCGGCCCACAACCCGAGCACCCAACCGAGGTCGACGAGCGGATCACCGATCGTCGACTGCTCCCAGTCGACCACTGCGACCAGCTCGGCCGGCAGATGCGGCGCGAGCATCACGTTGTCGAGCTTGTAGTCGCCGTGAATCACGCCCGGCTCCTGCATCGGCGGCACCCGCTCGGTGAGCCACCGGCCGGCTTCGTCGACCTCCGGGAGCTCGCGCGTCTTGTACCGCTCGAGCTGGCCGAGCCAGCGCGGCACCTGGCGTTGGAGATACCCGTCGGGGCGGCCGAATCCCTCGAGCCCGCCCGCGTTCCAGTCGAACCGGTGAATGCCGGAGAGCGCGTCGATCAGCGCGAACCCGCAACCGCGCGCCGCGTCGGGGCCGGCTGCCAACACCGGCGGGAGAGACTCACGCACGACGACACCGTCGACGCGGTGCATCAAGTAGAACGGTGCGCCGATCACCTCGGTGTCGGTGCAACACGCAATGGGCGCCGGTACCGGGACCGGGCGGCGATCATGCCAGCCCGCCGAGCCGCGCAAGGCCTGCAACACACGGAACTCGCGGGCCATGTCGTGCGCGGTCGGCGACAGCGGTGTGCGCGGTGGTCGTCGGAGCACCGCGACGAGCTCACCACGTTCGACGAGGAACACCTCGTTCGAATGGCCGGTCGTGATGCGCGTCACCGACAGCGGCGCACCGCGAGCGAGGTCCTGCTCGTCCATCCACGTTGCCAGGCGGGTCTCGTCGACCAGAGGAGTCGTCACAACGTGCAGTCTGCCGATCGCGGGGCCGGCGTGTCATCCAAACCGACGCCCGGCTGCGAACACCATGCGATCTGCAAAACGATCGGAGATCCGATCAAACCAAGGGGAGACCTCATGTCGTTCGTTCGCTTGCTTCCGGCTTGGCTGCACGCCGTCGCCGACTACGCAGTCGGCCTGTCCCTCATCATCGTCGCGGTCGTCGCCGGCGGCGCCGGCAAAGCGGTCGCCCCGGGCGTCGTCGTCGGCGCAGTCGTGCTGATCGTCAGCATGCTCACGAAGTACCCGCTCGGCGTGGCCAAGGTGCTGCCCTTCACGGTGCACTCGGCCGGCGACTACCTCGCGGCGGCCCTGCTCATCGTCTCGCCGTTCGCGCTGAATTTCCACAACACCGCGACCGGCCTCACCGCCTTCTACATCGTCGCCGGCATCGCCGTGCTCGCGGTGAGCCTGATCACCAACTACCAGTACAGCGACAAGCGCGAGTGGAGCCCCACGCGAGCAGTCGCGGCGTAACCCACTCCCTTCCCCGATACCGAAAGGTCCCCGGCACTGATGCCGGGGACCTTTCGCGTCGGCGATCAGGTGTACCGGGTGATGTAACCGCGCCTTCGGAACATCGTGAGCATGCGCACGAGGAACCAGGCCGCCAGGACCAGCATCACGACCGAACCGGCAGCGGCGATCGCAACCTGCGTCCAGTTGAGGCCGGTGCCGTCGACGAGGCCGCGCAGCGCCGTGAACGCGTGGGTCGTGGGCAGCGCCAGCGCGATCGGCCGCATGATCGTGGGCAACGCGTTGGTCGGGTAGAAGACGCCCGACAGCGGCAGGAGCACGAACATCACTCCCCACGCGAGCGCCTCGGCACCGGTCCCGAACCGCAACACCAGACCGATCACGAGCAGCGAGATCGCCCACCCCACGACCAGGAGCGTGACCGCGATCGGGATCAGCCCGAACCCGAGCGACCACACGTGGAACGAGAAGAACGCCAGCGCGCCGATCACCATCACGCCGACGCCCATCACGAGCTTGATCATCCCGAACATCGCGACGCCCGCGACGTACTCGACCTCGCGCACCGGCGTGACCATCATGTTGAGCAGGTTCCGCGTCCAGGTCTCCTCGAGGAAGCCCGTGCTCATCGCGATCTGCGACTGATAGATCACGTGCCAGAGCACGATGCCCGCGAGCAGGTAGCCCGACGCCTTCTCGGTGCCCGTGGCACTGCTCTTGCCGACGAACGCCGCGAGCGACCCGAAGAGCACGACGTCGACCAACGGCCACAACGTCACGTCGAACAGCCGGTGGGGGCTGCGCACGAGCACGTACGCGTGCCGGCGCGCGATGGCGCGCATGCGCAACCACGACCGCGCACGCGGCGACAGCTCGGACGCGATCGGAAGGGTCACGGGTGGTCGCTCTGTTGGGAGGTGGTCGCCTGGTGGCGGTCGGCGAGATGCAGGAAGACGCCTTCGAGGTTGCCGCGCCCGTACGCAGCCGCGATCGACGCCGGCGTGCCGTCGGCCACGATGCGACCCGCGGAGAGGAAGAGCACCCGCTCGCACACGTGCTCGACGTCGGTCATGTCGTGACTGGTCATCAGCAGCGCCGTGCCCTCGTTGGCGGCAACCTCGATCAATCCCTCTCGCACCCGCAGCGCGACGTCGGGATCGAGCGACGCGGTCGGCTCGTCGAGCACGAGGAGACGGGGACGGTGCAACGTCGAACGCACGATCCCGATCAACGTCCGCTGGCCCGACGACAGCTCGGTGCCCATCGCGTCGGCGAGATGCGCGATGCGGAACCGTTCGAGGCCCTCCTCGATCCGGGCGCCGGGGTCGGCGAGCCCGTACAGCTGCCCGTAGAGCTGCAAGTACTCGCGCACGCGCATGCGCTCGGTGAGCGGGAGGTAGCCTGCGGCGAACCCGATGCACTCCGCGGCCCGGCTGCGATGGCGCTCGAGGTCGATCCCGCAGATCGAGATCGATCCCTCGTCGGGCTGCACGACCCCGAGGATCATCAACAGCGTGGTCGTCTTGCCCGCGCCGTTCGGCCCGAGGAGCGCGACGCGCTCGCCGGCGCCGACGACGACGTCGATACCGTCGACTGCGCGCGTACGGCGATAGTCCTTGACCAGGCCGCGCGCGTCCAACACCGGTTCCGCGGGCATGCGATCAACGTACTCTCCGTCTGTGGCCAGCACGCCGGAAATACCCAGCGCCGTTGTCGCCGTCGACTGGTCGGGCGCGCGGGCCGCGTCGGCGCAGCGAACGGCCATCTGTGTCGCGATCGCGCGCGGCGAGCGCGTCGAGCCAACGGCCGGCCGAACGCGCATCGAGACGATCGAGCTGATCGAGCAGCTCCCGCCGCCGGTGGTCGTCGGCTTCGACTTCTCGTTTGCGTTTCCGGCCTGGTTCGCCCGCGCGCACCGCTGCGCGACCATCGACGAGGTCTGGGCACGCGCCGCGCGCGATGGCGAAACGTGGCTCCGGCCGACGCCACCGTTCTGGCGGGATCGGTGCGTGCTGCCGGTCGAACAACGGCTCCGGCGCTGCGAGCTCGCGCTCGCCCCGGCCAAGTCGGTCTTCCAGCTGGTCGGCAACGGGCAGGTGGGAGCCGGATCGGTTCGAGGCATGCCGCTGCTCGCTCGGCTGCGCGCGAGCGGCTTCGCCATCTGGCCGTTCGACGCGGCGGGCGCGCGGACCGTCGTGGAGATCTATCCGAGCCGCCTGCGTCGCTTGGCGCCGCCCGACCTCACCGTGCGTGCGTGGACATCGCTGCACGAGCGTGACGCGGTGGAGTCCGCACGCGTCATGTGGAACCATCGGGCCTCGTTCGCCGGCCTCGCCGCGGCGACCGATCCCGTTACCAGCATCGAAGGCGACGTATGGATGCCGGCGTGAACCGCGGCCTTACTTCTTCGCCTTGATCAGCTCGATCAGCGCCGGCACGACCTTGTGCACGTCGCCGACGATGCCGAGGTCGGCCACGGAGAAGATCGGCGCCTCGGCGTCCTTGTTGACGGCGATGATGTTGTCGCTGTTCTTCATCCCGACGAGGTGCTGGGTCGCACCGGAGATGCCGAGCGCGACGTACACCTTGGGCTTCACGGTCTTGCCGGTCTGACCGACTTGCAGCGCGTACGGCACCCAACCGGCGTCGACGATCGCGCGCGACGCACCCCAGGCGCCCTTGAGCTCCTTGGCGAGCGCCTCGACGAGCGGCGCGTAGTTCTCCGCGGCGCCGATCCCCCGCCCACCCGACACGACCACCGAGGCCTCTTCGAGCTTCGGGCCCTGCTGCTCCTCGACGTGACGCTCCAGCACCTTGGCTTCCGCCGCGCGTCCGGCATCGGCCCCGGCCACCTGCTCGATCGCGGCCGCGCCGCCACCGGCCGACTCCGCCGCGAACGACTTGGGCCGGATCGCGATCAGCGCGGGCGCACCGCCGGTGGGCTTGACGTCGACCAAGGTGACACCGCCGAAGATCGCGGTGCCGAACACGAGCCCGTTGTCGTCGGAGAGCGACATGCCGTTGGTGAGCACGGGCTGGTCGAGCTTCACCGACAACCGCGCGATGGCGTCGCGTCCGTCGTAGCTCTGCGCGAAGAGGATCGCGTCGGGACTCTGGTCGGCCGCGAGCTGGGCGATCGTCGCCGCCGCGACCTGACCCGGGAGACCGTCGCCCGGGTCGATCACCATCAGCTTGCTCGCGCCGTACTCGCCGACCGACGCGGCGACCGCGTCGGCATCGGGGCCGGCGTAGAGCGCCTCCACCGTCGAGGCGAGCTCGCGCGCCTTGGTCAGCAGCTCGAGCGTCGCCGACGTGGCCTTGCCTTCCGCCGACTCCGCGTACACCCAGATCTTGCCAACCGCCACGGTCAGACCACCTTCAACTGCTCGAGGAACCCAACGACCTTCTCCGCACCAGTGCCGTCGTCTTCGAATTTCTCGCCGGCTTGGCGCGCGGGCGCCTGCGCGACGTTGACGATCTCCTGGCGCGCCCCGGCCCACCCGACCTGCGACGCGTCGAGACCGAGATCACCGGCAGTCACCTGGTCGACCGGCTTGCTCTTCGCCGCCATGATCCCCTTGAACGACGGGTAGCGAGGCTCGACCACGCCCGCCGTCACGCTCACGACCGCGGGAAGCGACGACTCCACCACGTCGTAGCCGGCCTCGGTCTGGCGTTGGATCTTCACCTTGCCGTCGGCGATCTCGATGTGCTTCGCGAACGTGAGCGACGGCCACCCGAGGAGCTCACCGATCTGCGCGGGCACCGTGCCGGTGTAACCGTCGGTGGCCTCCGTCGCGGCGAGCACGAGGTCGATGCCGCCGGCCCGCTCGACGCACTTGGCGAGCACCTTCGCGGTCGACAGCGCATCGGAGCCCGCGAGCGCGTCGTCGGAGACGAGAATGGCCTTGGCGGCGCCCATGGCGAGCGCGGTGCGCAAGCCCGACACTTCGCCGTTGGGGACCATCGAGACCAGCGTGACCTCGCCCTCGCCGGCCGCGTCGACGAGCTGCAACGCCATCTCGACGCCGTAGCTGTCGGACTCGTCGAGAATCAGCTTGCCCGAACGGTCGAGCGTGTTGTCGGCGGCAAGTGCGCCGGGCACCGCGGGATCGGGGATCTGCTTGACGCAGACGACGACGTTCATACGACTCCTCTTGGTGGGACGCGTCGACGCCACCGGGCGCCCACGCAGCCAGTGATTGTGGCAAGCGAGGGGCCCGCACGTCGAAACGGGCCGGTGGTGGAGCCGGGGGCGAGCGGTCTCCCCACCGGCACCGGCGCCGGTCCGCCGGACCCGCTCCGGCACCGAAGTGCGTCGGACCCGCCGTCGCGCCGGTACCGTCGCCGCAGTGAGCGAGGTCGTCGACGTCGTCGTGGTCGGGGCGGGTCCCGGCGGCATCGCGGCCGCGATCACGGCATCGGCCCTCGGCGCTTCCGTCGTCTGCGTCGACAAGGCCGAGTTCCCGCGGGACAAGACGTGCGGCGACGGGCTCACGACCGGTGCGCTCCGGCGCCTGGAGTCGCTCGGTCTCACCCGCGCCGAGCTGCTCGGCGTCGGCGTCGCGTCGATACGCGAGGCGGTGCTCGTCTCGCCGTCGGGCCGCCGGGTGACCCTCCCGCTGCCCGACGACGACGGGCTCCACGCGGTCGTCGCGGCCCGCCGCGACCTCGATGCCGCGCTCGTCGGGCTCGCGCGCCGGCTCGGCGTCGACGTTCGCGAGCAGTGCGCAGTCGAGAAGGTCGCAACCACCACCGACGACGTCGAGATCGTGCTCGCCGGTGGGGCGTCGCTGCACGCGCGCCACGTGATCGCGGCCGACGGGCACTGGTCGCCCATTCGCCGCGCGCTCGAGCCGGACGTTCCTCGCGATCTCGGCGAGTGGCACGCGGTGCGGCAGTACTTCGCCGACGTCGACGACGATCGGCTCTGGGTCCTGTTCGAACGCGATCTGCTCCCGGGGTACGCGTGGATCTTCCCGCTTCCGGGCGGCGGCGCGAACGTGGGATACGGCGTGCTGCGCGCCGACGGACGCAGTGGACGCGACCTCAAGGACCTGTGGCCCGAGTTGCTCGCACGCCCGACACTGCGGGCGGTGCTCGGGCCGCGGGCGCGACCGACCGAACCCGTGCGCGCGTGGCCGATCCCGACGCGCTACGACCCGGCCCGCCTCGCCCGCGGGCGCGTGTTGTTCGTGGGTGACGCGGCGGGCGTCGTCGACCCGATGACGGGCGAGGGCGTCGCCCAGGCGCTCGAGACCGGAGCACTCGCCGCGGAGGCGATTGCGACGGGCGACACTCCGGAGGAGGTGGCGGCGCGCTACCGGCGCGGCGTCGCAAGCGCACTCGGACGTGATCTGCGATTCGCGTCGGTGTTGCAGGCGCTGCTCCGGTCGCCGCTGGGCGCCCGGGCCGCGATCGCGGCCGCGGGACTGACTCCGTGGACACGACGCAACTTTGCCCGCTGGATGTTCGAGGACTATCCGCGGGCGCTGATCTTGACGCCCGACCGGTGGCAACGCGGCATCTTCTCGGCGCCGGGCGCATACCGGATGACATGATGAGCGCCCCGCCGATCCGACGCGGCGCGACACAGGGAGAACGCACACGATGGCAAGTGGCAAGGCCGAGGCCTCGATCGCACGCAACCCCGACGACATCTGGAAGGTCCTGCGCGAGTTCGGCGCGCTGACCGACTACATGCCCGGTATCGACTCCTGCACGGTCGACGGCGACGTACGCACCGTCGGCACCATGGGCATCTCCGTGAAGGAGCAACTCCGCGACCTCGACGACGACGCGCGGCGCCTCTCCTACAGCATGATCGAGTCACCGATGACCAACCTGGTCTCGCACCTCGCGACGATCTCGGTCGATGCCGAAGGCGACGGGACGCACCTCACGTGGACCGTCGAAGTGGAGCCCGACGACCTGCTCCCGCTCTTCCAGGGGACCTACGAAGGAGCCGTCGTCGCGCTGAAAGAGAAGTTCGAGAGCTGATCGCTCCGAGCCTGAGACAGAACACCGACTGCACCCTGACTCCGAAGCCGGGTTCCGGGCATCGGCGCTCCTACACTCGACGCGGTGACGACCACCTTCTGGCCCAACGCCGATCACTGGTCGTGCGAGATCCCCCTCGACACGCCCCATCCCCGCCTCGACGTGCTCCGCGAGCGCGGGTTCGTGCAACTGCGCGACCTGCCCCTCGTCGTGCCCGAGCACGAGTACCTCGACCTCGAGTACATGGATTGGAAGAGCGGCGGCGACACCAACTTCGCGCCCATCGCGACCGCCGACGGCAACCTCGACTGCCGGGGCTTCTGGAACAAGGGCGACGAACGGCCCGACAAGGGCGCGCGCTTCACTTCGAACGCGGCGAAGTGCCCCACGCTCGCCCACGAGGTCGAGGCGGTCGGCGCCGACTTCGGCCGGGTCCGCACGATCAAGCTCGAGCCCCAAGACCACGACACCGCGTTCCGCAGCTTCCACCGCGACGACAACAATCGTTTCAACCCGGAGTCCGACGGCTGGGTCGTGCGTTCGTGGATCGAGCTCACCGACTTTCCCGAGAGCTACATGCTCCTGATGGACTGCGGGCCCGACGGCCTCCCCGACCCCGCCACCGAGGTGAGGCTCGACCTGCACCGGGGCGCGCGGTTCGTGCTCGACACGCAACGCCTCTGGCATGTCGTCGTGCACAACGGCAACGCACCGCGCTACGCGCTGATCTCCAGCTTCGAGAGTGGTCCCGCGCTCGACGCGTGGGTGCACTCCCAGTTGCCGTAGCCCGCAGCAGGCGCGTTACGCGAGCGCCGATTCGAGCGCGGCGTTGAACCGCTCGGGCGCCTCCACCATCGGGTAGTGACCCACGCCGTCGAGCCGGTCCAGCCGCGCGTCGGCCCGCACCGAACACAGACGCTCGGCCATCGGCCATACCGCGATCGGGTCGAGGTCACCCCAGATCACGTGCAACGGCGCGGGATGGGATTCGATCGCGCCCGTCCAGCGGTGCTCGTGCACTTTGCGTTCCTCGATGTAGCGGATCATCCGAGGGAGCACGCGGTCGCCCTCACCGCGCGTCACGAGCTCGGCCATGTTGCGCAGCTCGTCGGGATCGACTGCGGAGCCCGGCGCGAACGTCACGTGCAATCCGGTCGCGATGCCGTCGGCCGGCAAGCGCGACTCCGGCGGGAGCGCGGCGTCGGGCAACGCCAACAAGCCGAGCTGGCCCTTCGACAGCTGCACGAGGTCCATGTAGATCGAGCCGTTCGTGAGCACGCGCCGGGTCACGTGGAAGCCGAGGGTCCCGTCGAGCTCACGGGCGAGGAGCTCGCCACCGATCGAGTCGCCGACGTCGTGGGTGACCAGTGCGACATCGGCGAGCCCGAGCTCACGCGCGCACGCCTCCACCACGTCGGCCTGCGCGAACAGCGAATACGCGATGTCGGGCTTGGCCGAGAACCCGTAGCCCGGGTAGTCGAGGAGCACCACCCGCCGGCGGGCGCGCAGCACGTCGAGCGCGTGCTGCCAGTCGTAGGTGCTCGTCGGAAAGCCGTGCAGCACGAGCACGGGTTCGGCTTCGTCGGCGACGGCCGGCTCGTCGATCACGAACACATCGTGCCCGAGCAGCGAGTGCATGCTGCCTCGCCGCTGCCACTCGTCGACCGTCTGCAGGCGTCCGCTCACGCGCGAAACGTACCGCGGCTGCGATGATGCACGCCGATGACCGCTGTCCCCCGCTCACACTCCATCGACGGCCCCGCCGGACGCCTCGCCGTGCACGACTGGGCCGGTGCCGGACCGCCGACGCTGCTCGCGCACCCAACCGGCTTCCACGGGCGGGCCTGGGCGCCCGTGGCCGAGCGCCTCGTCGCGGCGGGCCGGCACGTGTGGTCGTTCGACTTTCGCGGCCACGGCGACAGCGACGCGCCCGACCCCGCGGGCGACGCCTACTCCTGGGACGGCTTCGCCGCCGACGCGCTGGCTGTCGCGGACCATCTCGCGATCGCCGGTGATCCCGCACTCGTCGCGTGCGGCCATTCGAAGGGCGCCACCTCGCTTCTGCTCGGCGAGGCGCATCGTCCCGAAACGTTCGCTCGGATCTGGTGCTACGAGCCAATCCTGTTCCCCGACGATCGGACCATTCCCTCGGCCGACGAGTTCCCGCTCAGCGCGAACGCGCGCAAGCGGCGCAACGAGTGGAGCTCGGTCGATGAGGCGTTCGACGTGTACGCGTCCAAACGTCCGCTCGACGTGATGACCGCGGAGTCGCTGCGGGCCTACGTCGAGTACGGGCTGCGGGACCGCGGCGACGGCGTGCTCGAGCTGAAATGCCGGCCCGAGGTCGAGGCGCGGGTCTTCGCGATGGCGCCCGGCAACGACGCGTGGCGTTTCCTACCGGAGATCCAGGCCCCGGTCGTCGTCGCGTGCGGCGAAGTGTCGACCGACATCGGCCCTCGCTTGGCCGCGCGGATCGCAGCCCGTCTGCCGCACGGACAACTCGAGGTGTGGCCCGGGTGCGGTCACTTCGGACCGCAGCAGGATCCCGACCGGTGTTGCCGGTCGGTGCTCGGCTTCGCCGACGACGTCAGCCGGCCGCCTGGAGCGTCTTGATCACCGCGGCCCACCGTTCGGGATCCGAACGGTACGGAGCGTAGAAGGAGCAGCGGTCGACGACTCCCGCGTAGCGGCGGATGAGCTCGGGACCGATCTCGTCGGGCTCGGCGACCACCGCGAACGCACTCAGCACGTCGTCGTCGATCAGCTCGCCCATCTTCACCCACTCGCCCTGCTTGGAGAGCGAGTTGAGCTCGGGTTGGAGATCGCCCCAGCCGTGCAGCTCGAGCACCGGGCGGTACGCCGGCGTCGATCCGTAGAACGCGACTTGTTGTTGCACCGCCTGCTTCGCAGTGGCGAACTCCTGCTCGTTCGTGCCGGTGACCACGAACAGGGGGCCCGACACCTCGAAGTCGGAGCGCGACCTCCCCGCCTTGGCGAGCCCCCGCTCGATCGCCGGGAGGGTGACCTCCTTCACGTACCGCTCGGTCGTGAAGCCGTGGATGATCACGCCGTCGGCGACCTCGCCCGCGACTTCGGTCATCAGCTCGCCCACGGCCGCGAGCAACACCTTGGGCGGTCCGTACGGGTTCGGGCCCGGACTGAAGAACGGCGTCATCAGCGTGTGCGTGTAGAAGTCGCCGCGGAAATCGAGCTTGGAGCCATCCGACCACGAAGCCCAGATCGCCCGCATGGCGAGGATGTATTCGCGCATACGGGCCGCCGGGTGCGACCACGGCATCGAAAATCGGCGCTCGATGTGGGGCTTGATCTGCGAGCCCAGGCCGAGAAAGAACCGGCCCTTCGAGTGACGTTGCAGATCGTTGGCGGTGTAGGCCGTCAGCATCGGAGTGCGCGCGAAGGCGACCGCGATGCCCGTGCCGAGCTCGATCCGCTTCGTGTGCTCGGCCGCGATCACCAGCGGCAGGAACGGATCACTCCCGGTCTCCGCGGTGATCAACCCGTCGTACCCGAGCTCCTCGAGCTCGCGCGCTCTTGTCGCGATGTCTTCGAGCGCGTTGGCCATGATTCCGGTGTCGACTTTCATGCGCGAGACCCTACTTCGACACGTCGCGGCCTCGCACCCTGCAGATGCCGCACGGCGACGCCGACCGCGGCGCGCGGAAGCGCGGAGTTTCCGTGACCGCGCGTTTCCTTTTTCCGGGCATGGACGATGACTCCGATAACAGCGGGTCACGCGACACGCGCGGTCCGCACGACGGATCGGTAGACGCGGCACCGGATTGCGGGGGGACATGAAAACAAGGCGGATTTCAGCGGTCGTCGTCGGGGTGGCGCTCATCGCAGCCCTGCTCACCGTCGTTGCGAGCTCGGCCACCGCCACTTCGGCGACGCCGACCTGTGCGGTGCAGGTCGACAACCACTGGCCGGCGTACGCGCAGGGCCGGCCGGCGGGGATCGATCCCCACACGACGTCGGCGATCTACATGTGGCACGACAGCAGCAACTGGCACATCCGCGTGACGCACCGTACGACGAATCTGCGTTCGTTCAGCGGGCAGCTGACGACCGCGGGCACCTTCACCGCCGTGCACGCCGTTCACCTCGAGAAGAGCGACCAGTTCCAAGTCTCGAGCGACAAGCACAGCATCACGTTCTTCTTCAAGAACTACGGCGCCATCGACGGCGTCGACTTCGCGACACACTGCGCGCCGTCGATCAAGTTCGCGCTGCAGTCCGACGGTCAGACGAGCCCACCGAGCAAGATCGTGATCGGCCAGGGCGCGAGCCACCCGTCGAGCGATCCGTTCGAGATCGACCGCGTGCCCAACGCCACGACCACCACCGTGCAGGTCACCACCACGACGTCGGCCTGCCAGGCCGTGACCGACGACCCGTGGCCGGCGTGGGTGCAGGGCCGGCCCCCGGTCGACCCCACGCTGACGTCGACGATCTTCATGTGGCACTCCGACGGTTGGCACATCCGGGTGACACACCACGGCAGCAACCTCCAGTCGTTCAGCGGGCAGCTGACGACCGCGGGCAAGTTCTCGAAGACGCACGCCGTGAACCTCGAGAAGGACGACCAGTTCGTCGTGTCGCCCGACAAGCACGGGATCTCGTTCCTGTTCAAGAACTACGGGTCGAACGACGGCCTCGACTTCTACACGTCGTGCGCACCGTCGATCACGTTCACGTTCCAGTCGGACGGCCAAACCAGCCCGCCGGCCAACATCGTGATCGGGAGCGGGAGCGTGCGCCCGACGAGCAACCCCTTCCAGGTCACGCGCACGTCGACCGGACCGACGCCGCCGGCCTGATCACGACGAACACCCGAGGCGCGAGTCCGGATCGTCAGTCGGAGACGATCCGGATTCGCGCCTTGTTTCATTTGGTTTTCGCGGGTTTCGATGTCTCACCCCCTCTGTATTGTCGGTCGTATGGACACGGAGGTTCGGGGGTTCGCATCGATGCTCGAATGCATCGTGCGCGGTCGGCGTGAGCTCGACGCGATCGAGGCGCAGTGGTTGTGCATGGTCGGCGAGTACACCCGTTCGGGTGCGTGGCAGGCCGACGGGTTCCTGAGCGCGGCGGCTGCGATTCAGCAACGGTGCCGGATGGACGCAGGCGCGGCCCGCGCGGCAGTGAACCTGGCGAAGGCGTTGCACCGCCTCCCGGCAACGGAGAAAGCGTTCGACGCCGGTGACATCTCCCGGGCGCACGCGGCGGTGATCGCGAACGCCTACACCGAAGACCGCGCCGAGCAACTCGCCGGCATCGAAGCCGGCCTGGTGGACATCGCCCGCAACGTCGATCCGAAGTCGTTGCGGGCCGCGGTGGCCCGCTACACCGAGGCGATCGACGGCGACGGCGGCGCCGGCAACGACGAGAAGGCGTACGAGAAGAACCGGTTCCATGCGTCGCTGGTCGGTGACCGGGTGATCGGCAACGCGTCGCTTGATCGGGAGTCGGGTGAGATCATCCAGACCGCGGTGGAGGCCATGGCCGCCGAGCTCCGCGTGAAGGGCGACAAGCGGCGCAAGTCCCTGCGCGACGCGGAAGCGATCGTCGAGATCTGCCGCCGGTCGTTGCAGCACGATTACACGACCACCCCGACCCGCCGGCGGGGCCGCCCCCAACTCAGCGCCGTGGTCGATCTCGACGACCACGAAGCCGACCATCCCGACCTCGTCGCCGACGTCCGCGCCGAGTTCGCCCACTTCGGGCACCTCTCCCAGGCCACGCTCCGGCGACTGTCGTGTGATTGTGAGATCAGCCGGATCATCACCGACGGTCCCGGCGTGATCATCGATGTCGGCCGCGCGACCCGCAACATCTCCGATCCGCTGTGGAAGGCCCTGGTCGTTCGAGACCGGCGCTGCCAGGCGCAAGGCTGCAAACAACCGCCCGGAGTCTGTGAAGCACACCACGTCTGGCACTGGGAAGACGGCGGCCCCACCGACCTCGACAACCTCACACTCCTGTGCTGGGCCCACCACCGACAACACCACCTCGAACACGCCAAGAAACGCGAGTGAACCGCGTTGGAAAGCCCCGCGGAGAACGGGCGACAGGACAGAGGCGGAGGCTCGGGTTGTCGGGCGCGATGTGGGACATTCGCACGCGCATGCCGCCGCGTGCAGACGGCGTCTCTGCGGGGCATGCTGGACGGATGTCGGAGCACCATCGCACGGCGAGTGCTGCGCGCGGTATCGAGACCGACCTCGACCGATCCCGCCCGCTGGTTGAGCTGCAGTGATCACCGAGGACAATGTCCGTCAGGTTGCGTTGTCGCTGCCGGCGACGATCGAGAAGCCCTCGTACGGCACGCCGGGCTTCCGGGTGCGCGACAAGTTGTTCGCACGCATTCGACCCGAGGGCGATGTCCTGCTCGTGTGGGTCTCGGACGTTGCCGAGAAGCTCGCGATGATCGACTCGGAGCCCGAGAAGTTCTTCACCACCTCGCACTACGACGGACATCCGACGGTTCTCGTTCGGTTCGACGCGATCGGGACTCAGGAGCTTCGGGAGCTCCTCACCGATTCCTGGCGACTCCGCGCGCCCACGAAGCTCGTCGCCGAGTTCGAGTGTGAAGATTGACGGCACCGGCCCGGAAAGGCTCCTCTCCGATGATCGATGAGTTCGCGAAGGAGTACCTGCACGGCGACCTTTGCTACATACGAGCGACGATGCTCTGGAAGCTCGAAGGGCTCGCCGAGTACGACGTTCGTCGCCCGCTCACTCCGACCGGGACCAATCTCCTCGGCTTGATCAAGCACCTGACGATCACCGAGGCCTGGTACTTCGGCGAGGTGTTCGGGCGCCCGTTTCCCGAGCGGTTGCCGTGGCGCGACGACGACGCCAAGCTCACGGCGCTGTTCGACCACAAGCTGCAGCTGGCCGATATGTGGGCGACGGAAGACGAGTCGCGAGCCGAGATCGTCGATCGCTACCAGCGCATGTGGGCGCACTCGGACGCGACGATCGCCGCGCTCGACATCGACGCGCCCGGCCATGTGCCCTGGTGGCCACGCCCCGACGTGAAGCTCTTCAACATCTTGGTCCACGTCCTCACCGAGACCAACCGTCACGCCGGGCACGCTGACATCCTGCGCGAGCAACTCGACGGCGCGGTGGGGACCGAGGCCGGGAGCGCGGGACTGCACGGGCGCGACATGACCTTCTGGGAGAACCACCGCGCCAAGATCGAACAGGCGGCCAAGGCGGCTGGTCCCGCTCGAGCCTGAACACCGCGCCCGAACTGCGCACCGGCCTGTCAAAGTGGCAGTGGTGAAGACATGACACGCGGAGGCGCGATGCCGCAGGCATTCGACAAGGACTACTGGGAGTCCCACTGGCAACAGGCGAACGAACGTGCGCCCGGCCGGGAGATCGTTCCGAACCCGTATCTCGCACGCGAGATCGCCGATCGGGCGCCGGGCACCGCGCTGGACGCCGGTTGCGGCGAGGGCGCGGAAGCAATCTGGCTTGCCACTCACGGCTGGCAGGTCACCGCCGCCGACATCTCCACCGAGGCGCTCTCCCGCGCCGCCGAGCGTGCGGCCAGCGGTGGTGCAGCACCCGAGCGAGTGCAGTGGGTCGAGGCCGACCTGAGCGTCTGGGAACCGGGCGAACAGTTCGACCTGGTCACCACCCACTACGCGCACCCATCGCTGCCGCAACTCGCGTTCTACGAGCGCATCTCCGGGTGGGTCGCACCGGACGGCACCTTGCTGATCGTCGGACACCTGCACCGCACCGAAACGCCGGGGCACGGGCACAACCCGGGACCGCACGGCGACGAACACCCGCCCGATGAGGTGTCGGTCACCGCGGCGAGCATCACGGCCCGACTCGCCGCCACCCAGTGGGACATCGTCACCGCCGACGAGCTTGTCCGCACCCTCATTGATCGCGCGGGCCGGACCGTCCGGTTGGACGACGTCGTCGTCCGCGCCACCCGACGCCCCTGACGGGCAAACTGGCGTCGTGGCGAACACGCTGCACGAGTCGCTGAGCGATCACCTGCGCGACATCGAGGGAGTCGTCGAGAGCCCGTCGATGTTCGGGCCCGGGAACGCGTTCTGGTGCAACGGCAAGGAGATCGCGCACTTCGACAGCACCGATGTGATCGACCTGCGCTTGACTGCGCCGATCATCCGGGAGCTCCGGCCGGTTCTGCGCGACAATCCGCGCGTCGAGTTGCGCAAGGGTCGCTCCGACTGGATCGAGATCCGCGTGTCGTCGAACGACGACGTCGCCTTCGTCGCCGAGATGGCCGAGCGGGCCGCGGCGACACATCGCCCGGACCCCGGAACGGCCGCCGAGCCGCCGCCCACGGGCGCCGACCTGAGCGCCGCCGCCGATTCCACGAGCACGGGCCGACGAGGCAAAGTGATCGGGTGACGCCGAGTCATTGGACGAACGAACGGGTCATTGCGGAGTGGAGCCTGGTGCCCAGGGAGGCCATCGCCGCGACGGATCCGTACGGCGGCTTCGCCAAGGAGCATCTGCTCAACTGGGTGATGCTCCGGATGTTGGGCGAGGTCTCGGACAAACGGGTGCTCGACGCGGGGTGCGGGCACGGCTACTTCAGCCGGCTCCTCGCGGC
>Ga0265338_10000882_pt1 | contig 50605 bp, 36 predicted proteins | sample 42126metaG_FD_193579 | JGI IMG/M metagenome (GOLD analysis project Ga0265338, IMG submission 193579) | Rhizosphere microbial communities from Carex aquatilis grown in University of Washington, Seatle, WA, United States - 4-21-26 metaG | ecosystem: Host-associated > Plants > Roots > Rhizosphere...
TCCTGGCTGGCCATGTTGACCCCGCCCGCCAGCGCCTGTTTGATGGCCATCAGAAAGCCGAACAGGACGAACGCCACTACCACGGACAGGAGCGTCAGCGACGTCCGCAGCTTCTTCCGCTTCAAATTGCACCAGATGAGGTGGAAGAATTTCATGGCGCGAGGCATTGTAGCCGCCGACGCGAGGAGGCGGATTCGCAGGCTTTATAAATTGTCCGCCTCGTTACCTTGGCGGCTACCGGGAATGGTTTCATTTGACGGGTTCGTTGCTGAGCTGGCCTTTGTCCAGATACACCGTCCGCGACGCGCGCACGGAGGCGTGCGGATCGTGCGTGACCATGACGATGGTTTTGCCGTGCTCCCGGTTCAGGGCCTGAAGCAGATCCAGGATTTCGTTGCCGGCCTTGCGGTCCAGGTCGCCGGTCGGTTCGTCGCACAGCAGCAGGGTCGGGTCGGTGACAATGCCGCGGGCGATGCCCACGCGTTGTTGTTCGCCGCCGGAGAGCGTGCGCGGATAATGTTTGGCGCGGTGCGACAGTCCGACCACGGCCAGCGCGGTTTCCACGTGTTTCTGCCGTTCGGCCTTGGACAGGTGCGTCAGCAGCAACGGCAATTCCACGTTTCGTTCCGCGGTAAGCACGGGCATCAGGTTGTAAAGCTGGAATACAAAACCGATGTGCCGCGCGCGCCACGCAGCCAGCCGGTGATCGGACAATTGGTCGAGTTGTTCGCCCGCCACACTGACCGAGCCTTTGGTGGGGCGGTCGAGTCCGCCGATCAGGTTCAACAGGGTGCTCTTGCCCGATCCGGACGGGCCCATCAACGCGAGGAATTCGCCGCCTGGAACCTGCAAACTCAGGTTGGCGAGCACGTGGATGTCTTCCGTGCCGCGATGAAAAACTTTTTCCACCCCCTCGACCCGCACCAGGGCGCCATTGGTTGATTGATTTTCACTCATAGCTTCTTTTCCTTGACCGACATGCCATCGGTCAGGCTGGCCGGCGGATCCACGATGACGGTTTCGCCGGCGGAAACACCTGCGCTCAACGCAGCGTCATCGTTCTGGGCGTCGGTCACCGTGACGGCACGTCGTTCGGCATTTCCGTGCTGCACGACGAACACAATATCCCGTCCCTCCTGGCTTTGCACCGCGTTTTTTGGAATCATCACCCGTCGGGCTGCCGCCGTCGTTCCGGTAGCAGTTTCCTGAAACGCCACTTTCACCGACATTTCCGGCAGGATGCGCGGGTCCAGTTTGTTGAAAGCGATGCGAACCTTGACCGTGGATTTCTGGCGGTCGGCCGTCGGGATGATGGCGATGACCTTGCAGGGAATTTTCCAATCGGAATAGGCGTCCAGCGTGGCTTCGACCGGCTGGCCGGGCTCGACACGGTTGATGTAGCTTTCGTTGACGTCCACTTCAATCTCTAGCGAGTCCATGTCCACCACCGTGCCAATGCCCGTGCGGGTGAACCCTCCACCGGCCGAAACCGGTGAAATCATCTCGCCCGGCTGGGCGTCCTTGGTGGTGACAATGCCGGGGAATGGCGAGCGGATGGTCATGTCGTCCAGTTGTTGTTGCCACATGGCCACCTGGCGGTCCGCCACGGTGACATCCAGTTCCTGCTGCGCCAGGTGCGCCTGCAATGATTTCGCATTCGACTCGGCCAGATCCAGGTCGGCCTGGGACGCGATGTGTTGTTTGGCCAGTTCCGTGGTGCGCTGAAATTCCTGGTTCGCCTGTTTGAGCTGGGCACGGGTTTCATCCAGCGCCGCCCGGGCTGATTCCAACTGGGCCTGTGTTACCGCCAGGCTGGCCTTGACGTTCGTATCGTCCAGCCGGGCCACCACCTGTCCCTCCTTCACTTTCATGCCTTCCTCGATGAGCACCTCGACGACCTTGCCGGTGACCTTGGAGGAAACCGTGGCCGCCCGCCTTGCCGTGACATAACCGGAGGCGTTCAACACCGTCCGTTCGCCGCTGCTGGTGCTACCGATTTCCCGCGCGACGGCGGTGTGCACCTCGACCGCCTTGGGCCGTGATAGCCACCAAATTGTCAGCGCCGCGAGCACGAGGACGATCAGGCCAATGGCGACGGGCCGGATTCGTGAATTCGATTCGGGTTTGTCGCTGCGCTTGATGCGCAAGTCATCCAGTGCGGGTTTCTGTGGATCCATAAAACTACCCAGGCACAGGAAACCGTTTTTTTCCGTCAGGGTCAATTACGTTGTCCCTTGGCTGGAGTCCGGCCGGGAGGATTGCATGGCTTTAAAGCCCCACGGAACTTCCGCCCTTCCTTTTCATCTTGCGGCAAGTGAAAACGTTCATTGCGATTTTGGCCGGCGGTGCCACATTTCCCTCGGATTCAATGGCGATTCTAAAACAACTGGTGTTTGCGCTGGCTCTGGTCTGTCTGCTTATCGGGCCATTGTCGTTGCTCGCCGCGCCGCCGGTTTATCCATTGAAGCAAAGTCCGAACCGGCGTTACCTGGTGGACCAGAGCAATGCGCCTTGCCTGCTGATCGGCGAATCGCCGCAGGCGCTGACCGTAAACCTCACCACGAACGAGGCCGCTCTGTTCTTCACGAACCGCAGCGGGCACGGTTTCAACACCGTCTGGGTCAACCTGCTGTGCGCCACGTACACCGGCGGGCGGGCGGATGCCAGTACGATCGACGGGATCCTTCCGTTCACGGGTAATGTCCCGTCCGCCAGCACCTATGACCTGACGAAGCCCAACGAGGCGTTTTTCGCCCGGGTGGACCAGATGATCAATCTGGCGGCGCAACAGGGCATTCAGGTGTTGCTCGACCCGGCTGAAACCGGAAGTTTTCTGTCGGTGATGCTTGCCAACGGCACCAACCGATGTCGCACCTACGGGCAATACCTCGGCAATCGCTACAAGGATTTTCCCAACATCATCTGGATGAGCGGGAATGATTTCCAGAGCTGGCGCACGCCGGGCGATGACGCCGTGGTGCGCGCGGTGGCGCTCGGCATCCAGGACATCGACACGAACCATCTGCAGACCGCCGAGCTGGATTATCTGGTCAGCAGTTCGCTGGACGACACGAACTGGAATTCCATCTTCACTCTCAATGCGACCTACACGTATTTTCCCACCTACGCCCGGTTGCAGGTGGACTATAATCGCGCGAATTATCTGCCCAATTTTCTGGTCGAGGCCAATTACGAGTTTGAAAGCTTGCAAGGGCCGGTCACCACGGCGCCGATTCTTCGCAAGCAGGAGTATTGGACGATGACCAGCGGCGCGTGCGGGCAGATGTACGGCAATGGTTATACCTGGCCGTTTCTCAGCGGTTGGCAGGGCCAGCTCGACACGCCGGGCGCCATCCAGATTGGCTACCTGAAGGCATTCTTCGAGGCACGGGCGTGGTACAACCTGATTCCTGACACCAATCACGTGGTGGTCACCGCCGGCTATGGCACCTATTCGGACAGCAGTCATGTGGCCGACAACGATTACCTGACCGACGCCCGTACGCCCGACGGCAGCCTGGTGGTCATCTACACGCCCATCCTCCGGCAGTTTTTCGTGGACATGTCACAACTGGCCGGGCCAACGGCGGCGCACTGGTTTGATCCGGCCGGCGGAATTTATTATCCGATCACCGGCTCGCCCCTCACCAACAGCGGCACGCTCAGCTTCACACCACCCGCCAACAACGCCGACGGCGATGGCGGCTGGGTTTTGGTGTTGGAAACCAATCCGCCGGTCATCCCGCCCCCGCCGCCTCCACCGCCGGCTCAGCCGAGGTTCGTGCAACAGAATTTTGCCACCCCGCAATCGCCGCAAAGCCAGGTTTCCGCAGTTTATTCCAATGCGCAAATCGCCGGCAACGCCAACCTCCTCGCCATTGGCTGGAACGATACCACTGCCAGCATCAGCACGGTGGGTGATTCGGCCGGGAATTTTTATCACCCGGCCATTTCGACTTTTCGCGGCAACGGCATGAGCCAGGCGATTTATTTTGCCACCAACATCCCGGCCGGAACCAACGCGGTCACCGTGACGTTCAATCAACCGGCGGCTTATGTTGATCTGCGCGTGACTGAATATTCCGGGTTAAGTCCAACGAACGTATTCGATGCCGGTGTCTCTGCCGCCGGCGTCGGCACGGGTGCCGACAGCGGGCCATTGTCCGTTACCGCGACCAATGAACTGCTCTTTGGCGCCGGGATGACGGCGGACACCTTCACCGGCCCCGGTAGCGGTTTCACGCTTCGGGTGATCACCTCGCCGGACAGCGATATGGTGGAGGACCAGATTGCGTCCACGACCGGCAGCTATAACGCGACGGCATCGTTGAACAATTCCACGCCCTGGTTGATGCAGTTGGCGGCGTTCCGACCAGCGGCGATTCCAGCCATTCCGCGATTGCGCATCTTTCTCACCGCCACAAACGCCGCAGTGCTCGCCTGGCCCACCAACTCGGTGAATTACACCTTGCAACAGAATTCAGGTCTGGACGCCGCGAACTGGTCCGATGTGACAAATATGGCCACCGTGGTGGGCAGCGAACGCCAGATCGCGGTCACTCCGTCCGCCAGCCAGAAATTTTACCGGTTGAAATATCCGTAGGCCCGGCAATAAGACCTGCCGGCTTAAAAATGAGGTTTGCGGCGCCTTTGACAGGCCCCTATTCTTCAGGGCATGACCACAAAGCCAATATCTCCGGCCTCCTTCGTTTATGCGCTTATGGCGTTGATCGTATCGTTTTTTTTGTCCGGCGCAGCATACGGGCAAACCAACCGGACTTATTCGCTGAGCGCCATGGACATCAGCCAGATGGAGCAAGGCTGGGGCGAACCGCACGCCAACGATTCGGTTGAGGGCCACCCGTTGTCCATCGGCGGACAGACATTTACCAACGGCATTGGCACCCACGCCGCCAGCCGGTTCGTTCTCGTACTTGGCGGCCGGGCCGTCAGTTTTTCCGCGATGGTGGGCATCGATGACGAGGTCGGCAACGGCAAGGGACATGTCGTATTCAAGGTGTTGGGTGATACGAACCAGGCGCTCTGGGAAAGCCAGGAGTTGCATGGTGGCGACGCGCCGGTGGCGGTGAACGTGGATCTCGCCCAGGTCAACCAAATCACCCTGGTGGTCGATGGCGGCGACAGCATTGATTGCGACCATGCGGATTGGGCGGACGCCAAACTGGTGATGAGCCGGGGCCGGCCATCCGTCGGTTCCGCCATCAAGGAGGACGCCATTATTCTAACACCCCAATCGTCGCCGCAACCGCGGATCAACAGTGCCAGGGTCTTTGGCGTGCGGCCCGGCACGCCGTTCCTCTTTACCGTTGCCGTCACGGGAGATCGTCCGATGGCCTTTACGGCGAAGGGTCTTCCCCGGGGATTGAAACTCGATAAACATACCGGCCAGATCACGGGCAGTTTGAAGAACAAAGGCGAGTCCCTGGTCACCCTGCGCGCCAAAAACAAGCTCGGCACGGCGGAGCAGAAGTTCAAGATCGTTTGCGGTCCGCAAATCGGGCTGGTGCCGGCGATGGGCTGGAACAGTTGGAATTGTTTTGCCTCAGCCGTTTCAGCCGAAAAAGTCAAGGCCGCCGCCAATGCGATGGTTGCCAGTGGTCTCATTAATCATGGCTGGACGTACATCAACATCGATGACTATTGGCAAGTGCATCATGACTCCAAAGATCCCACGCTCCAGGGACCGCGCCGGGACGCGGCTGGAAAAATCCTTCCGAACCCGCGTTTCCCGGACATGAAAGCATTAACCTCCTACGTCCATGATAAAGGATTGAAAATTGGGCTCTATTCCTCGCCTGGACCCTGGACTTGCGGTGGTTGCGTGGGCAGTTTCGACCACGAATTGGCCGACGCGAAACAATATGCGGAATGGGGATTCGATTATTTGAAATATGATTGGTGTTCGTATGAACCATCGCTGGAATCACATCGGGGCAGCCCTCCGGAATTTTCAAATGACTTAAAAAGCTGGAGCGGTTCCAAGCCGACCGATCACGTCGCATTGATGCGGCCTTACGCCATCATGCACACCGCCCTCGAGGAACAGCCACGCGATATTCTCTACAGTCTTTGCCAATACGGCATGGGCAACGTCTGGGAATGGGGCCCGGAAGTCGGCGGCAATTCCTGGCGCACGACCGGCGACATCAATGATTCCTGGAACAGCATGGCGGGCATTGGCTTCCGGCAAAATGGCCACGAGAAATATGCCGGCCCGGGCCATTTCAATGACCCGGACATGTTGGTGGTCGGCAAGGTCGGTTGGGGGCCCAGCCTGCATCCCACGCATCTCTCGCCGAACGAACAATATACCCACATCAGTCTTTGGTGCCTGCTGGCCGCACCGCTGTTGATTGGCTGTGACATGACGCAGATTGACGATTTTACGTTCAACCTTTTAAGCAATGATGAAGTGTTGGAAGTAGATCAGGACCCGCTCGGCCGCCAGGCGGCGCGCGTCGCCCAGAACGGCCAGTTGGAAGTCTGGGCCAAGGATTTGGAGGATGGCTCCAAAGCCGTCGGCCTCTTCAATCGCGGTAATGGGAAAACTTCCGTTACCGCCAACTGGTCCGATCTCGGCCTGGCCGGCAAACAGAAGGTGCGCGACCTCTGGCGCCAGAAGGATCTGGGCGAATTCACCGATTCATTCAGTGCCTCCGTCCCGCGCCACGGCGTGGTGCTCGTCAGGATCTGGCCGGCGAAATAGCCGACCGTTAGCGGGTCAGTTTGAACTGTAGCGTCAGCCATCTTGGCTGACGTAGAGCCGGGCTTCCAGCCGGCGGAAAAAGCCGTCCGCCATCATTAACGCCTTTGAAATCCCGGGCAACGGCGTCATGGCAGCGGTTCTTCCGGGCGGCAGGATGCCGCACCCTACGGCAGGCCGGGAGGCCCGCCGCTACATTTTCAGACAAGCTGTCAGCCCGACAGTGCGCTGCGGACAGCGCACATTACAGTGTTTACTTGCGAAGCTGTGCCGGTTGCAACCTGGATTGTGGCCGCAGCTTCCGCGAGGCAATCCCGACGACGACCAGACCGGCCATCAGCAGGCCCAGGGTGGAGGGTTCCGGAGCCGGGACAAGGACAGGGGCAAATATCCCGGTGCTGTCTCCAGCGACGCCTTGACTGGCAGTAATGCCATTGACATAGGCGACAGATTCACCGGCTATGCCCGCGGTCATTTGCGCCGGCGTCGAGGTGCTCATAAAAGTGAAGGTTCCCGATTGTCCCGGTGCCAGGGCGGTGCCGGTGCTGTTTGCCCATTGGATGGAGTTGCCGGCCACCAAATTGGCCCAGCCGAGTGAATTCGCCGGACTGCTCGGAAGGGAAGGCAGGTCATTGAGAAATTGTATCCAGCCATACCAAAAACTGTTGAGGCTATAGGTTCCCGTGTTCTGGAGGATGATGGTGTAATCATAACCGCCCGTGACCGCGACACCGGAAATGGTGGCTGAGGCGCTTTGCGCCTGGCTGGAGACGGTGGAAGCGGCCAATCCTGCGGCAACAACGATGGCCAGTTGATGATGGATCGATTTCAACATGTTTTTCATAGGGTTTCCTTTGAATTTTCTTAGGTTTTTCTGATTTTAAACTGCAACTTTCCCGATTGTTATTTTAACTGCTCCAACTAAGAAGCACCAGCTGCAAAAAAGTTCCCACCAGCCCGAAGTATTTGCCGGCGCGTTGGCAGACCGGATTATCCGGCATGGCATGATGCAGTGCTTGAACTGCCCACAAACATTACCTTAGATTCAAATATGTTTCGCATCGGAATCGACCTCGGTGGCACCAAGATTGAAGGTATCGTCCTGGACGCTTCCGGCAAGGAGCTTTTTCGCAAACGCGTGGATACCCAGCAGGAAAACGGCTACCGGCACATTCTCAACCGTATCAAGGGGCTGCACGATGAGCTGGCCGCCCACATCGGGAACGCGCCCCACAAGTTCGGCATGGGGACGCCCGGAGCCATCTCGCCGCGAACCGGGTTGCAGAAAAATTCCAATACCGTCTGCATGAACGGCCAGCCGGTAAAGGCCGACCTGGAACGGATCCTCAACCGGAAGATTGAAATTCAGAACGACGCGAATTGCTTTGCCATGGCCGAGGCGCTCCACGGCGCCGGTCAGGGAAGGAAACTGGTTTTTGGCGTCATCATGGGTACCGGTTGCGGCGGGGGAATCGTCCACCAGGGCGAAGTCATCACCGGCCCGCAGGCCATCGCCGGGGAATGGGGCCACATGTCGATCCACCCGGACGGCCCGTTGTGCTACTGTGGCCAGCGCGGCTGCGTGGAGACGTTCATCAGCGGCGGCGGATTGGAAATGCTTTACGCCGAACAGTTTGGCGCGAAGCGGCCGTTCAAGGAAATCGTGCAGGACTATTACGCCGGCAACCCGAAGGTTTTGGAGTACATGAAAACCTTCTTCCGCCATTTCGGCCGTTCCGTGGCCAACTTGATTGATTTATTGGATCCCGACGTGGTGGTGCTGGGCGGCGGCGTTTCCAACTTCGATGCCCTCTACACCGAAGGCATCGCCCAGGTGGCGAAATTTGTGTTCACCGATTCCCTCGAAACACCCATTGTCAAAAACAAGCTCGGCGATTCCGCCGGCGTCATCGGCGCGGCGTTGATCGGGGTTTGAGACCGGGCGGGTGCAGCGGAGAGATAGCGAACCTGTGAATGAGAAGTTTTTGAGCACGGTCGGGCAAGATGATCCATTTTTTTGATGTTCATCCAAATTTTTTCAATTCATTCTTTAAACTGAACTTTGCGATGATCGCTTTGCATGAACCAAAGCACTCAACATGGCCCTTCAACGTTTCGTAAGCGACTGGTGCGCGGGCTGTTTTTTGGTGTCGCGCTTTACCTCGTGATCTGCACTGGTTGCGCCAGTTTTCAACGCCGGCTTATTTACTACCCTCCAAAATTCACGCCAGAACAGGTAAATCAAATGGCGCAATCAGCAAGACTGGAACGTTGGACGGATTCATCTGGCCAGGCCATCGGGATGAAACGTTTATCATCCAAACAGCCGACCAAAGGCCAGGTGTTGATCGTGTACGGTAATGGTAGTTGTGCGACAGCCTGTGCGCATTATGCGGATGTCCTCCAGGATGTCGCTGCGTTTGATGTGTTCATCGTGGAATATCCCGGTTATGCGGACCGACCGGGCTCGCCAAGCCAGAAGAGTTTGTTTGGTGCCGCCGATGAAGCGTTTCAATTACTTGCCACAAACGGACCGGTTTATGTGGTGGGTGAATCACTCGGTACCGGCGTGGCGGCGTATCTGGCCGGGACTCATCCGACACAGGTTGCCGGGGTGGTTTTACTCGCGCCGTATAACCGGCTGACGGATGTGGCTCAATATCACATGCCATTGCTCCCGGTCCATTTGCTGCTCGTGGACCGGTTTCCCTCGGAGGATTATCTGAACAACTATCACGGTCCAGTCGCTGTCTTGGTGGCGGGACAGGACCAAGTGGTGCCGGAGAAATTTGGCCGGCGGCTCTACGATAAATACACCGGGGCAAAGCGGCTTTGGGAATTTCCCGGGGACGATCACGGGACGATCATGTTCCGGTTGCCGAACGTCTGGCAACAGATCATCACATTTCTGCAAGCTCCATAATTTCATTCCCTTCGGCCCGGGTTTTTCCCATTTTGTCGCCATGGAAACCAAGTGTGGATTATCCCGGTGGCTTGTCGTGTTCAACCTGCTTCTGGCCACTTCGGTACTGGCCGGGGCCGCGCCCATTCAGCTTGACGTGGACGCCACGGATGCCACCCGCAGCATCCTGCACGCAAAGTTGCACATTCCCGCCTCCCCCGGCCCGCTCACCTTGTTTTATCCCAAGTGGATTCCCGGCGAACACATGCCCAGTGGTCCTATCAACGATCTGACAGGATTGGAGATCAGTGCCAACGGTAGGCCGGTGAACTGGCAGAGGGATGCGGAAAACATGAACACCTTTCATTTGAAGGTGCCGGCCGGAGCCGATGCCGTGGATGTCTCGCTTGATTTTCTGCTGCCCACCGGCGGTGGCTCCTATTCCACCGGCGTTTCCTCGACAGCCAAGTTGCTGGATTTGAACTGGAACGAGGTCCTGCTTTATCCACAAAACGCCGAGCCGTTGAAACTTCAATATATCGCCACTCTTCGCCTGCCGGATGGCTGGCAATTCGGGACGGCCCTGCCTGTCGCCAATGCATCCGGCAATCACGTTAAATTTGCATCCGCTCCCCTGGAAACTCTGGTGGATTCGCCGGTCATTGCCGGCGAGTACTTCCGGACAATTGATCTGACGCCCGGCGAACAGCCGCCGCATTTTATCCACCTGGTGGCGGACAGTGCCGCTGCCCTGGAGATGAAACCGGAGGATCTTCGTCATTTCATGCATCTGGTGAAGGAGGAGAACGCACTGTTCGGCGCCCACCACTATCGCGATTATCATTTTCTGCTCACCTTGAGCGATCGCGTGGCGCATTTCGGCCTCGAGCACCATGAATCCAGCGACAATCGCCAGGGCGAAAATTATTTGACGGATGCCGGTGCGCGGCAAACGATGCCGGATTTGTTGCCGCATGAGATGGTCCATTCCTGGAACGGTAAATACCGCCGGCCGGCGGGCATGGCCACGGCGGATTATCAGCAGCCGATGCAGGACGAGTTGCTTTGGGTTTACGAAGGCCTGACCGACTATCTTGGCAAGGTCATGGCCGCCCGCAGCGGACTCCAGACCAACGAGGATTTTCGCGAAACCTTTGCGTTGACTGCCGCGGCTCTGGACCATCGGTCGGGCCGCTCGTGGCGGTCACTGGCCGATACCACCATTGCGGCCCAGTTGCTCTACTTGGCTCCTTCGTCCGGCACCGCCTGGCGGCGCGGCACCGATTTTTATCCGGAAGGCGATTTAATCTGGCTGGAGGCGGACACGATCATCCGCCAGCAAACCAAGGACAAACGTTCGCTCGACGATTTTTGCAAAAAATTTCACGGCGGCGAAAGCGGCCCGCCCCAGGTGGTTCCTTATGCCTATGACGATGTCGTGAGGGCGTTGAATGAGATCGCGCCCTACGACTGGCGTGGATTTTTCCAGCAACGCGTCTATGAAATCGCTCCGCGCGCCCCGCTGGGCGGCATTGAAAATGGCGGGTGGCGCCTGATCTACACCAATGAGGTGCCGGCGTTGCTGAAAAACCGCGAAGGCCAGCGCAAATATACGGACCTCAGTTTTTCGCTCGGCTTAAGCCTCGGTTCGGACGGGGGCATCGGGGATGTCCTGCCCGGGACCCCGGCAGACCAGGCGGGCATCGGCCCGGCCATGAAATTGGTGGCGGTGAACGGTCGCGCGTGGACCCCGGAAAATTTGCGTGCCGCGGTCAAAACCGCTGCAACCAACAGCGCGCCGATTGAGTTGCTCATCGAAAACGGTGATTACTTCGGGAATTACCGGCTGGATTATCATGGCGGCGAGAAATATCCGTGTCTGGAGCGCGACACCAACCGCCCGGACCTGCTCGATGAAATCATCCAGCCGCTGACGCCGGAGCCGGCCACGAATGCCGCTGCCAAAAATTAATGTGCTGCCTTGTTTTACTGTAGTGTGCGCTGTCCCCAGCGCACTGTTCTTGCAGGAATAATCTTCACTCCACAGCATTCTGGTCTGGGAGAATCAAGGCTGTTATTCTTGCTGGCATGGATTCCCGGAAAATTAAAGGGACGCCGCCACGTCTCGACATGGTTTACTCCAGTTTTCCGCTCTACTTCGTCACGTTTAACACCCTGATTCGAGCGCGGCTTCTCGACAACACTGGTGTTCATGCCACATTCCAAACTTATGCCCAACGTGGCGTTGAACTTGGTGCGGCAATTGGCAGTTATGTCATTATGCCCGATCATGTCCATTTGTTTGTTCGCATTGCCGATCAGGTGCGTCTGGGTCAATGGATGAAGGGATTGAAACGTCATTTGGGCGATACGCTTTCACAGCAGGGTCACAAACCGCAGCGAGTGCCGATGGGATCGTCCGCTGGAGACAGCGGACACTACAGCAAGTTACAAAGCTTCTGGCAGCCCGGTTTCTTTGATCACCTCTTGCGCCATGATGAGAGTTATTCTGAGAAATGGCTATACGTGTGGATGAATCCGGTCCGCGCTGGATTAGTTCAGCGCTCAGAAGACTGGCCTTATCAAGGTGAGATTGTCCACATTGACCGGGCGTAGTAGGAGTGCCAATTGTCTCAATCGGCAACAATTTTTGCCGACTAAAAACCGTTTCATTCCCGGCGGTTTTTGATAGAGTAAAGCGCGCGCATCAGCGCCAGAACGAATGCCGTCCAAATCCGCCCCTGCCAGAACCGTTGCCAACGGGGAAGCGAACGACGCTGCCCTGGTGAAAAAACTGCGGGCGGCGGCGGAGTTGCTGGAGACGGTGGCCGGCAACCGTTCGCTGTTGATGGAGCTGTCCGAACCGGAACGCGTCCGCCTGCTCACCGCGGCGGGGGAGATCTATTGTCCGGACGTGCGCGAACGGCGGCGGCTGGTGAAGGCCACCTCGCGCCGGCGCAAGGCCGACCGGTTACAGCGTTCGGAGACGGTGTTGGCCGAGAGCGGCATCCGGAAGCTGCGGCGCGAAAAGGTGTTCACGACGCCCAACCTGCCGGCGCCACCCGGCCTGGAGCCGCAGGAGGTTGCCGGCGACCCTGACTTTCGCGAGGTGGTCGAACCGCAGAATTGTTACATCTGCAAAAAGGATTATTCGACCCTTCACCATTTCTACGACCAGATCTGTCCCGCGTGCGCGGAACTGAATTTCCGCAAGCGTACCGAGCTGGCGGATTTGCGCGGGCGCGTGGCGTTGCTTACCGGCGGGCGGGTCAAAATCGGCTATCAGGCCGGCATTAAACTGCTCCGTTCCGGGGCGCACCTGATTGTGACGACGCGCTTCCCGCGGGATTCCGCGGCGCGTTATGCCCGGGAACCTGATTTTGCGGAGTGGGGACACCGGCTCGAGATTTTCGGTCTCGATTTGCGGCATACGCCCAGTGTGGAGGCGTTCTGCCGGCACCTGTTGCAGACCCGCGACCGCCTGGATTTCATCATCAACAACGCCTGCCAGACGGTGCGCCGGCCACCGGATTTTTATGCGCACATGATGGCGCAGGAAAATGCGGCGTTGCAGGCTATGCCGGAAAATACCCACCGCCTGCTCGGCGCCTACGAAGGTTTGCGTGGTTATCACATCCTGCCAGAAGGCGATGGTGGGCGCCGAGGTGACGAGGCGAAAGCTTCTCAAAGTCCCAATCCGCCTCCTCACGTCGGCGCCTACAAGCCGGAATCGGCGTTGGCCGGATTGACCCATGCTGCGGCCCTGTCCCAGGTGGCGTTGCTGCCGGAGGAACTCGCCGCGCAGCAGGATTTGTTTCCCGAAGGCCGGCTCGACCAGGATTTGCAACAGGTGGATTTGCGCGAACGCAACTCCTGGCGGCTGACCCTGGCCGAAGTCCCGGCCGTCGAATTGCTGGAAGTACACCTGGTCAATGCCGTCGCGCCCTTTTTGTTGAACGCGCGGTTGAAACCTCTGCTCCTGCGTACACCGGAACGCGACAAGCACATCGTGAATGTCTCCGCGGTGGAAGGACAGTTCTATCGCAAATTCAAGACCACGCGCCATCCACATACGAACATGGCCAAGGCGGCGCTCAACATGATGACGCGCACCTCGGCGGCGGATTACCACGCCGATGGCATCCACATGAATGCCGTCGATACCGGCTGGGTGACGGACGAGGACCCCGTCCAGATCGCGGCGCGCAAGACGCGCGACCACCGGTTTCATCCGCCGCTGGACATTGTGGACGGCGCGGCGCGCATCGTGGACCCCATCATTGCCGGCTTCAACACCGGCGAACATGTCTGGGGAAAATTCTTGAAGGACTATCGACCGACCGACTGGTGAAAACGATCGTCATTGCAACCCGCAACGCGCACAAGGTGGCCGAAATTCGCGCCATCCTCGGCGGCGTGGCGCAGTTGCTCTCGCTCCAAGAATTTCCCAAAACGCCGGTGGTGATCGAAGACGCCAAAACCTTTGCCGGCAACGCGAAAAAGAAGGCGGTTGAACTGGCGCACTGGCTTTACCGGGTGTTTCCGCCCACGCCCTACGCCTCGCCGCTTTTCGTGCTCGCCGATGATTCCGGCCTGGAAGTGGACGCATTGAACGGCGCTCCGGGCGTGCATTCGGCGCGTTTTGCCGCAACGGATGCCGCCCGGTCCGGCAACACCGCCGATGCCGACAACAACAGCAAATTGCTGCGCCTGCTCAAGGACGTTCCAGCCGGAAAACGCCGGGCCCGGTTTCAATGTGCCCTTGCCCTCGTGACCGTGCCGGAACCGGACCCGGCGGGCGCCTCGCCGATCCTTTACGCCGGTGAATTCAAAGTACAAACGTTCGAGGGCACCTGTGAAGGGCGGATTGCTTTCGAGCCGCAGGGGAAAAAGGGATTTGGCTATGACCCATTGTTCCTGCCGGTGGGTCTGGACCAGACGTTTGCCGAACTGGATGAGGACGGGAAAAACCGTTTGAGCCATCGCGCCCGGGCGCTGGAAAAACTGAAGGAGTTTTTTACCGCCGAAAAACCCAGGAGCAAACCCGGCTTCGACAGCCTGTAATCAATCCCGGTTTTATTTTCTCAGCCGAAAGAAGAAGACGTCGTTGGTGTTGCTGTTGGTGACGACGCTGTCATAGCCATCCAGCAGGACCAGATTGGTTGGCACCGGCCAGTGCACTGCGGAGATGCTGGTGGCGGTTTGCAGGAGGTAATCAGTCGTCCAGGCAGGCCAGCGCACGACGTTGTTTGTAGCGGTATGCACCAGGCTCATCATCGGGGGAATACTGCCGGTGCATACGACCGTTGTGCTTGCGCCCAATGTGCTCTGGATGGTGAGATAAACCGGATAATTCCCTGCGTTGGTGTAGGAGTGCGTTCCGTGGACCTCTTTTGACCCGGCCAGATTGGTAATGATTAACCCGCCATTGGTCGAATTGTCGCCCCAATTGATGGACGCGGTGAAATTGTTGGTTGGACTGTTCGCCACGCCGTTCACAAACGTGGCCAATAGCATGTTGGTGAAGGGCGCGGATACCGTCGCCGTGAAATTGCTCGGCGTTGCGGAAATGGCCGTGTCGCCGAAGGCAAACCGGTAAATTTGCTGGTCGTAGTTGATAAATAATGAGTTGGGCGCCACGCCAACGACCAGGTTGACCGGACCAACATAGTTTGTGGCGGGAATGAGGATCAATTGGCCACTGGTTTGATTAATGGTGGAATTGGAGGCGTTCAACAAAGAATTCTGGTCTAAAAACTGGAAAGCAAAAGAAGGTGTGTTCGATTCCAAATCAATGGCGGTCACCGTATTGGTCAGTCGTCCATTGGCCGGTGCGACAAGACTGATTCCTGTGTTCGGATATATAAACGGCGGATCGTTTACGGGGTCGGTGACGGTCGTGGCCGTGAAGGTGTTGGTTGCGAATCCACCTGCGCCGTCGTTGGCGATGACGGTGATCGTTCCGACGGCTCCCGTAGTGTTGGTGGCCGTGAGGGTAAGGACGGTGTCATAATTATCCGGCACGATGGATGTCCGGGTGATGATGACGTCGGCGAGCGGCCGGGCGGCGCCATTGGTCGGCGTATTGATGATGTTGGTCAGCACATTGAAGCCGCGCACCAGCTGGCCGAAAAGCGTGTAGCCAAAGTCGAGCGCGCGCTGTGCGCCGAACGTGATGAAAAATTGCGAACCATCCGTATCTTTGCCGGAATTGGCCATCGCCAGTTGCCCGTGGCCGCTGAAAATTGCGCGGGGATGAAATTCGTCATCAAACCGGAACACCGGGCCGCCCGTGCCGTTCGTGTTCGGATCGCCGCCCTGGATGACGAAGCCGGGCACCACGCGATGAAAAATGGTGTTGCTGGTGTACATCCCACCGGCGGTCAGGCCCTGGATCACATTCACCGTGTGGGGAGTCAAATCGCGGAATAACATGAATGTCATGTCCCCGATATTCGTGACGGTGGCCACGCCTCCCCGGAATGGCGTTTGATACGCGCCCGGCGCATTGGCGGCGGCCGCCTGGGCCACTGACATTTTCCAGAACGGATTGCCCGTATGGACTTCGACGGTGATGCGATTGGTGCTGCTGCTGGCCGTGAAGGTCAGCGGCCGGCCGTTCGGCGAACTCGCCGTGACGGGCAGGATCAGGGTTTTTGTGGCAGGAATGCTGGCATTGGGAATCGGATCAAGCACCGGCGCGGCAGAAACTGAAAACACCAAGGCTCCAAACAACAAAAAGGCGCTGAAGGTACGTCGGCACTTCATGACAAAATAGGAAACAGATTATATCACACCCTGCCATGGCGCGCAATGAGCCTGTGCATTGATGGTGCCTTGATTTGTCGCGGAGCGCGGATTGTCCTCAATCCGTAGCGCATGATTGGTTGGAAAATGCTGCGAGTTAGGACAACTCGCGCTCCGGCAAACCGAATTGCGGTTTCGCCGTCTATTGGAGCAGGCTTCCGAGTTGCAGTTTGCGGCGCAGCAAGCCGTTGTCGGCCACCATCCGCAGTTTTCCACCCGCAGCCGGCAGCGTGTAGAATTCGCCGCCGGAACGTTCCACCATCAAGGCCCCTGCCGCGACGTCCCACAAATTGATGGTGCGTTCCACGTAGAGATCGAGCCGTCCGGACGCAACGTAGGCGAGTTCCAGCGCCGCCGAGCCCATAAGCCGGACCTTCAACACGCGGCGGGCCAGCCGGTTGAGGTGCGGCAGGCTTTTTTCCAGGTTGGTTTTGCTCTTGGAAAATCCCATCGCCACGATGGCCTCGCCGGGTTTGGCACGACGGCTGACGCGGACGATGCGCCCGTTGAGCCGGGTCGGCCCGTCGTGCGTCACCGTCCAAAGCTCGTCCGTGAATGGACCGTAAATCACGCCCACGAGCGTGACGTGTGGCGCGTGACGCGTGACGCGGTCCTGCGTCCGACCCCGAGGGTTCTTCTCGTCACTCCTCGCCTGCAAGGCGATGGAAACGGCGGCGTGCGGGATGCCGCGGGCATAGTTGACCGTACCGTCGATCGGGTCGACCACCCAGCGGTATTCGGCATCCATGTTTCCCGAATCACCTTCCTCGCCCAGGAGTGGGATTTGCGGGAACGCGGCGCGCAGGGTTTTCTCGATGAGTTTCTGGCAGCGCACGTCGAGGGCGAGCTTGATGTCGTGAGCGTCAGAGAAATTGACGCGTTTTTGCACATGCCAGTTGGTCAGCATGAGTTTCCCGGCGGCCTGGGCGGCCCGGACGGCGGCCTTTTGTGCAGCAATTAAATTCACAAACGAATTAGATGCCAGCAGAACCACCCCGGGTCGAGATGATTTGGTTGTTTTCGATTCACGCGATCAGACTGGAAGGTGAGGGACGCGTAAATCCTAAATCCAATATCGTAAATCTGATTACGGAATCACTTCGTTGCGGCCTTCGAGTTGTTTCAATTGTTCGCTGCGCTTGTCGTCGAGCAGGCTTTTCTCGGCGGCTTCAATGGCCCGCAGCAGATCCGCGGCTTCGAGCAGGCGCGGGGCCGTGACGAAACCCGCACCCGCGGCATACAACATCGGGATGTCGGACAGCAACTCGGAGTGGACGATGATTTTCGCCTGAGGATTCAATTCGCGGAGCTGCCGGAGCATCTTCAGGTTGTCCGCGCCCTTGAGCACCATGTTGGGCAGCGAGCAGATGACGATTTCGCATTCCGCCACGCCGGAATGATGCAGCACGTCCCGCCGCGTGATGTCGCCGTACACGACCCGGACCCCGCGCTGACGCAGTTTTTCATAAACATTCGGGTTGAAATCCACAATGACGATCTCCTCCAGCAGATCGGAGCGTTCGCGGCTGATCTCCTCCAGCAACGAACTGGCTGTCCACGAAAACCCCAGCAGCCCGATGCGTTTGGGTTTGTCGCCGCCGCTTTCGGCCGGTGTCGCCCGGTCAAGGTCGTGGAAACCGATCTTGTTCAGCCAGGGAATGGTTTTCTCGAGGATGAATTCGCTTTTGTAGATGGCGTAGGTGGAATCCACGGCCAGCAGGGCGAAGGAAAACGCGGCGATGCCGATGATGTTGTCCGAAACGTCGCCGGCCTTGTTACCGAGCGCGAGCAGGACGAGGGAAAGCTCGCTCATCTGGCAAAGGTTGATGGCGGGCAGCAGGCTGACGCGATACCCCTGGCGCATGAAGTAAAGCGGGGAAAAAACCGTGGCCAGCCGGCTGCCGATCAGGAACAGGCAGAAGAAAACCGTCCACAACACGTAGGCCACCGTCGGCACGGGAATTTCCATGCCCAGGCCGACAAAGAACAGGGTAACGAAGAAATCGCGGATGCTGGTGACCTTGGCGACGACGTCGAGTGTGTAGGGGAACGTGGAAACCATCACGCCGGCGATGAGCGCACCCATGGCGGTGGACAGGCCGAGCCAGCCGGCAAATCCCGCCAGCGCCAGGCACCAGGCCAGGGCGCCGACGAGCACCAGTTCGGGCAGGCGCGCCACGGCCCGGAACACCGGCGGCAGGACGTAACGGCTGGCCAGAAACGCCACCGACAACAGGAGGATGACATTGCCGAGGGCATGGGCCAGCGGGCCAAAGGCCGGATTTTTCAGGTTCGGCTGGAAGGCGAGGAACAGGATGACGAAGACGTCCTGCAAAACCAAAACGCCCAGCGTAATGCGACCCGGCAGGGTTTCGATCTCCCGCTTGTCGTAAAGAATTTTGACGATGATGACCGTGCTGCTCATGGCCGCGGCCACGCCGATGTAGAGCGCTTCCAGCCGGTTAGCTGCCGGGCCAACCAAATCAAATACCAGCCAGCCGAGGAGCAGGCAGCCGAGAATTTGGGCGGCGGCGGTCAGGGTGATGACCCGGCCGGCGCTCAACATTTTTTTCAGGTCGATCTCCAGCCCGATCATGAACAACAGCAGCGACAGTCCGATTTCGGAGATGGTCCGGATGTTTTCCGTGTTGGTGATCCATTGGAATCCATGCGGGCCGATGATGAACCCGGCGATCAGATAGGCGAGCAACACCGGTTGGCGCAGGACCTGGGACAACACCGCTAGAATCCAGGCAGCGATGATGCTGATGGCGATGTCGTTGACGAGTCCCTGCTCCATGCGGCAGGAAAATAGTCGAACCACGACAATGCCGTCGAGTTTGTAGTGTCGGCGTTGTACGCCGATTCGCGCCGCCGGCTGGATGCTGCCGCTGATTAACTCTGCAACGCGGCCAACGCGGTTTTCACATGCTCGCGCTTGCTCTGCCACTCGGCGAGGCGTTGCTGGTGCTCCGCCAAAACCTGCGGCGGAGCGTTTTGCGTGAACTTTGGGTTGGCCAGCTTCTGTTCGACCTTGGCGGCCTCGGCCTCGATCTTTTCCAGTTCCTTTTTCAACCGCGCCGTCTCGGCTTCCTTGTCAATCAGGCCTTCCAGTGGCAGGAACAAATCGCCCATTTCGGCGCGCACCGTCAGCGTGTTCTTGCCGGGCTGATAGTCCGCCTGGACCTCGAACGCTTCCGCGTTGAGCAGCAGTTTGAGCACTTCCACGTCGTGCGGCGGCACATGGTTCACCGGTTTCAAAACAAACCGGACCTTTTTGTTCGCCGCGATGTTCGCCGTGCGGCGCAGATTGCGGCCTTCGGTGACGAGATCGTATTTCGCTCCGGCCATTTTCAGATAACAATCGTCGAGGCCGTAATGGCCCTTGAAATCTTCATCCAACGGCTTGGGCCAGGGTGCGAACAGGATGGTTTTGCCACCCTGATCTTCCGGCATGTCCTGGGCATAACCCATCGCGTGCCAGAGTTCCTCGGAGATGAACGGCAGGAACGGGTGAAACAGCCGCAGCATGTGACTTAATACGAAGTCGATGACGGCCAAAGTGTTGGCCTTGCGCTTTTCCTCGTAGCCGCCGACGTGAGGAGGCGGATTCGTTGAAATTGGTTCCGCCTCGTCACCTCGGCGGCTACCGGACAAAACGGCCTTGCTGGCCTCGACATACCAGTCGCAATACTCGCTCCAGAAAAAGCGGTAAAGCGTCCCCGTGGCGTCGCTGAATTTGTATTCCGCGAAAGCGATGGTGACTTCCTGGATGGCTTGGTCCAGTTTCAATAAAATCCATTTGTCATCGGACGTCAGCAATCGTGGATCGATTTCCCCCTGCACTTCGCCGCCCTGCAACTGGCGGAAGCGGCAGGCGTTCCAGAGCTTGTTGCAGAAATTGCGGCCCAGCTCGACATTCTGTTCGTCGAACAAAATGTCCTGGCCGAGCGGCGCGCTGCGCATGGTGCCGAATCGGAGCGCGTCGGCGCCGAACTTGGCGATGAGATCGAGCGGGTCAGGTGAATTGCCGAGGCTCTTGGACATCTTGCGTCCCTGCTTGTCGCGGATGATACCGGTGAAATACACGTTCCGGAACGGCAAATCATCCATGAATTCGTAGCCCGCCATAATCATGCGCGCGACCCAGAAGAAAATGATGTCCGGCCCGGTGACGAGGTCGGTGGTCGGATAAAACTTCTTCAAAGTGTCGGTCTGTTCCGGCCAGCCCATCGTCGCAAACGGCCAGAGCCAGGAACTGAACCAGGTGTCCAGCACATCGGGGTCTTGGGTGAAACCATTCTGCTCAAGCAGCGCAACAATTTTTTCTTCAAACGGATCAACTGCTACGTCAAAACGACCTAAATAATTTACATCAGGATCGGGTTTCAAAACTATGGTCGCTCCTTCCTTCTTCAAGTGAGGAGCGTAAATATTCATGTGTATCAAAGCCCCACTTTGCTTGAGGGATTGAAGCTGTGCTTGCAACCCGTGAAAATCTGGAGTGCCGGCGTTGAATTGTTTTGACCACACCGGAATGCGGTGTCCCCACCAGAGCTGGCGGCTGATGCACCAGTCCTGGATGTTGCCCATCCAGTGGTCATATACCTTGGCCCAACGCTGCGGGTGGAAGTGCATTTTCCCATCTTTAGGAGGGCGGAGCTCTGCGACGCCCTGACTTGAAGTGGGGCTCGTGGAACTCGCCCCTCCGACTTCAGCTTGCTCCACGCACGCGCGGGATTTCTCCACGCTGGGATATTTCAAAAACCATTGCTCGCTCAGACGCGGCTCGATCGGCACGTCGGCGCGTTCGCTGTAACCGACGTTGTTTGTGTAAGGCTCCTCTTTTTCCAACGAACCGAGTTCGGTGAGCTTTTCCACGGCCACCTTTCGCGCCTTGAATCGGTCCAGGCCGTTCAAATCCGCCCCGGCCAGTTCGCTCATGTGGCCGTTGGCGGTGATGACTTCAATCTGCGCCAGCTTGTGGCGCTGGCCGATTTCAAAGTCCGCCTTGTCGTGCGCGGGTGTCACTTTGAGCACGCCGGTGCCGAACTCAAAGTCCACATGCTCATCACCGATGATGGGGATGAGCTTCTGTTCGCGCGGGAATTCGGCGGGCAGGGGACGGATGACATGTTTGCCGATGTATTTCGCGTAACGCGGGTCCTTCGGATTCACCGCCACGGCGGTGTCGCCGGGAATGGTCTCCGGCCGTGTCGTGGCAATGGTCAGAAATGTTCCCGGCGCTTCGGCAATTTCAACTTTGAAGTAATAGAGCGAGCCTTTCTGCTCTTTCATTATCACCTCTTCGTCGGACAATGCGGTAAGCGAGACGGGGCACCAGTTCACCATCCGTTTGCCGCGGTAGATAAGACCCTTTTTATAAAGCTCCACGAACACCTTCTGGACGCAACGCGAATATTCCGGGTCCATGGTGAACCGTTCGCGCGTCCAATCGCACGACGCGCCGAGTTTCTTGAGTTGCTGGATGATGATGCCGCCGTGTTTTTCCTTCCATTGCCAGACGCGTTCGAGGAATTTTTCGCGCCCAAGATCGTCGCGATGCCGGATTTCGCCGGATTTCTTCAACGCTTTTTCCACCACCGTCTGCGTGGCGATGCCGGCGTGGTCGGTGCCGGGCAGCCAGAGGACTTCCTTGCCATCCATGCGCGCCTTGCGGGCGAGGATGTCCTGGATGGTGTTGTTGAGGACGTGGCCCAGGGTGAGCACGCCGGTGACGTTCGGCGGTGGGATGACGATGGAATACGCGGGTTTCTTCGAGTGCGCGTCGGCGACGAAGCATTTCTGGTCGAGCCAGAACTGGTACCACTTGTCCTCGACGGACTGCGGTTCGTAGGCTTTTGAAATTTCAGACATAAATTTTCAACCACGGATGGACACGGATTAACACGGATAAAACTAGAGAACAACCCGTTCCCATTCCAGGCGGGCGTGTTTGAAATTCATAATCAAGCCAACACGCAGCTTGGTGATGCGAAGGTAATTCAACATCTGACCGCGTTCGTGGTCGGTAATTTGGTCAATGACTTTCCTGTCCACAATCACTGAGCCAAAGGCAATCAGATCTGGGATGAATTCACCCACTTCAACTTCCCGAAAGAAAACCGAGAATCTTCTTTGCTGATCGAATGTAATGTCATTCTGTTTGAACAGAACCACCAGTGAGTTTTCGTAAAACTTCTCGTTGAGACCGTGCCCAATCTCATTAAGCACCTCGAATGCAAAGCCGATAAGCTTCTGCGTCTCTTCCTTGAGAATCAGTTTCGAGTCTGAACCACGTTTCAGGTCCGGGTAGGTATCCGTGTTCATCTGTGTCCATCCGTGGTTAAAATCATTTCTTCAACAATGCATACTCCATGCTGTCCACGAGAGCCTGCAAGCTGGCTTCGATGATGTTGCCGCTCACGCCGACCGTGCCCCACTCGCGCTTGCCGTCGGTGGATTCGATGAGCACGCGGGTCTTGGCCGCCGTTCCTTCAGAGGCCGCGCGAACATAAACCTGCGCTTGTGCCTTAGATATGTAATCGTCGCGTCTCTTTACATCGTCTAAATATTCTTTTGCCACTGCTTTGGATTTACTATCCAAGATACGAACTTTGTAATCCGTAAGCGTAACTCCATTGAGCTGCGGGAAAAATTTTGCGAGCGATTTGCGCAGCGCAGTGTCCAGCGCATTGACCGGGCCATCACCTTCGGCCTCTTGTTCTGATTCATTTTTGCCAACGCTCACTTTTACTTTGGCAATGCATTTGGATTTTCCGCCACCACCTTCGCTTGAAATGCGATAGCTCTTCACAACAAATGGCAGTTTTCTTTTGCCGAGCACTTCTTGGATCCGCAAAGCCATTGAACCTTCGGCGGCTTCAAACTCGTAGCCCTCGTGCTCCAATTCTTTGATGCGGTTCAGGATCTGTTTTAACTCCGGCGTGTCATTTGTGATCTTGAGACCGAGTTCCTGCGCCTTGATGACGATGTTGCTGCGGCCCGCAAGATCGCTGATGAGAATGTTGCGTTCGTTGCCGACCAGCGATGGGTCAACGTGTTCGTAGCTCGATGTGAGCTTCTGCACCGCGTTGACGTGCGCGCCGCCTTTATGGGCAAACGCTGCCGAACCAACCCATGGCAAACGCGGATTATGACGCAAGTTCGCAACTTCATCCACGAACATGGAAAGTTCCTTGAGCTTCGCCAAAGATTTCGTGGGCACACAAGTTTTCTTCATTTTCAACGCCACGCAGGGGATGACACTGACGAGATTGCAATTGCCGGTGCGTTCGCCATAACCATTGATGGTGCCTTGCACATGCACCGCGCCGGTTTCGAGCGCGGCGAGCGCGTTGGCGACGCCGAGGCCGATGTCGTCATGCGTATGGATGCCGACTTTGCAGTTCAATTGGCCGAGGGCGACCTTCGTGATGGCGGCGATTTCGGCGGGCAAACAACCGCCGTTCGTATCGCAGAGCACCACGAAATCCGCGCCCGCCTTTTCCGCCGCCTGCCACGTGGCGAGGGCGTATTCGGGATCGAGCTTGTAGCCGTCGAAGCAATGTTCGGCGTCGTAGATGACGAACTTGCCGTGGTCCTTCAGGAAGCGCACGGTGTCACCGATCATCGCGAGATTTTCATCCGGCGTGCAGCGCAGAACCTCCTTCACGTGCAGCATGGACGTCTTGCCATAGATGGTCACGACCGGGGTGCCGGCTTCGATGAGCAGGCGCACCTGGTCGTCCTGTTCGACGGGCACGCCCTTTTTACGCGTGGAACCGAACGCCGCAAGCTTCGCGTTTTTGAATTTTTTCTTTTTGGCCTGGGCGAAGAACTCGATGTCCTTGGGATTGCTGCCGGGCCAGCCGCCTTCAATGTAATGGACCCCGAATGCGTCGAGCTTCTCGGCGATGCGGAGTTTGTCCGCGACCGAGAAATTGATGCCTTCGCCCTGCGAACCGTCGCGCAGGGTCGTGTCATAGATTTCGACCTGGGGTTTCATAAATGGCCGTAAAAACGGACAAACACTATCCCTGAATTTGGCAGAACTGGCAAATCCCAAAACGAAATCGATGGAGCCGGCTACGGAGCGGGATTCACGGTGGGGGTAAAGCCAATGCTGATGCAACCCCGACGGGGTTGTGGATTTTTGTTGGATGTTTACCCGAGGTAGCGCCTGCGTCGCAACCTTGGGCTGATGGATGGAATCCCGTTGGGATTCGCAAACGGTGTGGGATTGCCATTCACGAGTCACGCTGCCTTTGGCAATGACCGGGCAGTATCGCCCGGATCATGAATGAACCTATCTTGTTATAATTATGACATTTTTAGCCTTTGACAGGTTATTGCGTGACAGTTCGTCTGACCGGGAGTAGGTATCCTCACACAACCCTCAGGTCACATGAGCACGAAAATCAGTTTTGCCCTGCGTGAGCAGGATATTCCCACCCAATGGTACAATTTGCTGGCGGATTTTCCCGAACCGTTGCCGCCGCCGTTGCATCCGGGCACCCAGCAACCCATCCCGCCGGAGGCGTTGCTCGCGATCTTCCCGGAAAATCTGGTGAAACAGGAGATGTGCCCGGATCGCTGGGTGCCGATCCCGGAGGAAGTCCGCGACATCTACACGCTCTGGCGGCCCACTCCGTTGCTGCGCGCAGTTCGCCTTGAAAAGGCGCTGCAGACACCGGCGCACATTTACTACAAATACGAGGGCGTCAGTCCCGCGGGCAGTCACAAGGTCAACACGTCCGTCCCGCAGGCGTATTTCAACAAGGTCGCCGGCACCAAACGGCTCGCCACCGAGACCGGCGCGGGCCAGTGGGGTTCGTCGCTCGCGTTCGCCTGCAAGCTCTTTGGGCTGGAATGCAACGTTTACATGGTCAAGGTCAGCTACGATCACAAGCCATACCGCCGGATGCTCATGCATACCTGGGGTGCAACGGTGCATCCGAGTCCGAGCAACCAGACCAATTACGGACGCAAGCTGCAGGCTGAAGACCCGCACTGCGCCGGCAGCCTTGGCATTGCCATCAGCGAGGCGATCGAGGACACCGCCACGCATCCTGACACGAAATACTCCCTCGGCAGCGTGTTGAACCACGTCTGCCTGCACCAGACGGTCATCGGCCAGGAATCCATCAAGCAGATGGAACTGGCGGGCGAAGAGCCGGACGTCATTTTTGGCTGCTGCGGCGGCGGCAGCAATTTTGCCGGCATTGCCTTTCCGTTCATCCACAAAAAAATCACGGAGAAAAAGAAGTATCGCATCGTCGGCGTGGAACCGTCGGCCTGTCCGTCGCTGACGAAGGGTGAGCTACGTTACGATTTCGGTGACACGGCGGAAACGACGCCATTGTTGATGATGTACACACTCGGGCACAAATTCATGCCGCCGTCGATCCATGCGGGCGGGCTGCGTTATCACGGCATGTCACCCATGGTCAGCCATGCGCTGAAGCTGGGGCTGATTGAGGCGCAAGCGTATCACCAAACGAAAGTGTTCGAGGCCGGAACGCTTTTCGCGCAAACAGAAGGCATCGTGCCGGCACCGGAATCCGCGCACGCGATTGCTGCGGTCGTGGATGAAGCGATCAAGGCCCGCGAAGCCGGGAAGAAACGTGTGTTGTTGTTCAATCTCTCCGGCCACGGCCTGCTGGACCTGAGCGCCTACGAGACCTATCACACCGGCAAGATGCAGGATGTTTAGTTCCGAAGATCAACCCTCAGAAAAACCATGAAAATCCGAATTCAATTCCTCGTACTGGCGGTGTGGCTCGCATCGCTGCCGTGCATTGTAACGGCCCAACCTTCGGCCCATTACGCGCCCGGGGTGGAAGGCATCAAAGGCGCGTCGCTGCCGCCGCCGGGGGTCTATTTCCGCGACTACAATTATTTCTACTGGGCCGACCAGTTGAACGATTCGCATGGCAACAAAAATGCCCCGGCCGACCTCGACGCGTTCACCTACGTTAACCTGCCCCGTCTGCTTTGGATTACGGACACAAAATTCCTCGGCGGTTTCGTCGGCGTGGACGGCTTTCTGCCGCTCTTTTACCAGCAGGCGAGCGCCAACACTCCCGGCGGCCCGTTCAGCGGCAACACCTTTGGCGTCGGAGATTTGTTCGCCGAAGGCACGCTGTCATGGCATTTAAAGCAATTTGATTTTGCAATCGGCAGTGGTGTGGACCTGCCCACCGGTGATTCCCCGACCACAGCCGGGCCTACGACGAAGCCGGGCCTGGGCTATTGGACCTTCATGCAAACCGCTGGGGTCACCTGGTACATTGACCCGGAGAAAACCTGGGCGGTTTCGGCGCTGAATCGTTTTGAGTTCAACACCGAGCAGCGGGACACGGACATCACTTACGGAGACGCTTACACGCTGGAATGGGGTGTGAGCAAGACGGTGGCAAAGGTCGTGGACCTGGGCGTCGTCGGCTATTATCAGCAACAGGTTACCGGCGACAGCAACGGGCAGCCGCTCAACCGCGTGGCGGCGGTCGGCCCGGAAGTCAGCGTGGCTTTTCCGCCGCAGATGTTTTTTGTGTCGCTGCGCTACAATTACGAATTCATGGCCGACAGCCGCGCCCAGGGCAACAGCATCGCCCTCACCCTGACGAAACGGTTCTAAGCCGAGGAGCGAAAAAATTTGCTGGTGGACCGTTTGACCTGTAGCGTCGGCTGTCTCAGCCGACAGTGCGCTGCGGACAGTGCACACTACAGCAAATCAATCGCTCAAAAACATTTTTTGCCATTTGCGATCAGGGGACTAGATTGCCGGATGGAAGTTTCGGAGAAAATCCAATGCCCGTTTTGCGGGCAGGCGTTCGACCTGGTGGTGGACACGAGCGTGTCCAGTCAGCGGTTCACAACGGACTGTGAGATCTGCTGCCGGCCGTTTGAGGTGGTGGCCGAGTGTGAACCGGGTGAAATTCTGAGCTTGGACGTGTCGGGGAATTGAGGCAGCCTGCGGGGGATGCACAATTTTGCCAACACGGTCCTCTGGGTTTACATCGTCCTGCTGCTGGTCGGCGGGTTGATCGGCTTTTTCAAGGCGAAGAGCAAGGTGTCGCTCATTTCCTCCTCGGTGTTCGCCGCCGTGCTGGTATTGACCCAGACCGGGATTTTTGAGCCCACGCTGGCGCGCAACCTGGTGAATGTGCTCCTGGCGGCGTTGCTGGTGGTGTTCGCCATCCGGCTGGCCAAGACGAAGAAATTCATGCCCAGCGGAATGATGCTGGTGCTGACAGTTGCGACGCTGGCCTTGCGGAATCTGTTCAAGGGTTGAACCATCGGCGCGGGTGAAATTTCTTGCGCCGGTGACTCGTGATTCGTACCTTACATCTCCTTTTTGGTCGCACGCATAGCTCAATTGGATAGAGCATCTGACTACGGATCAGAAGGTTCCAGGTTCAACTCCTGGTGCGTGCACCATTTCAGTTTAATCCGTTTTTTCAAACCGCCCGGCGGGCGGGCGCCGCTTGAGCCCTTCACAGTTTTGCCGGGCGAGATCGTGCATGTCCAAAATCAGCCGGCGCAGCCTTTGGCCAAACGGGGTGAGCGCATATTCGACCCGGGGAGGCCGGGTTTTAAAATCCTGCCGTTGCACCGCGCCATCAAGTTCCAGTTCCCGCAATTGGGCGGTAAGCACCTTCTGGCTGACGCCCGGCAAGGCCCGGCACAGTTGAGCGTGCCGCCGCGCGCCTTGGAACAGTTCGCGCAGAATGAGCACCTTCCACTTGCCGCCAATCACGGCCAGCAACCGTTCCACCTCACATTCAACCGATTTGAGCTTCATGCGCACAGGCACTCAAAGGTGCCTGATTGCGGAGCATACAAATGATGGCAGAGTAGGGCAATATGATGAACATTCGAAAAGCCAATGAAAGGGGCCACGCCGACCACGGCTGGCTGAACAGTTACCACACGTTTTCTTTCGCCAACTACCATGACCCGAAATGGATGGGGTTCCGCAATCTACGCGTGATCAACGATGACACCGTCGCTGCCGGGGCCGGTTTCGGCGAACACCCGCATCGTGACATGGAAATCATCAGCTATGTGCTGGACGGCGCCTTGCAGCACAAGGATTCCATGGGGAACGGCCGGATCATCAAGCCGGGCGAGTTCCAATACATCGCCGCGGGCACCGGCGTCTTGCACAGCGAATACAATCCTTCGCCGCGGGACTCGGTCCATTTCCTGCAAATCTGGATCCAGCCGGACAAAACCGGGGCCAAACCGGCTTACGGTGAAAAGGCGTATTCCAGCATGGTGCCGGGACGGTTGAACCTGGTCGCCAGCAAGTCCGGACGCGATGACAGCCTGCGCATCAACCAGGACACCGACCTGTGGCTGGCGCGATTCAGCGACGACGAAAAGTTGACGCACGAATTGCGTCCGGACCGCCATGCCTGGGTCCACGTCGCCGAAGGCAGTGTGGAACTCAACGGCAAACCGTTGGCGGCTGGAGACGGCGCAGCCGTAAGCCAGGAATCGAAGCTGGAACTGACGGGAAAAGGCAAAGCCCAGGTGCTGCTGTTTGACCTGAATTGAGTGGAGCACGGGCCGCTGGCCCAGGGGGAGTCGGAAAGGAAGAACTCACCTTGCGGTCAGCGGCGGATTCCGGGTAATCCGGCAGTAATCATTCGTTCGGTTCGGCAGGTTTGGAGTGCTGGCAGACCCGGCCGACAGCGGTTTTTTCTTGTAGTTTTGGTAACTAATTGTTATTAATGCTTATTCTCATGAAGGTGGGTGCAAATTACACTGTCGCTGGGTTTAGACCGTGAGGATTGAACTTCGGAAAATAAACTCTATGAGCCACAATGACACCACAGAACCGGTTGGGGCCAACCGTGCCGTTTCAAAATCGCCTGTCAGCGCCAATTTTATTTCAAACCTTCGTACAGCCCTGCTTTCCCATCGGGTGCTGGCCTTGATGGGAGCGCTGTCAGTTGCGTTTGCGGCCCAGGCCCAATCCGCACAACCTCGACACCTCGATTACCTTCTGGCGGAGCAGGAATTTCGCGCGATGACCCTGCGGGACGAAAACGGGAAAATCCCGCCCAATGCACTCATCAATGCCGTGCAACAGAAGCAGCAGATGCAATTCAACGCTCAGGCCTGGCCGGGCCGCGCGGGTGCTGGGCCCTCCAGCCGGGTTCAATCGCTCACGGCCGGCATTGATTCGGGATCGTGGACGTGGCTGGGGCCGGGCAATATCGGTGGTCGTATCCGCTCCATTCTCATTCATCCATCCAATGTCAACGTCATGTGGATCGGTGGCGTTGATGGCGGGGTCTGGAAGACATTAAATGGCGGCACCAGCTGGTTTCCTTTGAATGATTTCATGGCCAATCTGGCCGTCGTTTCCCTGGTGATGGACCCGACGGATCCCAACACGATTTACGCCGGGACCGGTGAGGGCGCCAGCAACGCCGATGCGGTCCGCGGTGCGGGGATTTTTAAGACGACGGACGGAGGCTCGACCTGGACGCAACTTGCTTCCACGGCCAACTCGTCGTTTTATTATGTGAACCGGCTGTCAATCTGTCCCACCAATCATTTGATCCTGCTGGCGGCCACCGGCACCGGAATCTGGCGCAGCACGGACGGTGGTTCCACCTGGTCCCAGCGATACAGTGCCGCTGCGACGCTGGATATTGCCTTCAACCCGGTGGATGGCGGCAAATGCATCGCTTCGGGAAGCACCTACGGAATAGCCGGGATGGCGCTTTATTCCACGGATGGTGGACTGACCTGGACGGCGGGCACGGGAGTTTCAACGGCCGGTCGCATTGAAGTCGCCTATGCGGCTTCGAGCTCCAACATCGTTTATGCTTCGGCCAATAATAATTCCGGCGAGGTTTATGCCTCGGCGGATGGCGGTCAGACGTACACGCTCAAGAGCACCGGCTACAACTACCTCAGTGGCCAGGGCTGGTATGACAATTGTATCTGGGTTGACCCGACCAATCCCAATATTGTCGTCGTCGGCGGTACGGATCTGTACCGCAGCACGGACGGCGGCAGCACGTTTACCGATATTGGCGGGTACAGCGGCGGAGTTCATCCGGATCAACACGCTATCGTTAGCACGCCCGGTTTCAATGGCACCACGGTAAAAACTGTCTTCATCGGCAATGACGGCGGGTTTTTCCGGGCTGCCGACATTTATGCCGTCTCGCCCGTCAGCGGCTGGACGACACTCAATAATAATCTTGGCATCACCCAGTTCTATGGCGCCGCCGGCAACAACAGCAGCGGCACCATTGTCGGCGGGACGCAAGACAACGGCACACTTCGTGATGCTTCCGGCGGCGGCACGGGCGGCTGGACGTCCATGTTCGGCGGTGACGGCGGATACTGCGCGGCGGACCAGTCCGACCCCAATTATTTTTACGGCGAGTATGTTTATCTTCAGATCCACCGCAGCAGCAACGCCGGGCTTTCTTCGAGCTACATCACGACCGGTTTGGGCGATGCCGGTGTGCCGGATCCGGATGGAGTTCTTCAAACAGTTTATCCGCCTGACAGCAAGACCCTTCCCACGGCCGGCGATCCGGACGGGTCGGGGCCGGCCGGCGACCCCGATGTTTCCGCCAACTTCATCGCTCCATTCATCCTCGATCCGAACAACTACAACACGATGCTGGCCGGCGGAAATAACCTCTGGCGAAGTACGGATGTAAAAGACGCAACGCCGGCCTGGTCGAATATCAAAATCGGCAGTGGTTCTTACATCAGCGCCATCGCTGTGGCCCAGGGCAATTCCGACATCATCTGGGTGGGCCATAACAACGGCGACGTTTATGCCACCGCCAATGGCACGGCAGCGAATCCCACCTGGACCCGCATGGATCTGGGTACGCCCAACCTCCCCAATCGCGTTTGCACGCGCCTGACCATCGACCCCAGCAATTACAACAAGGTCTATGCGACCTTTGGCGGCTTTAGCGCCGACAATGTCTATCGGACGACGGATGGCGGAACGACGTGGGCGAACATTGCGACCGGGTTGCCCAGCGCGCCGGTCCGCTCGCTCGTGATCGCGCCTTTCAACAGCAACTTTCTCTACGTTGGCACGGACGTCGGCGTGTTTGCGAGTGCCAATGGTGGAACCAGCTGGTCGCCCGGCAATGAAGGCGCGGCGAATGTTGCGGTGGACGAACTTATCTGGATGAACAGTTATCTCGTTGCCGCGACGCACGGTCGCGGGCTGTTCAAAATACTGGTGAGCCCGCTGCCGGTCATCAATCTGGTCTCCGCCACGCTCGCGGTGGAAAATTGTCCGCCCGGCGACGGCGTGATTGACCCGGGTGAAACCGTGACGGTGAACTTTACGCTGACGAATCTGGTCAGTCTGGCGACCACGAACCTCACGGCCACCTTGTTGGCCACCAATGGAGTGGTTTACCCCAGCGCCGCGCAAAATTTTGGCGCCTTGTTTGCCGGTCACGCGGCGGCCACCCGGGCCTTTACCTTCATGGCCACGGGCCAGTGTGGAGGCACCATCACGGCCACCCTGCAACTCACGGATGGCGGCACCAACCTGGGCACGGTCAGTTCAACGTTCCCGCTGGGTATTCCCAATACGCCCCAGTCTCAGAATTTCGACGGTGTCACACCACCCGCCCTGCCATCTGGCTGGACCGTTTCCTGGAGTGGTGCCGGGGCTGCCTGGGTTTCCACCAGCGCCGCAAGCGATACTGCGCCGAATTCAGCCTTTGCACCCGATCCCGGCGCCGTCAGCGACAACAGCCTGACATCCCCCGCCTTTACGATTAATACGACGTCAGCCCAATTGATCTTCCGGCACTATTACAATTCCGAGAATACTTACGATGGTGGAGTATTGGAAATCTCCATCAACGGCGGAGCGTTTACCGACATCCTCACCGCCGGCGGGGCCATCATTGCGAACGGGTACACGCAAACCATTTCCACTTTCTACAGCAATCCGCTTGCCGGCCGGCAGGCCTGGAGCGGGAACTCAGGCGGTTTTGTTACCACCACGGTAAATCTGCCCGCCGCCGCCGCGGGCCAGACGGTTCAGTTGCGCTGGCGTTTCGGCAGTGACAGCAGTGTCGGCTATCCCGGCTGGTATGTTGACACCATTTCCATCAATGATGGTACCACCTGCTGCACTGGTTCCCAGCCTGTGTTCCAATCCATCAACTGGACCAACAACACCTCGTATCTCACCTGGCTTGCCACCGCCGGAGTGACTTATCGCCTGCAGTCCAATACCAACCTCGTCACCACCAATTGGAATGATGTGGCGGGTGATGTGCTGGCCGGTGGCTCCATTGCCTCCAAGCTGGATGTTTCCAGCACCAATCAGCAAAAATTCTATCGGCTCAAGCAATTACCCTGACGCCGCGCTCGGTTGATTGCCAGTTGACAAATGTAATCTCAAAGGTTACCTAACCGTAGGTTTATGCGAACCAGCTGCCGTTTTGCCATGGCCGTCCACGTGCTCGCCGTCCTTGCCTATAAGGAAGGCGACCGGGTTACGTCGGCGTTTCTGGCGGGCAGCATCAACACCAATCCGGTCATTGTCCGGCGGCTGCTGCTGGCCCTGCAACGGGCCAAATTGGTGGAAACCGGCAAGGGGGCCGGTTCGGGCTCCCGTTTGAGCCGTTCGCCCGGGCGCATCAATATGGCCCAGATTTACCGGGCCGTTGAAGAGGCTGAACCTTTTGCCGCCCCTTCACGCAAGCCCAACGCGGCATGTCCGGTCGGCCATTGCATCCGGGAAACGCTGGACCAGGTTTTTGCCTCGGCCGAGGCCGCCCTGGAACGTGACCTGGAAAAAACCACCCTGGCCGGGGTGATCGACAGGGTGAAAGCCTCCGGCTGCTGCGATCGAAAAAATACCGGTTGACGTTCTCTTTTTTTGGATTAAAATGTAACTGTTAATGTTACATAAAAATGAAAGGCATGGCGTATGAAACTGAATGAGATGAACCGGCGTTCCGGAAATGCGGAAGCCGGGACCAGGTTGGGGAACAAGTGCCGGGCTTCGTGCCGGAAGGTTCTGGCGCGGGTTGCGCAGGTCAAAGTGATGATTTTTGCCGAATCATCCCCGGCGTTGCGATCCCAGGAACGTCTGCTCCGGCTGGCTTTGAATGAGGCCGAGGCCGTGGCCCGGCAAACGCCGTACCCGCATCTCTTTTTTCCGACGCTGGCGACGGAGAAGGTTCAGTCAGTCATCGCCTGGAACAAACGCCAGCAATCCTTGCGGGAGACCGACCGGGACTTGGTGCTCACAGCCTAATGGAGCGCCGGCCCATTCCAACAACTGAAACAGGAGATCTGAAAAATGAAAGCGACCATTGAAATCAACGAAGCCAATTTTGAAGCCGAAGTTCTGAAATCAACGCAGCCCGTCCTGGTGGACTTCTGGGCCGAATGGTGCGGGCCATGCAAAATGCTGGCGCCCGTGCTCGACGAAATCGCCACGGAGCAATCCGCCCGGGTGAAGGTGGCCAAGGTCGATGTGGATGAGAATCCCGCGCTCGCGGCGCGCTTTGGCATCCAGTCCATTCCCACCTTGCTCTACTTCGCCGGCGGCGAAGTCCGGAACCGGAGCGTGGGCGTTCAAGGCAAGCGGGCCATTCTTTCCCAACTGGAAGGACTGGCCGTGCCGGCCTGAGGCAATGTCACTCATCCCAAAGGAAAAGGAGGAACAAATGAATAATACTTTGAAAAGCACTTACCGTGCGGGGCGGGCCAGTCTTACCCCGCCGCGCAATCGTTTGACCCCGTCACGCCTGGCACAGCCGGCGACCACGGATCGTGAACCGGTGGAACCCCTGCCGGCTGATGCGCCTCGCGACGCCTTGCAGCTTTACCTGCGCGAGATTGGCCAGGTGCCCTTGATCACGCCCCAGGAGGAAATTGTGCTTGCCCGGCGAATCAAACGGGGCGACAAGGCGGCGCGCGAGCAGATGATCAAGGCCAACCTGCGGCTGGTCGTGAAAATTGCCCACGATTATGACGGGCTGGGCCTGCCGCTGCTCGACCTCATCAACGAAGGCAACATCGGCCTGATGAAAGGGGTGGAACGGTTTGACCCGAAGAAGGGCGCCAAGCTTTCCACCTATGCCTCGTGGTGGATCAAACAGAGCATCCTGCGGGCTTTGGCCAACCAGTCGAAGACCATCCGGTTGCCGGTGCATGTGGTGGACAAGCTGGCCCATCTCCGGCGGGCGGAAACCAAATTGCGCGATGTGCTCGAGCGCGATCCGACCGACGAGGAACTGGCGCACGAGGTGAAGATCGATCCCCGGCGCGTGCGGCGCTATCGCCTCGCGTCCAAGGCGCCGGTTTCATTGGATGCGCCGATTGGTGACGACGAACTGAGCCGGGTCGCGGAGGTCGTGGCCGATCCGAATGCTGCCCTACCATTTGACCGGATCATTCAGGAAACCGACACAAGCCTGGTGCGGGAGGTTTTGGCCACCCTTACCGAGCGCGAGAGCGCGATTCTGAGTCTGCGTTTTGGACTGGAAGACGGCCGGCCGAAGACCTTGGAGGAAGTTGGTGAGCGCATGGGAGTGACCCGCGAACGCATCCGCCAGATCCAGGAGGAAGCGCTCAAAAAACTGCGCACCGGGATGGAGGAACGCGAACATACGTCCAGGGAGGAGGGATCGGCGTTTGCAGTGGCAGCGTGAGGGCGGGGGAGCAGGCGAAACAACCTCACGATTCCATTTTCATCACGACGAGATTCATGGTGCCGGAACGGACGCGGTAAAACACGACTTCCCTTTTGGCATTTGTCCCGTAAAAAATCAGCCAGCGCGGGAATCCGCGCACCCGCCAGGAACGAATGCCAGCCGGGGACAGGTCTTTCCGCTCCCGTCCGACCAAGGGATTCTTCTCAATGAATTGGACCGTGACGAGCAGGGCATCGTACCACCGTTCCGCCACGTCTGCCCCGGCTTTGTCTTTCAGCCAGATTAATTCCTCGGCTAGGTCCAGCAAGAAGCGCGGACGTTTGGCAACGCTCACTTTTTGCCTCGCAAGACCCGGTCGCGGATGGCGTCCATTTCCTTTCTGGTCAGCGGGGTTGCCGGCCCGCTGGCCATGGCTTCGTCAATCCACTTTTGATCGCGCTTGGTCGTCAGCGCGGCATCAATCTGGAAGGTCCGTTCCAGCCGGCTCATGGCTTCCTGGGTGATGCTGCGAAAATTTGCGGCCGCCTCGTTTTTCAACTGCGCGTGCAGTTCCATCGGAATGCTTTTCAAGGTTATGCTTGCCATACATCGTAACCATAATGACACCACTCTGGTTATGCAAGAAAATCTTTTTATAACACCCTTACCACTACTGCTGTCTTGGCGGGCTGCCAGCCTTAATTTACGAACATGGCTTCGTTGGCTTGCAACAGGGCGTGGGCGTATTTTTCCCAAGGCTTCAACGGCTGGCGGTCGGTGGGAATGCTGGCAAAGGAATCCGCCAGTTTTTTGGCCCGGATCGGATTCGCCACCTTGGGCACCGACATCCGCGGAACATTTTCGTTTTCCGGGGAATTCAGCACAAAGTTCACGCCCAACTGGATTTCCACCGGGTTCGGTTCGCGCTGATAACATAATTCATACAGCAGCTTCACCCGGTCGTCGTCGTTGGTCAGGGTGGTGAAGTCGGGCCGGGCCACCAGGTTCCGGGCCTGTTCAATCACCAGCGGGCTGTTCATCAGGAACAACGATTGTTGCGGCACGATCGTCTCATAACGTTTGCCGGTGGTGATGTCGGGATTGGCAAAATCAAACTGGTTGTAAAGCTCGGGCAGGTTGCGCCGGTCAATGAAACCATAAATGGTGCGCCGGGTGGAGTAGGGATACGCTCCCAGGTTCACCGGCCGGCCGCCCATGGTTTCATCCAGCTTCCCGCCGATGGCCAGCAGGGAATCGCGAACCTCCTCGAAGTCCATGCGCCGGATGTTCGCCCGCCACAGCCAGCGGTTCATGGGATCGATCTGCGCATAACGCGGATTGTTTTCGCTGCTTTCCTGGTAGACGCTCGAGAGCATGATCAGCCGGTGCAGTTTCTTGATTGACCAGCCGTCCGCCATGAAACGTGTGGCCAGATAATCCAGCAACTCCGGATGGCTTGGCGGCGCCGACTGGTTGCCCAGGTCATCGGGGGTCGTCACGATGCCCTCGTCAAAATGGTGCAGCCAGATGCGGTTGACAATCACCCGGGCGGTCAAGGGATTGTTGGGGCTCGCGATGTCGTTGGCCAGTTCCACGCGTCCGCTGCCGTATTGGAACGGGACCCGGTTTGGTGGCGACAGGATTTCCAGAAATTGTCGCGGCACGATGGGTCCCTTGTTTTCCGCCTCACCCCGGATGAAGACCGGCGAATCTTTTGGGGTCGGACTGTCTACCAGGATCATGGCGCGCTCGGGGGCATCCGGATGGCTCAACTCCAACTCCGCCTGGTCACCCCGGACCTGCGCTTCTTTCTGCAGAATCTCCCGGATTTTCGGCCGGTCTCCCCGGTTCTCTTTTCGCTCCTGTTCCAACGCGGCCAGTTGATTGTTCAAGGCCATGATCTTGTCGTAATAATCAAGGTAGTTGGTGGAGCTGGAGTTGACCTTGCCGATGATCGGTCCCTGGGCGGGTTCGATACAACTGGCAAACACGCCGTGCAGGGAATAATAATCTTTGGTGGGTACGGGATCGAATTTGTGGTCGTGGCAGCGGGCGCAGGTGACGGTCAACCCCAGGAAACCTTTCGTCACGACGTCGATGCGATCATTGATGATGTCATTTTGCTTTTCTTCGAAGCGTTCACCCACGGTCAGGAAACCCATGGCCGCGAGGATGGTTTTATCCGGGGTCGTCGGGGCGAGTTTGTCGGCCGCCATTTGTTCCAGGATGAACCGGTTGAACGGCTTGTCCTCGTTGAAGGCGCGCACGACATAATCACGGTAGGTCCAGGCATAGGGATAGCGATAATCCTCCTGGATCTTTTTCACATCGCCCTTGGTGTCCGAGTACCGCGCCACATCCAGCCAGTATCGGCCCCAGCGTTCGCCGTAATGCGGCGAAGCCAGCAGGCGGTCCACCACCCGGGCAAAGGCGTCCGGTGAATCATCGGTCAGAAAATCATCCACCTCCTGCGTCGTGGGTGGCAGACCGATAAGGTCGAACGTGGCCCGGCGGATCAGCGTACGCTTGTCTGCAATCGGATTGGGCTTCATGTCGTTGGCTTCCAGCTTCGCCACAATGAAGTTGTCAACGGGGGTCCGGACCCAGTTGGTTTCCTGGACCTCCGGCACCGGCGGATCCTGGATGGGTTTGAAGGCCCAATGATCGCGCGGCGATTGGTTTGTCGCCAACACCATTCCTACGCGTGGATCGGGTGCGCCCATCTTCACCCAAGCCTCCAAATCGGCGATCTTGGCATCCGACAGCTTCTGGCCCTTGGGCGGCATCTGCAAATCTTCATCGGTGTAACGCACCGCCTTGATCAGCAGGCTCTTTTCCGGGTTACCGGGCATAACCGCCGGCCCGTTGTCACCGCCTTTGGCCCAGCCATCACGGGTTTCCAGGGACAGACCGCCTTTGAGTTTGGGGGCCTGCTGGCTGTGGCACTTGAAACAATCGTTTACAAAAATCGGACGGATCTTGTTTTCAAAGAAATCCGATTGCTCGTGGGTCAATGACTGCGCTGTCGCCGAAAAGGAAACGGTCAGGCCGAGCAGCATCAGGCCCGCCCGTGTTGCAAACTGGAAAGCTGGTGGCATGGAAACTCTCCGGAATGGATCAAGCAATGACGCCTTTGACCACTTCGCCCGAAACATCGGTCAGGCGAAAATCCCGGCCATTGTAACGATAGGTCAGTTTCGTGTGGTCGAAGCCGAGCAGGGCGAGAATGGTCGCGTGCAAATCATGGATGTGCACCCGCCCATCCACCGCCTTGGACCCGAACTCATCGGTGGCGCCATAAATCGTGCCGCCCTTGACGCCGCCGCCCGCCATCCAGGTGCAAAATCCCTGGTTGTTATGGTCCCGGCCGGGAGTATCGCCGCCATTGCGGTCGCGGGTCGGTTTGCGGCCGAATTCGCCACCCCAGACCACGAGCGTGCTGTCCAGCAAGCCGCGCTGTTTCAAATCCTTTAAAAATGCCCCCACCGGCTGGTCAATTTCCGAAGCGCTCTTCCGGAGTTTGACTTCGATGTCGTTGTGATGGTCCCAGCCGCCGGCCCAGACCTGGACCACGCGCACGCCCCGTTCGATGAGCCGGCGCGCAATCAACATCTGGCGGCCCTGGGGCGTCTGCCCGTACATCTCCTTGATCGCCGGCGGTTCCTGATTGATGTTGAAGGCGTCGGAAGCGGCGGTCTGCATCTTGAAGGCAATTTCAGAAGCTTCAATTCGCGCTTCGAGCAGGGCATCCTTCTGTAAATTCTGGGAATGAATTTCGTTGAGCTCATGAATCAAATCCAGTTGCCGGCGCTGTTCCGGGAGCGGGATATACGGGTTCTTGATGTTCTGGATCATCACGTCCACGGCCTGGGCCTGGGTGTTGACGCTCGTGCCTTGGTAAACGCCGGGCAGGAAGGCCGACTGCCAGTTTTGTGATCCGCCGGGCGGCAGCGCGCCTCCAGGACGCAGCGAAACAAACCCCGGCATGTTTTGGTTTTCGGTGCCCAAACCGTACACGACCCACGAGCCGAGACACGGTTTGGCAATCCGCAACGATCCCGTGTTCATCATCACGGTCGCAATTTCATGCGCCGGAATGTCCGTCCACATCGAGCGAATGACGGCCATGTCATCCACATGTTCGCCGATGTAGGGAAACACCTCGCTGACTTCGATGCCGGATTGTCCCCGCTTCTCAAACTTGAATGGCGAAGGCATGGCAACGCCGCCCATGCCCGGGAGGGGCTGGCCGTCGTAGCGGGCCAGTGACGGTTTGGGATCGAACGTGTCGATGTGCGACGGTGCTCCCTGCGCGAAGATGTGAACGACGTGTTTGGCCTTGGCGGGCAGAGGCGGGGTTTTAGGCGCCAGCGAAGAAATTTCCCCCTCGGCGTGCGCACTGGGCGAAAACAACAGCTCCGGTCCCAGCAAGCCGGCCAGGCCGAGGGCGCCGAAGCCCATGCCGAAACGCTGGAGGAACTGCCGACGGGTTTGAAAATAATTCTCCGGCCGGAAATCATGGTCCTGGCACGTCTCAAACATACAATGTCCTTTGTTAATTCATGATATCAGACGGCCTTGAAAAGACAAAAGTAACAGGGTTATTTTGGGAATTATGGTAGGGCGCGTCACTCCGTGCGCGCCGAAGTTGGATCATTTACTACATGTGCGCGGCGGGCAGGGGACTGCCCGCCCTACCTGTCTGGCCCGCTTATTTTTGTTCTTCGATTTTTTCCACGGCGGCCCGGACGGCCTTGGGCTGGGTCAGCAGCGCCCGGAAAGTCCAGTCCTGATGCGGTTCCAGGATGGCGATATAATCGCTGGTCGTGCCGATTTTATTGTCCTGCGCGTCCAGCAAATCCAGTTCGATTTTGACGCCGAACCGCTGGCGATCGGAATTGTTTTTGACCGTTCCCACCGCATAGACCAGGGCACTGCCGTCCGTTTTTTGCAGCGTGACCGGGCCGGCAGTCAACAGGTCGTTCGTTGCCGTTGCCGGGGAGGCCGGTTTTGGAATTTCGGCAGGTGCCGTTGCGGTCGGCGCGATCGGGGGCAAGACCAGCGGCTGGGGTTCCGGCTTTTTGAACCAATAAAACGCCCCGCCTGTTGCCACCAGGATCAGGATGAGAATGACGGAAGCCCCGATGACGGGAAATTTGCTTTTGGGTCCCGCCGGGGAATCTTCAGTTCGCGCAGCCACAACCGGCGGATTGACGGTCAAGGTTGTCTGCCCGCCGCAATGCGGGCAATCAATCGTCAGGCCCGTTCCGGCGGCGGGAAACTCAAGATGTCCCCCGCAGTTTTGACATTGGCCTTTCAAATAGCCGGTATCACTCATGTTTTAAGCGGAACAAATCCTGTCCCCGACAGGAGCACAAACTTTGCCGTGCCGGGCAGGATAATCCTATGAAAATGGCTTCCACCCACGGTTTTCGATTGCATGAAGCGGATTAATTGTTACCTAATCAGAAGCAAACAACATATCCAAAATTCATGGCCAAATTATTTCTCGGACTTGATTCCAGCACCCAAAGCCTGAGCGCCGTCGTCATCGACGCCGACCGCCGCAAGGTGATTTATGAAAAATCGCTGAACTTCGACCAGACCCTGCCGCGGTACGGAACCGAAAATGGCGTCCTGCCCAACCGCGATCCGCTGGCGAAACACAGCCCGCCGTTGATGTGGGCGGAGGCGCTCGACCGGCTGTTCGCCCAAATGAAAAAGGACAAGGTGCCGCTGGGTGAAATCCTCGCTATGAGCGGCAGCGGCCAACAGCATGGCTCCATTTACCTCAATGGTCGTGCCGCGGGCGCGCTCGCGAAGTTGAATCCACAAAAATCCCTGGTCGAAAATCTGCAAGGCATTTTTTCGCGTTCCACTTCGCCCATCTGGATGGATTCTTCAACGGCGGCCGAATGCGCCGAAATCCGGAAGCAGCTCGGCGGCATCAAAGCCACGGCTAAGGCCACCGGCTCGGACGCGTTCGAGCGTTTCACCGGCCCGCAAATTCGCAAGTTTTACCAGACCGAACCCAAGGCTTACGGCCAGACCGCGAGCATCGCGCTGGTCAGCTCGTTCATGGCGTCGTTGCTCGCCGGCAAAATTGCACCGATTGATTTCGGCGACGGCGCGGGCATGAACTTGATGGATATCCGCAAGAAAACCTGGCACCCGGGTGCGCTCAAGGCCACGGCACCGGATTTGAAGAAAAAACTGCCCCCGCTCGCTGCGTCCGGAAAAGTCATCGGCAAGGTCAGCGCTTATTTTGTCCGGAAATTCGGCCTTAATCCCGAAGCGCTGGCCACGGTCTGGACCGGCGACAATCCGGCGAGTGTCATCGGCCTTGGCCTCATACAGCCCGGCCAGGTCGCCATCAGCCTGGGCACCAGCGACACGTATTTTGGATCGATGAAGAAATGCCAGACCGATGCGCACGGCGAAGGCCACGTGTTCGGGTCGCCTGCCGGCGGTTACATGACGTTGATTTGCTTCAAGAACGGCTCGCTGGCCCGGGAAAGAATCCGCGAACATTACGGCCTCAAGGACTGGGCCGCGTTCGGCAAACTGCTCGCGCAGACCAAACCTGGCAACGGCGGCGGAATCCTGTTGCCGTGGTTCGATGCGGAAATCGTCCCACGCGTCAACCGGCCCGGAGTCCACCGCTTTTATCTGGATGAAAAGGACGCCGCGGCCAACGGCCGCGCCATTATCGAGGCGCAGATGATGTCGATGCGGCTGCACTCGAAATGGATGCAGGTCGCGCCGGAAAAAATCCTCGCGACCGGCGGCGCGTCGAACAACCCGCAGCTCCTGCAGGTGATGGCCGACGTGATGAACTGCCGGGTTGAGCGCATCGAGGTTTCCAAGAGTGCGGCACTGGGAGCTGCATTGCAGGCGGCGCACGGCTGGCTTGTCCAGGCCGGGAAGAAGCCGAAGTGGGAAAAAATCGTGGCCGGTTTCACCAACCCGATTCCGAACAGCGAAATCCGTCCGAACCTGAAGGCTGCGAAAATCTACGACAAGCTCATTGGGAAATACGCTGCTTGCGAGCGCAAGGCGTTGAAGCAAATTGGTTGATCGGGTAGGGCGCGTCACTCCGTACGCGCCGAAAATTTATTCAAGGGAACGGCGGGCAGGGGACTGCCCGCCCTGTCTTTACCATCAAGCTCCCGGGTCAATTTGGTTTATTCGCGGGCTGCCCATCCCACTGAAATGATTTGCCCTTCTTGATTTTCACGTCGCGGGTCACGTTGTCGTAGCGAAGATGGCAGGGGCTGCCGAGCGAGGAATGGATCGTGGCGGAAACCAGCTTTCCATCCTGCCAGGTGATATCCACCTCGAAGCCGCCGCGGGTGCGCAGGCCCTTCACGCTGCCGTCGGGCCACGCTTTCGGCAACGCGGGGAGCAGGTTGATTTCGTCCTCGTGCGACTGGAGCAGCATTTCGCACATGCCGGCGGTGATGCCGAAGTTGCCGTCCAATTGCATGGGTGGATGCAGGCCAAGGAGATTGGGGCAGGTGTTGCGGGCGGCGAACAACTGCTGGAGCATGGCGTGCGCGCCTTCGCCATCATGCAGACGCGCAAACAGGGCGGTGCGCCAGGCGAACGACCATTCGCGCACATCGCTGTCCGGTGCCATGCCACGCGCCTGAATGGAAACCTTCGCCGCCGTTGCCAGTTGGGGTGTTTTGACGAGGCTGATCTGCGCGCCGGGATACACCCCAAACAAATGAGAGGTGTGGCGATGATGGTCGTTGGTCGTGTCGAGTTCCGGATATCTCGGGTCGTGCAATTCGGTCATCCATTCCAGCAACTGGCCCCAGCTGCCGATGCCCGGCGTGACCAGTTTGTCCCGCATGGCGGCAATTTTATTGCGAAACTCCTTGTCCGCGCCGAGTACATCCGCCGCGGCCACCGTATGGTTGAACAGATCCCAGACAATTTCCTGGTTGTAACTCACACCGTCCTGGGTCGGGCCATGTTCGGGCGACCAGCCGTTGGGCACCACCAGCCGGCCATCGGGCAACGCCTTGAGGTGGTCCATCCAGAATTCACAGGTTTCCTTCATGACCGGCCACGCTGTCTGCTTTAGATATTTTTTTTCGCCGGTGAAGGCGTAATAGTCCCAGAACCCCTGGCCATACCAGGCGTTGGCCGTCTTGTCCCATTTCCAGCCCATACCGCCAAAGATGTTATGCGAGGTGCGAATCGCCCAGCCACGCGTGGACATTATGCCGGCGGGCGTCACGAGTTCGGGCGAGGCGGCGGTGGCTTTGCGCCAGGCCGGCAACTGGCTCAACACGAGGTCGAAGAACGGTTGATGGCAGACGGCAAGATTCGCCACCTCGGCCGGCCAGTAATTCATCTCCACGTTGATGTTGGCATGATAATCGGAATGCCACGGCGGGTTGTTGCTGTCGTTCCAGAGACCCTGCAGGTTCGCGGGCAATCCGCCGGGGCGGGAACAGGAAATGAGCAAATAACGCCCGTATTGAAACAGCAGTTCTTCGAGGCCCGGATCGGTAATGCCGGTGGCCAGGGTTTTGCGCACATCGATCGGCATTTCCATCTGTTCGGCGGAGGATTTGCCCAGGTTCAGCGCGACCCGGTCGAACAGCGCATGAAAATCCCTTTCATGGACCATCTTGAGTTCGTCGTATTTTCGAGCGGCAGCTTTTTCGACCTGTTTGGTTATACGTGGGCGCGGGTCTTCGCCGCGATATTTCGCCGCGTAATCCATGGCGTAGTCCGTGCCCGCGCCGAAGACGAGGGTGAGGCCATTGCAATTTTTAAATTCCAGCGTTGCCCCGTTCGTTTGCAGGACACCGCCATCGGGCACCACGGCGAGTTGCGCCGCGTATTTCAATCCATTGTTGAGCGTGCCGGAAAACATCAGCCGGTTTTTTCCGGCCACGGTGGGCGCATTGTGAGCGTCGTTTAATTCGATGCTGCCGGTGTAGCTGCCGGGCCGGTCGGCGGTGAGCCGTACGACGAGGACGTCGTCGGGATGGCTGCAAAAGTATTCGCGATGGAACTGGACGCCACCGGATTGGTAACTCACGTGGGCCAGCGCGTTGCCGATGTCTAGATCCCGCCGGTAATCGGCAAAGTTTTCATGTCCCGGCAGGTTGAGGCCTAGATCGCCCAGGCATTGGTAGGCGCCCATGGTGGCGTCGTTGCCTGAGGGATTTTCGCCCCCGGTCCACAGGCTGTCCTCGTTGAGCACAATCCGTTCGCGCGCCGTACCGCCGCCGATGAGACCGCCGAGACGTCCGTTGCCGACAGGCAGCGCCTCGTTGACGAAAGGTGTGGCCGTGCCATTGAAGGTGTTTCCCACCGGCTGCTGGTACCACAACATCAGGTCATTGGCCTGCAATGCCGTTCCGCCCTGTGAAAAGAACAGCGCCAGGACACCGATGATAATTTTTTTAAAAGTCCAGTTCATGTAACAATCTCTCCAGATCATCCGGCAGTCGGATGCCGGACTAGTCTGGATTGCCAGTCAGGGTGCGGCGGCAATGGTCAGCGGCACGCGCTGGCGGATGTCATCGGACGCCGCGCCCAACAGCAGTTCGTAATTACCCGGCTCGACCGTGTATGCTTTTTTAGCCGGATCCCAACTGCGAAATTCTTCCGCCGGAATGTTCATGGTGATTTTGCCCCCCTGGTTGGCCTGCAAATGAATCCGCATGAATCCGCACAGCGCGAGCCGGGGTTGGGGCCTGGGAGAATTCATGTGCCGGAAATAGACCTGGGGCACTTCATCGCCGTCCCAGGCGCCGGAGTTGAGCAGTTGAAACGTGAGTTTGATCGTGTCGCCGGCGGTGAAAATCGTCCCGTTGAGTTTCGGGTTGGTGTAATCAAATTTGGTGTAGCTCAAACCGTGGCCAAAGGCGAAGTCCGCCCGGCCCGTGAAATAACGGTAGGTGCGGTTGGACATGGAATAATCGTCGAAGGCTGGCAGGTCGGTGGTGGCGTGGTAAAAGGTGACCGGCAGGCGTCCTGCCGGGTTGACCTCGCCAAAAAGAACATCAGCCACGGCGCGTCCACCCTGTTCGCCCGGATACCACGCCTGCAAAATGGCGGGCAGGTTCGTGGCGGCCCAGGGCATGGCGATGGCGCTGCCGCTGCAATTGACGAAGACGACCGGTTTGCCGGCTGCCTGCAAGGCTTTGAGCAATTCGGTTTGCACGGCAGGCAGTTCAATCTGGGTCCGATCGCCGCCGCTGAACCCATCATAATTCACCTTCATTTCCTCGCCTTCGAGGCGGGGGTTGATGCCGCCGACGTAAATAATGACGTCCGCTGACCAGGCGGCGGCAATGGCTTCGGTCCAGAGTTTCGTGTTGGGCTTGTCGCCGGCGGCCGAACTCAGCGCCAGTGGACATGCCGGTTCATAAACCACCTCGATGTTGGTGCCGGCGGCATTTTTGATGCCATCAAGAATGGTCACCGGCCGGGCCGGGGTGCCATTATAATTGCCCAGCAGCACGGCCACGGAACTGGCATTGGTGCCAATGACGGCGATGCGTTTGATCTTGGCGCGGTCGAGCGGCAGCAGGTCATCGTTTTTCAACAGCACCATGGATTCGCGCGCCATTTTTAAGGCCAATGCTTCGTCGGCAGGCGTGTCGTTCTGCGCGATGGTGATTTGGGCATAGGGAACCTTGTCTGGCGGATCAAACAATCCCAATCGAAACCGCGCGGCCAGCACGCGACCCAACGCGGCATCAATTTCCTTTTCCGTTATCAGTCCCTTTTTGACAGCGCGCACCAGCGGATTATAGTCCGCGCCGCAGCACAGATCGTCGCCGGCCTTCACCGCGGCGGCGGCGGCCTCCTCTGGTGTGGCGCTGAATTGATGATTGGCCCAGATGTCATAAACCGCCCCGCAATCGGAAACCACATGGCCGTCAAAGCCCCATTGCCGGCGAAGCAGGTCGGTGAGCAGCAGCGGGTTCGCGCAGGCCGGTTTGCCGAAGACGGAATTGTAGGCGCCCATCACGGCGCCGACATGGCCTTCCCGGACGGCGGCTTCGAATTGCGGCAGATAGGTTTCGTACAAATCGCGTTCGGACGGGTTGACGTCAAATCGATGCCGGTCCGGTTCCGGACCGCTGTGGACGGCAAAATGTTTCGCGCAGGCCATGGCCTTCACATATTTCGGATCGTCGCCCTGCAACCCGCGAATGAACGCCACCCCGAGCCGGGCGGTCAGGAACGGATCTTCACCGTAGGTTTCCTGGCCGCGCCCCCAGCGCGGGTCGCGGAAAATATTGATGTTCGGGGTCCAGAAAGTGAGACCGTAATAGCGCGCGCTGTTGCCGTCGTGTTTGGCGGCATAGTCGTTGTGTTTGGCCCGGGCTTCGGTGGCGATGACGCCGGCGGTTTCGTGGAGCAGCGGGCTATCCCATGCCGCGGCCATGCCAATCGCCTGGGGGAAAACCGTGGCCGTGCCGGCGCGGGCAACCCCGTGCAGACATTCATTCCAATAGTCATAGGCGGGAATGCCCAGCCGCGGAATGGCCGGCGCGGTGTTGCGCATCTGCTGCACCTTCTCGGCGAGCGAGAGGCGGCGGACCAGGTCGGCCACGCGCGCCGCGGTGGGTTGTGCCGAATCCTTCCAGAATTCCGGCCCGTTAACGACGGGCGGCTGCAATGCCGCGGCGTCCTCGGCGTTGATCAGATCCGTCGCCGACATGGCAATCAAGGAGAGCCCGGAAGCATCCCGGAGCTCGAACGTATTAAACTTGGCCGTTTTGTTGCGGCCCGTGAACGTCAGCGTGAGGGGCCTTTGCGCCGCGTCACCGGGAAAATCAATCCGGTTGGTCAGATAGCAGGCTTTTCCGGCGCCTCCGGCCGCGGCAAAAATATCGAAATTGTGCGCCAGGATCTGGTCGCCGCAGGTGATGTCGAATGCACGCTGGCCGGCGGCCGTGTAATCAACTTCGGCGAACCCGAGCAGCACGGTGTATTTGCCCGGGGAAAGATCCGGCACGGAGAGGGTAAAGTTCCCGCCCTGAATTTCCTCGCGAAACATTTCCTCGCTCCGGCGCGGTGCGCCGGTGATCGCCTGGCTGTCGGATCCCCGGTTGTGTTCGAACTGGCCGCTGACCAGGACCTTGCGGTCACAGGCGACGCAGGTTTCCTCACCGGCGAAGGCGGCGGTGGAAAGGCAAACCGTGAAAACCGCCAGGGTGCAAAGAATCGTCCGTTGCATGACCGCGAAATTACACGGCCACCGCGATGCGCGCCAACATGTTTTTGTCATGCCGGCCGCGCTGGCGGAAAAAGGTTTCGCCAACCGGGCTTACGGCACGGACGACGGTTGCGGCGTGCAGGGTTGTGCCTGCACGGAAGCTGTGGCGGGCGTCAGACCTTCAGCGCTCGCGGTCAGCTTGATTTCACCGGGTTGCCGGGTGGATTGAACCATGACCTGGGCGAATCCGTTGAACACGCTTCGAGACCACGCGGCGGGCGTGGGCTGGCCCAAAAGTTCGACGTTCACGTCCGGGTTAAGACCACCCGTGCCGGATTCGTTCAACACGCCGACGGCGAGGACGTTGTCACCGGCATGAAGGGCCTTTTTGATCTCAAAAACCGGCTGGGCATTCCAGTCGGCGGATTCCCCGACCCGCTGGTTGTTGACGAAAATCCAGCCGTGATCATCAATCTCGCTGAATCGAACCTGCACGCTGGGATTGGCGAGGTCGGCTTCGGTGAGGTTGACATGGGCACGGAAAACGGCCGTCTGACCTTCGGTCAAAACCTGGTCGCCGGTATCGCCGTCGGTCTTGGGTTTGATCTGGCTCCAGGTCGAGTCGTCGAACTCATTGGCGTATTCGGGCGCCAACGCGCCTTTGGCCGGAACATCGGAGAGTTTCCAGCGCCAGTCGTTCACCGGAACGGATTTCATCGTCCGTTGGGGAATGAAGGTGTCCGGTTCGTGGCAGCTCGGATCGCCGTTGCCGACGCCGAGGATTTTGCCCGGGCCGCTCAAGTCGAAATGGATCTGGTTCCCGGCCACCGGCACGACCCGGCCCTGCGCATCGGTCACGGAAACGGTGATGACGCTGACATCTTCGCCGTCGGCGTTGATCGTGGCGCGGTCCGGGGTGAGTTGCACGGAAGCCGGGTCGCCGGTGGTTTCCACTTTGGTTTCGGCGACGACCTTGCCGCCGTTGAAACCTTTTGCGCTCAAGACCCCGGGCGCGTATTTGACCTGCCAGGAGAGCTTGGAATTCCGTTTCATCGGCTGCCGGCCGAGCGATTGGCCATTGAGAAACAGTTCCACCTCCTCGCAATTGCTCAGGGCATCCACGCGGATTTCCTGGCCTTCCTTGCCGGGCCAGTTCCAATGCGGCAGCAGGTGCAGCACGACGTTGGTCGACCACCACGACTGGTAATAATAAAAATTGTCCTTCGGGAAACCGCAGGTATCGAGGATGCCGAAATGCGAATTGATGCAGGGCCACGCGTAGGGCGTCGGCTCGCCGCGATAATCAAATCCGGTCCACACGAAACCGCCGCTCAACCAGGGCCGGTCGGCAAAGTAGCTCCACCATTTCTCGGTGGTGGTGGCCCAACTGGGCGCATTGCTGTCGTAGGCGCTGACGTAGCCGCGTACCTTGTCGTTTTCGTAAATGCCACGGGTGCTGACGGTGCTGGCCTGTTCCGTGCCGACGTTCGGCTGGTTCGGGTGCTTGGCGTGGTAATCATCCATGCCGCGGCCGACGTGATAATTCCAGCCGCGCACCTCGATGACCCCGTTGATGCCCTTGAACGTGTCGCCTTCCGGCGCGGCATACGTCACAGGGCGCGTCGGGTCGAGCTCTTTCACGAAATGTTGCATCGTGCGGGCAACGTTGCCGCCCTGGGGTGAGTCCTGCACGGAAAATTCCTCGTTGGCCACACTCCAGATGGCCACGCTCGGATGGTTGCGGTCGCGGCGGATCTGGTCGTCCCACTTGCGAAGATTTTCCGAATCGCTGCCCAGCAGGCGGCTTTCATCCATGATCAACATGCCGAGCCGGTCGCAGGCGTCGAGCAGTTCCGGCGTGGGCGGATTGTGCGAGGTGCGAATGGCGTTGCAGCCGAACTCTTTGAGCTTCTTGACGCGGAAATATTGCAGCGCATCCGGCAAGGCGGCGCCGACACCGGCCATGTCCTGGTGATTGCAGGTGCCTTGTAATTCACAGTGCTTGCCGTTCAGCAGGAAGCCGTTCGTCGGGTCAAAACCCACCGTGCGGATGCCGAACACGGTTTCAGTTTGGTCCACGGTTTTGCCATCGGCTTCGATGGTCGTGATGAGTTTGTAAAGTCCGGGGGATTCAGGCGACCAGAGTTCGGGGGCGTGTACTTTGGACTCGAGTTTGATAGTTGTCATCGAGTCGCCTTTGACTTCCTTCGCATCCCTGGCTTTCGACACCGATTTTCCGTCCGGTGAAATGATGTCACAATTCACCGTGGTTTTGGCCTCGTGGGTGAGCGTATTCAACAGCCGCACCTCAACGTTGATTTCCGCCTTGTTCGACGGCACGTTGTTTTTGAATTTTGAATAAACGAAAATCCCGTCCGGGGCGATGGCCACCGGCGCGGTCTTGTCCAGCCAGACGTGGCGGTAGATGCCGGCGCCTTCGTAGAACCAGCCCTCGAACTTGCTCGCGTCCACCTTCACCGTGATGGTGTTCCTGCCACCGAAATGCGCGACGTCCGTGATGTCCTGGCGAAACGGGTAATAACCGCCCTCGTGACGTTGCACGAGCCAGCCGTTGACCCAGACGGTCACGTCGCGGAAGGCGCCGTCGAATTGCAGCCAGATGCGTTTGCCGGAATCTTCCGCGGGCAATTCAAAAGTCCGGCGATACCAGCCGACGTTGTTTTTGTAAAAACCGGGACCGACGGGCTTGAAGCCATGGCTGGTGTCGGCATTTTTGTCGAACGGCAGTTCGATCGCCCAGTCGTGCGGCAGGTCGAGGGTGCGCCACGCGGTGTCGTTGAATTTTGCCGACGCCGGGCCGCTGCTGGCGCCGGCCTTGTCGAGGTGAAGCGCGCCGGGCCAGTCGTCGCCAAGATGAAATTTCCAGTTGGCGTCGAGCGAGAGATGTTCGCGCGGGCTGTTGGTGTCCGCGGCAAAAATGCTGGAAGCCAGCAGGGCGCAGAACGTGACGACAAAAAGCCGGTTGAAGACAGTGCGTTTCATGATGCCGTAAAGTTAAGAATCACGGCCATAAAGGCAACGCCAAAGTCTGTCGTTAGCGCCTTTTAAAAAATTGTGTAGCCGCCGACGTCAGTCGGCGCAATTTGAATAAAGGAGAACGATATGGCGCGAACTGACGTTCGCGGCTACGAGATTAATTAAATTGCTCTCAGCCGGAACCATGCAGTAGGAAGCTGATTTTTCATAAGATTTAGGTAGTGAAGGCTGGACGATTTTCTACTGCATTGCAGTTGGGCAAAGGGCTTAAGATTTTCTCTCACAATCGGCGCCACCAGGCTCGT
>Ga0265338_10000883_pt1 | contig 50597 bp, 93 predicted proteins | sample 42126metaG_FD_193579 | JGI IMG/M metagenome (GOLD analysis project Ga0265338, IMG submission 193579) | Rhizosphere microbial communities from Carex aquatilis grown in University of Washington, Seatle, WA, United States - 4-21-26 metaG | ecosystem: Host-associated > Plants > Roots > Rhizosphere...
AGTAACAACGGTTTCGAATTTAACTAATCCTTGAAACCCGCACATATAGCAGTAAAACTCCCCGCGCTTGCAATCCTCTATGGATGGTCTACCACCATTGCAACCATGCCACCTCAGCATAACGACGCTGCCCAATTCGTCCTCGTGGCAAACGGGACACTCAGGCCATTTGTAATCCATATCGTTCATACATCCCTCGCATACGATACCGTACCACTGTTCCCATCCCTTATCACTGTTTCCCTTGCGTTATCGACCGTTTCCGCAACGGTAATCGTTCCCGTGGCAGGGGTCACGAACGGGGCAGGGGGTGGGTAGGCCGGAATATATTTGTGAAACGAGACGGGCAGGCGGGCGCTGTCCAATCGGCCAATCACCCACTCCAGCGAGTAGCCCGCCACAAAGTCAGTCGGCTTGCCTGCCGTGATGGGCGCAATGATACTGGCGCGAATGAACGGGGTGAGAAGTTCACGCCAAGCAATCAGCGCCTCTTGACGTCGGGTATGTTCGCCAAAGAACGCCTTGACCCGCTCGAACTGAATACCGCCACAGTCGCGGGAGTAGGTGAAGAACTTGTGCCAGTGGGTGCGCCATTCGTCCGAGTAGGGGACGGCGGGATTAGGGCTTGCCACCTGCTCCACCGGGGCGGCTACGAGCGTGGGATGGCTGACAGGACGTGCAACATAGGCCATGGTCGCAAAGGCGAACAGCGCGGCGGTCAGGGCACTCCAGTACAAGCATGTCAGGATGTCGACGCCAAAGAGGGATAGTAGCGCCAGCGTACTACAGCCCGCCATGCCGCTCACGCCCGTGGTGAAGATGCGCCAATCGTGATTACTTCGCATGGCGGCGGCTCTCCCGAATCTCGTAGATGCCCCACAGGGTCAGACCTGCGAAAATTAGGAACATGATAATGATAACGTCCATGTATTGATTTTACGCCCGTTTTCGTGGTGGGGCAAGCGGTCAAATAGATAAACGTCAATATTGCACAGCGCAATAAAAGTCCCCCGCTCTGCAACGCTTCTGTACGATTCGGATGGGGTGTTTTGTTTTACTATGTACTCATGAACGCAAACGAAACCAACACCAAGAACACACGCGCCAAAGTCGGCGGCGAAACCGGAATGAACGGCCAACACTACGACGGAGGTCAATTCCTGCCCAACACCACTATGGGCAAGAAGACCAAATCCAAGCGCAGCAAAGGTAGTGGCAAGCAGGAAATCGCCCCTTACGTATGGGAAGTAGCACCCGAAGGTAAACGTTCAATATTCGCAAAATACAACACGATGTGGACATGGGATGTGAAAGGTGTATCTTTCAAACTATTTTCAGGATTGAATCCCGATTATTACTCAAATGCCGTTCTACTTGAAGCACAGGAAGCGGCAAAACTTTGGAACTCAGGACAACGGTGGATTTAGACCCACCCGCCCCCGAACGAAAGGACACGATAACACCATGAAACACCGCGACCCCTCAATCATCACAGACCGGATTATCCTTGACGAAAATTACTCCCGCCCCGCACCGAGCGACGATGAAATCGAACACCTGCCCAATCCCTATTGCACTACCTGCCACGGTGAAGGTTTTTACTGGGAAGATGTTGCGGGCGATGGTGGAAGCCGGATGCGCCAGGAATGCGATTGCGAATACATCGAGGACGGATTCGCCCTTGATATGTCCGACGCACACAACCCGATGTTTAATGAGTCGCAAGTAGCGCCCACCCCGAAACCCGCATGGCTTACCCGCAAGGTAACCGTAGGGCAATACACCCCATCTGCCCCATTCAAGGCAATCAATAATCACTCGTGCGTGTGTTATGCCGACGACATGGGGCTGGTTGCGCTGACTGGCCCGGCAGAGGATAAGGATAGCCAAGACCTTGCTGATTTTTTTGTCACGGCCTGCAACGCACACGAGGACTTGGTGAAGGCGATCTCTAAAATACGACGTCTTGCCGAAGATAAGAAGATGAGTGATGCGGGTAAATTATCGGTAATACTGGATATCTTAGATGTATTAGACGCGAAAGGAACCGCCTAACCATGCGAACGAACACCACCGCCCAATTATCCGCCTATGCCGCCCTCAGTAAAGCGGCTGACCGGATGGGGAGAAATGGATTTCGATCAGAAGTGAAACGCCGAAAGTTGACGATCTATGAAGCAAGTCAACCACGTAAGACCGCTCTCTACCAGCCGACTCAGGCCCACCGTGACGTTATCAAGGCAATGGCCGATGTGATGACCGAATCGATTACGCCAGAGCAGGCAATGGCGGTACTCCACGAATACGACGTACTCAAACAAAGAATGGGAGATAAATAAACCATGCTCACGCACTACACCCAGCCCCACACCGGCGAACGCATCACCTACGAGGCGAAGGCGCATACGAACACCACCATCCAACACCCGGCTTATCGCCACCGAATGGCACAGGCACTAAATGAACTGCGAAACGCAAGTAAGTTTTATATCGTATTCCGTATGTCTGAGCATATCAAGAGTCTCCGTAAACATAAGCGCCTCGCCTTGCGTATCGCCTGTGCCACCATGTGCCGCCTCGAATCCGAGTTAGACGAAGCGCAGAATGAAATAATCGCCTCCGCTCTGGCGCGGCAGGCGGAAGCGGAACACGGGCGGCTGGTCAACCCGGCCTTCCCCGCGCATAAGAAATACGGTACTCATTGGCAATGTGTTTGTGCGACAGATAATATCCACCCATACTCTAAGTGCAAGTGTGACATGTGCGGGATGTGGGCAGAGGAATACTAACCGCGCCCTACCCAGGCCGGACACGATGAGCGAAACATTATCATTAGACGATAGGAGACAAACGATGAAACACGGCCCACTAAACCCAGAATTGCACCGATATACCTCACAGCATCCTAAACCAGTATCAGGCGATAGCGCCCATCCTGTTTACTTATGGCACATCGGCGCAGTCAATAAGGTAACTACGCCAGACGGTTATGAGTCCAGTATGCTTATAGGTCTGTGCGGACGCGTTATAAGTTTAGGGTTTTCCGAGGATGATACATCAATGTTTTATACAGATGGGCTGCCCGCCCGCCAGTATTGCGAACAATGTAAAATGACGTTTGACGATTATCTGGCGAGAAATCCAACCCTGAATTATAAGTTCAGACTTGAGTCACCTGAACCGCCATCGGGAATTATTCCGTATCGCCCACCGTCTCAGCCAGTTGTAACGCCGTAGTTTTATCATACATACTATTCACCACACCGTCACACTTAATAATAAAAGACGCCCTCACCGGCGTCTTTTTGTTTACGGATACGACTCTGTTTCGTACAGGTTGTGCGTGTGATTGGGTAGTTCCCGCACCCAACACACAAACGGGCCGGGGCCATAGGGTAGCGCGGCTATATGAAACCATGTACCACCCTTTATCTTACGATACCACCTGTAGTCAGAAAATAATATATCCATCATAGCCTACCCTTCCCCTGCCACCCGTTCCTAAACCCCTCCACCGCCCGCCGTATCGGGGCACTGGCGTACCAGACGAGCAGGGCGAGAAGCGTTCCGAGGGCGAGCATACGGGGCGGGGTCAATTCAAATTATTCCTTGCTTTGATAATGGTGTCCAATAACAGCCCATCTACTTCGCTCTCTTGTTCGGGGCTCAGTCCATCCGAGCAGTGTTTGTGAAGGCGATAAAAATAACTGCGATTATCTCCCTCTAGCATTAAGGACGGGGTTACCATAGGACTGGATAATATCTCGCCACAAACAAGGCACTCAACATCTAAGCCAGGGTCGTATGTTGGTTGTTCCTGACCTGCGTAATCAAAATACCCGAATTGAGTTTTCACCGCCCCATCTCCTTCTCTGTCGCTTCCCAGCAGGACTCCTCAAACATAACGCCCTTGTCGTACACGCAGTGGTTGTAGAAACCCGTCCAGTAGGCATCGCGGTCTACTGCGTCAACGGTTGCCAATAGCTCTGCCTGTGCCGTCTCGCTCTGGTTCAGGTCACCGTGCAAGCGGATGATTTCGGATTGCATGAAGATTCGGTCTGTGGGGATGGACAGGTAACCAGCGGTGAAGAATATGACGGGCGATACGAGGGCGCAGGCGATGAGGCCGCCTATGGCGAAGGATTGCCAGAAACTATTGCGGGACTTGATTCGGTCAATGAACGGCGCAAGGTAGTCGGACATAGAGAAGTTCATAAATTATTCACATCGCGGATGACGCTTGGCGGTATTAGTAATATGGGTGCGCCAGATGCGCTTCGGGCCATCCGGTGAAAATGAACTAATCCTAGCGTTATCATAATCTGCCAATTCAAGGCGCTTGCGAAGTCGAACATATAGGCCGCGCTCAATAGTGATCCATTGGTTAATTTCAATGCAGAAACCGAGATACCTTGATTCGATCTCGTCAACTTCGGATATGGTCAAGACTGCCTCGCGCCCCTCATTCTCGAATCGCACACGAATAGGATGTGGGCTACGGCGGTGGATGCGGCCATCGGTGTATTCCCAATAAGTTGATACGGCAGAGCAACCACCGCCCATAAATGGGATTTTATAGGCGTTCATTTGTCCGTTACCAACTTTTCCAACTTCTTGACCTGCGCTTTCAGGCGATGCACTTCCCACGACCCGCCGCCATATCCAATCACAACACCAAAGATAAAAGCGGCTGTGATAATTAGGGGAACTACAATATCCATATTACCTCTCCCCGACCTACTGAGCCGGATTGCTAGGGCTAACAGGTATCGTATGTACGGCCTGAGTCGTTCGATTATCGTGCGCTATGATGACGCCTGTCATCGCCGCCATTTGTGCGTTGTTGGCTTTTATTTCTTCGGCAAGGCGTCCGAGGGCTGAGTTATTAGCTTCCCGTTGCTGGGTTAGGAAGGAGTGCCATTTCTCATCCCGCTTTTCCTCTGCCACGCCCTGCCGCTTATCCCGTTCGAGAATGAACCAGATAAATACCATCACAATGGCTAACTCTGGTACAAGTCTTGAGAGTGCCGACCAATCTATCATAACGAATAACCCCGCCAATCATCCACAGTATAGTTTTGCCTTCGCCCCCTGCCGTTGCCCGATTAGGCGGTTTCCATCTCGTGTGCGTGGGCCTGTACTTCAGCCGAAACCGTTGCGGCCATGATTTTCGCCTCGGCCTGTTTCTTTGCCACATCCTCAACCGTAATCAATCCGGAGAGAACCGACACAAGCGCCACCGTCGCATTGATAAACGTCTCGGTGTCAATTGCCCCGTTGTAACGGGCTACGGCTGCGCCAATGAAGGCGGCTAGAGCAAGAAGGAACTTACGACTGGAAAGCAGGGCGAGTAGTGGGGTCAGAATGGGGGTGGGTGGTTTCGGTGTATCCATGATGGTTTCTCCTAAGTTTTGTTGGGCGTTCCATAGCCCATTTCTTTAGCGACTTTCGCCGCCCATATAAACGCTGAGTGGGTCAATGGCGCACCCATTAGCACAACCATCGCTGGTATTTTCTCTTTACGGCACAGGGCAGGGATAACGCTTCGCCATGTTTGAAAACAACAATAAGGTAAATCCAACCAAGTCAAATCCCGTTTAAGATCGTCAACGTCACCAGCGGGAGGCCACCATAGCCGCCGATAACGCAAGTTGATTCACCACAACTTCCAATCTGAATAACCGCTCTTACGCTTGACGAATATATTACGCATGGTATCTCCTGATAATTCCTATTGCCCCCGCCGACACTCGCGGATTGTACCCGGTTGGATTGCAGTCGGCGGGAGCGAACGAAAGGGACGGGGTAAGTATACATGCTTTTAGGACTATGTCGCAACCTCCGCAACGGCAAGCAGGGCGGCGCGGCAGATGGCAACGGGGATGGTTCCGTAAGCATCATATTTCTTGTCTTGTTTACTCATATAATCATAAAATTTCCAGTGCCACCATTCACCGTTACTATCCATTGTCAGGTCACTACATTGCGACACAAAACCACTGCGGCGCATCTGAAACACAACGTTAAATGCTATCGAAATATCCGTGCTGTAAGGCGACGGTATCAGGCGAATTTTCTCATCAAGGTCTATCCAGAGGTTGCCATAGACCTTTCCTTTAACGCTCTTGGGAACCCACCCGAACACTTTCTCCGCCACCAGCGCATCCAACTCCCGACCCGCTGGCATCTGTAGAATTTCGTCTTTGGTCATTGTGTCACCTTTCAAAAGGGTACTTCCTTTGACAGAAGTAACTCAGCTTTCAACAATAAATCTACAGCATCACTTCCCCACAGGTAATTACCCGCCCAACGTTCGCCCCATTCAACTTGGTGATCCTTGCGCTTGTTGTTGCCGGTCTTACACTCAATCGCCACCGTCACGCCCGCCTTTGCCGCGAACAAGTCAGGCGCATTCTTGCCCAGCGCGTGCGTGTCACAGATACACCACCCTGCCGCGAGGAACGCCTTTTCAATATCGGGCTGAGACGTATCTTTCTTTGCTCCGATAAAACTTCTAGGCATACGTCCCCCGCAACTCCCGCACGATACTCTCGCCCGCTGGACATATCTTGTACTTCACCATCTTATGCGTTTCACTCCAGTAGTAAATGTCGATATACCCCGCATCGAACAGCTTTTCCGCCGTGTGAACGAACGGTGTTGACCCGTTGCCCGCATCGGTCAGGATGGCGTGGACGCGGTTGGTGATGCGGAGACCCTCGATAACTATCGCCTTAGTGGTCATTCCACCACCGACTCTTTCACGGGTGATACTTTCGGCTTGCAATCCTTGTGTGCCTGAATGAATAGCTTACTCGCCTTTATCCATTCGTCCATCGACATAGGCAACTCAAATCGTTCGTTCCCATCGCATCGATTACATACAAACCGCCTATACTCGTCTCTCGAAACTACTGTTATCCAATCGGTATTATTGTTCACTTCGTCACCGCCTTCACCAGTTTCGCCCGCTGCTCGTCTACGGCAGACCGCACAGCGTCAATCGCATCCAGTTCGCCCTCGTCCAGCGTCAGCCCCATCGTGTCGGTGCATAATTCGTATTGACCCGAAAGCCAGTCGGATAAATTGAACGGCGGAGGAGTGATGGGGTTAGCTTTGTTGCGAAGGAAGGTTGAGAACGATTCGGCGGTGGTGGTTTCGTCTTGCTCGGATTGCTCTAGTGCATCCATGATGACCTCCACGGGCAGGCGGTCTAAGTATCTCAGGCTCCGCGTGTAGAACGTGAACGGCACATTGTAACGACGGGGCAGACTGTCGGCCAGTTCTGCCACCTGTGCCCATTCTCTCACGGTGCGCTCGGTTCTTTTAACATAGCGATTAGTCGCCATGACGGACGCCCAATTATCAAGGCTTTCCAGCTTTGCCTGCCATGCCAGTCGCGCCAATCGCCACCGCTTCTCATCCAGGCTTAGGCCGATTTCGTCTATTTGTTTGTTGAACTGTTGCGCTGTTAGTTTATCGGTCACAATAACGCCTCCTGCTTGATACCGCCCTGACCCAGTAATATCAACTCATCAATCATAGCCATAACCACATCCCTCTCATCTGACATGCCATTGTGAAACGCGTAGTAACCCGCGACATACGGCCTAAACCATTCGGTGTGATGTCCGTAATACTTTCGCTCCATCACGACCTTGTTTTGAATTTGCAAGTGGCAACGCTGACATAAGGCCGCTAGGTTCCACCATCGGCAGTTTGCAGGGGAAAGGTCAAGGTGATATACCGTCAAGGTGTATCCGGTCTTAGGGCTATGCTCGTGCCCACAACGGATACACTTCCAGCCCGCATCTTCTTTACACTTTCGGGCGATGTCTTTCCAGTCAGACGGATAGTCACTGGTAGATTTACGGGGCATGTCTCAATCCTTCCTCGTATCGATAAATAATCACCGCCAACGGCTGCCCGACTCGCCGCTTCAAAAACCACGCCAGACACTTGACGGCGCTGTACTTCTTTCCCTGCCGCTTTGATATTTCTTTCAAACTCATTCCCTGCGAGAGTAACCGAACCAGTTCCGTTTGTTTCGGGGTCATGGTCGCCTCAGTGTGAAACTACAGGGAAGGTCACAAAAATAATCGACGCCATTGATAGTCACGATTACAACTTCGTCTACCGTTGGCGTCGTGGCAATCCGCGTCGGCACTTGCACCACCGGCGTTCGGGTTGCGGTGGGGGTACGGGTGGGTGTTAGTGTGGGCGTATTCGTCACCAGAACCACCACATCGCCGCTGACATAGCCGCCAGAACATAGAGCATACCAAGTCACTTCCCTGACAACTTGAGTGCCGCATACAGGAACACTCGTACCGCGCCCTATACGATCTATCGGAGTTGATACCAAGTTACCTGGCGTTCCCCTTATATTCGCCCATTGATTTATAGGCGTTATGTATCCAAACGATATTACAGTCAATACAGCGAGGGAACCGAAAAATAAATATATTATTCTAGCCATTTCCATTGTTTCCTGTAGACTATATTCTTTATGGTGGTTACACTAACTTTATACTTTTTTGATAGCGATAACAGTGTCGCCTTGCCGCTCTTCCGTAAATACCTAATCCTAACTACTTGTTGCTCACTAAGAATCGAGTTTCCATTTCCCTCCCCCTTCGCACTTCTCCCTTTTGAGTGTCTGTCGTTAGTATTTTCTTGATTAGTTCCCAAAAATAGGTGTTTGGGATTTACACACGAGGGATTGTCGCATTTATGGAGTACCCACAATCCATCGGGTATTTCTCCAAACTCAATCTCATAACTAAATCTAGGAGCAATGTGCATCCTTCCAAAGGCCTTAAATCTTCCATATCCCCGGTTACTAAAAGCCTGCCACTCCCAACAACGAGTACCTTCAAAAAATACTTGGGAGGATTCTTTATTTACTTTTTCCCAAAATCTCTCGTTGACTGGTCGTATTTTGTATATTCTTGGCATGTTTACACACAAAAAGCCGCCGTCCACGTTTTACCAGATTCTTGTCTAGGGAATTTGGAGCATCGTGGACAGGCGGCTCTTTATGGGTAAAACAAAATGCTCCTCAATTCCCTAGACGTTTTTATTCTACCACAATTCCCGCTAATACCGCGAATATTCGCCACGGTGTAGCGCACAGAGACATTGCCGATTCTAGGGCAGGTGGATTGAGCCATAACACTACCAACCCACAAAGGAAACGTCGCTATTACAATAACGGCGAGGTATCCCGCCATTCCAAACACCATCGGGGGTATTCGTTGTGTCATGGCATAAACCTTTCCTTGAACGAATGAGCGCCCCACCCCTCTTGCCTGTAATCGGAACAAGAAAAATGTTCAAACACCGTTTCTTTGAAATGCCTTGATTTACGACTACAACATACCCCCCAATCAGGATTTAGTGGCGCAAAACTTGAACACGCTCCGCATTGACCACCATTCTCTTTCTGTTTACGGATATTTTGTTCGTCGGGCCAGTTTTTATGATACAACTTTTCCGACTCTGGATTGGAGAACCCATTTTCAAGAATCACGTTTGTCATCCCGTCCCGTCCTCTCTCCCCGATGGCGAGACGATGCCATCAATCAGCGGGTCATCCGGCATAGGAATTGTGCCCGCCATGTAAGCATAGAATATGTCCGACTTCGCAAGTTCGGATGTCAAATCGTCAACTATTTTTTGGATTGCATTATGGCGGTCATCCGACCCTACCAACCCAAGCGCCCATCGCGCATAACCCTCGGTTTCACGGAGAACGTCTTTTAGTTCCCCGTTTTCCTTCATCGCCCCAATATACGCATCACTGTTCGCATGGAACAATGCCGCTTCCCGCTGTGCGGAAGCGAGGCGGGTACGGAGCGATTCAATCTCGCGAATGAGTTCCCACTTATGGCGGCTATCCTCAAGGATAATATCTCGTGCTGCGCCTAACTGGTTATCTAGTTTCCTAACTTCATCATCCTGATTCGGGTATGTCATCTTCGTTCCTCCGACTGGTACGGTGCAACGGGGTCAGTGGGCATGTCGCTCATTCGTCGGCATCCTTATCCGCCTCGTACATCATTACGTCCAGTGTTTTCAGGAAACACTCACCGCACAATCGAGCGCCCGGCCTGTCAAATACTTTCCTGCCACATCCATTAATGCACAACCCAACACTCGCCAGCGTTTCATTTCGGAATTGCCATTGCGCCGCTTCTCCCATTTGTTTAGGATTCATCTTGCGCGGCAATCCGTCATCATGGAAAATATCATCATCGTTGTCGTCGTGTAGTGTCATCATCCTATCCTCCATCGTCCCCGTCCGTTACCGTTCCCGCCCGAAGGCGGGTGGGCGGGTTACGTCAAATCCTGTATGACCGTGACGATACCGACTTTCGTTTCGCCCTTGTCGCGCCATGTGGCAAGCAATTCGCCTCTCCGTATCGTACTGGCCTTGTCCAGGTCAAAGTCAACCAGCCCTTGCGCCTTCGCCCTCACGAGCCACCACCGCGTCGTCGCCAGACTCTTGATACCGGTGGCCTCACAAATCGCCCTATGCGTCCGTGCCCCGTTCGCCACGGCGAGGACGACGGCGAGGAGGTTCTTATTCATTTTCCGAAAAACTCCTTGATGTATTTTTTGACCGTAATTCGCCAATCGTAAATATACAGTTCGTCACACTTTGGGCAGACGAATAACAATCCACCGCTACGTGGGCTGTAACGCCGCCATTCTTCGCTGATAATCTGTGCCATGCGCCCGAATCCAATCGGCCTGTAGGTTCGCACTATATTTCTAAAATCGCGTTCTGCCGGAGCATCCACATCGGATGTATCCGGTAATTGCTTAATGGGTGTCATGTTGATTGTCATCATTCACCTTTCCTTCTCTCCCGCCCCGCTCGGCGGCTGCGGATTACGATTAGTTCTCACTGACCGTTTGGGTGTTGTTGAACAGCGTCCAGTCCTGCGCACTCACCACGGGCGGCTTGCGTTCGCTCTGGTCAATCAGGTTGTCAATCATGGCCTGTAGTGCCGTGGCCTCATCCGGTGTCATAGTGAACGGTTCGCCGGTGATGGTGGCTGTCGTTATCTTTCCTAAAATGTTGAGTATGTTTGCGGTCATTTGCCGTTTCCTATCTGCTTGACCACACCGCCCATCATTTCCAGCGCCCGACCCTCTGCCGACTTGAGCGCCGGTGTCTTGATTACGTCATTCAGGCCGCGCTTCTGGTAGTCCTCATACAAGCGCCGGAACTGCGCCTGTGCCACCGACTCGTTGTCATGCTCGACCAACTGTTTCCAGCCTAACGCCTGCGCCACCTTTGCCGTGATGGGGTTATCGAATACGGGTATCTCAAAGTAACCCAACCGCCGCGTAATCTTGCAAAACTCGCCCCAGGCTTCGGTAGCTGATGGCAATATATCCGCGCCCGTCTCAATTCGGGCTGCCGCCTCGCGTAACTCTGCGATGGAGGGAAAAAACTTGCCGTTGACGATACAATGCTCGGCGGCCAGTTGCAGGCTTTCATCCTCAAGGTCAGACAGCATCCGCACGTACAAATTCACCATCGGCTCATTGACCTTATCCTGATAATGGGGATAGGCCAATGACAGAAGGCCGATACACTTGATAATACTTTCACGAGTCGCCATTGTTGGCCTCCATCTGCCTCAGCATGTTCACCACGGTATCAAACCCCTTGTTGCCACTGCCAACCACCTGCCCGATTGTATTCCACTGGCCCCACGTCTCGCGCACATTCTCCGGCTTGGGTGGCTGCCCCTTCTGGCCGCGCCAGTCACTTGCCCGCCAGAACGCTTTAGGGTCACCGTTGTAGTTGGCCTTTATCGTCTCAGGGGTCGCTCCGGCCAGCGCCAGGGCTTTGGCTTCTCGGAATAGACGACCCCGATTGAGGGTGATGTCCATTTTACAAACATAGGCCAGCGCTTCGGCAATGGGATATAAATTATTGGCTTGAGTTTCTTTTGCTTCTCCATCTGCGGCTCCCTTCTTCTTTGGCGCTAAGGCTGATTCAATCTCCCCTAAGCAGACCTCAATGTCGCCCTGAATGTATTGTTTCAGTATCCCCCGTATCGTTTCCCGTTTCGGATGCCGGAAGGGTTGCGCGGCGGTCATGGCAGCATCGCCTTTCTCAGCTTCTCAATCTTATCCACCCGCTCTTGATTGCGAGCATCGGCATAAGTAAGTTCTGTCGGGCGCGGCTCATTGAAAAAGTCGGCTTCCAGTATATTCAGTTCGTTTTGCGTCAACGGTTTCAATTCATTTACGGCTTTCAAATAACATTCGGGGCATATCTGGGTATTCTCTAGTGCAGGGCGTTCGCCACAGGTTTGGCAATCAACATCCGGTTTACCCCGCAGTAATTCGCCGTCATTATCAATTATTGTCTTGAAAATCCTCATACTCTCGGCAATCAAACGGGCGTCGTATTCTGCTTCATAATCATGTAAAGGCTCTAACATATCCAACCAATTTACATCCGAAATACTCGACATTGCGCCCCATTCTTCATACTTTCGGCGTACCGGGCAATTGGACGCATGGTTCATCGACATGACTCTTGCCGTCTCGCCTATCCCGCAGGTGCAGCGGTCAAGACCTAATTTATCAAATTCAAAAACGACTTTGCGGCTCATTGGTGATTTCCCCATTTCGTGTGATTTATCTGCCTGCTCTTGGAAACATGGAAGTCTATTATTTCCTTGATACCCTCCTCTACCTGTTTCACAACTTCATCATTCCATTCCTCGTCAATATAATTTCCTATCTTTGAGTCTGCGTATAGAGTTGAAAGTATTTTGGCCGCCGTATCATGGGCTAGCCAGGTATAAAAGTTTGCTTTCATTGAAAAATTTACTCCCAGTCAAATCCTTCATCAGCGTTTTCCGGTTTCTCGCCTAAATGAAGGTCGCCCTCGCGCTCGTTGTATTGAATCGTCAGGGCGGTTGCTCTGGCGGCGCGTTTCGCCCATGTCCGACGCGCCTTAGCCTCTGGGCGGCCATAACTGGTCGGGCTGCCGATGGACAGGCCGCCTTCATGGCGACAAAAATTCAATGCCTGGGCAAGCGACTTTCGTATCGTCCAGTCTGTAATGAGGGGGTTTGTTCTTTTCATGTCGTGTCCTTCGTGGTTGTATTGAATTGCCGCCGCTCTTATCCATTTCGCAATGTCGCCACTGTTGGACGGGAACGGCAGCACACTTACAATAGCAGGAACGCCCATGCTTGTAACCTGTACTTTAGATCAGTATTTCGGGTGACGGGGTATCTCATCTTAGCCGCCTTCGTGTGTTCGTCAGTGTCTTATAAGGCGTCCTGTCCGGCAGGGGTAAATCGCTTGTGAGAGATGACCGCAGGTGATAATGCGGTTTCGGTGTGTGCTGGATTCTCCCCTTAGGGAGCAGGAGAATCCATAGATAAACAGGTGACATGCGTATATCGTACAGTGTATTGGCTTACTGTCCGCCTGCTTGCCAGTATCGTTTCTGGCAAACGTTCTAGCCGCCGCTCACACGATGCTTTACTGTTCCGTAACAGATGCGCCCAGGTCGGTCTTTACCGCTCTGCATCGTATGCCCTACTACTGGCATTGCCTCTCGGCGTTGCCCACCGGACAGGGAGTCTCTCAAGAGTTGAATCTGGGTCGGCGGATTTGCTTGCATACCTCTCAGGTGTCCAGCATAGCGCCTGCGCCACGGCCTCGCACTTGAGTTTAGTATCATCAGCGCGGGACTTCCGGTCATATCCTGCCCGCTGCTCTGGAAACTTGTGATTGGCCTGTAGTACACGAGGATGGAGTCGAACCATCGGTAGTGATGACCCAGACTATACCTATCTGGAAAACGTCATCTTTAGCTTGCCACTTGCCTACTCGTGTAAAAACAAAAAACCCTAAATAACTTTGTACAGGCGGCTGGCTGGCGGCCAATCACTGGAGCATAGCAAGGTGTGAGTAGACCGCCTGTACAAAACCATTTAAGGTTTCTAGGTTGCTATGCTCCATCGCTTGCCGGTTGCCATGCCGGGGCGGTTCTTTTTGTGACTGCATCGAACTGTGATTATATTACCGCATCCGCTGCCCCCGTGTCAACCCCCACCGAGCGCAAGCCCCTACCCGATTTCGGACGCGGGGGGCTAGTCAGCCCATGCGCCGGTAAACCAGTTCGCCAGCGTCTTGCGCTTCTTCTTGTCGTCTACGCCTTGCAGGTACGCCTTCTTGCGAACCAGAGCCAGGTTGTCGCTTGCCATCACCCGTAATTCCTGTGACAACATCTTGGCGATCCACTCCGCCCCACAGTCATACGAGAATGGGAAATTGTAATTCGTGTACGCCAGTTTTACCGAGAGTGTTACTACTACCTTGTTGCCGTCTTGTTTGATTTCCATTGTCATTCCCTTTCCTATTCCCCCGCCGCCCGTCCCGCCCAGGTGAGCGGGGAACGGGGGCGGGGTTGTTTCTAGTGAAAACCCAAGTTCTTTTTGGCCTTATAAGCCCGCATTAGACCATCTGCGAACTGTTGGGTTTTTTCAGACCATGTACCAATGTGACCGGAATCAGGTTCTTTAGGCAGGAGCGGTATTAGTTCCTTTAGGCGCTTAGCAATGGCCTTGCAGTTCTGCCACGGAATTTCACCGTCGCAGTCAGAGTGATACAGCAGTTCATGGAGCGGGTCGGGTTTCAGAGACTCCCACTTTATAGGCAATGCCTCTCTAAGCTGTTTAATTCTCCACTGCTCTAAATCGCTTAGTCGGCTTGTTGCCCAAAAGGGATCGCCGTCACCACCGTTACTGTAAAACCCTTCCATGAGTTCTAGTGGTGGAAGCCCCGCTACCCGCGCCAATTCCTTGCGCCATCGGTGGAAGGCTGAGTATGCCCCATGCCATGCGTCATGTGTAGTATCTAGTCCCATAGTTCCCTTTCGTCTGTGTTCGTTTCCCGTCTCGGCCTGCGGGGAGCGGGTTATTCCTGAAACAGTGATTGCGCCTCAGCCTTGCGCTTTGCCAGCCGTTCAGCGTGTTCTTTCTCAATCACGGCGGGGTCGGGCTTGTATTCGGCCTCAGTGACGCCCTGCGCGGTTTCTGTAGCATGTGGCTGCTTTGGCTCGTCTACCACCACGAAATCGCCCGGTACAACGTCTGGAAGCTGGTCATCGTCAATAACTTCCATGCCAAAGGGCACATCAAAGCGGCGCTTGATTGCGTCGGCCTCAGCCCGCTTCATGGCGCATTGCATCGGCTGCATCTTGGTTTGTTCGCCCGGCGCAAGGACACCTATGCCGCTTGTGTAGGGCTTACTGCCCACCATGCGCTCCACGGCCTCCCACGGGATACCGGCTTTAGTCAGGCTGCCTACTGCCGTGGTGTAGGTGGTGATGTTCTCGGTGTCAAACAGTCGGGCTTCATAGGCCAGAGCGCCCGTAGGGATACGGAGTTGTGCCCGTTCTGCTTCGCTGTCGATAAACCGGAAGTCAATCCAGTAGTTCCCCTTGACTTGTTGGTGAGCCTTTTTACGGAGGCCTTTGACACCCACCATTAGGCCGCGCCCCGGTATCATCCAAATCTCGCCATTGAACGGGTCAAGCCCGTGGGCAATCGCCGCCTGTGCCAGCGCCAGCCGTTGCCCCTGATTGAGTTTGTCTGCGCCGGGAAGCATCACCTTGAGCCGCTTATCCAGCGCGTTCACTTCGTCGCTAGTGCCAAATGCCTGTACGGTTGTGTTTGCTTTTACGAGTTGTTGTGTCATATCCTATTCCTTGTTGTCGTCCGTGTTTCCCGTTACGTGTTCGCCATCGGGGGGCGGTTACTTTGCCTTATCCTCATTCACTGCCATATTTTCGGGCGTCCAATTCCCTACAAACGAAGGGTAATAATCATCGTTGTTATCCGTACCAACCTCAAGGATAAGTTTTCCGTTTTTGCTATCAAGGAATTGTATTGTGTCATCGTGTCCGGTCTTGCGAACACCCAACACCTTGACGGGCTTGAACATATTTACGACTTTCTTGTCGCTGACGAACACCTTATCCAGAGCCGAACGGTATCCATCATCGGGGTCTTCAACGGCGGTGTGTGTCTTGCCATCAAGCACGAAGTTTATTACTGCCGCGCTACCGTATTCGCCTTTTTCGTCAAGCATATCAACGCCGCTCAACTTGTGTTCACCTACTAAATCATCAAGGTCTACTACTGTTTGTTCTGTCATCGTCAATCCTTTCGTCGTTCGTTCCCGCAAGCGGGTGCGGCTAGTCGTACACGCGCATCTCTGCTCCTAGTTTATATTCCTTCGGGTAATTTTCCTTGAACCATTCAATCGCCTCCGAGTCGTATTCAAACCACCGCTTTGTTATAAATGACACTACTCCATTCGGGTCTTGGTTGGGAAGCGTATAAAAGTGGTACGGATGTGCCTGCTCACCGATTACGATTCCATTAACGTCGTCCGTCCAATATTCCATCGTCTATCGTTTCCTGTCTGCCAGGGTGGTAGGCGGGTCGAATGGCCTCGCCAGCATAATATCGTCATGCTCCATTTCCCAGAATTGGCGCGGGAATGTGTCCTTGAATATCTGTTCATCTTCTGGCGTCCAAGTGCCTTTCTCTACCTCGCATCGCCGTATCATTCGGTAGGCGTCGAAGTAGTAAGGCTCATCATCGGCAATGACGATAAAGTTCTTTCGCTTCCCAATCAACTTCATGGCGCGGGGGTGAAAGGCAACCGCTTCGGCGTAGTTGTCTTGTTCGCCCACGGCGGCAGGGGCGGAGTCGATAACCTTGTCCAACTGGTCACGAAAATAACCGGCCTCATCACGGCGACCTCGCCAATATTCAATCGTGATTGGATTGGAAGCTATGCCAGTAGCAACCCTGCCGTCATAGTGGTCGCGATGCTCCTCGGCGGTATCCCGTAAGGAAGTTGCCGCCGCCAGTTGCGCTTCGAGTTGGGCGATGCGGGTAGCCGATTCATTTTGTGACATGCTTGCGTCCTTCCTCGGTGATGGTTGCGGTGATTTTGTTATATCCGTTGCCCCTGTTTTCTTTCAGGTATCCAACCCGGATAAGGACTTCAATCTGCTTCGTACATCGCTTGAAGTTACTTGAGATAAACCAGTAAGCCCCGCCAAATCTACCCATGTATGGTGAAAAGTGCGCTTTGTTATCGGGCTTATCCAACTCGTTTAGTGCCTCTTGCTGGAGCGGTGTTAGCTTTACGGGCTTCGGCGTTGCCGCAAGTGGGTCGCGGTGGGCGGGGGTCATGGGGTCACCTTGTCGAAGTCAACCGACTCAGAATAGTAACCGTTAGAAGTCCCGTACCACTTGATTGTTACATACCCGTTGATAGTGGCGAACTTGTAGAACGTCCAAGTGAAACTCTCATCGTAAGTATCACGAGCGCCGGGGTTGGTTTCATCCGAAACTTCCTCGGCCATCAATAGGGGCTTGCCCACTAAGTCCGACAATTCCCCAACCACATCATCAATACTCACCGACTCGCAACAATCCTGCGAGTGATAGAGCTTGTATATCTCGCCATTGTCCAGCGTGAAAACAATTTCATCGTTTCCCAGTTGCTCAACGCTGACACAGGTTTTACCGAGTAGTTCACTTACATTATGATTTTCGTACATGATTATCTCCAATCATCACTGCCCGCCGATACCGTTCCACCGCCGGACTATCATACTTGCCGTCTGCGTTCGTGTCGGCGTCCAGTGCGCTCCACAACTGCCGACACACGCTCAAAGCGTTCCGGCGCTCGGCGTCAATGTCCGAAGCCGCGATAATGGCGCGTTCGATGAGGTCGTGCGGGGTGAGGTTAGGCTGGGTCATTCGGCTCAACCTTTGGCCCAATGGCATTAACAAACATCACTCCCATCAGGTAAACGGCGTACACACCCGTTACATTGCGAGTGAAACCAATAATGCCATCGGGGGCGCCTTCGTTCATAACCAGACGAATATCACCATCCTTGAGTGCTTCGGCTCGGATGATGTGGTTCATATTTACTACTTCCTGTTCTGAAATCTTTATAAATGTGGTCATTGGGCGAGTCCTGCTTTCTTGGCGATGCGGATAGCCTTCAGCTTGTCCTTGCGCTTGTCTAATCGGCGCTTCGCATCGGCAATAAGTTCACGGAATAGATGACTGTCATTCGCGCACTTGTACGCCTTGCGAAGTTCCGGCAATAGCGCCAGTTCCGCGTCGGTTATACTAAAGGACTTCCATCTGGTAGTTGTTTCTTTCGTTTCGGTCATGTTCATATTATACTCGTGCTTGACAATATTTGTCAACTAGGAATATAATAAGTACACGAAAGGGAAAACGAAATGAGCGCACCTATCAAAACATCCGACCTAAAGAATATCCGAAACAGAGAACTACCCCTGATTCAGACCGTAAAAAGCGAAACACCCAACCAATACATCGAGACATTCCATATCGTTGATCGCATTGGCGATTACTATGACCGAGGATACAAAAAGGATGTCGAGATGGGGGTGTCCCGTTGCGGGCGCGTTGTTCGTTATTGGTCTACGTTTTCACGCGACCTAATTCCTTTGCCATCGGAAGCCGATAAACTTTGTTCGCGCTGCGCTAAAACACGCGACGACTTCCAGAAAGTATTGGAGGAATATCACCGCGTGCGCTCGGAATGGAACAAAGAATCGCAAGCACGCGACCTAGAAAAGAAGCGTATCCAGGATGCCGAATGGAACGCCAACCAAGACGCTATCCGTTCGTTTCTTGCCGAACATAGTATTGAGTTTCAGGACGTAGAGAACATGGCTATTAATGTCGTTAGTGGCGAATGGAAGTTTTTCTTTACCGCTCAACGAATCGAAACCGAGGTGTCCCATGCCACGCCCTAGCCGCCCCGACGACGCCGAACACGATGCGAATGTTCCTGTGCCGGAGTGGGCATTAGCCGCCGCGAAACAAATCGCCCAATACATAAACATTACAGGTGGTGGAACGGCAGATAATATCGCCAGTATCATAGCGGCTTGCGCCCCGTCCCCAGCGGCCAGTGGCGGAGAAGCGGTGGCAGAATTACTGCAAGCCGTCAAAGATTGGGATGATAAGAGAGATGCATGGGATAAGCATGTAGTGAAAGGTCAGGGCGCTATGAAATGGGGTTCTTATCTCAGAGAGTCCGAAAGACTACAGATTGCCTACCACAATTCTGTTGACCGTCTCGCCGCCGCAGTACGGGCGATGGGGGAGGGGGAAAAACCATGAGGTCGTTACTACGCTGTAGATTTTGTAACAAGGAAACGATGGATTACAAGATGTGGCATCTCATTCCGTTCTGTGATGACGACTGTTTCGCCAATTGGGTGATGCAATATCCCGTAACTACTCAGGCGGTATTGGATGGTAAGGGTAACTTGGAAGTAAGGCGAGTATATCAAAAGGAACTGATGGAGGAAACTCATGCCAAATGACACACCACCCGCCACCGACGCACAGGTGGCCGAACTGGAACGGATCGCGAAGGCGGCCAGTCAATGTGAATGGGTATCATGCCATAAGGTAGGACGATACCCGCATGTTCACATCGGAGAAAACGAATGCCTTTCACCTAGATATTATAAACCCGACAAATACGGCGATAGTTTCCTAAAACGTGATAATTCGTTTGTTGTAAATGTCGCACCTGATGGTGCTGATATGGATGAGTTCAACGGAAACGGAAGGCACATCGCCGCCTTTGGCCCGCCCACGGCGCTATCGTTACTCGCCCGAATCCGAACCGAGTCTGCCGCCCGCGCATCTGCGGAAGCGGAGCGAACGACTGCAACAAAAGAGTATCGCGAATATGCCGAGTGGCTACAGGAACAATGTAACTCCGCCGTAGATGACATGCATGGCAACTTCAAGATGTTCCTGTCTGCCAATTCTAAGAAACGCGCTGAACGGAAACTTAGACGACACCTATCTAGGCAACTCGCCACCGCAAACGAACGCATCGGGGCGATGGAGGAGGCGATAAAGGCATACAACATGAATACCAGGTATCTTGTATCCTATGTTCAATCCTTTATCGCCCACGCTAAAGACCCGGAGTTTTCGAGACTTCCGGATTTGAAAGAGGCCGAATCGGAATGGCGTAAAGCGAATAACCATAATGTATCGGTTCACAAAACCCTTTTGACCACCGAGGCCACCCATGACTAACGACCTGAGCGATGAACAGATTCGGACGCGATTGGCCGTGGCGATGGGGTGGGTGATAGACGAGGCATCTGGTATGCCAAAGTCTATTGAGTATTTCCCAGCAGACCACGAAGGGAAATCATACATTCCCGATCCACTAAAAGACCTCAACGCCATGCGACTCGTGGAAGCGGTTATCGGGGAGCGGGGGCTGACTTACGAATACACGCTTGCGCTAATGAAGGCTTGCGATGTCAGCGTTCCCATAATATGGGACGGACTGCATCGGGTGGCAACCTGTCCCGCCCGCACACGTGCATTGGCCGCCCTAGCCGTTTTAGAACGGGAGCCGAAATGAGCGAACAGAAAACGGTACGGGTGAAGGTGACGGGAGCAACAACCCCTATTCGGTGGTACAGCTTGCGCGTTGGTGAAACCTTTACCGCCAAGTGGGACGATAAAGAGAACGAGTGGTATGTGGAGAACGCCGGATTTCACTCAGGGGCACGTATCGTTATTAGTGGTTGGATTGCCCCCGAAGATTGCGAAGTTATCGTCACCGGCGAACCGGATGGCGGGGAAGGGCAGGCAGATGCCAGCAATTAGTTTTCAGAAACAATTTTCTACAAAGGTCGAGCAAGGCGAGAAGCGCACTACCATACGAAAGTTACGCAAGCGCGGAAATATCAAACCGGGCGACACCCTTTATTTATGGGAGTTGCAGCGCACATCAGGGCGACGCAAGCTGATGGATGCCACCTGTAAGGATGTCAAGCCTATCAGTATCACGAATGACTTTATCATTCTCGGTAACAAGATATTGAATAACCAAGAGAAGTATCGGCTTGCTACTGGCGACGGGTTTGACTCTATCTTAGCGATGTACGAATTTTTTGACTACAACTACACGTTGCCGTTCGATGGCGTTTTGATTGAATGGTAGCCCCGCTCCCCACGGCGGCGGAAAGGATACGGAGGGACGAAGGATGACGGAGACAAACGCAGTAGTTCGTAGTGATTGGGTTATGCCGAAACCAAACAAAGAAGTATGTCCAGATTGTAACGGCGCGGTATTCCCAGGGTGTTACTGGACAGGTGAGGGATGGCTTCTGGAATTCGCCTGTGACAACGGGTGTTATAACGGATACGAGGACTTGATAACTACATGGCCGTTTACCAGCATTGAAAATGGATTCCGTGATGACTTATTGAAACTAGGGTTTTTAGAATTATGACCCGCCCTCACGCCCTCCTCCTGCTCTCCCTCCTGTTTCTCCTCGCCTCAGCCACCTTCGCCCTCTCCGTCTCGTCCGGCGCTGCGGATGCCGTGAGCGGGTGGTGGGAGGCGGTACGGGGGCTGGGAGGGGCGAGGTGTTGGTGAATTATTTTCAATAAAGGAGACGCTAATGAGTATGTCTATGAATATTTATCTTGGGCCGTATCTGGCTATCAATAAAGTAAAGATTCCATCGGAGCGCAAGGAAATAACCTGCCCGAATACCAAGTGTGAGTTTTACGGGCGGTACATGAATAGTAAGTTTTGTGACGGTTGCGGAAATAGAATCGCACAGGTCACCGTGCCGATTGAGATTGACTTTGATTACTACGACATGATGGAGGTGGAATTTGGAAACGGCGATTTACTATCACGCCCATACATGGACAAGGACGATTTTGACTTCCTGATCGCTAACAGTGGTGGGCAGGGTGGTTTACATATTGACCACCAAGACGAAAACGAAATACCCATCACCACCGAAACATTACCTAGCGGCGGCGATTGGGACAAGGTCTGCAAGGCTCTAGATGACCGTAAGATGACGTACCAGAAACGATACGGGTTGCTTACGTGGTATTCGTAACCGCCCCCGCACCATACTCGTTTTGTCGGTGTATCAATCATAATACCCCACCACGTACACATCCACCGTATACGCCGCCGCGAGAGCGGCCACGCTGACATTGGCGAATATGGCGGTGTTGGGTGGGATGCTGTCAATCGCGGTCAAGGCCAATGAGAACCGTAGCATCTTGTTCGCGGCAGTAACGCCCGTCAGCGCCTGAGCGGTCAGGATGTTGTTGTAGGTGGCGGAGTTTGTGCCGATAGACAGGGTTGCCACGGCCACAAAGGTCGTGACGGTCTTTCCGGCGATAACGATGTCGGTGGGGTAAAACCGCTGTGTCCCGTTGAGCGTCGTGTATATCTGAGTAGACGCCATTGTCGCGGCGTCCAGTCCCTTGTAAGGGATGCGAACCATCGCGGCGATGTTACTCATACGATATACCAGGCGCTTCCTGACTTGTACAGGGTGAATGACCCATAGTTGTTATTAATAGTCTGCGTCGTTGCCCCGTCAATCGTCTCTGTGCCGTCCCCATCGATGATAATATTCCATGTGGAAGCCGTGCCCGTCTGGTCTTTCACGGTTAGCGTGAAACCTTCGGGCACATTCCCCGTAGGCGGGAGGCTGACCGTTCGGGCAGCAGAGAGCGACGTGTAGCCGATGGTTCTGTCGTTGATGGTGGCAGTGTAGTCGGTGTCGGCAATGAGAGTCGGGGGGACAATGCCGCTAATGGTGGAGGCTGTACCAGTTGCGCCCTTCCAACGGTAGAGCGATATTGACGCATCGTAATATATCGTCAGGGTAGAGTCGGGCGGCAGGATAATGTCACTCGGAAATAAAAACCGGTTGGCCGCCAGAGATGAACTCGAGAAATTTATAAACCTGAAATTGAATATAAATGTATTGACGAACGTAAATTCCTGCCCATCCACAACATTGGTTGAGTCAAGTCCTGTGATGGAGTGGTCTGCGTCCCCGTCGATATTGATACGAGTGGCGAACGTGAAAGGCAGGCTGGACACTGCGTCAATAGGGGCGTAATCATCCTCATCGGCGGTAATGGTGGCCGGGGTGATAGCGCCCTGCAAGGCAAAGCCGAGTTGCGGGGCCACCTGACCGCCATTCAGGGCTTTGAGCGCGTTGACCTTTACGTCCGTCCCGTTTGGCGTGACCCATAGCCACCACGCCATGCCGTGCGATCCATCCGCCTGCAACTCACTCGTGACAAACTCAAAACGCCCGTTAGATGAACCGCTAAATCCCGTATCGCCATAGGCGAAGGCTTGCATGCTCAGGGCGCGCCGACCCGATGCGACGGGTAACGAATCGACACCATCCCAATCAGCCAGACGGGCAGAGAATACGGGAATATCATTGGGGGAACGAACAGTGAGAAATACCGACGCTTTTGCGGCCACACCGCCCGAATCCCCCTCGTAGTCTATTTGAAGGACATCGCCACTGTACTTAAGATGCGCCGCATCGCCCGTCAGGTTGTTGGACGCATCGCCAAAGCCCACGGCAGTCGCGGGCAGGTAGGCGGTCAGGCCGCTGCGCCCGTCGTAGTTGGCAATGGCGGGGTAGGCGATGCTCTGGACGGTCTGGTAGCCATTGTCGAACCCGTTTGTGTTCCCGACAAAGAATGGCGTACCCGCAGGCAGGGCAGTAGAGATGTCACCGCGATTGACCCGCGTGAGGTTGCCCGCCCTATCCCGCATGAACACACGCGCAGGGTCACCCGGCACGACGGTATTTCCGTTGCCGTCCCCCAGGTACATGACTTCAAACTGATCCACGCCTGCAATGGCATTGTTGAAGTCGTTTAGCGCGTTATCAAAGTCTCGGTCACTCATCGTCTTGGCCTAGAAGCTGTAGAAGTCAATCTCAATCCCGTTCGGTGACTTGTTATCGCGTGACCCAACTGTACCCGTGTAGCGTTCCAATTCGTAGGTACACCATGCCATACCGTTCTCTTGGTCAAACTCCCAGCTGTAGGAGCGGATGACATGAAGCAATACTGGTATCTGCGCCTCGCCCTGATAGCCTAGCTCAAATGAGTGCTGGGGCGTACAGTCGATGCGGGTAATGCCCCAAGTCGTGTAGGTGCGTGTGCGCTGGGTATTGTTCAACTGCGCCCGCCTGTTTCCTGTCCATCGGTCTATTTCAGACTGCGTGGCGAATATGCCCGCATTGATAATCTCTTTGCTTGAGCCGTGGGCTATTGGGTCATCGGGCGAACGGCTTCCAATCGGGGTTGCGGTAGACCCGTCCCATGCTACGCCGTAATTGACCACTTGTGAGTTAGGCCGCACATAGGCAGGCGGGGCGAACCCGAATACATAGGGTTGCAACAGCGTCTGATTACCGCCCGCAATCACGGCCAGATGCGCGTCTGTGCCTTCATCGCTAATCATCACATCCTGCTCAAAGAAGATACGACCATGCGCATCACAACTGACTGTCCCGCCAATCATGCGGGCGTAGGTCTGCTTCATTTGCGCCCACAGTGTTCCCGCTGAGGCGTCAAAGTATTTCATTGACCGAACGGTATGATCGAGATTAGTCATATAGACATCGGTAATGTCTATAATCGTTGAACGCCAGCGGCACAAGTGGAAGGCATTGTTATTGATGGAGTTGGGGAACATCTCAAGCCACGAGGTAGGCGTTACGGACTCATCCATCATAATCGGGAAGGCGTCAAGGGTATCCAGCAGCTTATCAATCGTGCCTATCTGGTAGGTGTAGTTGATTGACCCGCCCGTCATTTCAACGTCGGTATTCAATACAAACCCTTCTATCCAGACATTTTGACGCTGGGGGGCACAGTCTATCAAGACATTCGCTTCAGTTGACCCATAGGCGGTGTCACCAAATAAGACCACATAGCCGAGCGGGGATGTAAACCCTGTACTCTGCAAGGCGACATCGGATATTTTTATTTCAGCCGTTGCCCCATCCCCCCACGAACCGGAGAAGGATTCGACAGAGAAATTTAATATTGGCGGGTTGAGCGAATCGAACTTAAATAAACGTCTGTGTCCGGTGTGGGTGTCGCCGTTGCTATCTGTAACCGTACAGTGTGACCATGCCCCGTTAGGATAGGGTGTTGATGTGGTGAATGTTGCTGTAGGGCTTGCCCCCGATGTACTCGATCCATCCGGCCATTCAAAAAGATAATCGACAATAGTCGAACCAGGTGTCCACGCAATAGAGTCGGAAGCGTCATACTCAAAATCAACCGACCCATCGACATTTTTGATAGCCGTACTCCCGAATATCGCCTGTGGGCCAAAGTTCTCATTCTCGTCCGTGTAAGCTAAATCAAAGTTTATATATTCCACGTTGCTAATGAGTCGGATGCGGCGCGTGTAGGGGATATAGGTGTCGTAGACCGTGAAGGTGGGTGACCCCCAGCCGAGCAGTGTCCCGTCACCCAGACCGTCAATGTACAACTCGGATGAGGTCGGGGGCGTTCGGGCATTGGTGTAGTAGTCACTCCCGCCTGCCCGAATCATCACCACCATACCCTCCCGCACCGCCGTGTATGCCCCTGCCGAGGTGGATACGTCCAGTGTGCCCACACCCGTACCGTCTGAGGGGAATACTGGGGTAGAGGTGATTGCGCCCGTCCAAACGACAGAGGGGACATGATTCGCCAGTCCCATGCCGAGCAGGGCGTGCGGGTGGGTGAATAGCAGGTTATTGCCTACGTCATCATCATCCTGATTGAATACATCGGTCTCGCCAAAGGCAGACAGGCCAGCGGGCGAGATGTGCCAGACACGGAATGAGGCGTTGTAGTAATACAGCCCCGTGCTTATTTCGGTATTCAGGTTTTCGATGTAGACGTTGCTGTAATCCGTCAGGCTGTTGGAGTTGGGCGCATAGCACTTTATCGTATGCGGTTGCCCATCATAAGCCGTAACCCAATCCTCAAACTGCGCGGGTGTCATGACGTTAAAGGTCGCCACTGATGCGCGATAAGCAGACGGCACATGGAAGCCGTGCGAGTCGTCGTGGGGTGTAAATACTTCCTCGTAGGCAAACGAGATCGGGTCTTTGACGGGTGATCCGTCTATCTCAAAGGCCATTGCCCGCCTCGAATGTGTACTGGCGCGTCATGTAGACCTGTATCTGGGTATCATACAAATAGACGCCCGTAGAATGGCGCGAACCGAGAAAGTGATAGCGGTAGGGCGTGGTGTAAGCCAGGTCAATTCCGGGCGGTTTTGCTGTGCCCGTGAACGCTTCGGGTGAGGTCGTGTAGACTGCATCGGTGCGCCGTGGCATATACGGCGCGTTGGTGGTGTCAATGTCGCACACGGCCAGCCACTGCGCGTATTGTGCCGAGGTCAACACCGGAAACTCAAGGATAGCCGAGCGCATCCGAGACAAGACGCGGGCGGCAATCATGGCGTTTACAGGCGCAGCAATTTGTTCCCAGCGTTCAATGATGGGGTCAGTGGCCGCAACGGTGGCAATCTTGAATGTTGAGGACATTAGCGCCCGCCCTTGATATTCTTGCGCCCGCCCTTTTTGGCGTTGGCGATGGGCTTGAGTAGGTGTTTAGAGATTGCCTTCTTGGTGGCCTTCTCAAAGCCCGCGCCATTATCAACGTAGACTTCAATCGTTGGCTGATTAGACCCTGTATTTCCACCGCCCCCACCATAAATCGAGTCGTCCCACTTCCCGCCGAACCCATTGAATTTCTTTCTTTCTCCTGTACCACCATTGGCATACGCACCGGGGCCATTCGGACGGGCGTTACTGCGGTCTAGAGTGGAACCCCGCAGGCCAGCATTGGCGGCAGCCAGAGCGCGGGCATCCCCTGCGCGGATAGCTTCCTCACGAGCAAGGCGTTGGTTGTAGGTGTCGTTTAGCGCCTTGTTTTTCTTGATAAGTGAGTCGAGACTTTCGCCCGTGCGGATATTGGACTGTCGGGCGGACTTGTTGCTCATTGCCAGTTTTTCGTAAGCCTCGGTCAATTGACCGGTGGCAATCAACGCCAGTCTCTGGCGAAACAAAGCTTTATTGAGTTGAGTTTCATTATCCTGCCAGGCTTGCGTCCATTCGGTTGTTTGTCCGGTGGCTTCTGCGAGTTTACCAATTGCCCGCTGTATATCAATCACCATCTGCCGGTAACCTGCCGCCGACGCCTCAATAACCCCCATCAGTATCCTTAACTGTTGTATGGCTATTTCGCTTCCCTTTGCCATGAGTTCAAATACGGTGCTACCGCCCGGAAGCGTGAGCGTCAGGAGTTGATCGCCCAATTCCTTGAGTTGAAGTACCAGACCGTTTATAGATTCGGCGGCCTTGCGCTGTCCTAGTCTCTCTGCTTGTTCGCCCGCCCATTGTAGCGCCCGCCCAAACCCATAAATAACAGCGGCAGCAATCGCTATAGTAGCAACCACGGCACGGGTGCTTTGCAGGAATCCATCAACGGCCTTACCCGCATCCATAAAACCTTTTCTTAAGTTTTTTCCTATCTGTTCCGCCCGGCGCATGGGGGCATTCAGTCCATCGACATCCTTCTTTAAAACCTTGATTTCTTTGTCTAACTGCTTGAATGCATCGCGAACACTATCAAGGCGTTTATCCGTCTTGTCGAGTGACTTATCTAATTTCTCCATGCCCTTTACGGAATCGTCAACTTCCGCGACTGCATCGATTTTTACATCTGCCATAAGGTCAACCCATTACCCTGTGAATAATCCCTGTTCCTTGAGTACCCGCAATAATGAACGCTGTCCGTTCGTCAAATTGTGTATTTCTTTGCCCTTGAGATTGCGATAATAGACAAGGGTATCGTGTACGGCCAAACATGCCCGCATCTGGAACATCGTAGCGGCATCCTGTTCATATACCCCGCCATTCAGTGGCAACTTCCCATCCTCGCACATAAAGCCGAGTTTCAGCATGGCGGGTGGGTCAACGTCCTTCAATCCCTTGCGCGAGGCGTCTACAAAATCAACCACCCGCGCAATCACCCTTTTGGGACGGACTCTAGCCCCGCCATGTGCGCCGCCGCTTCACCCGCTGTCCATCGGACGATTTTAGTAATCCGTGGGTCAGTCTGGTTGATATTGAGTTTTTCCATGTCAGGCAATAAACCGCACTTCCAATCCTCAACAATAACCTTTGATGCTTCCCATGTTTTCAGCCACTTCTCCTCCGGTTCGTAAAAATCACGAATGGAGTGATATTCAAGCTGGACGCCCACGGTTAGTTTGTCAGGGATCGTGAAACTGACACCGAGCTCCGGTTCTTCATATTTCATTTGTCGCGCTCCAATGAGTTGTATTAAGACCCGACCACGCTGGTACGGGTAACTGCGCCCGTAAAGGTCAAGTCAGCCGAGAAGGTTTCCAGCGTGTCACGCCCGCCTGAGAGTTGGAAGTTATTAACCCAGGTCTCGCCCTTGTAGAAACGGGACGAGTAAGACTTGAAGGCTGCGGTCTTAGTGTCGGTGGTGTTGTCAGCGATGAGGGGGCCAAAGATAGCATCCGCAGTGGAATCCCACTGTCCATTAATGGCTACCGTTGTTCCTGCGAGACCGGGTAGGAAGGTTCGTTCTTCCTCACCCATACCCTCGCTTTCCAGCATATCAACGGTACGGGTCAAATCCTGCTGGTTGATGTAGGGGGAGATATTCGTCAAACTACCGGCGTTGTTGTCGAGGTAGAACCCCATATCGCGGTGAGTTTTGAATCTTAGTGCCATTGTCTATAGTCCTTGTTCCTTGCGCGCTCAAGGGCTATATTTTTCTATTCCAAATACTCTACTACTATTTGCTCCAGCCAGGTAATAGTAAGTGCTTGCATTAGCCAATATGGGCCATTGGGAGAACTGTCCACCCGCACGGGTTCGGCCATCGACGTAATCGCCGCCTGTGTTATTGCACCCGTGGTGTCGCCCATGTGCGGATACAGGATGAGTCTGTTCATCACCGCCCGCACATCACCCTCCAGGCTTGTCAGGCTTGGGCCATCATCTAAATACTTCTGGTAAATCTCTACAATCGATGTCCAATTCACATCCACCCGCGCCGACCCATAGCTAATAGTGTTTGCGCCAGGACGGATAATGGCATACTTGGCCGACTTCCCATTATTGAGAATACCCCACTTCCCGACAAAGGTATTCTCCTGATTATACCCATCTACCGCCCGTATTTGAGCAAGCAATAATGATTCGGCACGTGGATAATCAGGGAGCATTATTCACCATTCCAGTCGTTGTCACGGCGTGGGCCATCGTCAAATTCTCGGTTATTGAACTGTCCGCGCCGGAAGATAGGCTGTTCCAGTGCCGGGTTGAGTGGGTCAGTCCGATCTTGTTCGGCAGGCAGACCCGTAAAATACAGACCTTCGCTGGACGGGTTCGCCACCGCAATCCCCATCCGCTTGAATCCCAGCGAGTTATCGCTTACCAATTCATCGGCGCTCTTGATAAGATTCAAGAACGCCCCGTGTCGGCTGCCTGTCTCCCCCCCAAAGCCTTCCCCGCGCTGCGTCAATTCCGCATAGGCTGTTGCCCGGTCGGTCACCCAATCGTCGCAGGTCAGCTTCGCGGTGCTGTTGGCACGCACCGAGGCCGGGTCAAATCCCGCCTTCCACAACGCCACATTCACAATCCCGCTGGCGCGGTCAATGAACTTCTCCAACTGCACCAGAGTCGGACGGGTCGTACTATTGAATGTCGCCTGCCCCGTACTATTGGCCGACAACAGATGCGGCGTGAACGCTCGGACTTCGGAAGTGCTGGAGAATGAATCGGGACGCAGGCTCATATAATTCCTTACGACAAATACGAATCGAGTGTCGAGTAGGCATTATCAAGGCCACGACTCCACACCGTAAAGTTATCCCAGACCGCTGATAAATCCGAACCATACAGACCGAATAATGCTGATGTCTGTAACGCGGCGTCGGCGATTGTGCCTTCACTCCCCACCGCTGCCCCCGCATAGAACAATCTGAATTTAGTTCCGTAACACACAACTCGCACGACTGCACCCGCACTATAAGTGGGGTTGGCCGTAACGACATTTGTCGTTGACCCTGCCACCACTTTATCAATCCGGCAGTTTGTCCCGTTGTGGTAGGCGATGATGTAATTATTTGCATCGACATAGCGCAGGATAATTCCACCCGAACCGAGTGTGCGGGTCACCGCAACGTCAATCATTACATCTGCCGACCCGGCATTGACCGTGGCGTAAGCCGTGAGGCCACCCAGAACCGTCAGGCTTGCGGTGTTCGAGACAATCGCAATTGTCCCATTCTGGAGCGTCCATGCCCGTGCGGTAACAACCTGCCCATCCGGGCCAGTGGTTTCACTATTCCCCAACGCGCCATTGGCACGGGTGAACGTATCGTAAGCCAGGGGGGACGGGAGAAACAATGGATCAGGAACATGAAAGTTGTCGAGTGCGACATTGCTACCCGACCCGATGTTGTAGAATGCCGCATAAACCGTAGCACCGGTATCGGTGCGGTCTATCCACAGTAAACTCCATGATGTGTATATACCGCCCTTTACGAATATCATGTTACCTGTCGCGAGTAACACCGTTGCCATCTGATAGGTTGTGCCGATAACGTAAGCCCCGATGAGAGTCGCACTCCCGCCGTTATTCCAGATGACATATAACTCGCTATTGGCAAAGTCCAGAACGCCCCGGCGATTGGCAAGCGAGACGGTGGTGCTGTTATTCCACCCCACCTGAACTTGAATTGATGTCACCTTGACTTGAGCCAGAAAGACACGACCTGACGCACGGGTGATTGCGCCGCTCTCCCGCATGGCCGGGTCAACGTTTCCTACACCCGATGTCCATACGATTTCGCCGCCCGCAATAGACACCTTGCTGCCCGAATCAATCAAAACACGGGTACTGGTAAGTGTTCCACCCGGAACATTCGGTGAGCCATTGACTGCCCCTGCCGCTAACGCTGTCGTAAAATCATCGCGGATGAGGTATATAACCGCACTGGCGTTTCCGCCAATGGACATACGCCCAAAGGGATGGATACTGAATATTTCCTCAATCATAAATTGATTGCCTTCATCATCGGCTTTATGGCATTATCCCATGTCCACTGCGAACTAATCCCCATCCCCATCACAATCGGCGGCGCTTCCAATTCCACATTCGGAACATCCTTGAATGGATGCCAACCGTCTGCCTTCAATTGCGCGTCCGTCTTGAGTTTTTCCACAGTCTGAGGGTTGACGGGCATAGCCTTCGCCTCGTGGGTTTTTAGATAACCATGCCCATTCGCTTCTTCCAAGTCAAGAAGCGGGTATTCATCATCCGGCACGACAAAGGCAACATCCTTTGAGTTGTCCTGCTCATCGGCAGGGCCACGCTTCTCTAGCACAGAGAACCACTCACGGGTCACATCCTCTGGATTGCGGCCACAACCGAGGCGGCGGGCAATCTGGCGGTTGCGGGCTTCGGCGGCTTGAGGAGTTGGAAAAGGAAGGTATTTTGTCATATAATAAAACTCGAAAGGAATATCATCATGCCCAATCTATTATCAATTCAAACCATAACGCTCAGGCGAAACTCCGACAATAACGAGAGAATCTTTATTCAATCCGAGATTGACGATGGAACCGCGATGCAATGGGTCGGTGAAGGTTCGGCTTTCATCACTAGACTCGCGTCCCACGAATTCAGACTGACCCGTCCCGATACCGCTTCCATGCAACCACGTATATTGTTTGACCAATCCGGCAACGGCCACAACATCATAACGATGTAATCCGTAGGCGGCTTCGGGAGTGGGGAAGGGGAGATAGTGGGTCATGGTGTTATTTAGTACAGCGCATAAAACGCGTTGATATTGGTTTCTACTGTCTGCCGATTTCCTGCTGATAGTGCCAAGTCATAAATAACAGTATCAAGCATAAATCCATTGACGAAAGCACCACCATCTTGAGAACCCATCATATTCAATTTCATGCCCGCGCCCACTGTTCCTGTTCCTGACGCTACACCGTTCTGAAAGAAGCTAATCGTCGGGTTATTTCCAATGTATTCAAGAAGCGATTGAACACTTCTGCCTACCGCTAAAACCGAGGACACTGGATTGTTTGCGCCGTCGTAAAGTGAGATTCTATTCGTCGCCGTATTTCTGTATGAAACCTGTCTATTGTCCGTGTGAAACAGGAAAAACTGTTCTTCCGTTGTTACTGGTGTAGATTTTTGAGACACAAATATACTGAACGTCGCAAGGTTAAAGCTCGTTATGCTTAGCTTATCGGTTGCCGCAAACGTTACGCCGGGCTTTCCATTCCACGCCGATGCTGTGTATAACGGCTGATTTCCTGCCGTCCCCTGACTCGCATCCCTCGTATTCCCGCTCTGGTCATAAATCTTTGTTACATAAGCATTAGTAGCGCCGTTTAATATCAGCCACGCCGCAATCGCCGCTACATCCGTCTCGAAGTTCGCGCCCGTGAACCCGAAGTCCATCTCGGTGTTGCCTGCATCTTCACGCAAACGTATCGCGCTACCTGCATACGCCGCCCTGAGTTTACGGGCTACCGAGTATGCGGCGGCGGCATTCGGCACGAGGTCGAGCAGGCCGGTGAAAGTGGGCGGGGGCGTAAACGTTCCCACGCCGCCCATCCGCATGGAGCTTCCCATCGTTGACCGACCCCACATCTCCTCTAGCACCGATTACGAATCTCCCTGATTCTTGTACCCGATAATCGTAATCTTAGAAGCACCCGTCTGTCGGATAAACTTGAAATTGCTGGTGCGGTTGTATCCGTTAATAACATACGGGCTGTTTGCGACGGTAAAGAGAATGCCCGTATTCACCGTTGGGTTTGTACCGTCATCCCGATAGCGGGCGTTGTTAGTCTCCACGCTAATCACTAAACGGCTTGCTAGACCAGTGCGAATCGTACTGTTGACCGCCACCGATGTGCTGTTGGTCGAGTTGATAACCTGAGTAGCGACAGGCACAAACAGACCCATTAAGACACGAGGCTTTGCCATGATTACTTCCTCCGCCCACGCTGGGGCATTGCGGACTCATCGCGCCTGACATAGCCGCCCTTGCCTGAAATCAATTGACTGTCCCATTTACCGCCAATGGGGTGAAACGTATCGCCGCTCTTTAGATTCTTCCCGGCATACCAGAACGGCTTATTTACCAAATATCTGATGGTGGGTTGTGCCGTAGGTGGGGTCGGTTTGGCGGAGACGCCTTTTTTCGGCTGCGGTTCTTTTCCTGTGTCCATCTTTGACCTTTAAAAACTCCTCCCGTCGCTGGGGGGCAGTCCTGATAAGTTCCTGTACGTCCGGGGCAGGTTCATAGCCTGCCCTGCCGCCATTCCAGTTGATTGACACTGGAAGAATCACGCGGTGCATCGGCAGACCGCACTCGCACACTACCGCCGTCCCGTAGGCCATCCGGTGTGCCATCTCCAATTCATGCCCTGCCGGGTCGCGGTACAGATATTCGGGCATTACACTTCCAGCACGGGCAATATTACCCGAATGGTATCCACAGACGCCAGTTTCTGCCCGTGCAAGTCACGGCGTGTTTTCGATACTTCATCATAGGTAAACGTGGTGCGTTTTACGATGCGTTCATATTCGGCGTCACGTTTCCAGTTGGGCGGGGGCGTGAAATCGTCGCCGTCCTTGTAGGTGCGCCCGTTTACGATAAAGGTATCTTCCGGTTTGGTGGTGACTACTTTATATGCTGTCATCGGTTAATCTCCAATAGTAATTTTACTTGCTCGGGATACATGGGGTCTGGAATTTCAGCATCGCCCACATAAAACCATTCTCCGATATTACCCTGCTCACTGCCTCGGAAATCCCCGCCTTCCTTTCGGCATATGAAAACCATAGATATAGATTGTCTGCCTATGTCGTAATCCCTGTATTCGATGTATCCAATCAATTCGCCAATGGATACAATAAATCCTGTTTCCTCAAGGGCGATGCGTTGTACAGCCTGTGGAACACTCTCGCCCATCAACACCGTACCACCAGGAATGTGCCAATAACCAATGTTAGGCTGTATGCATCTTTTTGTTAAGAAAACCTTACCATCATCGTATTTATCATAAATAAGACAGTCAACGCACAATCTCGGAACTCGTGTGTATATATCGTAGAATTCCTTGCGGCTAAGTTTTTTAACGGTCAATCCTTCAAAGTTTGGTTCTCTATATGAAATTGACATGCGCTGTGTCTTTCATCACTTCATTCAGTGTCAGGTTTGCAATATGTCCACGGCACATCACCCGGCAATCGCCGTTCACATGCGCGAGGGTTCGTCGTGCCCAAATATCCGAAAACGACTCATCATTCAAATTACCCATCATCTCCCCGGCGTGCTCGCGCTTGTTGACGCAAGTCCACACATTGCCATTCGGGGTAATAACCGTAGACAGGCCGCTATAGTAGCAGGTGTTGTAGCCGTGCCCATTCCAGTCCCGGTACATTCGGAATCTGTCAATATCAACGATCACTTTGGAGGTAGAGACCCACTCCAACGCCTTAATGCAATCGGTCATCCAAGCCGTATCCTCGGCAGGGCAACCCGGCGCTGTCTGTTCGTATTGAACAGCGGGTCTAAATTGAATGTAATCCGCCCCTAACTCGTGGCCTAACGCCACCATCGCATCTATTGTACGCCAATTTTCGGAAGAAATCAAAAAACCGACGCCAATTGTAGCCGTGCCTTTGGCTTCCACCAGGTTGCGAATACCAGCCGTAGCGCGGTCAAAGTAGTCCACGCCCTTGCTCTGGCGGTAGCTGGTGCGGTCAGGGCAGTCCAGAGACACATAGACCCACATAAACCGCTCTTTCATCATGGCGGCGCGCTCTGGCGAGATATGGCCGCCGTGGGTGTAAATGCCCTGTTCGAGCGGGTTGGCCGACGTAATCATGTCAAACTCAGGGTGGAGCGTCGGTTCGCCCCCGCCTGTCCATGTAACCGAGTTGACGCCTGCCAATGACAGGTCAGTCAGTATCTTCCGAGCCAGTCGGGTCTCCATCACATCGCCGCCCGCAATTGCGCCATCGGGTTTTTCGCGCTTGCCTGCCAGTAACCCGCGTGTGTGGGTATACCCAAAGTGACACCATTCACAACCAAGCGAACATCGATTCGTCAGGTCAATCTCGACGTTGACAGGGGGAGGAACGCCGCCCGCCTTTATCATGGCGAGGCGGTGCGGGTGATGGAAAACCTTTGCGCGAGGGTCGATAAAATTCAACTCAAGCCCCACTTTTTCATAAAGTATTGCTTGTTTCGTTCGTGCGTCCCCTGAAACTCAGGCATACCGAACCGCTGCCGCTGGTCAAGGTGGGTGAAGGGCATAGTAACCAGTTCGGTTACATCGTATCCACTCCGTCTTACTATCATGGAGTAATCTACATCCTCCCAACTACTCACGACATAGTTTTCATCCCATCCATCCACTTCCTCAAACACCTTGCGGCGAGTAAAGACACACCAGCCCATCGCAAACGGTATATTATTTACGTGGTGGATTTCACCAAGAATTGAATCGTCTTTATTGGCCTGTAAAATGTAATGGAATTTTTCGTTACACACCACATCATTACTCAAAATAATGTACCAATCCGCATCCGGTGCGAACGTAGCCGCTGTATTGATTGCCTTCGCGTAGCAGGTGCGAGCGGTGTAGCGGACAAACGGGTAAGGTGGATAAGGAATCGTACTGCCGTTGTCAATCACGACAATCTCGGTATCGGGTTCGTAGCGTTGGATAGATTCAATCAGCGGCAGGGTGTACTGTTCCCATCCGTCGATTCCAATAATGAGGGCGGCGATTTTCATAGTCTAATCCATTCCATACATAGACAAGCGCCTGCGTGGGTTTCCATATACTCAAACGACTTCAATGCCCCTATATGGTTACACAGCACGTATCCGTAAGAGTCGTCGTCATATCCCTGTAGCACCCATCCTTCAACCTCTTTAGACGCGAAACTACCATCCAATAAATCATAAAGGTCGTCTGGGTCAAACACCCTCTGCCCGCCATTGGGGTGCGTCGTTAGTTGCGCCCGGCCCACAGGTGCGGTCACAATCAGCCTGCCGCCCGTTGCAGTCACCCGCCCCATCTCTGAAACCAAACGCAATAATGCATACGGGTCACTCTCATTCCCGTAGGCGTCCAGACCCACGTGGTCAAGGACGCTAATGCAAGAAACGCAATCGAATCGCCCCGTCCATTCTGGGGGGAGGTTGCTCGCATCCATCACATAGCCCTCCACGCCGTAAGGCGCTTCAAACTCCCGTGTGTCAATGGCGGTGACCTTGTGGGCGACCTGTGACAACGCCGCCAGGTACTTGCTGCCTGCCGACCCGATGTCTAACAGGTTGCGTGCGCCAATGGCATGATTGAGCAGGAACGGTATCTCTCGGCTTCGCTCGGTTAGCATTAGTCCATACACTCCAGTGCCCGCAATGCGGCAATCTCCCATGTGGGCAATTCCAAGTCCGGCATACACCGTTTGTACGACCACGCATCCTCTAGGGCATGGGTGATGCTGTCAAGGCTTGTAGGGTCACAATAGAACGGCGACTCACGATAAAACTCAGGCTCACACCCATGCGACCCCGCTACAGTTGGTACTCCAATCGATAGCGCCTCGCCGTGGACTAAACCTGGGTTCTCAAAGAAGGACGGCAGGGCATGAACGCGGGCATAGGCGAGTAGCCTGTCGCGTTCCTCGTTGCTGGCGTCTCGAATGATGGTGACCTGATTTCCGGACGCCTCAACCACCTGCTGGGTGTATCCCTCACTCGTGGTCTTGCCGACCATAACCAACTTGTAACCCAACCGTTTACACGCCTCCGCCAGCATATATTGATTCTTGTGTGGCTCGATCCGGCCAATGGATAGCACGTAATCCTCCGGCTCTTGTGCCTCCACGGAGGGTCTGTCAATCCCCATCGGTACAATCCAGACATCCTTGTTTGGCGCAAGTTTCCAGCACTCCACCGCCTCACTCATAGTCACGGGGAATAGCACATTGGCGAGTCGTAGCGTCTCAGCCACGGCAGGCGTATAGCCCTCAGTCAAATCTCGACCCTCGCGCCCAAAGAACGTCTGCCGTTCGGTTCGACTCCACCAGAAGGGGGTCACGAGCAATCGTTTATTCTGTGATGCGACTTCCCGCGCGGCAGGCAAGCCCCAATCCGGCGAACAGGCTGCCCATAGATGGACGTAATCAAACGAGTCGAGACTGCCCACCTGATTCGCGGAGCGTAACAGCACCTCCACGCCCTTGTCGTGCAATGCACCCGCATAACCTTTTAGCGCAACAAAATCGCCGCCGCTGATGGCATTGGGGCGATGGAGAATACACAGTCTCATTTCCCCACCCCGTACACCAACTGATTACCGGGGATACGGTTGTATATCTTTAGACCCGCATCCTCCAGCATCCCCTCAAAGTAGTCGGGGCGGTAGTTCATCCGGTTGATACTGCCGTGCCAGTTCATTTCAGTATCGGTATGGATGCTGATGCTGGCGCGGCCTATGACGGTCAACACTCGTTTTATTTCATTCAAATATTCCATGACATCATCGGGGAATATGTGGGTGAACACGGAATGACAAATTACCAAGTCCATATAGTCGCTGGGTGATAACAGGGTCGTGCTATTTGTCGCCGCAAATGCCGCGTCCGGAAACTTTTTCGTGCAATAGGCTATCATCTCAATGCTGACATCGACGCCATAATAATTACAGTCAGGCCATATTCCCTTGACTACAGGATAAGTCCGACCTGCCCCGCATCCAATATCCAACACCCTATGAACACCATGCGGTGCTACCTTCCGCAACACATCCCCAATCACCTGCTCGTATTCGTTTCCCAATCCCGTCACGGCCTGCTCTGCCCCAACGGCGCGGGCATGGTTGTCCCAGTAATCACGATACGCGCTCCAATTATCAGACATAACTGTAGTCCCAAAAATATATCGGTGTATCGCCTGTATTGTTTAGAATGGCGTGGAAACCGAATATTCTAAAAAACGACGCGACATGTGGGTGCTTCCACACCCACTCAGCAGATGAACTTGTCTCCATTTTATCCGGCTCAAAACTATATATATAAATCGGCGTATATTTCATGCGCTTAGATACGCCCTCCGAACGGCATTGATACGGTCTGCGGGATAGTCCGGCCACGACACTACCGACTGTACCCCGTTGAACCGGCTAATATCTTCGGTAATCAAATAACCCGCCTGCTTGACTTCATCATAAAAGGGCGTTCCGGGCTGGGGGGTACTGATGCTGTGTTGCCAGATGTCCAATAGCCCGCGATGTCGCAACTCCAGAACAGAGTCGAGGGTCTCCATGTCACCCTTCTCGGTTGCACCCTGAGCGCCCACCTGTAACGTTCCATAGGTACGAATGCCGTAGGCTTTGCACCACTCCAGCACCTTAATGAGTTTATCCTCAAACACAACCTTGCCGATGCGTTTGCCTACCCCGTCCGATAACGACTCAATCCCGATGCGGATATTTTTGTAATTCGCCATTGCCATTTTACGGATAAGCGGTTGGGTGAATGTCCAGTACCCGCACATCGCATCATAGGCATACCGATTCAGGCCACGGTCAATAATCCGATCACACAGGGAGTCCAGCCACACCGGATTCGCGTTATGCGTTTCCTCGTGGAAGTATGCGCCATTGAATCGCCCGCTGTATTTATTGGCAAGGTATTCCAGTTCATCGCAGACACTATCAACATTCCTGACCCGATGGCTCTTGTGGCTCTTGCCGTGGCCGCCGTAATACATCGGCACAACACAGAACTTGCAGGCCAACGGGCAGCCACGCGAGGCGTACATTTGCACCATGCCGGGGTAGGGGTTGCCGAACGGCTCCTCGTATTCAATCCGGCTTACATCGTCATCCTCGGCGAACGGAAGCCAATCCAAATCCACATAGTCGCCTATGGGGTGGGCGATACGGAACGCATCGGCTATCTGGTATTCGTATTCGCCCTGTAGCAGACTCCATCCGTCCTTCATGGCCTGCGCTGGGTTGTACATCCCATACGGGCCAGCCAGAAACGCGCCGCCTGTCAGCATACCGCGCTCCCGTAATCCCCTTGCGACTCGCGTCATGGCGGGATAGGTAAGCGCCGAACACTCGGTAATCAGGATGACGGGTTCTAGTTTAGACAACCGTTCGATATACTGCTCTGCCGATAAACACTCATGGCAACCATCGACCATAATCACGTTCGCCCAATTAGGGGGGAGGTCGCGCTTGAGCATGGCGGCAGTCAGCCCTAGCTCGTAAGGATAGAAGTCGAAACGCCCATCGACTTTGTGGGCTACGGCAGATGACCAACGTGATGGAAATTCAACGACTAAATCTCCATTATCTAATCGCCCTACAGAATTTGCTATGACAATGTTCATCTATTTAATATCGTCTCCCATTGCGCCGCACTCTGTTCCGCTCGCCAGTTCGTCTCGACATCAAAGCGGCCTGCGCTTCCCAGTGATTGGCGCATCTCCAGCATGTGGCACAGGTCGTATAACTCGGCATAGTGTTCGCCCGTTGTGACAGGCAGTCCACACGCCCACGCGGTCAGCTTCTTGTTATTAGATTTCACCTTCCCCCACGGGCCAGGGTAGGGCGGCAGTAACGCCACATCATGCGCGGTCAGTACATCGACTTCCTGCGTCAAATCCCACTTCACATTATATATCGGGAATAGGTCGGTCACTTGCATCGGTGCATCCGGCCTGTCATCGCAAATCGTCAACTCAATTTTTACCCCATTCGATGCCAGACGCTCAAGATTTGCCAATGCCGCATAGACTGCGATGCGGTTGACTGCCACGCCATACCAGATAAAGCGAATAGGAGTATGTTCGGAGTGAACACGTTGACGGGTGAAGTGGTCGAGGTCGAGGCGGTCAGGGATGACACCAACTCTAATGTTCGGATCGAAATTTATTGGTTTCTCCCAATTGCAAAAATCTGACATCAAGCCATCACTTGAAAATGTGATTATATTACACAGTGGCGATATTTGCCTTGTAAGGTCAGGAGACCACCACCACACAGGATCGCATAAATCCCATACTATTTTCTTTCCTAATTCTTTACAGTGTCGAACAACATCAAAATCAAAAGCCGACTGCTTCTGGAAAACTATGGTATCTGCATTAATGATATGTTTTACCGATTCCACCCACGGTTTTCCGAATATTTCATCCCTGCTCTTTACTTCAACATCATCGGTATCCTTCATGTACTTCGCGGGCCAATAGCACCGCATACGGGAACTTCCCCACTCGTAGGGGCCGGAGGAGATAAACAGGGTTTTCATTTCAACGCCCGCCTTGCATCCCGAATCAGTTTCCGCTCCGGCTGGACGCCCGCCTGTATCTGTTCGGATTGTTTCTGGATGGTCTCAGCGGGCGTCTGACTGTAATCGTCGGGCGTGAGCGGGTAGTTGAGCATGTGGGCGGGGCGGACATCGGGGTCACCCATCAACGTATAACCCGCCATTGCCGCAAAGAAAGGGAAACGAATATCAGACCCTACTGGCGTCTTGACCGCCCGCAAGGGCCGTATTTGTTTTTCGAGTGTGGTGACATGTTCATTCATGGCAGGCCAGAGCGTTGAGGGTGACGGCTTCTCTTTGGTCAGGGTGCGGAGTGCTTTGATTGCCCCCATAATAGCCCCCAAATCATAAGGCCACAAGTCCATATCGTCCTCAAGGATGGGCAGTTCACCCTCAAGCAGGGGAAGCATATCAGCGATTACTTTACGGTGGATAAAGATACAGCCCCAGCCGCTTGCGCCCAACTCATGCAGTTTCCCACGCTCTGGGTCACCCGTCCACGGCTTCATCGGCCATTCACCCGGCTTTCCCTTCTCAAACCACACCGGGGCAATCGGGGCATAGCGGCGGCGCAAATAGTAACCGGACACATACGGGAGTTTGTGCGAACGCAATCGCTCCAGTGTATCCGGCTCGAATCTCATGTCGTGGTCAAGCAGTAACATGAAACTGTGTTGAGTTTGGTTATACCAGCGGTCTAAGTGAAGGCCACGCGCCTCGTAGCCTTTGGTGGCACGAATGGGAAGGGGCGGTGTATCCCCATTCCGTCGCTGTAGTCCTTCGATGCTATCCCGGCACTCCCCGATTTCATTGTCCCCCCCGACAACGCCGATATAGCATGAACCCGTGTATTGCGGTGTTACTTTATTGTTTTTCATAGTCTCTGCGCGCTCAGAGACAAAAGGCAGCGGGGTCGGTGACGCGCTGATGAGCGCGCACCAGCGGGTCGCCTTACTCCCGCTGCCGTTTGTCGATAATCAGTTACCCGGTAATCAGGGCGGTTGTTGCACAATACCGCCATGTGGTTCCCGTGGTGTTGACCGCTAACCGGGTCACACCCGTAGAGTTTTCAATCACGGCAATTTTTGCCAGTGTTTGAGTGCTTGGCAGGGCGGTACGGGTCGTAACCACATACCCAGTCGTATTTGCGCCCATCACCAAACCGGACGGGCCAAGATTAATTTGTTGCTTTGCCCACAAACCGCGTGGAGAACTTTGAGGATGTCCAGCCATAATCTGTTTTCCTTATCCTGAGACAGACAGGCTTACACTACGTCCAAAAACAGGTAGCCGGTGTCAGCCGCGGTGACTTTCTGATCCCATTGTTCCTTGTGTTGGAAATCGTCGCCGTGATTGCGGCGGGGTGGGTCGCGGTAGATACTGCCCATGCCGCCACCTGCCTGCCAGAAGAAGGTCTTGCCAGCAGTCACATCAAACAGGCCTGCGCCCGGATTGACCTGACACACAAGACAGTCATCGTCAATAATGGCAGTGGCAGAGAAGGCTGCGGCTTCGTTGGTGTTGGAGTACGTCGCCTTGCCAACCCAGTAATTCGCCACACCGAAACAGGCGGCCAGCGCCGACTCGATGTTGGGCTGGGTTGCAGCCTGCGTGTATTTCACCCGGTCAATAATATCGGGGTGGTTGCGGAGCGCCTGGTCAACGATAAAGCCCATGCTCATAGTATTGGGGTCTACACCGGTGTTATTGCTCACGGTGCGGCGGGCGGTCAGGATGTCATTCACCGGGTCAGAGGCGGTGAAATCGTCCCAGTCGGTGGTGGCGTTGTTATCGGTTGTGCCCCAGACGCCATTGGCGAAGAAGTCGGTCGAGAACTGAACTTCCTTCTCAATCATGGAGGTCTGCGCCACCTGCCGAAGGAAGGTCTGCTCAAGAGACAACGGAATCTGTGAGTTATCACGAATTTCGTCAGGGATATTGAAACCGAGGGCGTTCTGGATGGTGACAAAGGTATCCGTCTCCACACCCTGCGAGATGTACTGGAAGTCACCACCCGGCGCACGTGGTTTCAGTGAGCGCATAAAGAAATATTTCTTGGTGAAAATCCAGTATTGGCCGCTGTCCTTTTCGATAGCGACAGGCGGGAACAGGCGTGACGCCAGAAAGCGGTCATCCGCCTGCATGTATCCAATCAGGAAGTTGGTAAGTACCGGCTCGTAGGCCTGTACCTGGTTGATGGTAGGTGTTGCCATTGATTAAATCTCCCTTGAATAACGCGCTTGGATTAGTACCGCTGTGAACCGCCACCGTACAGGGCAATGCGAACATAATCGCCCACTGCGGTCGAGGTATCGATGGAACGACCCGAACTCATGCGGTTGTCCGTTACGTGGTCAACCACCTGCCCGGTCGTGTTGTAGCCTACGTTTTCGCCATAGTTCAAATCGGTGACACCTGAAATCGCCACGGCCACACCTTGATTCTGAACCAGTGCGGGCTGTCCCGCAGTCGGCGCATTGGCAAGGAAACCAATGGAGACATCGGTGGTGGCCGCCACCGCAATGACTGCGTTGGCAGTCGATGCGAACTTGACCGCCTTGTAAATCTGTGACGACAAATTACCACCTGCGGTCAGGCCGGGGATATAGGCGGGGCTTGAATTACCTGGAATACCTGCACTCATGTCTTATTCTCCCTGTGCGCCCGTGACCCGCAGGGTTGCGGCATAGGCGGCGAACAATTCGGGCTTCTCGCCGTTTACCAGTTCGGCAGCGGCGTTATACGAAACTTTGGCTTCCACCATCTTTGACTTCACGGCAGCGTCGTACAATGCCACCGGATTGGCGTCTGAGCCGTCATTCAACTTCTGCTTGCCCGTATTCTTGAGCAAGGCCGACTCATCAATCTGAGCCGACAAGGCTTTGAATTGAGTCATGATGACGGTCGCCTGTTCATCGCTCAGACTGGCAAGCACTTCGGCGATATTGCCTTCGGCCACTTTCGTGCTGGCTTTCAACTCCGCCGAAAACTTATCGATGCGGGCGGTCTTTACGCCTTCCGATTGAAAGCGTTCCAGTTCCATCTTGTACTTTTCCGCATCAGCAACCACCGCCTTGTATTGCTCGGTCGTGGTGGGGTCGATGGGAATTGTTTCCTTAGGCGCTTCCGGTTTTACGCCAATCTTTTCCAGAACGGCAGTAAACCAGTCTTTAGGAACAGATACGGTTTCCATAAGTTGTTCTCCTGTTTCATACGTGTATAGGGCGGCACTTTCGCCCAGATGGGGCGTATGCAGTAGTGCATCGCCCATGATAAACGGGCCTTTCATCATTTCGCCCGTGGTCGGATTCTGAATCGTCCCATCCTCCCAGATGACTTCCGGTGAGTGATAGCGGTATGCACCCTCTTGTAACGACTTCTCGCCATTGGGTACTAACTCAGGTGTTACCCAAATCCCGTCCCCGCGTACTTCAAACCCGACAATGTGCCCGCCCGCCGGGGTAACTTCTTCATGGCTACCCAACTTAATCGGAGGCTTGAAATGCGGGAGTTTGAACTGTGAGGCTAATTCTGGCGTGACTTCGCGGGTCTTATTCCCCTTCTTGATAACGCCAAACGGCATCCACAAATAGGGCTGGCCTGCTTTGGTGGCGACGTAACTTTCAAGGGGAGAGAGATAGTCGGTGGTCATGAGTAAACAAAAAATAGCGCCCTAGCTCCATTGCTGGAACCAAGACGCTCTAGGCGTTCTGTCGCGGCGCTCAAGGCGCTCTGTATAAGTATTCTGGTTTAGGTGTTGCAAGCAGAAGCCGTCTACCTGCAACACCATGCCAGAATGTGTGTAGTTTATGCCAATTACGAAAATAAGTCAAATACGATTATCCGGTCACGCCTACCGCCATAATTAGATTGTCGGCAATCAGGGAAGGCGATACCACGCTCGTGCCGTTCGTGTGAACAACCCACATCTTGCCGCATTTGGGGCATCGTATCTGTATCTCGCTCCCCTCCACGAGTAGACCGCGAAACAGAAGCCGCCCACAAGTATGCCGATAATCAGCCGGGGCGATTCGGGGCGATGCATGATGACCGTTTCCGTTCGTCACTCAGCCGCCAATCAATGCCGTGAAGATAGCGGCCAGCATCCAGAAGGAGGCCTTGCCAACGTTATCGCGGATATAGAAAACAGCGGCGATACCTATGCATATAACGGCAATGGTCAGGGTGAAGGTCATTTCAATTCCTCCGGTAACGGTATGAGTTTGTATTCTTTCACTTCATCGTCCCTGGGTTCCCAACAGTCACCGTTGCACCATCCCGACCCGGTACGCTCTAACGGCGTCCAGCGAATACGATTGCCTTCGTCATCGTTCTCTCGAATAGTCTTGCACCAATACCAACGACCTACAATCAATGCGCTAGTGTCGCCTTGTTTTATAAATGTCTCATGCCGTGTTAGATAGTCCGTGAGTTCGTTCATCGGTCTTTATCCTAATTCCACTTGTCTCGACTCGGAAGCCACATTGAATATCCCTGTTGCGCCGATGCACAGGAACGGCAGACCGATAGACCGTTCAGGTCACAGCCACAGTACAGGCAGTTCTTGGATAAGTGGGATATATCGCTGTAAGGCAATTCGCCCGCCCCGCAAAACTGGCAATGACTGCATGAGTCGTGATTGACACTATTACAGTAGGCGCACAACCACCCGTCCTCGCGGTGGGTCGTATGCCATTCGCCAAACATGTTATCGCTATAGGTTAATTTACCTAACACGAGTAATCGAATCGTAATCAGGTTGAATCCATCTCTACAGCCATTGATATTCAACTCGGATGCGGTAAACCTGAATAGACTGTCATATCGACTCTTGGGAACCTTACTGGTTACACCGCTTCCGCAATTCAGGCATTCCACCACACCAGGGCGAACACGGAATCCGCAGTGACGGCAGATAATCGTATCCCCCAGCCGCGATACCGACAACGGTGCACCCATCATATCAAATAGGCGGGACTGCATGCCTTGAATGTTATCGCCCGCAATCAAAGTCAACTCAACCTCGGCACGGCTGGGAGGGCGGACGTATCGGGTTGCTTTTCCGAATATAGACGACGCCTCATATACATCATTGTCCTGAATAATTTCGGCGCGATACACGGGCAGGCCGATAAAGTTCATATTCTTAGTTTTTGTAATCATCGGTCTTTATCCGCCTTGTCAATTTCGGCCTGTAACCGCTTGTCAATCGCTTTCGGCACAGACACGTACACTTCCTCGTCTACTGCGATACGTGCCACCACCCACCGCCCAATGTGTACTCGCGCCTGCCCGTTGCCCATCTTGTCGCCGCCCACGTAAGACGATATAGCCTTACCCTTGTGCTTGGCCGTCATGGACAGGCTGTAACCCACTTGCCCGCCCAGAGGCGTTACGGTCACCGATGCGCCATAAATACCCGTGCGCCGATAGGTCTGGTTGGGGAGCGGCGGAGGATACGTTGCCACCCGCCCCCCTGCCCGGCGCATCCCATAACCCAACTCCTCGCGGATGATGGGCGTTATCATCTCAGCAGTGTGACGGAGAACGACATGGACGGAGGTGGTGTCGGAGGTGAATTTTATGGTGGTCAAGCCAACGCCTTGCCTTTAGGAGCGCCGCAAGCACCACAGTTTCCGCGAGAGTCGGGCTTCCATTCGGAGTTACAAAAACTACATATCCCGTTCTCTTTAGGGGGAGGTGGTACAGGGACAAATCCACTCTCAACTCCCAACGCATAATTATCGCCAGCACGCAAGGAATTTTCTCTGTCTAGCCTTCTTTGGTGAACATTCTTAAACGTTTTCATAGCCGCGCTCCTATAACCGCCTGATTCCCCGATTGTCATATGCCCCGCACTTGCACTCCCAACCACCGCATTCCAGCGTAGGCGACCCAGGCTGGCCGGGGATGTAGCCATGCTCCAGATACCACGCTAACGGATGTGTCTGCCCGTTCAACCATAGGCACGTTCGGCAGTGGGCAGTGTCACCGTAAAACCAGGTCAATTCCATACTACCCGCCGCCCATGCCAACCCCAACGCCCGCATCGTTCGCAAGCTGTTCTTCCACATCGTGATACGCCGTTCCACGATAGCCTGCTTGCTCTGTGCGGCCTCGTGCGCCCGCTTAACTTCTTCTTTCGCCTGCTCAATCGCCTCGGCCTTGACATCGGCAGGCTGGCTGGTATTCGCTACGGTTTCGGATAATTTCTTATTGGCCGTTATCACCGCTTCATCGGCCTTGTCCTGTTCAGCCATTGCCTTTGCCAGTCCCGCCGCAAACTCAGTTTGACTGACTGCGAATGAGTTGATAAGGGTACGCTGCGCGATAGTGAGCGTGTCCTGATCTACTTCCGCCCCGCCGTCCTCCACCCCCTCTTGGTAGGCAAGGAAGGCGAACAGTAACAAGAGCAGTAATATCGCATCCCGTTTTTGTTGCTCATCTTTCTCCTTATCCTCACCTACCCGTCGCAGTTCATCGGCATAGCGCGTCTCAGCCGTAAAGAAGTCCGTATCGAGGACAGCAGCCATTGTACGGAGAGACGATACGGCGCTATCGATGTCAGGCATTATTCATCGCCGCCGAAAACTCAACAGCCGCCTTACTGAATACCGCCCGCATCGCCCCCTCATCCTGTGCGTTGATGGTGAGCTTACTACTTCCCACCGGACGGGTCTGCGCCATCTGTGCGGCGGCCTCAGCCTGCTCTGCCTTGAGTTTGTCGCGCTCCTTCTGAATCTCAATTGCATCCATTTCGGGAAGGTGAACAGTGTCACGCAACCACTCCTCATCCTGAGCCGTCCATGTCACCTTGTCGCCAATGGATTGCAGGAACGACCCCAGCTTCTCCATCTCCACCTTGTTCGCGGGCGTATGTACCAATCGCAGTCCGTCCGACTCAAAACCGTTCAGCTTCATCAAGCGCGGAATGGCGTACTTGCTAAACGTCTCGGCAATGATGTCGGCAATCGTATTGACGAACATGGTCAGGAAGTCGGACTGGTCGTTAGAGAGCGCGAGGCTCCCCTTTCCCTCCTGCCCCAACATAAACACCTGCGACATAATAGACATCAATGCCCGCTGTTCATAGCGGTTGATAATCTTATCGGTGTCAAACAACCGCGTCCCTCCCGATGTCATCAGACCAACTTCCCAGCCATCGGGGATAATCAAGCCCGCCTGTTCATCGTTGCGAATGTTACGTACTATCAACTCAGCTTTGTTCATGTCCGTGCCGCCCGGTGAGGTATCTGCGGATGAGGGCAATTTGATATACGGCATACCCGCCAGGTCACGCTCAATCCCAATACCCTCAATCTGTTTGATATTCTTGGCGAAGTAATAGTCTATCCACGCATTGCGGAGCAGGCTGTAACCTTCGGGGTTGTTGAGTTCGACCTTAGTCCGGTATAGGATGATACGTTCAATCGGGATGTACTCTGTCTTGTACAGCGGGGGAGCCATCTGCTCAAGCCCCTCCAACCCGCCATCCTCATCAAAGTACCAGCGCCAGATAGTATCCTGTGCCAGTAGATATATTTTCTTCCATAGGATTTCCCCATCGACTCGTTCATACGTTATGGAACACGGCGCATAACCCGCCCACAGCATTGTCAGGGCTTCGCTGATATGGTCATTCCGGCTAATCCGCATGTTGTCGTCTGACCGTTGCAGGAGTTCGAGCCGGGGATCGTTCTCTCCCTCATCACTCTCATAACGCCACTCGGTCGCACCACGCACCGCAATCTCAAGCCCCAGAAGCGCCGCGCCAATCGTGGAGGAGTTGCGCCGCATTTCATCAAAGCGTTTATAGGCTTGCAGACCGCGCATCTCAGGCAGGAAGTCGGCAAAGATGCGTCCCGCAAAGACGGGCAGACCGGATACACCAATAGGAGTTGTGGAGGATGCCATTAGTTTCGATGGGGGACGCGCTGCCCCACCCCAATAAGTGCGCCGATGATAATGCCAATCAGTAAATAGATGACTTCAATCTGTTTCTGCATTTAGTATCTCTTGAATTTGCTTCCACCACTATCCGAACCGCCGCTGTCGGTGTTTACGGTGTTGCTAACTTCCTTTGTCCACCGGCTATTATGGAGCGGCTGACTGTCCGGGAACCTGCCGCTGTTCTGTGCCGCCCAGATTGCGAGTGCCAGTGAAATCACGCGGTCATCATGCATTCCCTCAGGCGCATTATAACGCGGCTTTCCCGTTTCTTTGGAACGGGTCATCTCGTAAGCCTGCATCTCACCCAGATACTCTTTGGGAATAGCGATTTGTTTTCGCTCCACGGCCAGCCTGAGTGTCTCTATCAACAACGGCTTGGTGATGGCCGAAGTGTTGAACCCCGGTTTCTCATCCGGCCCAGCCATGACAGGGACACCATCACGCATCAGCATTTCGATATTTGGCTCACCGATGCTATTGCGCTCTGGTAACGTGGTAGTGCTGCGCCACTTACGGCATAGCTCGCGCAATCGGTCGCGCTGAAAGAAGTAATCAATCTGGTTAAAACGCCCCCAATCCACCACCCGCCTGCAATCCGAACAATAAGCCGTCAATACGGTGAAGTCGGAATGCTTTGCCCAATCAATCCCAACCACCACATGATGGTTCTGGTGACTGAGGACATTATCGGGCTCAAGGATGGTTGCCAGTGATGCTACGCCAATGAACACGCCGCCCGCATCATCCAGAAACTCGGCCATGATTTCCTGACGGAAGTGGCGGTCAGGCATATCAAGGCGCATGTCCTCAATTTCGGATGGATCAATTTCTGGATTATCGAATGTGGTCTGTGTCCACCGTTCCCATCCCGGCTTATCCTCGGCCTGTTGGTAAAGTTCAAAGAACCAATCGAACCCGCGCGGTGTCGATGCGAATACGACCCATCCCTTTTTGTCAGCAATGGCAGGCCGCAATACTTCCCGCCATGCTCTGCCGTCAATATCACGGCACTCATCGATGACAAGTCCGTTAAGACCCGCACCACGTAGACCGTCCTCGTGGTCTGCCGACTTAACCCATATCTCAGCGCCGTTAGGAGCGGTAACACGGCGGCGGCTTTCGCTGATTTCCCATTGCCCCGAACAGGCCGATAGCAACATCTGCCACCCAACCTGCCCCACCTTGCCGGTAGGCCATACCCACCAGTACAATCCATTCGGTGTATCCTCTGCCGCACGGACTAACTTGATAAGGGACGTTGACGATTTTCGCCACCGCCTACCGCAATTCAAAACACTAAAACGTGCGGTGGAGTTTATAACCGCATCCTGACCAATGTGAGTCGTTGGTAACGGAAGCCTACTCCCCGTCCCCGCCGCGCCGCTCTGGTGCTTCTGTTTCGCTTCCTGATACGCCTCCGCCATCGCCTTGTCCAACCATGTGGGCGGCGAATTGTTCGACCAGGTCGGCTTTGAGTTTATCGGGGTCAACGCCATCTTTCTTTGCTTCCTCTTGCCATGTCATCTCTACCGCCTGCTTGACCTTGCCCTCAACTCTATCCATGAAGGCATTCAGCAGGCCGGGGTTGGGGTCAAATAGCAACGCGCCATACACACGCAAGACAACGGCTTCTTTGAGCGTAACGCCATCACCGATTTTTAGGAACTGTTTTGATAACTCTAACGACTTCGCGGCTGCTTCGGGCGGGGTCAACTCACCGACATCCTTAATCAACTCAGCCCATGACATACCGCGTCGGGGTGCGCCTTTCGGGTTTCCACTCTGACCCTTTTTCCATGCGGTAGGCGGGGGCTTTCGTTTTTCTGTTACCTTTGTGTTAGCAGACTTACTCATACCACACCCATTTTACAATTCTAAACTTATTCCCATTAGCGAATAGTCCAGTAACAATAATGAGTTGACCGAAAATAAGGTTATAAACTCTCGGTTTACATACAAGGTCAATCGTTGTCTTAGCCATGTCGTTAGTGCAACCGCCCTTCACCCGCCCGCGCCTCGGTGAGCGAGTCGGCGATAAGAACGAGGGCGGCGGATACGATGGTGAGCGGGATGAGGAGGTAGAGGGGCATGGTTATCTGGTTGCAACTAACGTTTCAGTAACAACGGTTTCGAATTTAACTAATCCTTGAAACCCGCACATATAGCAGTAAAACTCCCCGCGCTTGCAATCCTCTATGGATGGTCTACCACCATTGCAACCATGCCACCTCAGCATAACGACG
>Ga0265338_10000884_pt1 | contig 50557 bp, 40 predicted proteins | sample 42126metaG_FD_193579 | JGI IMG/M metagenome (GOLD analysis project Ga0265338, IMG submission 193579) | Rhizosphere microbial communities from Carex aquatilis grown in University of Washington, Seatle, WA, United States - 4-21-26 metaG | ecosystem: Host-associated > Plants > Roots > Rhizosphere...
GGTCCGGCTCATCTCTGACAGCCAGTACCTATTGAATGGTATTTTGTCTTGGCGGTTTGCTTGGCGTGACAATGAATGGTTGAGAAAGCCAACGAGAGACAAGACTACGAAAGAATGGCAGGTGTTGCCCGTCCTAAATTCCGACCTGTGGCGGGAACTCGATGCGCTTGCCGATAAGCATGTAATAAGGGGTGAATGGGTCAAGGGGCATTCGGGCCACCCAGACAATGAGAGGTGCGATAAATTAGCACAGGCTGAAGCGGAGAAATTCGTCGACCTCCCCTGTTGGACGAGCCTTGATTCGCAGCCTCTTGTGAAAAAATGGAAATCATGGCAGCAACGACAGACTGGAACCCGGAAAGCCGCGAAGCTCGCACCGAAGAATCCCGCACCACCCCCAACTTCCTCCGCGACATCATCAGCGAGGACATCCGCACCAAAAAATACGGCGACGCCACGATCCAGACGCGCTTTCCACCCGAGCCGAACGGCTACCTCCACATCGGCCACGCAAAGGCGATCTGCCTTGACTTCGGGCTCGCCGACGAGGTGGGTGGTCGCACCAACCTCCGCTTCGACGACACCAATCCCTCCAAAGAAGAACAGGAATACGTAGATTCCATCCAGGCGGACGTGCGCTGGCTGGGATTTGACTGGGAGCGGCTTTGCTATGCCTCCGACTACTTTGGGCAGCTTTATGAGTGGGCGCTGAAGCTGATCAAGGAAGGCAAGGCCTACGTCGACGACCTCACTGCAGACGAGATTCGGCAGCACCGCGGCACGCTGACCGAGCCGGGCACGGACAGCCCTTATCGCAATCGCGCCGTCGAAGAAAATCTCGATCTCTTCACCCGCATGAAGAACGGCGAGTTCCCCGATGGCACACGTGTGCTGAGGGCCAAGATCGACATGGGATCGCCCAACCTGAACATGCGCGACCCGGTGATGTATCGCATCCTGCATGCCACGCATCACCGCACCGGCGACGAGTGGTGCATTTACCCCATGTACGATTACGCGCACGGGCAGTCTGACTCGATTGAAAATGTTACGCACTCCATGTGCACTCTCGAGTTCACCGACCATCAGCCGCTCTACCGCTGGTACATTGAGCAGCTCGGCATTTTTCCTTCGCAGCAGATTGAATTTGACCGGCTCAACTTGACTTACACGATGCTGTCGAAGCGGAAGCTGCTGCAGTTGGTGCGGGAGAATCGCGTGAACGGGTGGGACGATCCGCGCATGCCTACCATCAGCGGCATCCGCCGGCGGGGATTTACGCCGGAGGCTATTCGCGCCTTCTGCGCTTCGATCGGCGCATCGCGGACGAATGGGACGACGGACATTGAAATGCTGGAGCACTTTCAGCGCGACGACCTGAACCACCGTGCCGCGCGCGCCATGGCGGTGCTGCGGCCGCTGAAAGTGGTCGTCGACAACTACCCCGAGGGGCAGGAAGAGTTTGTCGAGGTGGCCAATAATCCCGAAGATCCGTCGGCCGGAACTCGCCAGGTTCCGTTCAGCCGCGAGCTCTACATTGAGCAGGATGATTTTCGCGAAGTTCCTCCGCCGAAGTACTACCGCTTGTCACCGGGCAAAGAGGTGCGGCTGCGCAACGCATACTTCATCACCGCGCAAAGCGTGGTGAAAGACGATGCCGGCAACGTGGTTGAGGTGCATTGCACTTACGATCCGGCGAGCCGCGGCGGCAACTCCCCGGACGGGCGCAAGGTGAAGTCGACCATGCACTGGGTCTCAGCGGCGCACGCTATCGAGGCGGAGATTCGCATCTACGACAAGCTCTTCCTGAAGCCCGATCCATTTGATTTTCCTGAGGGCGGAGACCTGTTCGACAACCTGAATCCCAACTCGCTTGAGATTGTGACCGGGGCGAAACTTGAGCCGTCATTGGCGGCCGCAACGGTTGGAGGTCACTACCAGTTCGAGCGCGTAGGATACTTCTGCGTCGATCGGGACTCGACGCCGGACAAACTTGTTTTTAATCGGACGCTGCCGCTGAAAGACACCTGGGCAAAGATAGAGAAGAAGGCCGGGAAGTAGGCGGGTTAGCGGGTCGAAGTCCTCGGTGCCCTTCGCCGAGTGGAGTGAGATCTCCCGAAAAACAATACCGCAGGGGTTAAAACCCTCCTGTTTGGGGCCCTTATCGGCACGACTGAAGTCGTGCCCTGACACTTCTTGCCTATTGGCAGAGTTTTTCCGCAGGCATTCAAGCCCGTGATTTCTAATTAGCCGTTTACGGCATCCGCCAAGGCGGAAAGTCGTGCCCTTTCAAAACCTGACTTTCGCCACAGGGCGTTAGCGGAAGAGGCGGGCGATAGTGGTGATGATGTTTTGAAATAGATAAGGGTCAAGAAGGTAGATTGCTACGCCGGCAACCACAACAATGGTGGCGATGATCGTAACCATCGAACCTCCGCCGCCTCCGGCTTTGGGACTTGCGCACATGGGTAAACCTCGCGTAACTGGGAAAATTGTATTTGAGTGTAACAGAACCGCAATAAACGGAATAGACGGTAAATGGTCACCTGTTACTGCGCGATTACGTCGATGGGCACGGTAATGGTTTTGGGCGGCATGCACTGATTGCGGTCGCAGGCCTGGTAATGCAGCTTGCCCTGTGCGAGGTGATTGCCCGCAGGTGAGACGAGTTGTGCGTGGATGACGAAATCGCCGGTGTAGACATTGAGCTTTGTGGAGGGATCGGAGGCCAGGGTGATCTGCTGGCCAGCGGGATATGTGGCCGTGGCGAGGGTAACGCCATCGTTGCCGGGGATGGAGAATGTTGTGGCGATCAGGAACTTGTCGCTTGGTGTGTGCGAGTTGATGTGCAGGCCGGGAGCGACGCGAAAGTGCAGATCGACGGCGGCCGGCTTGCGGGAGCGAATGGTGACTTGCTCAGGAAAGAGGTAGGTGACGGCCTGGGCTTTTGAGCCGGCGTGGCCCGGTGCGCCGGAGTCGACAAACTGGGCGTGGGCGAGGAGGGTCGCGGCAGCAAAGACTGCGGCGGTACGGGCGATTGTCTTAATCACACTGCGCATATCCTTGTTGCCAACCTGCTGACTTGCCAACTCGCTGACTTGCTGATTCATTGCCCGAGCGCCTTCTTGATTTTGGCTTCCAAATCGCTCTCCGATGTAAGGCCTAGCTGCGCGGCAACCACGTTGCCTTTGCGATCGACGAAGAACGAAGTGGGCAGCTCATCGAGTCCGCCATAGGGAACGCTGATGCTGTCGCCGTCGAGCAGGACGGGGTACGGAATCTTCTCTTGCGCGACAAACTTGCTTGCGGCCTCCTGGGCCTTGGCCCAACCCACTTTGTCATCGGGCTTAAGGTCGTCGCCCTCGGTATCGATGCCCAGCACCTCGAAGCCCTGCGAGGCGTATTTGTTGCGCAGCTCGACGATCCAGGGAGTCTCAATTTTGCATGGCGCGCACCAGGTTGCCCAGAAGTTGATGAGCAGCGCCTTGCCGCGGTAGGAGGATAGCGGGACCTTTTTGCCGTTGAGATCGTTAAGAGCGAAGGCCGGAGCCATTCTGCCCTGGAGCGGCGAAACATAGACGGGAGAGCCGGTGGCGGCGTCGGCAACAAGTTCGCCTTTGGCGGCGTTGGCAAGCAGGCGCTCCGCGGCTTGTTGACGGTACTCCCAGTTGGCCCAGCCCGCCCATGCGAATACGGCCAATAGAAACAGAACTGCGCCGAGAACAATTGTGTTGCGGCGCATGGGGAAAGAGCTCATGGGTCTATTTTACGGGTTCGGCGTCCGCCGAACCAGGGGAACAGGGAACAGGGATCAGGGATCAGGGATCAGGGAACAGGAAACAGGAAACAGAGAATAGGGAACGAGGGAACAAGGGAACGAGCAGGGAGCGCCAAGTCTCGATTTTGACATCTGGGAGAGCACGCTCCTTGACCGGTGGGTCTTTCTGATCCCTGAACCCTGTTCCCTGTTCCCTGTTTCCCTGTTCCCTGCCCTCAACCTGTTACCATCAGAAACCGATGAATCCAAAGCACGAAGACGAATCGTTTCAGCCGGCGGCGCTGGTTCGGACCGAGGCTGCGGCGCTTGAACAGCTTGCCCGGCGACTTGAGGGGCCGATGGCTGAGCCCTTTGCTAATGCGGTTGAGCTGATACTGCGCTGCGGTGGGCAGCACGGGCGCGTGGTGGTTACCGGAATGGGCAAGAGCGGGATTATCGCGCAGAAGATTGCCGCAACGCTTAGCTCAACCGGGTCGCCGGCGCTGTTTCTGCATCCGGCTGAGGCGGTGCATGGCGACGTGGGCGTGCTGATGCCGGGCGACGTGGTGATTGCGCTGTCGGCATCTGGAGAGACAGAGGAGATTCTGCGCCTGCTGGCCACGCTCAAACGCAAGGGCGACGCGCTGGTGAGCTTTAGCTGCAATTTGAAATCGACCTTGGCCGAGGCCAGCGATGTGGCGCTGGACTGCAGCGTGGAGCGGGAGGCATGCGGGCTGAACCTGGCGCCCACTGCCTCGACCACTGCGATGCTGGCGCTGGGCGATGCGCTGGCCGTCGCGGTAAGCATTCGCAAAGGCTTTCGCGCTGAAGATTTTGCCGAACTGCATCCCGGCGGCAAGCTGGGCAAGCAACTGGCCAAGGTGCGCGAGCTGATGCACCGCGGCGAAGACGTGCCGGTGGTGGCGATGGGAACGACGATGGCCGATGTGATCTTCGAGATGTCGTCGAAGAAACTGGGCATTACGACCGTGCAGGAAGGTGGCCTCTTGCGTGGGGTGATAAGCGATGGTGATTTGCGCAGGCTGCTGGAACGCGAAGGGGGCGCGGCGCTCAGCCGCACGGCCGGCGAGGCTATGAACGCGCGGCCGAGTACGATTGGCGGCGACGAGCTGGCGGCCAAGGCGCTGGCGATTCTTGAGGAACGCAAGATTACTTCGCTGGTGGTGGTGAATGGTGCGGGAAAAGTCGAGGGCGTGGTGCATCTGCACGACCTTTGGGGAGTTGAGTTGATTTAGTACAGGGAACAGGGATCAGGGAACAGGGATCAGAAAGGTCCGCGGGCACCGGGCGGCTTCGAAATCAGATTCGCGATAGATTTCAGCAGGAGTTCTCCAATGACCACCCGAATAGTTCGCGTGGGAAACACCCTCACGGTTGAGATTCCCGAAGAATTAGCTGTGCAGGCTGAGTTGGTTCCCGGCGAGCCGGTTGAGTGGGTTCCAAACGGAACCGGGAGCCTCGCCCTCGTCAATGCTTCAAAATCCGCGTCGGGCGGTAAGAATCCGGCGGATATGACCATAGAAGAGTTGATGGAAGGCTTGAACGAAGGGGACAGTCTCGGAGAATACGACTGGGGACCTCCGCGCGGGGTGGAAGTTTGGTAAGTTCGTATGTTCCGGACGAGGGCGACCTGGTCTGGTTGGATTTCGATCCACAGGCTGGGCGAGAACAAGCCGGACTGAGACCCGCATTCATACTCTCTTCCAAGTATTTCAATCTGAGATCTTCTGTTGCATACGCATGCCCCATCTCAAGCAAGGTGAAGGGCTACCAATTCCAGATAGCCCTGCCGCCTGGGCTGCCCGTCCACGGGGCCGTCCTTTGCGAGCACATGCGGAGTCTCGATTGGCGGGTGCGCAGAGCGACTTACCTTGGCCGCATGCCGGACGATGTGCTGCTCCAGATACGAGGGGTTGTGCGAACCATCGCGGGAATTCCCAAGTAGATTGGCCCGCTGATACTTCGTTGTCGGGCCGGGCAATTTCGCCTGCACGATCTTTGGGGAGTGGAGCTGATTTAATACAGGGGTCAGGGAACAGGGATCAGGGATCAGAAAGGCGGGCTGGTTCAAGAGGTGCTTTCACCGGGCCGGGCCCAAGCTTCTTAAACAGGAAATTAGTACAGAACTGCGCGGCTCGTGCTGTAAGGTATCTCAATACAACCCGCCCCGGCGGGTTAAATTCCCCTTGCGAACGGAGCAGAGAACCATGAAGATGAAGAACCTCTACCTGGCGCTTGCCATGGCAGTTGCATTTGCGTCAGGCGCCTTTACCATGGCCCAGGTCCGCGACTGGCACGATGTCGAAAAGGTGCACAACCACGTACTTGAGGCGATGCACGAATTGGAACACCTGCAACGAGCCAACGGCTACGGTATGGGCGGTCACGGCGAAAGAGCAGATCAACTGCTGCACCAGGCCGAGCACGAGTTGGATATGGCTGTGCAGTTCGCGCAGAGGCACTAAAAACAGGAACCAGGAAATAGGGAACAGGGACTAGAAGAACCCGCCGGTTCAGGGGCATGCTTTCCCAGGTCTCAAAAGCGAGACCTGGGGCACCCGGCCTATCGATATTGCGGGGTCAGCAATGCGACCATCTCAATGTCGCGATCGAGGATGACTGACTTGTCGGGGTCGGAAGCGTTGTAATGAACCTGAATCCGTTTGTCCTTGATCTGGCGCACAAACTCATCGGCGTCTGCTTCGCGCCGAAAGCGATGCACATGCTTGCCTGAACGGTATTCGCCTACATAGTAGGTATAGGTGAGCTCCACCCAGGAATGCATGCCTTCTTTATGGACCTGTCCGCTTTGGATGGTGCCGTCGGTCGCGGGCCATCCAGCCATCGCCTTATTCTGACGATGCTTCTGGTAGAGCTTGCGCACGCCGTACGCTGCCAAGGCTCCCGGAATGATGCCGAATACCTTGAGCAGCTTGACGATCCCGAACAGGATCGGTTCCCAAGGCAGGTGGTGGAAGTTCATGGTAGAAAGTATGCCACACAACTGGAGCAAACCAATGGTTAGCGCAGGGAGTTGGCTATTCGGCGGCCCCTTCACCCCAACATTTAGAATGGATACTGCTGTGATTTGTTCTATCGTCCGCTTTTGTGGTGAATCCGAAGTTTGTTGAAAGGCAACCGCAGATCCTTCGACTGCGTCCGCTAACGCGGACTGCGCTCAGGATGACAAACTTGTGGTTGGAGCGAACTTCAGAGATAGTGCACATATGCCGGCGGGAAAGTTTACGCATTCTTTTATGCATCGTTGGTCGAAGTTATTTGTTCCTACTCTGCGCGAGGCCCCGGCGGATGCTGAAGTGGCCAGCCACAAGTTTCTTTTGCGCTCCGGTTACATTCGCCAGCTCGGCGCCGGCATCTACAACTATCTCCCCCTCGGTCAGCGGTCGCTGAACAAGATCATCGGCATCGTGCGCGAAGAGATGGACAAGATTGGGCAGGAGTTCTTTCTGCCTGCGATCTTGCCCAAGGACCTGTGGGTTGAAAGCGGCCGCTGGACGGTGATGGGCGACAACATGTTCCGCCTTAAGGATCGCAAGGGCGCGGAACTTTGCCTGGGCATGACCCACGAAGAGATCATGACCTCGATTGCGCGCAGCGAGTTGCGCAGCTACAAGCAGTTGCCGCAGATCTGGTACCAGATTCAGACCAAGTTCCGCGACGAGCCGAGGCCGAAGGCGGGGCTCTTGCGCGTGCGCCAGTTCATGATGAAGGACAGCTACTCTTTCGACATCAACATGGCCGGCCTGGACAAGAGTTACGATCTGCACGACGCGATTTATCGGCGCATTTTTACGCGCTGCGGGCTCAAGTTTGTGGCGGTGGAGGCTGATTCGGGGGCGATGGGCGGCTCGCGGTCGCAGGAGTTTATGGTGTACACCGATGCGGGCGAGGACCTGATTGCGAGCTGCCCCATGTGCGGTTACGCGGCGAATTTGGAGAAGGCAACTTCGTTGCTGGAGCCGGTGAAAGAGCTAGAGCCGACGGGCGATGGCAATCCGGAGCTGATTCATACGCCGGGGATGGGCGCCATCGCCGATATCGCCGCGTTTCTGGAGATGAGCCCGGCGAACGACATCAAGTGCGTCGCATACATGGCGCTGAAGCGCGAGACCGATGCCAAACAGGGCGGAACTAAAGACACGTGGCATGGCGTGGCGGCATTCCTGCGCGGCGATCACCAGGTAAACGAAACCAAGTTGCTGGGCGCAATTGGCGCGGCGGAGCTGCGAACCATGCAGGCTGAAGAGCTGACCCAATTCATGAACGGGCCGGCCGGTTTTCTCGGCCCGGTTGGGCTGACGCCCGAGAAGACTCTACTGGGCGAAGGGTTGACCGTGGTTGTGGACAAGTCGCTGGAAGGCCGTAAGAACCTTGTGGCCGGCGCCAACAAGCTGGATTACCACTTGCGCAACGTGACGCCGGGCCGCGACTTTGGCTGGACGCTGATGGCAAATATTCGCAGCGTGAATGAGGGTGAGGCCTGCCCGGTGGACAACTGCGGCGGAAAGCTGGTTGTGGGCAAGGCTGTCGAAGTGGGACACATCTTCAAGCTCGGCTACAAGTACACCGAATCGATGGGCGCAACCGTACTGGACGAAAACGGCAAGGAAGTGAAGCCGATCATGGGCTGCTACGGAATCGGCATCGAACGAATTCTGACGGCGGCAATCGAGGGGTCGAATGACGCGAATGGATTTTGGCTGCCGGCGTCGATTGCTCCGTTCACCGTGGTGGTTACGGTGACGAATGTGTCCGATGCGGCGTTGCGCGAGGCCGGCGAAAAGCTGGCGGCAGAGCTTGAAGCGGAAGGCCTTGACGTGCTGCTTGATGACCGAGACGAGCGCGCCGGCGTCAAATTCAAAGATGCTGACCTGGTGGGCATTCCGTATCGCATCAACGTAGGCAAAAGGGCTGCCGCGGGACAGGTGGAACTTGTGACGCGGCAAACAAGCTCAAGCGTTGACGTGGCGCTGAGCGAAGTTGCGGCGCTGCTGAAGGAAAAAGTACGCGAAGATCTGCTGCTGGGAGAAGCGTAAATACAGGGATCAGGGAACAGGGATCAGGGAACAGTTGTTCGTGCGGCGGTGAACAGCAGCGATCTGATCGAAGACGGAACGGCCGCTTAAACGCGAACGTACTTTGATAGCACCAAGGAGCTAACAGCTAAAAGCTAATAGCTAAAGGCTGCTTTACACATGGCATTAAAGATAAAAATTGCGCGGAACACAAATGGGACCTCGCTGGTTAAGCGGCTGCTGATCTTTGGCGGGGCGGCGATCGCGCTGGTTGTGCTGGTGTGTTTCTGCATTTTTGAGATCACCTACTACCATTACCGCGGCATTGTGGACCAGCGCTTTCAGCAGCCGGTTTTTGTGGATACGGCCAAGATTTTTGCGGCTCCGCGCGAGGTGCGCCCCGAGCAAAAACTGTCGGTCACTCTGATCGCCCATGAACTGAGCGAGGCAGGGTATACAGAGGTGGGCGCGTCGCCAGAGTCGAAGCTCGGCACCTACCAGTTGACCGCGTCATCTGTCACGGTGCACCCCGGGCCGCAGTCGTATCACGCGCCTGACAGCGCCACCATTCACGTGAGCCGGGGCGCGGTTGAGTCGATCACCGATGAGAAGGGCGAACAGCTTTCAAGCTACGAATTGGAACCCCAGCTTGTTACCGGCCTTAGCGAGGACTCGAACCGCACCAAGCGCCGCCTGGTTACTTACGACGAACTTCCGGCCAACCTGGTGAACTCGGTTGTGGCCATTGAGGACCGGCGTTTTTTTGAGCACAATGGCGTGGATTATCACCGGCTGGCTGGTTCGGTGCTGAACGACCTGACCCCGAGGCATCGCTACACCGAGGGCGGGTCGACGCTCACCATGCAACTGGCTAAGATGTTCTTCCTCACGCCGGAACGAACCTTCAAGCGCAAGTATCTGCAGGTGGTGATCACCTTTCAGCTTGAGAATCGCTTCACCAAGAAGCAGATCTTCCAGATGTATGCCAACGAGGTGCCGCTCGGTCAGCGGGGCAGTTTCTCGATTGATGGATTTGGCGAAGCTGCACAGGATTATTTCGGCAAGGATGTGAGGCAGTTAACGCTTCCCGAGTGCGCATTGCTCGCCGGCGTGATTCAGAGTCCCAGCCGGCTGAATCCTTTCCGGCACTCGGATCGCGCGTTCGATCGCCGCAACCTGGTGCTCGATTCGATGGTTGAAACCGGCGCCATAACCAAGGACCAGGCTGAAGACGCAAAGCGCGAGCCTTTGCATCTACAGCCGGGCAGCATGGATGCCAGCGAAGCGCCTTATTTTGTCGACCTGGTTCACGACCAGTTGCTGCAAAAGCTTGGCGATCGCGACTTCAACCGGGAGGGATTGAGAATCTACACTTCGCTCGATCCCGATCTGCAGCGCGAAGCTTCAAAAGCGGTCGAAACGGCGATCAAATTGGTCGACTCGAAAGTGGACAGGCTGCACGCGAAAGATCGCAAGCTGGGCAAGAGCTATGTTTACCCACAGGTTGCGCTAGTGGCGCTTAATCCGCATACAGGGCAGGTGCTGGCGTTGGTGGGTGGGCGCAGCTACGGCGTCTCGCAGGTGAATCACGCAGTGGCGACGCGGCCCACGGGCTCAATCTTCAAGCCGTTTGTGTACGCGTCAGCTTTCCAGACATCGGTGGAAGGCACCATGTTGCCCGGGCAAACCAAGCTGTTTTCGCCGGTCACCATACTCGACGATTCACAGCAGACTTATGGCGAAGGAACGCCATACGAATACACGCCGCGGAATTTCGGCGAATATTACGGAAACATCACGGCACGCTTCGCGCTGATGCGGTCTGACAACAACGCAACCATAAGCCTGGCCAGCATGGTTGGCTTCGATCGCGTAGCTGCGCTGGCTCGTGACGCAGGCATCAAGAGCGTTCAGGCGACGCCGTCAATGGCGATCGGATCGTATGGCGCAACGCCGCTGGATATGGCTGGGGCATACACGGTGTTCGCCAATGGAGGCGTGCACCTTGACCCATGGATGCTGGCCAGCGTTCGCACACCAACCGGCGATGTGATCACCGATTACACGCCGACATCACACCAGGTGCTTGACCCGCGCGTAGCTTTTTTGACGACGAGCATGCTGCAAGCTGTTTTGCAGGGCAATGGGAGCGCCGGCTGCAGAATTGGCGGGCGAGAATACTGCGGAACTGGAGCGGGCGTGCGCAACATGGGCTTTCGTGCACCCGCGGCGGGTAAGACGGGCACCGACCATGACGCGTGGTTCGCGGGTTACACCACCAACCTGCTGTGCATTGTGTGGGTGGGTAACGACGACTATACCGATATCAAGTTGGAGGGTGCGGACGCCGCTGCGCCGATCTGGGCCGAGTTCATGAAGAACGCCGTGCTGCTGCCGCAGTACTCCGATACCAACGAGTTCACGCCGCCCGAGGGAGTGCAGGAAGTAACGCTTGACCGAGTGAGCAGCCTGCTGGCCGATTCCGCCTGCCTCGACGACTACACGGCGGCGTTTCTGAACGGCACCGCGCCGACTGATACCTGCGACCACCCGGCCGATAAGCGTAATTTTCTGCAGAAGATATTTGGGTTGGGCAAGAGCGGGAACTAGTGCGCATATTGGAAGTTTCTGCGCTCTCCGACCCCTTTCGAGACGACATGTTCATTCGACATGCGGTTTTCAGCAATGGCTCGGGGTAAAAACTGCTCGTCGGCGACTCTAATCAAATATGACTCTGAACTTGACTACTTCCAACTTCGTCACACTTCCTGCGAGCACCTTTCCAAGCCCGGCAGATGCTTATGTGTGTGACAAGTGCGGAAGAGACGTAACAAAGTACTTGCATCGAGGCCAAGCGCACGTTTGGAAGGCCATGGGTCCTAACCGTTATGAATGCGCCTGCGGCCAAAAATATCTTACGGGTGCAACTGAGTGGGATCACTTGGGAGAATGGGAGAGACGGAATCGGACCAAACAGACGCTGGGGCTGGGAGTTGCATTTTCCATTCCATTCTTGGTTATCGGTCTTCTGATTTATCTCTTAATGAGCCGTTCCAAAGGGGTCCTCATCGGAGTATTTGCTCTTTCTGCATGCCCCTTTCTTCTAATGAATTTGCCGTTCTGGTTTAGCGTGGCTGCGTCCATTTGGAGAACCCGGATTAGAAGCGGCAACCAGTCAAATTGACATGGACATTGAGGGATTGGCTGGTTCTGGATATATAACCGAAACTTATCTTTTCTTCGATAAAACTGCGGAAGGGATGGGGCACCGGCAGATTCTGCAGAAGCTCTGAAAGTGCTCTACCCATCCACATCACTGCCGTCGGGCATGGGCTGGCAGCGCGGGCACCAGAAGGTTACACGCGCATCGGGGCCCTGAATGCGGCGGCGGACAATTTCATCGCAGCGGCGGCAGGGCTCGCCGGCGCGGCCGTAGACCCACAGGCTTTCACCTGCGTTTGACGAATGCGTAGTGCGGCGATGGCGGCCGTCAAAAGTGACGATGGTATCGCCTGAATCTTCAAGCACGTTGGCGCGCACCAGGCGCACCGATGCGGCGATGAGCGACTGAATGTGCGCCAGCGAGAGCGCGGCAACACGGGCAAACGGATTGGTCTCGGTAACGAAACAGACTTCAGACTTGAAGACGTTGCCTACTCCGGCGATCACTTCCTGGTGCAGAAGCACGTCGCCAATCTCTTCATTGCGATGTGCGGCGATGCGGAGAGCAGCTTGGCTGGCGTCGAACTCGGGATTGAGCACGTCGAGATTGTCAGCCGGAAAACGGCGGTCGCGGGCGAGCGATTGCGCCGAGTGCATCTCGGCCACGGGCACCTTGAAACCGACGGCGATGTAGGCTTCGCTCTCAAGCACGATGCGCATGTTGAAGCGCGGCTGCTGCCAGCGCTCGCCGTGCCGGTAGATGTGCCAGCTTCCATTCATGAGCATGTGCGTAGCCAGCGTCGCTCCGCCTGAGAAGTGGATGAAGAGCCACTTGCCGCGCGACTCTACGCGCTCGACAGATTGGCCCGTGAGCGGTGTGTCGTCGTGATAGCGCGTGAGATTGGGATATGTGGAGCAAAACGCGGTGATGGCCTTGCCGCCGAGTGCGCGGCTTAGGGTGCGCGCGGTGCGAAAAATTGTGTCGCCTTCAGGCATGGCTACTGAATTGGAGTCTAATCTCTATGGATTGGAATTGCGGTTGTGCAAAATACAGAAGCTCCGCCTTACCAAGCCGGAGCTTCTGCAATGGTATTGTCCAGTACTTTGGACGCCGCCCGCGAAACTGAACTTACTTTAGCACAAATCGGCAAATAAGAGCCGTTCTTTAGGTCGAGAGCCGTGCGGAGGGCAAGGGAGTTGAACCCTAATGGCTGGTAAGGCCACTCGACCGTTTCGCGGACGGCGTCAAGTACCCACTGGAAATACCCTCCAAACGCTTGCCCGCGAAGGAGAATCTTAGCTGGAATGATTGGTTCGACACGTGATACCGGTCACGTCTCGCGGACCTCTTGTCTTTGGCTACTGCACCTCGGGCCGGGATTGGTGGCCGTGCGAAAGCGGCACCGGTATGCGGCGCAGATGCATGCCGAGCGGGCCGGAAAAGAAGCCCGCGTCCATGAGGAATCGGGCCATGGGATGCGCAGCCACGGGCTGGCCGTTGATGGTGGTGATTAGCGCGCCCTGGTGGCTGCCGGCGCGAAGTTGCCCCTGGCCGCGCGCGCTTAAGAAATGGGCGAGGCCTGAAGCTGCCTGTGACCGTTCGGGCTCATCGCTGGGGAGAAAAACCAACACATGGGGATTGCCGCGGCGCATCCAGGCCACAAGTTCGCCGTTGCGCAGAATCACTTCGGCATAGGCGGCGCGGGTTAGCACGCGCGGCGCGGATTCTGAGTCGTCGTCCATCGCGGGTAATTCAGGCCAGCGCAGCGAGGCGCCGTAGGGATTGGCTGGATCGGCTGCGGCTAGTTGCACGAATTCTGGTTTTTCGGCTGGCGGATCGGTGCGCAACTGGCGCAGCAGATCGACGGCTGCGGGCAATGCGAATTGCGTCGCGCCGAGGCCGGCGACAAAGTAGCCGCGACGGATGCGGCCCGATTCTTCGAGCGCTTTGAGTACGCCGTAGACGGCGCTGAATCCGCCGGGAATGTTTTCGGCCATTACCGACTCGCGCAACAAAACCCCGTAACGGCTGAGGAGCTGCATGGCGAGGGCGTGAGAGGCTTCGGTTGCGGTTGGCGCGGAAGCTTTTGAGGTATCCCAGGTCTCAGAAGCGAGACCCTTCGACAGGCTCAGGGCAGGCTCTGGGGCACCCAGTTTTGGGGTGATGCCAGCTCTGCGCAGCGGCAGCAACGACCAGCGGCCTTGGGCATTTGGCGGTGTGGTGCGGCGTGAGCGGAAGACGTTGCCTGTGTGCAATCGGCGCGGTGCGCGGGCGCTCTCAGGCCGCGTGATGTAGGCGCGCAGCGCATGGAGCGAATCGTTGGTAACGAGGCCGCGCCACACCAGGCTCCAAAGCGCATCGATGGTCTCGCCGGGATAGCCTGCGCCGATTGCCTGGTGCAGTGGATCAAAAAAGCTGGCGCCGGATGAGGCGAGAACAGCCAGCAGTTTTTCTTCACGCTCGGTGAGCGGATCGACTAACGGCCGCGGCTGCGCGAGCAGGGGCAGCTTGTCGGCGAGGTAGAGCGCGATTCGGCCGTTGCGTTCGCCGATGGGCTCCACGCCTGCCCAAGCAACTTCACCGGCGGCAATCAACGTGTCGAGACCATCGGGCGTGTAACCCTGTAGCCGCGCAGGCAGAATCGCACTTTCAAGAAGGGTTGCCGGAAGCGGCGCGCCTTGCAGGCTCTCGATTGCGTCGAGAAGCGCGTCGAGATTCGGCCCGCGGCGCGGCGTAACCAATCCCTGCCAGTGGGTAAGGAATCGTGCAAGGGTGCGCTGTTCCACTGGCTCGACCTCGCGGCGCAAACGCGCCAGCGATTTACGCCGGATGATGCGCAGAATCTCTGCGTCGCACCACTCCTGGTGAACTCCATTGGGACGGAAGCCGCCCTCAAGCACTCGGCCCTCGGCAGCCAACTGGCGCAGAGTGTTTTCTACGGCCAGTGCATCGAGAGCAAAGCGATCGGAAACCTCGCGCGAAGTGAAGGGCCCGTGCGTACGTGCGTAACGGCGCACCAGCTCTAGCACCGGGTGCGCCACCGGCTCAAGCAGTGCAACGGCAAGGCCGGGAGGCAGCGGAATTCCCAATGCATCGCGATAGCGGGCTGCGTCTTCAGCGGCAATCAGGCGGCGCTCACCGGCGATGTTGAGCTCGAGCAGGCGGCGCGCGCGAATCAAACGGTCAATGTGGGTGAGCAGATCTGGCGAGGCAACGCGATGGTCCAGTTCGGCCCTGGAAAGATCGCCCAGCCGCAGGCACAAGTCGTGAATGCCGTCGGCATTGCGGGCGCGATAGGACTCCGTGAGGCATTGCGCCGTTTCTTCTACCTCGGCAATGGCATCAGCATCGAGCAGCTCGCGCAGGTCGGCCTCGCCCAGGATTTCGCGCAACTGATCCTGATCGATGGTTAGCGCCTGGGCGCGGCGCTCGGCCAGTGGCGCATCGCCGTCGTAGAGAAAGTTGGCAACGTAGCTGAACAGCAGCGACGAGGCAAACGGCGAAGGCTTGCGGGTTTCCACAACATGCACGCGGAGTTTGCGCTGTTCAACTTCTTTGAGGATTTCAACGAGCGCCTGCATGTCGAATACGTCGCGCAAACATTCGCGATACGCTTCGAGCAGCAGCGGGAATGATGGATAGCGCGATGCGACGCTTAGCAGATCGTAGGAGCGCTTGCGAAGTTGCCATAGGGGCGAGCGCTGGTCTGCGCGGCGACGAGGCAGAAGCAGCGCACGGCCCGCGGCTTCGCGAAAACGGCCGGCAAATAACGCCGTTGATCCGAGCTGGCGTAACACAAGCTGCATGGCCTCGGCAGACTCCACAAGGATCATGTCGGAGTCGGGCGGCTCATCGGTATCTGGGAAGCGAAGTACAAATCCATCGTCACCCCAGAGAGTTTCAACCTCGGACCCACCGGCTGCGCGTAGGCGCGCGGCTACTGCCATGGCCCACGGAATGTGGATGCGGCTGCCGAAGGGTGTGAGGACGCATACGCGCCAATCGCCGAGTTCGTCGCGGCAGCGCTCAATCACAATGGTGCGGTCATCGGGGACCTGCCCCGTTGATTCCTCCTGGTCGGCGAGATACTGCATCAGGTTCTCTGCAGCGCCGGGGTCGAGATCGTGTTCTGCAACTAAACGCGTGAGCGCGGCGGCCTTGGGAAGCGCGCGTAGTTCGCGCACCATGGCGCCAATGCGGCGGCCGAATTCCAGCGGGCGGCCGGGGCCATCGCCTTTCCAGAAAGGCATTTTGCCGGGCTCGCCGGGAGCGGGCGTCACCAGCACGCGGTCGTGCGTGATGTCTACAATGCGCCACGTTGACGCACCCAGAATGAAGGTCTCGTTGGGATGCGACTCGAAGACCATTTCTTCGTCGAGTTCGCCAACGCGCACGGGCTTGCCTTCAGTGAATGCGAGAAAAACTCCGTAGAGGCCGCGGTCGGGGATGGTTCCCGCGTTGAGGATTGCGAGGCGGGCCGCACCTTCGCGCGCGGTGACTACATTGCGAATGCGATCCCAGGTGAGGCGCGGGCGGAGCTCGGCGAATTCGTCGGATGGGTAACGGCCGCTGAGCAGGTCGAGCACGCCATCGAAGGCTGAGCGTGTGAGCGATGCAAATGGCGCGGCGCGGTGAACGAGGTCGTAGAGAAAATCGACGGAGACTTCAGGGACAGCGGAGTTAGCGGGGTTAGCGGTGTTAGCGGAGTTAGCGGTGTTAGCGGGGTTAGTCAGTTCCGTGCTTTCCCATGTCTCAAAATCGAGACATGAGGCACCCAAGCTTTTCTCAGGTTCAAACAGATCAAACGACTTGTCGGCGTGGTTTTTCCTATTCCCTGTTCCTCGCCGCAGCGAGCCTTCGGCCTGTTCTCTATTCCCTGCTCTTCCGTTCCCTGCACTTGCGACTATCGCGACGATCTGCTGTGCGAGCACATCGAGCGGATTCCGGGGGTAGCGGGTGGACTCGATGTGGCCGTCGTGCATGGCGCGGGTGACGGCGGCGCAGGCGACGAGGTCGGAGCGGTATTTGGGAAAGATTACGCCTTCGCTGACAGTGTCAACGTTGTGGCCGGCGCGGCCGATTCGCTGCATGCCGCTGGCGACCGAAGGCGGCGACTCGATCTGGATGACTAGATCGACTGCGCCCATGTCGATGCCGAGTTCGAGCGTTGAAGTGGCGCAGAGAGCCTTGATTTGGCCGGCCTTGAGCTGCTCTTCAATCACCGAGCGCTGGGCCGCGGCCAGCGAGCCGTGATGGGCGCGCGCGATGGGCTCACCTGCCAACTCGTTTAGGGCGCCTGCCAGCCGCTCGGCAACCTGGCGGCTGTTGACGAAGAGAATTGTGGAGTTGCGTTCGCGAATGATTTCGAGAAGGCGGGGATGGATTGCATTCCAGATGGAAACGCGGCGAGGCATTTGCGATGCGGGACCGCTGGGGATTTCTTCCATCTCGCCGAGGTGGGCCATGTCTTCAACCGGAACCTCAATGCGCAGTTTGAGCTGTTTGGGCGCGGAGGCGTTGACGATTGTGACGGGGCGATAGCGGGGCTCGGCGGTCGCCGAGCCAGGGATCAGCCACCCCAGCGAACAAGAATCGTTCGCCGGGGACCCCGGCAGGGAACAGGGATCAGGGAACAGGGTTTCTTCCGGGGCTAAAGCCCTCTCATCATTTTTGGGATCCTCCATTGGTGGTTCTTTTTGCGGAGGTTCTTTTAACGGCGGGTCTTTTGGTGGGGGTTCACTTAGAGGCGGCTCTTCCGATGGCGGTTCCTGATCCCTGATCGCTGATCCCTGTATTTCCACTCCGCCGAGGAAACGCGCCACCTCTTCTAGCGGGCGTTGCGTGGCTGAGAGGCCGATGCGCTGGATGGGCCGCGGGGTGAGCGCCTGCAGCCGCTCGAGTGAGAGAGCGAGATGCGCGCCGCGCTTGGTGGGCACCAGCGCATGAATCTCGTCGACGATGACGGTCTCAACCGTGCGCAGGGCATCGGCCGCGCGAGAAGTCAGTAGCAGGTAGAGCGACTCGGGCGTGGTGATGAGGATATCGGCAGGGTGGCGGGTGAAGCGTGCGCGCTCGCGCTGCGGAGTGTCGCCGGTGCGCACGCTGATTGACGGCTCATGAAACGCGACGCTCATGCGGCGGGCCATGTTGGCCATGCCTACCAGCGGCGAGCGCAGGTTGCGCTCAACATCGACCGCGAGGGCCTTGAGCGGCGAAACGTAGACGACGCGGCAGCCGCGGCTCTGTTCCCTGATCCCTGTTCCCTGTTCCCTGTTTTCAAGCATCAGCCGGTCGAGGCACCAGAGAAATGCTGTCAGGGTTTTGCCGGTTCCGGTTGGCGCCAGTATCAGCGCACTTTCGCCTCTTGCAATTACCGGCCAACCCAATCGCTGCGGAGCGGTAGGTGCGTCAAAGACTGCGCGGAACCACGCGGCGGTGACGGGATGAAAGCAGTCGAACGGGTCGGCATCCTGAGTGGGTCGGGCCGGGGTGGTTTGGGTGGCGGGATTGGGTGGGCGGGGAGACATGGCGCTCATTCGAGAATAGCGCGTAAAGCGGGCGAAGAGGAAGCGAAGAAGTTTGGGGTTTTCCTCAGGCCGAATCTGCGTGCATTGGTTGAGGCTTGGCGCATTGCGAAGGCACGAGGAGCGAAGCGTGGGTCAGGAGACCCACACTACAGCCGGCCGGGAGACCGGCGGTACATGGAGGCCGGCTTTGAAAGTGTGCGCTGTGCCCTATTCGTACGCCAGAGCGTCGATGGGGTCTTTGCGTGCGGCCATCCAAGCTGGATAAATCGCGCCCACGATTGCGCCTGCAAAGGCGATGAGTGCGCCTTTCAGGAGCCAAAAGGGAGTGATTTCAAAATGCTGCGTGGGGAAGAAGTGGAGGATGGAACTGCGCACGGCGTAAGTAAGAATAATGCCGACGATGACGCCGGCAACTGCCAGCATCGAGCACTCGCGCAAGAGCAATGTGACGATCGTGGTCTTTGAAGCGCCCATCGATTTCAGAATGCCGATCTCGCGGGTGCGTTCGAGCACGGCTGTGTACATGGTTTGAAAAATCACCAGGAAGCCGACGATGGCCGCGATGCTGGTGACGGCGTCAAGAGACAGTTTGAAGCCGGGGAGCTTGCTGGGCGTCATCTCGTTCAGCCAACTGTCAATGGTCCAGAGTGTGTTCTTTTCAAAGCCCTCGGTGGAGTGTATTTCTTTGAGCACGATGTCGGCGTTGGCTGGGTTATCGCACTTGACATAGATGAGCGACACTTTTTTGGGCGTGCCGATCATCTGCTGCATGGTTTCGAGCGGGATCAGTTTGCGGCCGCCCTTGCCGGGCTCGACAATGCCGGAGATGGTGAAGGGCTGGTCGAGAATCTGGATTTTATCGCCGACATGGTATTTGTTGTTGGCAAATACGGTATCGACAATCGCGTCTCCGGGTCCTTTGAACGGGCCTCCTTCAACGAAAATGAATGGCTTGAGGGCATTGAAGCTCGCATAGTCGATGCCGTAAAGAATCTCGAGATTGCCACTGGTGTTGAGATGGGATATTGCCGGCGAAACCCCAACGATGTGAGGCAGTTTGAGCAGTGCATCGGCGTCCACCTGGGGCAGCGAGACTGCTCCCACGCCGTTAAACATGCTGGCATTCGAGGGCATCACCATGATGTCGGCGCCAATGCCATTGGTGCGCTGCTTCTGGTCGTTGAGAATGCCCATGAAGATGCCCACAATCGACAGGATCATGACCACCTCAATGGCCACGGCAAGCACGCTGATGATGGAGCGGACGGGGCGATGAAGCAGGTTTGCGATGATGAGCTTGTTCATGCGTTAGAGGGCGGGCGCGCTAGCGTGCCGTGTCCCATAACAAGGTTAGCAGCCGGGGCCGGGGCTGCGGCGGTGTGAAAGCCGGATAAGCGGCAACGGCCCGGGGGTACACAGGCAAGTTCATCGGCCCGCCTTTGCTTTGACTCAGGCAAAGGCGGGGTTTATGGTGAAGGGGTAAATTCCTGGCAACTCCTGCTGGTACCTAATGCTGATGGGGAATTTTGGCGAAGACCTGCGCATGGAGCGGTTGGCTCGCGGCATTGCGCTTGAAGAGATCACCGCGAAGACGAAGATCAGCCAGCGCCATCTTCTGGCGCTGGAGCAGGAGCGGTTTCGCCTGCTGCCAGGCGGCATCCTCAGCAAGGGCATCGTGCGTGGATATGCCAATGCGCTGGGCCTCGATGAGCAGGACTGGACCGAGCGATTCCTGAGAGCCTGCGACGCCGCCGGCCAGAACATGGAAGACGAGCGCGGCTGGACAGCCTTTGCCACCAACGTGGGCAAGGCGCGCATTATGCGCCACGATGCGGTTGAGTTGCGGCTGCGTTGGGCGGGCGCTGCGATTCTGGTTTTTGTGGTGCTGGCGGCTGGGTTCCTGGTGGTGCGGTACTATGGCCTGCGCGCCGGGTGGTGGACTACCTTGGTGCCTACTCATATCTTTTCTTCGATGTGGCATGCAATCCAGGCGAAGATACATCACTCTTCGCCGCAAGGCGGGCATTGAGCGGGCGTCGACTCCCTGCTTAATGCGATTCTGCACCCTTTGAACCCCGAATCTTCCCCATTCGATTACTGGCTTTGCCCAGCGCTGGCTGGTCGAATTACCATGGAAGAAGGCTCCTGCCGTTCCCAAGCCGATATAAGAGCAGATTCGTTGTCTGCGTAACATATTGACGGCAAAGACGGCGATAGCCGCGGGCTGCTATCTCAAGGATTGGCGATTCAAGCAACGCCAACCCATGCAGCAAATCGATCTCACGCATCCCTCTAGTGGGAAGGAGTTTACACAAGTTGAGCGACCGTTTTTTATTTACCTCTGAATCCGTCACTGAAGGCCATCCCGACAAGATAGCCGACCAGGTATCGGACGCAATTCTCGATGCCTGCCTTGAGCAGGATCCCTACAGCCGCGTGGCAGCCGAAACCCTAACCTGCACCGGCCTGGTGGTCATCGCCGGTGAAATCACGACCAAGGCGTATGTTGATTTCCAAAGCCTGGTGCGCGGCGTGGTTGCGTCCATCGGCTACGACAACGCGCTCTATGGTTTTGACTCCAACACCTGCGCGGTGATCTCGACCATCAACCGGCAGTCGGGCGACATTTCGCAGGGCGTAGACACAGGCGGCGCCGGCGACCAGGGCATGATGTTCGGCTACGCGACCAAGGAAACTCCCGAGCTGATGCCCGCGCCCATTTCGCTGGCCCACAAGCTGACGCGGCGGTTGACCGAAGTGCGCAAGAACGGCAAGCTGCCCTACCTGCGCCCCGACGGCAAGAGCCAGGTGACTGTGGAATACGGCGAAGACGGCCAGCCCGCGCGCATTGACGCGGTGGTTATCTCAAGCCAGCACTCAGAGAGCGTAGGCAACGAAGAACTGCATGCCGACATTCTCAAGCATGTCATCCAGGCTGTGCTTCCAGCGGCGTGGCTCGACGAGCACACCAAGTACCACATCAATCCCACTGGCCGCTTTGTTATTGGCGGACCCATGGGCGACACCGGTCTGACCGGCCGCAAGATTATCGTGGACACCTATGGTGGCATGGGCCGTCACGGCGGCGGCGCATTCTCGGGCAAGGATCCGACGAAGGTTGACCGCAGCGCGGCCTACATGGCCCGTTACATTGCCAAGAACATTGTGGCCTCGGGACTTGCGGACAAGGCTGAAGTTCAGCTGGCCTACGCCATCGGCGTGGCCGAGCCGGTTTCGGTTCGCATTGATACCTTTGGCACCGGCAAGGTAAGCGAAACCAAGCTGACCGAACTGGTGCGCAAGAACTTCTCGCTAAATCCGAAGGGCATTATCGAGAGTCTGAACCTGCGCCGGCCTATCTACCAGAAGACCGCGGCGTACGGCCACTTTGGCCGCACCGAGCCGGAGTTCACCTGGGAAGCGACCGACAAGGCGACGGCGCTGGCTGAGCAGGCCGGCGTTGCGGCAGCGGCGAAGTAACTCAGTACGCATTAGTGAAGATAGTTTCGGCCCAGGCTTCTAGAGCCTGGGCCGATGCTTTTGGGGCGGACTTGGCCCTCTCCCGCATCCATGTCATAGAATCCATTCGGGGCGTCAAGAGCGCCACCCGATCTGGAGAAAACGATGCGTCGCACTATCTTAGCCATCTTATTTCTTGTATCTGCGGCATTCGCCGTCGCACAGAACGGCTCCAACTGGAACTACGAGGGCCACACCGGGCCGCTGGTCTGGAGCAAGCTTGACCCCTCTTATGCAGCCTGCAACCACGGCCACGAGCAGTCGCCTATCGACATACGCGGAGCGCGGCTCAACAAGGCGCTCCAACCCATCCAGTTCCACTACATCGCGGGCCCGGTGACAATTGAGAACACCGGCCGCGGCGTTGTGGTGCATGTGGACAAGGGAAGCTACATGGTGGCCGGCGGCGTGCGCTACGAATTAGTTGATTACGAGTTCCACCACCCCAGCGAACATTCAGTGCGGGGCAAGCTCACCGATATGGAAGTGGACCTGGTGCACAAGAGCGCCGATGGCAAGCTCGCAATTGTTGGCGTGCGGCTCAACGAGGACCGCGGCAATCCCAACGCCACAATGGCAACTTTGTGGCCGCACTTGCCCACGCGCTCCGGCACGAGCAACAGGGTGACCGACATGATTGATGCGGGCGGGCTGATCCCCGCCGATCCCGGCTACTGGACGTATACCGGATCTGAACTCACGCCGCCCTGCTCCGAGGGCGTGCAGTGGTTTCTGTATGAACAGCCGATCGACGTGAGCCGCGAACAGCAACGCCAGTTCACAGCGCTCTTCCGGCTGAATACACGACCGGTTCAGGATGTGCACGGGCGGAAGATTCAGGCGAATGAATAAAGACAGGGATCAGGGAACAGGGATCAGGGAACAGGGATCAGAAAATCGGAACGAACCTGAGCACAATCCCGTCTTCGTCCTGCGCGGCAGTCACTCCAGTCAGATCTTCGATCAGATAATGCGCCGCCTCGAGTGACTCCACTGAGTGCGAAAACGTGGTGGCAATTACGGTGCAGCCTGCGGCGCGGCCGGCGATGACGCCTGAGGAGGAATCCTCGAATACCACGCATTCTTCTGGCTTGAATCCAAGCAGCGCGGCGCCGGCGAGAAACGGCTCGGGACGCGGCTTGCCTCGGGTTACCTGATCCGCTGTCACCAGGCGCGTGGGAACAGGAATGCCGCCATCGGCGAGGCGTGCCCGCGCCAGTTTTTCAGTAGCGCTGGTCACTACGGTCCATCGATCAGCCGGCAGCGACCGCAGCAGCTCATTCACGCCGGGCAACGCACGCAGGCCTTCGTTGTCGGCAATTTCGAAATCTTCGAGAATCTTGAGCTCGGCCTCGGCGTTGAGATCGGGCCGGAGAAGCGCGACCGTCTCAATGGCACGGCGGCCGTGGGCGGTCTTAAGTGCCTGTTCGACGTCGATGCCGCGCATTTCTCCCCACCGTGTCCAACTGCGCACCACCGAGCCCAGCGACGAGATCAGAATGCCGTCCATGTCAAACAGAATGCCCTGGCAGCGAATGAGGATGGGAGAGGAAGGAAGGGGTGAGGCCATGAATTGATTTTAGTGCGCGGGCTTGAGGCATCTGGGGGTCGGTAGACCCGCAGTACAGCCGGTCAGGAGACCGGCGGTACAATCTCCGGCGGCAATTGAGAAATTCAGGCTAGTGGGTGGGCTTGTCTGCGGTTTTGGGCTTAGGCGCGGTGAAAGAAACCTCCGGCGGATCGCCGAATTTTACTGAGCCGGCAATCGAGTCAGAGTGAAGGCGGAGGGTGACCAGATTCTCGCCGAGGGTGACGGCTCCCGACGCAATGGCCGCATCTCCTGACCAACGATCGAAGCGGGTGAGTGAAACAGGGGGCGCCTCAGTCCGGGATTCGCCTGTGCCGACGATGGCGCTCACCGTGCCGCGCGCCCATTCGAAATGCAGAGTACCGTTGGCTGATGCCGCAAAGTCTTTGTCGGTGTAACCCTCAAGGTCGACAGTGCCGCTCGCGCTGATAGTTCCGCCTATCCAGCGCTGGCCAAGCATCTGGCCAACCACAGCGGCGTTCAGGTTTTCAACCTTGCCGTCAAACGAATAGCCTGGCTTGTCTTTGTCAGACGCCGCGCGTGTGAATGAGCCTGTGGCCTCAAGCCGGCCGCCGAGCAATCCCGCAGTGATTGACGTGATTTGCGCGCCCGCGGGCACAATGCGAACCTGCGCTGTGGGCGCATTCAGCGTAACTGGGCCGATCACCAGCGAATCGGCCTTGACGGAGCCTTCGAGAGCGGGCCACGGCGGCGCGGATGAGGGGTGCAAGCGGTCGATGAGCGACGAAAGCAGCGTGCCTTTCTGCTGAACTCCGAGAATCGTCGTCTGCAGATCGGCTGCATTCAGCGCGCCCAGCGCCACGGTGAATTGCGGCCTGCAGATCTCACTTGGAGCACAACCGGTTTTGAGATCCAGAGTCGCCGTGCCCTTAAGCGGCCCGTAGGTGAATGCGACCGGGTCCCAGCGAAGCAGGCCGCGAGAAAGGTTCAGGGTGGCCTGCGCGATCTGCACGTTGCCGGCAAGATAGTCGGCGCGCCAGTTGGCGTTATGCAGCGTCACGGTGCCTGCCAGCGTGTCAGTGTTTGGAATCGACACTGGCGTGGAATCAACTTTCGCGGCAGGCGCAGCGGGCTTCGCCGCCCGCGATTTAACGGCCTTTGCAGCCGGAGCTGCAGGCGGCGCGTCAGCCGTTGCCGACCTCGCCGCCGGCGGAGTTACTTCAAGCACCAGCCACGGGCCAGCCGCAGTCAGATCCACCTGAATTGCATCGCCGGCCAGACCATCGAGTCCCGCGGCCTGCACCAGTCCCGCGGCCTGCACCAGTCCCGCAGCCCGGCTGAGTTCCTTCGCCCGCACCATGGATACCTGACCGCGCAGCCCGACTGCATAGCCCGCTGTGGTGAGGCTGAGGCTTACCGTCATGGGCGCTGCGCCGCCCAGTGGCACCACTGCCGAACCGGACATGGCCAGGTGATGACCGGAAGACTGGGAAGCGGGAGACTGGGGATCGTTAGACTGCAACTGGGTTGGCGAAAGGACGATTTTGGGAGCCTGAATCGGCTGCGCAAGCCCACCGCCGGTGAGCGTCAATCCTTCGACGTTAAGGCTGCCCGTCAACGGACCTGTCTCCTCTTCAACCGGCCGCGCGTGCTTCGATCGCGGTGTCTTCACGACTGGGGAGGGCACGGGTACTGTCGCATCGTAGGCAATCTTTCCGCTTACCGTGCCAGCTGCCTGCAGATCGGGCGCAAGCGCACTGCGCACAGTTCGCAACAGGCCGAGGCCCGCGGCCAGGGGCACGTGGTTGAGTTCGGCCGTCAGTTGCGGTTCAGCTCCCGCAGCCTGGCGATCGCCGGTAATGCGAATGCTGCCATCGCCAAGCGGCGAGTTGCAGGCCAGCTTCTCAAAGCTGCGGCTCGCGTAGTGGTAAACAAGATTGCACCGGGCGTCAAAGTCGAGCGCGTCGACGGGCGCGAACTCGGCGCGATGTACGCCGCCGGCCCGCAGGCGTGTGGTCACTTGGGCCGATTCTGCTGTTCCTTCAAGATGCAGATTGCCTGTAAGGTCGCCGCGCCAGCCGGGATCGGAGCCGAAGACCAGCCGCGAGAGTTGGCCTAGCTGGGCATCCCGCCAGTCCAGATCGAGCCGCACCGGCATTTGCCTGAGCGAGGGCGCGTGCTGCATGCTGGCCTCGAGCCGCACAACACCGGTGTCTTCCTGGTAGAGACTCAGATCGGTGCGAGCTGGCTGGCCGCGCAAGCGAACACGCCAGTCGCCGGGTCTCTCCTGCCACAGCTCGAATTCGGCGTTGACCAGCGAAAATGGCAGCTTTTCAGCGCCCTGTTTGAAGTTGATGCGGGAGTTGGTTGCCTCCAGGTACGGCAGCGGAATGGCGCGACGTGAACCGGGCGCTCCCGACCCGGCGTTCGCCACGGCCGTGCGAAACAGAGGGTCGAGGTTCCATTTGCCGGGGCCGTTGTGAACCACGTTGAGGCTGGCTTCGTCCACGCTGATGGTGCCGATTTCAAGTCGGCCACGCCACAGCGATTGCAGGCGGATAGAAGCGCGCACTGTGTTGGCGTGGAGCACGGGCTCCGCCCCGTAGGCAGGGTCTTCAGCAACGCTCAGGTTGTTGATCTCAAAGCCCGGCCAGGGAAACATGCGCAGCTCGACCGATGAAAGCCGCACCGGACGCCCCAGAGACTTTGAAATGAGCCGTGTGATCTGACTTTTGTATTGGCTGATGCTTACCAGTGGAGGGACAACGAACAGCAAAAGAAGAATGGCAACCAGAATCAGAATCGGCAGAATCGCTTTGCGCCAACGACTTCGTCCTAGCTGGTGGTCGACCATTGGATTAATTTTAGAGCCTGCGAGTGAAGCGAAGGGTGATTGGGGACAGCCGTGGTTAAGGATAGCGGAATTTGGCCGCTGCAAACGAAATGTCCTTGCACCGTCCCTACGGGACTAGACAATTCACGCCGGCGCCTTTACCCCACACTGAAGTGCGGGGCTAACATCCGCTGCGCCTACGGCGCGCTTACCGGACGGAACTCGCGCAGTTGTAAATAGCGGTCACAGATGATCGCGAGGTCCGAGCCTTCAATCCTTGCTCCCTATTCCCTGTTCCTTTTCTCTGCATTTTTCACCTGATCACGTGAAACGTCCGCGACCAGCGCGTGTCGCTGATGAAATGCGTTACCACGTGAAGCATCCACGACATGCTATGGCCCACGCCGGTCTGTTCGTAATCGCTGTTAGTGGATTTGAATGACCAGTAGTTGAACAGCGGCCGGCCTACGATATTGGCGCGCGGCACGAAGCCCCAGAAGCGCGAGTCGGCGCTGTTATGGCGGTTATCGCCCATCATGAAATACATTCCGGGCGGGACAATGATTTCGCCATTGACAACGTGGCTTGAGAATTCCGCAGCCCAGGTCTCGGTGATGTAGTTGCCGGGTGCGGGAACCGGCTGCACTGAGGGGAACTCATCGAGGAACTCGCGATCCAGGATGTCTTCCGGCTCATTCGAACCGTATTCAGGCAGCGCCTGCGCCACGCCATTGATGCTTACCACGCCGTCGTGGAGCCTGATGTGGTCGCCGGGCATGCCGATGAGGCGCTTGACCAGGATGTCGTATTGAGGATTGCCCTGGGCGTCGGGCTGCTCCTCAGGCGCCGGCTTGTAGAAGACAGTCACATCGCCGCGTTTCGGTTCGCGGTAGTGGACCAGCGGCATCCAACTCGCGGGCGGGGCCGTGGTGATGCGATCGACCAGCAGGTGATCGCCCACCAAAAGTGTTTTCTCCATCGACCCCGACGGGATGACGTAGTTCTGCGCGATGAATGTGAGGATGAAGAGGCCGACAACCAGCACCGAGCAGATGCTTGCGACCGCCTCGAAGGGCGTCTCTTCCACTTTGACTGGTGTGGAATCGGGCTGCGCGGCACGCATCTTTTTACCTTTCATGCAGAATTTGATTTTAGCTTCCAGCCGCTGGCTCTTTGTTGTTTTCGGTCTCCGCAAACGAAATTTTGTTGCTCCGTCCCTACGGGACTAGACAATTCACGTTGGCGCCTTTACCTCACACTGAAGTGCGGGGCTAATATTCACTGCGCCTACGGCGCGCTGACCGGTTATTACTTGCGCAGTTTTCAATTTTCGTTGACTGGAAACTGATCCCTGTTCCCTACCCTTGTCAACGAATCAGGTGCAACGTTCTGGACCAGCGCGTATCGCTGAAGAAATGTGTCACCACGTGCAGCATCCACGACAAATGATTGCCTAAGCCGGTCTGCTCGTATTGCTCTTCCGGCGTGACGAACGACCAGTAGTTGAACAGCGGCCGGCCTACAATGTTGGCGCGCGGCACAAATCCCCAGTAGCGCGAGTCAAGGCTGTTGTGGCGGTTATCGCCCATCATGAAGAACATGCCGGCGGGAACTACCAGGTCGCCATCCTTTACATGATTGGGAAAGTCCATCGACCAGGCCTCAGTGGCGCCCGTCGAGGGATCAGGCGCGATGGAAGGAAACTCGTCGAGGAAAGTTGTGTAGTTGTCTTGCGTAGTTGGCTGCGCGAACGGCTGCGCCTGCGCCACGCCGTTAATGGTGACGATGCCGTTATTCAGGTGGAGATGATCTCCGGGAACGCCGATGAGGCGCTTGACCAGGAAAAAGTATTGAGGCTTACCTTCGGCGTCAAGCTCCGGCTCAGGAGAAGGCTTGATGAAGACCACCACATCGCCGCGTTTCGGCTCGCGATAATGCTCCAGCGACATCCAGCTTGTAGGCGGAGCGATTGTGATGCGGTCAACCACCAGGTGATCGCCCACCAGTAGAGTCTTCTCCATCGAACCGGAAGGGATGACGAAGTTCTGTGCAAGAAATGTGAGAATGTAGAGCCCCACAACCAGCACGCTGCAAATGCTGGCTACCGCCTCGTAGGGCGTTTCCTCAATTTGAGTTTTTTCGGTAGCCGCGTCTTTCTCAAGCTGAGCCGTCTTGATCTGGGTTTCGGATGGCTCTCTGCCGGCCACGATTTTCTTTTTCGTCATCCTGTCGCTCTTTTTTTAGATTCTCAGTTGGTGCGCCTCATCTTTTTCTCAGCGCACGATGCGGAAGATGCGGTTCCAGCGGGCAAAGCCATAAAGACGCTCGGCGAGATCACGTTCGTGTCCGAGTCTATCATCCGATGCTTGCTGGGTAAGCGGTTGCACGTCGGTGGCGGAGGGGCGGGTGAGGGAGAAGTAAATGACCAGCGGGCGCGCCACCATGGCATCGCGCGGCACAAATCCCCAATAGCGCGAGTCGAGGCTGTGGTTGCGGTTGTCGCCCATCACAAAATATTCACCGGCGGGCACCGTCAGTTGGTCATTACGCGTGAGAGGCTGCATCTCGCGCCACCAGTCGGGGTCAACGGGAGGGCCGGGGTAGATGCGCGCCGGAAAATTATCGCGGTAGTTGTCGGCTGGGGCCAGCTCAAATGTTGCGTACGGCTCTTCGAGCAGAGTGCCGTTCACATATACCTGGCCGTCTTCGATGCGCAGATGGTCGCCAGGCATACCCACCACGCGCTTTACCAGCAGCGGTGGATTGGGGTGATGGAAGACCACGATGTCGCCGCGCTGGACGGGCCGATAGGGCATGAGCCAGTGGCTGAGAGGGCCTGCCGGCGCGTAGATCTGCTTGTTGAAGAGCAGAAAATCGCCGACCAGCAGCGTATGCTCCATGCTTTCGCTGGGAATAAGAATCGGCTGCAGAACGAAGGTCAGAGCGAAAAGCGCCACAACGATGGTGCGCAACAGCGAGGCCGAAGCCTCAGGCAGTGTGGGCAGATGAAGGCGAAGCCGCTTTATCTTGCCCGAGGGAAATTCGATCAGGCCGGGGGGCGCAGGGCTGGCAGCGGTGTCTGGAGCCGGCACCGCGCCCGGAACCGACAGTGCAATGGGAGCCGAAGCCAGCGCTGCATCGGGAATTTGACCGGCGGGGCTGCTCATTGCGCGGCGGTCTCCTTCTCAACCCGGACAGGTTCTGCGCCGGGACTGCCGGCTGCGGTCGTCTCGCCCAGTTCGGCATCCGCTGAAAGGTCAAGATGCTCAAGCGCGCGGCGTGCCGCGTCCTGTTCGGCAACCTTCTTGGTGGATCCCAGACCCCGGGCTAGAGGTTCCGAGGGAACGTTGCCCTGCGATTTTAGACGGACTTCAACCATGAATCGTTTGCGATGGCCGGGGCCGGTTTCGTGCTTGACGATATAGACAGGAGTTCCCACGCGCGAGGCCTGCAAGCGTTCCTGCAAGGCCGATTTGTAATTCCCCAGTGCCTCGCCTGAACGCAATTCAGCGGCCAGCCGCTCGGCCGCCTCGCCCATCACGCGGCTGCGGGCAAAGGCCCTTACCGGCTCCAAACCGCCATCAAGAAACAGAGCGCCCATCACTGCTTCCATGGTATTCGAAAGCACGGTACTCTTACGGCGCAGGCCGCTGCGGTCTTCGCCCTTGCTCAGCCGCAGATACCTGCCCAACTGCACCACCGCGGCCACTCCGCCCATATGCTGCCGGCTCACAAGCTGCGCGCGAACCCTGGTCAGTTCGCCCTCGCGCCATTCAGGGTGCGCGTCGAACAACGCTTCGGCCACCACCAGGTTAAGCACCGCATCGCCGAGAAATTCGAGACGCTCGTTATCGCCCGCCTCCAACGCCTCTTCAGTGCGGTTCTCCTGTGCAAGCTGGTTGGCCAGCGAGCGGTGGGTAAGCGCCCGCAGCAGCACGCGGGGGTCGCGAAACCTGTGCCCCAGCGCCGCTTCGAGTTCTTTTAGATCTGCTTCCACGTGCGCCTCAATCAACGGCCGCGAACTGTCAGACGGAACAAAACCCTAATGCGGCTTCTGGGTGCTGGTCGGCGGAGTTCCTGGACCGCTGGCGGTCTTTCCCTGGCCGGCAGGCAGGTTATCCGCGGCCGGCGGATTGTCGTCGCTGTCGTCTTCGCATTCAGACTTGTGTCCCTGAACCGCATACGCCGTCTTCACACCCCGCTCGGCAGACAGGCGCGTGTCCAGTTGCCCGTCGCGCACTGCCAGGGCGGCGTTGTACTCGGCCACCGCCTGGTCCCGCTTACACTCCAGGTCGAGCACACGGCCGAGGTAGATGTGCGACCAGGCCAGCAATCGCTGGTCTTTGCTGGTGGCCAGCGTTTTGTTGAACTGGTCAATGGCGTCGTTGACGGTTTTCTCCGCGTCGTCTTCAGACTCGTTGGGATGCACCGACAACAGATCGACGCGCGCCAGAATGAAGTGCGCCCGCGCCGTGTCGGCCATTGATTCGACGGTGTCGTCCTGGTGCGAGAGCGCCTTTCGCGCCATTTCGCTGGCTGTATTTACATCGCCGCTCGAGAGCCGCGCCTCGGCAAGATCGAGACCGGTGAGCTTATGGGGCGCGCTGTGCTGCAGCACATCCTGGTCGGTCCGCTGGTCGAAGGCGGTGTTGCGCGCGCGATGCACCTGCTGATCCACGTCCATGCTGTACACCATTTCGCCGATGGTGTCTTTCAGGCTGGCCGGATCCTTTTCGAACTCGAGCATCTGTTCGTAAAAATACTGGGTGAGTACAAATCCCTGGCTCATGTCGTGCTGCACCGTCGCCTTGCGCACAGCCTCAGCCTTGTCGAGCGTAATCTGGCGCTCATGCTCATAGCGTGGCAGCTCTGAGCGATCGATGTTGCTCGGGATTTTGTAGATGGGCACGCCGGTATCCATGGTGCGCGCCTCAATGGCCTTGATCAGGCACTCGATGGTGAGCGGCACAACATCGGAGCGGTAGCGGAACTCGAGCGGAGCGTCGCGAATCTCTTTGAGAATCGGCTGCTCGCGATCGATGGCGCTCGAGCGCGCGTAAAGCAACGGATCGATCACGTAGTGCAGATAGGTGTGGCGCACGTCGATCATGCGGACGGTTCCCCTGACCGCTGACACAACCACCACATAATCGAGGCCGTAGACGCGGGCATTCACCATGCCGGGTGACAGCAGGGGTTCAACGATAACGATGAAGTGACTTCCGGAATTGGTTTCCGCCGGCATTTTGAGGTAGAGATTGGTGTTCACAATCATCTGCGAGAGCGCATCGTGAATCTTGGCTGCCTCATCGTCATAGGTGAGGCGCACGGTAAGCCAGATGCCATGCAGATCGGTGGCCTGGGCAAAGGTTCTGAGCAGCGGCACAAATTCAACCACCTGCGTGGCGTCGGGAGGCATCTCGGTGATTTCGGCCGTGGTTTCAAGCTCGGGCGGGGGTGTGAGATAGAGAGCGAGCGAGATGTACTGAGAGATGTCGTGCGAAGTGCCGGTCATGCGATGCTGCGCAACGTAGAGGCACACCGCGTCGCGGGCCGCGCGTGCCGCCTCGCTTTTGGCCAGCGCCTGGTCCACTTCATCGCGCACTCGCTTGCGCACATCGGGACTGTCGGCAAGACCCTCGTTGTATTCGCAGGCATTCAGCGCGGCAGCCACGGCAAACACCTGTTCCGAACTGATGAGCGAGATGGTGGGTCCGGCCGGATCAATCAGGGCCGGAGTCCGCTCCTGCACATAAGTTGAGGGGCCGGAAGCTGCTGCCGAGCTGGATGAGGAGTTTGAAGAGGATTTGCTGCCTTGCGCCTGCGCGCCGGCCTGGATAGCCGTCAAGCCATAGCAAACACAGAAAAACGCCGCGGAAATGAGAATGGACAACCGAAATCGAAAAAACTTCATGGATCGAACCCTGCCGTAAGTTTAGAGCCTGACCTTCACTTTCGCACGTTCGGGCTCAGGGAAAGCGAGTTGCAGGCTCTGATTAGACGCATGGGAGGGGGTAACAAGAGCAGGGACCAGGGACCAGGGAGCAGGGGCCAGGGGCTAGGGACTAGGGCAGTTGCATTCAGGCGACGTTGCGGATGACAGACAGTCGAAGTCCTTCCTGGTGCCATTGCCTAATCCCTGTCTTTAAGCAGCCCCCGCTCCCGCAATTCAGTCATTACGCGTTCCACTTTCCAATCGAGCGCACCGGCGCCATCGACAACGAGGTCGGCGTTTGCTGCCGAGGGGCGCACGAAGGCGAGGCTCGAGGGGCGAACCGTTGCTTCGTATTGTTGCTTCACTGATTCGGGCGTGCGGCCGCGCTGTTCAATGTCGCGCTTGAGGCGCCGCTCGAAGCAAAGATCATCGGGCGTGTCTATATAGACGCGTAGTTGATAGTGTGGCAGCAGCTCGGGATAGTAGAGCGCGAAGAGACCCTCGACGACGAGAAACGATGCGGGCTCGACACGCTCGGTGCGGTCTATGACGCGGGTGTAGGTGGCAAAGTCGTAGACCGGCCGGTCAATGGCGTCGCCCTGCGCGAGGGAGGCAACATCCTTTGCCAGCAACGCGCTCTCGATGAGCGCTGGATGGTCGAAGTTCTGGCGGGTGCGCTGCTCAAACGGCAGATGGCCGAGATCGAGATAGTAGTTGTCGAGATGGAAGTGAATGCCGCCCAGCGTTCGCGCCAGCTCGTCTGCGAGCGTGGTTTTGCCTGAGCCCGAGCAGCCGGCAATGCCGATGGCGACCGGGTTGAGTTTGGGCTCTTTTGCGCTTTGGAGGTTTGAGTTCACCGGGCGCCATCGAGATGCGCGGCGATGCGCGGGGCAAGCCGCTTGAGCAGCGCGGCCAGCCGGTGTTCAACCTGCCTGCCCGCTTCAAAAACTTCCTGATGGCTGAGGTGTTTTGCGCCCAGACCCGCGGCCAGGTTGGTGACGCACGATATGCCCATCACTTCGATTCCCATGTGGCGGGCGACGATGGTCTCAGGCACTGTGGACATACCGACCAGTGTTGCGCCCGAGGTGCGGAAGGCGCGAATCTCGGCCGGCGTTTCAAAGCTTGGACCGGGCGTGGCCAGATAAACACCCTCGGCGAGAGAGAATCCTTCTTCCGATGCCGCCGCTTGCGCGAGAGCGCGGAGTGTTTTGCTGTAGGCCTCAGTCATGTCAAAAAAACGCTGCCCCGCGCCGGACTTGACGGCGAAGCGCGGCTCATTGGGGCCGATCAGCGGATTGAATCCCATGGAATTGATATGGTCTGCGAGCAGCACCAACTGGCCGATCGAGAGCCCTTCCGCAATGCCGCCTGCTGCGTTGGTGAGCACTACCGCGCGAATGCCCAGCGTGCCCAAAACGCGCATGGGAAAGGTGACCTGCGCAGGCGTGTAGCCCTCATAAAAGTGCACGCGGCCCTGCATGATGGCGACTGGGGTTTCATTCAGCAGGCCGGCAACGATGCGGCCCGAGTGGCCCTCCACAGTGGACTGCGGAAAATGCGGGATCTGGGAGTAGGGAACGATGACTGGGTTGGCGACAGCGTCAGCCGCGGCGCCCAGGCCCGAGCCCAGCACGATGCCCACACGCGGGGCGAGCGCGTTCAGCCTGATCCTGAGAAATTCAGCGGCCTCAACAACGTTGTCGTAATAGTTCATATTGAAAGGATCGCTACGCTCTCGACATTTTACAAGGATGGTGAGGTAACTCCCGATTCCGATTATTCGGCTGCGGAGTGTGCGGCCCATGGCAAGCGGCGTATCGCCGGAGGGAGCAGGGGCCTTCACGCTCCTGAATTCCGCTGCAAAATCAGCTCGGCCTTCAGGCCCGGGCCTCAAGGCCCCAAATCACCGCGTGCATTTTCAGGGTCCTCAAGGCCCCTGCTAACTCCGAAAACCTCCAATCGTTCCCCGGGAGGCAATTCGGCTCATCGCGTTATTGCGCGACCGGCACGTCCTCGGGTGTGACCGTGACAGTGGCGCAGCCCATGGCGTAGTTGTACCAATAATGTTCGGTCGTGGCATTGGCAAAGAACCCCTCAATACCGCGCCTCTTAACGAAATCCGAAACAAACTCAAGCGGACCATAGAACAGCGTGAAAAAGCTATCCCAGTCCACGGTGAAGAGGAACGACGCGTCTTCGGACAGAAGGCTGCCGCGAGCAGGAAAGGCGTCGGCATTCACATTGAGGCGGTTCACATTGAACGGCTGAACGGGGTCGACTGAAGGAAACTCGGGTACGAAGATCAGGCTGTTTTTGCCGGCTGTTTCAAAGGCCTTCAGAATGTCGGAATGCAGCAACGGTTCAAAACTGCCTTCGTTGGGCATCCACACATTGCCGGCCTCAAGGAACTGCCGCAACCGGTCGCGCGCGGCAAAGTCACCGTACTCCGGGTAGATTGCGTCGATTGAAGTAAGCAGAGCATGGTTAAGCCCGGCTGCGCCGCGCAGGCCAGTTTCCGCAGCCACTTCGGCCCAGCGCACTTTTTCGCCGGCAGCGAATATCTGTTCTTCGCTCGGATACTTATGGGTTGCACGCCAGGCCAGCCTGTCGGGCACGCGCACAAATGGATGCAGGATGACGTAAAGCGCCTCGAAGCGGCCGCCGTAGGCATCGATCAGGGGCGCGTCGCAGGGCGGATAGACAAACTCTTCGTAACGCACGCGCAATGATTTCAAAGCGCTTGTACGGGGCGCTGTGCGCGCCGACACGGCGTTTTGCGTGGCTGAGCCCAGGGCGGTAACCTGAGGAGGAATTGACGATCGATCATGTCGCCGGAGGGATTGCCCACCATGTGCCGCAACATCAAAATGCTCTTCAACTTCGATCCGCCCGTGACCGACGAAGAGGTTCGCGCGGCGGCATTGCAGTATGTGCGCAAAATCAGCGGGTTCAACAAACCGTCGAAGGCGAATGAAGCCGCATTTCATGCCGCGGTTGACGAGGTGGCTATGGTCTCCGCGCGGCTGTTGGAGAGTCTTGAGACCACAGCGCCGCATCGCAGCCGCGAAGAAGAGGCGGCGCGCGCCAAGGCGCGGAACGCGGCGCGGTTTGGAGATTGAGAGGGTGGCGACGCCTCCCTGAGAGTATTTCTCGTTTGCTTGAGAGTTATCCCGGCCCGGACACACTTGATTGGGGCGGGACCTGCGTCCCTCCCCCAAACCCACCCTATCCAGAAATTTCACCTCAAAATCAAAATTCCTGAAACTTTGCGCACCGGTTCCGCGTTATAGTAGGAGTAGTTTACTAACCGGTTAGTTAAAAACATGACGACAGACACTCCATCCCGCACCCAGGCCGACCGTGCCGACCAGTCGCGCGCACGCATCCTCGATGCCGCCATCGCGGAATTTAGCGAAAACGGCCTCGCGGGAGCGCGCACAGAGCAGATTGCCGAAGCCGCCGGAGTGAATAAAGCCCTTCTCTACTACTACTTCCAAGGCAAAGAGGCACTCTACAGCGCGGCAATCGAGAGTGTTGCCGAGCGCGTGGTTTCAAGCAGCATGGCGGCCATGGCAGGTAGCGACCGCTCGGCCGGCGAACGCCTGGTCAATTTCGTGCTCAACCACTTTGACCGCATCCACTCGCAGCGCACTTTTCAAAGCCTGATGCAGCAGGACATGATGCGCCTTCGCCAGGGCGAAGCCAGCGCGCTCGACCCGCTGGTCGAGAAAGCCTTCCGCCCGATGATGTTTGCGGTGAAAGACTTACTCGCCGAAGGCATGAGCACTGGTGAATTGATTCGCGTGGACGAGTGGCAGATGATGTACGCCGCGCTGGGAGCGAATGTTTTCTACTATCTATCCGGCCCGGTAATGGGGCGGCTGATCGGCAGCGATCCGCTTGAGCCCAAGGCCTTGAAGGCGCGGCGCAAGTCGGCCATCGAGTATCTCGGGCAAACAGTATTTACTGACCGCCAGCAAGGCGCGCGCGTGGCAGAACGAGTGCTCGCGCGCACACCCATGCCGCCAAGCGGTCCCATGCAACCATTTGGAGCGAAGAAGTGAACGCACGCAATAGAGTCTTTCTAATTCTCGGGCTGCTTACGGTGGGGTCGCTGATATGGTATTTCGCCACCACGCGCCGCACCAGCGACCTGCAACTGATCGGCACCGTCGATGCCAATGAGGTTGTGGTCAGTTCCCGGATCCCGGGCCGCATTCAAACCCTCACCGTTGACGAGGGCCAGACGGTTAAGGCCGGCCAGTTGATCGCCACCATCGAAAGCGAGGACCTGCAGGCGGCGCTTAGTGCAGCCGAGGCTACCGCCGCCAGCGAGCAGTCGAAGCTGAAAGGCGCCGTGGAGACTGTCGACCAGAATCGCGGTGAAACTGACAGCGCCACCCTTAGCGCTGAGGCGCAGGTGCGCTCGGCGCAGGCTCAACTGGAGCAGGCGCAGGCCAATTACAACCACCAGAAAGCCGATACCAGCCGCACGGTCGCACTGGCACAGCAAGGCATTATGAGCGAGCAGGCGCGTGACGAGCAGGCCACCGCGTTGAATGCCGCCCAGGCCTCAGTGGACGCGGCGCGGGAGAACCTGGCCGCTGCGCAGGCGCAACTCAAACAGGCGCAGGCCCATGAATTGCTCACCAAAGTCTCGGCGCAAACCGTAGACCAGACCCGCGCCGAAGAAGCCAACGCCCGAGCGCTCGCCCAGCAGGCACGTGTAGAGCAAGGCTACTCACAGGTGGTGGCGCCGATCGACGGCATGATTAACGTGTGGGCCGCGCGCCAGGGCGAAGTGGTAACGGCGGGCGCGCCTATTGTTACCATCATGGACCTGACCCAGACCTGGGTTTACGCGCCGCTGCCTGAAACGCAGGCCGACACCGTGCAGCTCGGCGACAACCTGCGCGTTGTGATGCCCAGCGGAGAAACCATGCAGGGCAAGGTGATTGGCAAGCTCGCACTTGGCGACTTTGCAACCCAGCGCGATGTGAACGGTATGAAGCGCGACATCAAAACCATCCAGATAAAGCTGCTCATTCCCAATCCCGAAGAAAAGTATGTGCCGGGCATGACTGCCGAGGTTTACATACCCAAAGCCAAGCTGGTGAAGCGATGAGCGCGACAAGTAGCGCAACGGCCGGCACGCCGGTAATGGAGCGGCCGACCGCTATCGCTGTTGAGAATATTGTGAAGCGCTATGGCGACTTTGAAGCCGTGAAGGGCGTGAGCTTCAAGGTTGCCGAGGGTGAAATTTTTGGCCTTCTGGGGCCGAACGGCGCGGGCAAAAGCACACTGATCCGCATGATGACCACGCTGATTCCGGTCACTTCAGGCCGAGCGCTGGTTGGCGGCCACGACGTGAGCAAGGACCCTGACGCTGTGCGCCGCATGATCGGCGTCATTCCACAGGCGCTGACCAGCGACGCGGATCTGACCGTGGAGGAAAACCTGAGCATCTATGCCAAGCTTTACAGCGTGCCCAGGGCCAAGCGCGCAAAGAATATCGACGAGGTGCTTGAAGCGGTTGACCTGACCAAGTGGCGCGGCGCGCAGACCAAAACTCTCTCCGGCGGAATGCGACGGCGGCTCGAGATTGCGCGCGGGCTGGTGCACAATCCTCAGATTTTCTTTCTTGACGAGCCGACCACGGGCCTCGATCCGGTTTCGCGGATCGCGGTGTGGGAGATGCTGAACAAGCTGAAAAGCACGCATAACCTGACCATCCTGATCACCACGCACTACATGGATGAGGCTGACAAGCTCTGCGACCGCATTGCCATTGTGGATCACGGTACGTTGGTGGCGATGGGCACGCCGGCGGAGTTGAAGAATAGTGTGGCCGGCGCCAACGTGGTGGAAGTGCACTTCGACCGCGACGACGAAGCGTGGCAAGGGCGCCTCAAAAAAATGGAGGGTGTCACCGCAGTGAATCCCGAGGGCTCGGGATTTTATCGCGTCATCACACAGTCAGGATCAAAGACCACCATGGACATTGTGGGGCTGGCCACGAGCCTGGGCGAGACCCTGACCTCGCTCAGCGTGCAAAACACCACGCTCGACGACGTTTTTATTCACTACACCGGGCGGCAACTGCGCGACGAGCAAGTGAAGGCCGTGTTCAGCATGCCGCCGCGGCCGGGGGCCCAGCCATGAACAGAATGATGGCCATTGTGGAACGCGAAATGCGGAAGTTCTTCCGCTCGCCCATGCTGATGATCATGTCGCTGATGATGCCTATTTTGCAGTTGATCATCATCGGAAACGCGTTCGGGGGAAAAATTGTGGGCACGCATGTGGCCGTGGTGGACTACGATCACGGGCCCGAGGCGGTGAAAGTGCGCGAAGCATTTGACGCCGTCGCTGCCAACATCAAGACCTTCACCACCACCAACTACACCGACGAAGTGCAGGCGCGCGAAGACGTGCGAACCGGCAAGATCGACGCCGCGGTGATCATTCCCGCCCAGTACTCTCGCCGCGTGTATTCGCAGGATGCGCCCAAGCTCGGGTTTGTCGTCGACAACTCAGATCTGTTCACGTCATCGGCGCTTGAAGGAGAGATGGGGTCGCTCGTGGAGGCCATGAACGCGCCGCAGATTCAGGACCGGCTGGCAAAGACCATCGCACTCGAAACTGTCGAGCTTTACCCGTACGTGAATTATCTGAAGTATCTTCTGCCGATGACGGTGGCGCTCGCTATGTACATCTCAGTGATGATTGGCGGCGGCATGTTATACATCGACGACAAGGCGCGCGGCGTTCACGAGGGCTACCTTGTTACGCCTATTACCAAATTTGAGCTGGTCTTCGGCCTTAACATCGCGGGAGCCATCAAGGCGGTGTTGAGCGGGGTCTGCCTTACCGTGATCGGGTCGCTCATCTCCGGGCTGGGCATTGTCTTTCATCCCATGATCATGATTCAGATGCTGTGCCTGATCATCGCCGGCTCCATTGCCTTCAATGGCATGATGTTTCTGCTGATGGTTCGCGTCGACGATCCGTTGGTTCCGCGCGCTATGTTTGGCATACTCAATGTCCTGCTGTTATATCCCTCGGGCGCCATGTACCCCACTTCGTCGTTCCCCAAGTGGATGCAGGCCATTGGCGTGATCGATCCTTTCACCTATGTGATCCACGGCTTCAAGGCAGTGATGCTGAAGAACGGCGGGTGGGTCGCCATCGAATACGATCTGGGGTTTCTCATGGTCTTCGGCATAACCACGCTGCTGGTGGCCACGCCGCTGTTCAAGAGGACGCTGTAAGAAACAGCGGAGATAGCGGTGTCGGCGGAGTTAGAAAAACCGGGTGTACCATCCTCGGCGTCAAGCGAAGTAACTTACGCTCTTCGAATCCTGCTCAGCTTCATTCTCGTCGTCATCAAGCAGATCGTCGTCGTCTTCTTCGGCGCCGGCGGCCTTATTCACTCGGGTCGCGCCGGCGTTGTCGCCCATCTTGCTAAGAGCGTTAATGTCGAAAGCCGGCGAGAGATCGGAGTCTGGCCGCGGCGTCCGGTTCGCAACAATGGCGCGGATTCCGGGAATGGGTGCGATTTCCATGGCGGCGCCTCCTGCTGCTTATTTCATCGGCGTCCGCCTTAAACTCTTTAATCTTTTCCGTCAGATTTGTGTCTGAATATTGAACAGGCTTGCGATTTGCGTGAATTTGCCGACCGTTGTTGCGCCGTGCAAGCGTTCGCTTAAGAACAACCGCAGATCTTTCGCTTCGCTCAAGAGGGCAGCCTGGTACAAGTTGAATACTCAAGGCCGACCGCTATCTGTTAGTCTCCAGCGCGGTCTGCACTGCCCTCGGGCTCGATGCCGTTTCACTGCCTTTGAGCAGAGCCACGCCCTGCGCCACGCTCATGCCTGCGGGCACTGGCTCGAATCCGCCGCGCGTCTCGCTGGTCTCGCGTGCAAAACTTGTCACCAGCAGCGCGCGGATGTTCATATGCATTTCGAGCTTGTCTGTCTTCCAGTCGGTTGGGCTCACACGCACCCGCTCGAGCTTAAACCAGCCGCCCTTGTAAATCCGCCCCAGAATTCCGAAACCGAAATCGACATTTTGATCGATGTGACCCTCGAGCCCAGCCATCCGCTTGTAGCGCGAGTCGACCAGCAGCACTCCTCTCATGGAGTGGAAGACGCGAGCTTCGATGGAGTGCGTGGGGAACTTCGGATTGGGGTGGAAACGCAGGCGGGTGCAACCGTTCTCTTCTCCGTCGAAATCATAGAGGAATGCATCGGGGAGCATGCGAACAATGCGCCCGATCCGATCCTCGTCCTTGTTGTAGTCGTGGAGATGCCGGGCCTGCTCCCGTGGCGACGTAGTCAATTGCTCGAGCCGCGCCAGCTCCACTCCGCGTGCAGTGCCGTTCAACGGCTGACCGTTGCCCGCGATCACCCACGACACCGGCCCTTCGGCGGTCTCCACTTGCTCTTCGGTTGCGGTTCCATTTGCAGTGTGCCGATCGATCCGGTAACGCCAGTATCCGTGGTGCTCGTGATCGTGGAGTTCGTTGAACACAACCTCGCGGACAAGCGTGATGGCTGGCTCAGGCGATTGTACGGTCTGCGCAAACGCATTCTGTCCTGCTGACACAATAAACGCCAAAGCGATGCTCCATCGCAGCACGCTCATTTGCCGGTCTCCTCGAATTAATGGGATGCATTCTGAGTGCCTTGCTGATTGGATTTTCACTTTTTAATGTTGACAGAATAGGAAGATTTCGTTGAAAAACCGGCAAAATAAGTTGAATTACCGAAACAGTAACCCTGGCAATCGCCGCCCGCCTGTGTTGTTACACTGACACCATGCAGGATGAACTGGAGTTTCGGCGGTTGGCGGAGACGGCGCTCGAGGCCCTGAAGCAGCATTTGATTGAGCGCGAAGAGGCGGAAGAAGCGGGCTTTGAGGTGGAAGAACAGAACGGCGTGCTGAACGTTGTGTTTGAAGATGCCGGCAGCAAGTTCGTCATCACTCCAAATACGCCCGTGCGCCAGATCTGGATCTCGGCGCTGGCTACCAGCTTCAAGCTCGATTGGGATGCGGCAGGGGTGCAGTTTGTGCTGCCTCGCACCGGCGAGCAGCTCATCCCGCTCATCGATCGGCTCATCGGCGAGCACCTGGGCGCATAGTCCGAACAGGCCGATAAATAGAAAGGGCCCAGCAGATTCGCCGAGCCCTCGATTCGTTACGCCTCGCTCGCCGTTATTGGGGAAGCGCGTAGACCGTTTGAAGTACCTTGCTGGATACGCTCTCAGGCAATGGCGCATACGATAATGCGGAGACTTCGCCCTCGCCGTCCTTGATCATCCAGCTGAGCATATCGCGAATGACCTTTTCTTTTGCCGCATCTGCAAGATGCGTATTGATCAGCAGGTAAGTGAAACTCGAGATCGGATACGCATTCGCTCCCGGAGCGTTGGTGATGGAAACGCGGTAGTCAGCAGGCATCTTGATCCCCGCCGCCGCTTCGGTTACGCCCGCAATCGAGCCCACTACCCAGTTGCCGGAGGCGTTCTGGACTGCGCCAAAGCTCATCTTGTTTTGCAGTGCATAGATCAGCTCAACGTAGCCGATGGTTCCGGGAACCTGGCGCACCAGGCCAGCTACGCCCTCGTTGCCCTTGCCGGCCACGCCAACCGGCCATCCGGGCGCGCTGCTCGCTCCCGGTCCGCTGGCCCAGTCCTTGTTCACCTTGCTCAGAAAATCGGTAAAGATGAAGCTGGTCCCGCTACCCTCGGCACGATGCACCACAATGATCTTCTGATCGGGCAGCTTGACTCCGGGATTATCCTTGGCAACCGCGGGATCATTCCAATTCGTCACCTTGCCTAGATAAATGTCGGCGAGCAACGGACCGCTGAAGCGAAGGTCGTTTACGCCCGGGACGTTATAGATGGGAACCACAGCACCGAGAACCGTGGGAATGTGGACAAGTTTCTCTTTGCATCCGGAGATCATGTCGTTGGTCATCGGCATATCTGAAGCGCCGAAGTCCACCAGGCCCGAGCAAAACTGCTTGATTCCGCCGCCCGAACCAATCGACTGGTAGTTGACTTCAACGCCCGGATGCGCGGCGCTGTACTCGGTGAACCACTTGGAGTAGATGGGATAGGGGAAAGTGGCACCCGCTCCAGTAAGTTTCTGGGCCTGGGCGACGCTCATGGCCAAAACTAAGAACGCAACAACAGCTAAACTCTTTTTCACGATTCTCTCCCTTGCAGTTGGACTGCCGGGATTCATTCTCTACATCAATTGTTACGGATTGTTGAATTGACCTGATTTTCAACGAGTTGGAGCGAGAAACATACGCCATTTGCGGGCCAAATCACGGTTAGAGAGGGCCTTGATGTAAACCCCACCTACTACGGATCGCGCCTGAAAACTCTTTTGAATGCCGGTCTTTGTGTCGTACCAGTCAGTCAGCGGCACTCGCGTGGGGCCTTGGTTGACCCACCGGCTCACCGGATCGATTAGCGCAGCAAAATCCGCCGGGCCGTGCGCGGCTCTGATCCGGGCGATTACGCTTCTCGCGGCCTGCCGCGTTACGATATTCCATGACTGCGGCGTGTGTCGCCGCTTATCTCATGGCCTCGAAAAAGAAATCGGTAAAGCTACTCCACTGTCCCAGCTGCGGAATGCTGGTCCGCGCAGAGGATGAGGATTTTCCCTTCTGCAGCGACCGCTGCCGCAAGATTGACCTGGGCAAATGGGCCTCGGGCGTTTACAGGATCAGCTCGCCCGTACTTGATCCTGAAGTGCTTGAGGACCTCGGAAACCCTAGCTCAAATCGCAGTGGTGAGTCGAGTGAGGATTGATTCCAAGTGGCATTTTGTTGGCGCGCTGATTTTGGCTGGGCTGCTTAGTCTCTTTGCAACATTCGCTGGCGTGACTGGCCTTTTGTGGGGTGGATTCGGACGGCAGAAGTTCGCCGCGTCGGAATTACTGCTGGTGTTGCCGCTTTTGCTTGCCTTGCCACTTTTCATGTTTGCTTCGGGTTCTTCGCGAATTGCGTCATTTGCCATGTGGGCTCTCGGCCCGGCATACTCGCTGGCCTTGTTTCAAACCTCGAGCGCTAACTTTGTGGGTAGCTTCCCCAGATATCTCCAACTGCTGCTGGCCTGCCTGTTTGACAGGGTGGCGATTTTTCTTTGGATTACCGCGTGGCTCGTGCATTTTGGGACAGGAATCTATAACCGGCCCCGCGACGCAGAGCACCCAGCCCATGTCAAAACGTAAAATGATCAAAACGTAAGATGATCGGAACTTAAAATGACCGAGGACCGAGCCACATCCGTTTCAAAGAAAAAAACCCTTTGGGCAACCGCGGTCGCTACGTTCTTTGGCATCGGCTACGCCAAGCCCGGGCCCGGTACCTGGGGCTCGGTAGCGGCCACGCTGATCTGGGCGGAGTTTGCGCTGGGTGCGCACCCTTCGCCGCAGACTTTGCTGATTGCTACGATCGCGGGCATTGTGGTGGTGATTGTGCTGGGGGTGCCGGCGGCATCTATTGCTGAACGGGAGGCCGGGCGTACGGACCCTGGCTTTGTGGTGATCGACGAAGTTGCAGGGCAGTGGATTGCGCTGCTGTTTTGCCCGCCGGACTGGGCGCACGCGCTGATCGCGCTTATTCTGTTTCGGCTGCTGGATATCACCAAGCCATTCCCGGTGCGCCGCATCGAGCGGCTTCCCGCAGGCTGGGGCATCGTTTTCGACGACGTGGGCGCCGGGCTGTATGCTTTGGGTATAGCGTCTCTGGTGCGCATCTGGTACTAGAGGGCCTTGATTGCGATGCCTCGCTCCGCCTCACAACCCGCATTTAGAGCCGTTCCCGCTCCGCGCATCGACCAGGTGACCCCTGCCGCGGCAATGCCGCTTGGCGAGGTGGAACTGATCGGCGCGAATCTTGGCCCCCATGAATTTGGGACTCCCGCCGTGCTGGTGGACGGCGAACCTGCGCACATCTTTATGAGCAGGCCTTCACGCCTAATCTTTCGCGTGCCTGAGAAAGCTTCGACAGGACTGGTGGAAGTGCGGAACCCGGCTGGGGCTGGCAACACGGTTCCCTTGCGCGTGGCGCACAAGCTTAACGACGGCCTGCACCCGGTGACCAGCCCGGCGGTGAGCCGCTCGGGCATGATATTTGCCACCGTGAGCGGCCCGCGCGGCAAGCAGACACCGGTTTCGGTGGTGCGAATCAGCGCCGATGGCCGCGACACTCCGTTCGTGACTGGCATCCTGAACGCTACAGGGCTGGCCATATCACCGGATGACGATCTCTATGTAACGTCGCGCGCCGAAGGCAATGTGTACCGGATCGACTCGGGCGGCGACTACACTGTCTACGCCGAAGGCATGGGAGTGGCCACGGGAGCTGCATTCGACGCGGACGGCAACCTGTTTATCGGCGATCGCAGCGGAACAATCTTCAAGATCAATCCGGAGCGGCAGATCTTTGTGCACGCCACGCTCGAGCCTTCGGTTTCGGCCTATCACCTGGCTGTCGACGGCACCGGCACACTTTACGTGACCGGCCCCTCTCTCTCGTCGAATGAAGCGGTGTTTGCAATCGATCCTCACGGGGAAACGCAGGTCTACTATCGTGGGCTGGGCCGGCCGCAGGGACTGGCTTTCTCAAGCGACGGCGATCTTTACGTGTGCGCCTGCCTGCACGGACGCCGCGGCCTGGTGCGCATTACCTCCAGCGGTGAAGCAACTTTGGCGTTGGCGGGAATGAACCTGGTCGGCGTGGCCTTCTCTCCCCTTGGAACAACGATCCTGACTACCAACGATGCGGTTTACGAAGTCGACCTTGGCGTTGAGGGTCTGGCGAAGCCGTAAATCCCATTTTCAGCGGGAAATCGCCTAAAAACTGCACCGTGCGCGGTGCAGAAAAGGGGCCTTTTGGGGTCTTTTTGGGCATCAATGTAACAGATTTTCGTTGTTACATTTTTGTAAGTGATTGAATTATTGATGGGTTGGAGAAGGTGGAGCCTGTTGCTCTTCTGGTAACCCCGGGGGAGGGGGTGGGGGTCCCCCCCCTTTTTGAGCATTTCTCCGTGACTACGTCGCGGTACCATCCTACCCGCAAGAAAGTCGCAGGGGTTAAAACCCAACTAACTAAAGCTCACATCGGCACGACTGAACAGCTTGCTGAGAAAGTACGAGGAGCCAGCAAGACGGGCGCGATGAACATGGCAGGGGCTAAAGCCCCACACTCATTTAAAGAGGCTAATCGGCACGAGTAAACTCGTGCCCTGTTACAAGGCCGCCTCCGATTGAGTTTTTCAGCAAGCTGTGAAGTCGTACCCTGCACTTTTTGCCCATAAGCAGAGATTTTCCGTAGGCTTTTCAGACTCTATAGACATTATGCGCGGATTGGGATTAATTCCACGCAATTGGACGCTAAGTTTTCCCCTGAGGGAGAGACCCGGAATTCGGTGAGACTTGTGATCGCGCAAGTGATGGAAAGGAAAAGGATTTGTGGGTTGGGTCGCTCGCCGGAGGGTCGGGAGACCCTCCGTACAGCCGGTCGGGAGAGGCTGCGGAAAAACTCAACGAACGAAGCAATCGCAGTGAGGCGCATCCCGCAGGGGCTGAAGCCCCAGACTCATTTTATTGACCTTTATCGGCGCGACTCAAGCCACCCCAGCGAATACAAATCATTCGCCGGGGACCCCGGAAAGTCGCGCCCTGATACAAGACCTTATTCCGCCGAGTTTTTCCGCAGCCTGGGGAGACCGGCGTTACCTTTCCTTTTGCAAGAAGAACGGGGCGGCTTTGAGCCGCCCCGAACCTGTGATTCAAGTGAAGAGACCTTAGAACGTAAACTTGGCCTCTCCCTGGACAATACGATGTCCAACCTTGTAATCGGTATACCCGAAATTGACGCCAGTGGCGGGCTGCAACAAATTGCCTGTCTGGTCGAATTTCATGGACAAGGCCGGATCGCCTGTTCCGTTGAAGGAGCGAACCGGGTGATTAAGGAAGTTGTAAGCAGAGAACCGGAAAGTGAGCTTTCTCTGCTCTGAATTTCCAAAGTTGAAATTCTTGAATGCCGAAAGGTCGCTGTCAAAGAATCCCGGACCGGTTGTGGTCGGGAAGATGTAGCTGCCTTGTTGGCCTGGGGTTGCGAATGGCGAGAAGCAGGCGCCGTTTACGTACTGACCGGAATGCAGCCCAGAGTGCGGGTTGCAAATCACCTTCGGCATCAGCGTGACATCGGTGGAACCGACTGTGTTCCCGTCGCTTGCCTGGATGGGAAGTGCGTTAGTTTGTCCCATGAAGGTTGAGCCCGCGGGAATGTACGCGGAATAGCCGAAGTTGGCCGTAACTGCCGCCTGGAGGTCGGCGCCGCTCTGGAACTGTGTGATACCCGACAACTGCCAGCCGTTTACAGCACCCTTTGCGAACATGTTGCCGTTGCGCAAATTCGGGAACTGATAAACATAAGCTGCGTTGAAGAGGTTCTTGCGGTTGTTGGGCAGGGTGCCGTAGTTGTTCGCCAGAGTGGTGGGGTCGCCGGTGGCCGAGCCGTTTTCGCCGCGGACGCCGAGGGCCTTTGAGAAGGTGTAGTTGAGCATGTAGATGAGCCGGCCTTGTTGCTTGTTCCAGGTCACCTGCGCTGAGTTGTAATTCGAATACATCTTGTGATTGATGATCTTGATCGACCCGTAGGGTTGATACGGGCGAGCTTGCTGAATCTGCCCCGACGAGAACGTGTTCTGGTAAGAACCACCAGTGCTCTCGCAGTTGCTGGGATCTTTACTGGAGTCGTTGACTTTCTGGCTTGGATCGCAGTTTGGCAACCAGCCGCAGACCTGGGTTCCGACCGCGCCGGGGTTAGCCGGGCCAGCGCAAACCGCGGCATTGAACAACGCACCGACAGGAAGATCGTCGATCTGGTACAGGCTGTTGTTGTAGTTGCTCAGGTAGTCAGACTTGTTTCCGACGTAGGAAACTTCAACGAGGCTCTTCCAGGGAGTGCGTTGAGCAACTGTGAAGCTCCAGTCCTGAGTCCGGGGCTGGTTGTTGTCGGTCGGGTCAAGAGCATCGACGCCGCTCGGCACACTAAGGGCCGCGGTAGTTTGCGAAACAAACGAGAAAGGCCCGTTTATGCCAGGCGAGCCGAACGATCCGGTTGTGACGCCGTAGGCGGCGTTCTGCACGTTTTGCTCGTCGTGATAGTGGTAAATGCCGTAGCCGCCACGCACCACGGTGTTGCCTGTACCGAAGAGGTCGTAGGCAAACCCAATGCGCGGATTGATAAACAGGAGTTTGGATGGCACACCTGAAACGGGTGTAGACGCTTGTGCCGCGTGCCACTTGATGCCCGGGAACTTGGTGCCGGCAACTGCAGCGCCCTGGCCAGCAGAGTAAAGGGCCGGATAGAAGTCAGCGAAACCAAAACCGGTAAGGTCGGTCCAGGCTCCGAGGTGCGACAAGCGCGCTCCCATATCGACAGTGAGCTTCCTCGACACCTTCCATGAGTCCTGAGCAAAGAACTCGGTGGTGATGTAGCGGAATACCGGAATCGGATTGAAGTTCTGCTCGGAGTAACCGTTGGGCAGGCCGAGCAGCATATCTGCATATGCGTTGCCGCTGGAATTGCCTTCCCAGTTGCTGAACGTGGTTGAACCCTGGACTGCACCCTGGTTCGGCTGAGAGTTCCACGTGCGCTCCCAATAGAAGCCGAACTTGGCGGTGTGCGTCTTCCACACCTTTGAAACGTTGTCAGCCACCGAAGGCAGAGTCTTCTTGGCGAACACGGTGTTGTTGTCCAGTTCGAATCCGGAGTTGAGTTGGTTGGAGATACCGTTGCCCCAGCCATCGGTCTCTGGATAGAGCAATTTATCCAAGTTGGCGTGCGGGAAGAGCGTCGCGAAATCGATGCCCAGACCCGCGCGATCAACTTTGCTCTGATCCTTGAAATGGTTGGGCAGGTTCAAATACACCCAGTTGAAGATGACTTCGTTAGTGAGCGTAGGGGTGAACACCTTGGTCATGTTCGCCGTGATCACTTCGGAGTCAGAGCTCTCAATGATGGGAGAGGGATACGGAGTGGTGGGATCGTCCCAGCTCTGGGCATTACCCGTCCACAGGGTGTCGAGGCTCTCTTCAGCATTGTCGTTCTGGTGGTTGTATTGAACGTACAGCTTGGTGGAGTTGTTGATGCTGTAGTCCACGCGCCCGCGATACTGATTCATGTTCGAGAAACGCGTCTGGGAGTTGATGTAGTTATAGCCCTGGTTCAAGACAGGATCGGCAGTATTCAGCGGAAAGACGCTGATCAGTCCCTTTCCGGTGTCAAGGTCGGTCTGGGCGATTTGACTTGTATTCGTGAGCATCGACTGAACGCAGATCGGGTTGCCGTTATTCTGGCCAGGCTCAACCTGCATTAATGTGCAGTTAAAGGCATTCGCGTTGTGCTGGTCATTCTGTGCGGGCGTTCCGTACTCGCCGCCGTTGACGGGGGTGTTCTGGATGACGCTGCCACCAAGGGTGTGGGTATACCCCCAGTTAGAATCCGCCTGCGTATAGTCGCCTTTCCGCATGTTAGCGGTCGGGACGGTGGCGTGGTAGATGCCGTTGTCGACGATCTGCCGGTAGAGCTCGAAGCCGCCGAAGAAGAACAGCTTGTCGTGGTTGTGGTTGAAGTTGGAATGGGGGAAGATGACCGGGCCGCCGAAGTTGGCGCCAGGGAAGTAGTACCTGGTGTCGGGGAGGGGCGCAATCTGCTTGCCGGTCGCAGCATTGGTGCCGGCAAAATTGTTGAGCCAGTCGTTGGCGTTGAACGTGTAGTAGCGGGCGTACATGTACGCTTCGCCGTGGAACTGCTGTCCGCCCGATTTGCCGACGGCGTTGATGGTGATGGGGCCTTTGGCGTTATCGGCGCCGAAGTTTGAGGTCTGCACCGTGACTTCAGAGGTCAGGTCGACGTTGGTGTTTTCAGCCTGGCCGCAGTTGCAACCGGGGTCAACGATGTGGGCTCCGTCTGATGTGATGTCGAGAGCCGCTCCGCGCTGACCATTGGCTGAGAAGTCACCCACCGGACCGTTGCCGGTGCGCTCGTCAGACGCGGCAAACGAACTCTGATTCAATGCGCCTGCATTCATCGCCATGCCGGGCATGATTTTGATGAACTCAGCGGCGTTTTGGCCGATGATGGCCACGTTCTGCATGATGTTCTGGCCGATTGTGAAGGACTTGTCGCCAGAATCGGAAGGCGTGATCTGAGTTTCGCTGGCCTCTACAACGACCGTCTCACTCTTTGCGCCGACCTGTAGTTTGATGTTTGAGATACCGCGCGTTTCACTGGCGTTTACGTTAATGTCTTTGGCTTGCCAGTTCTTGAAGCCTTCTCTTGAAACCGCGAGTGTGTAAGTGCCTGGCGGCATCGCAGCGAAGTTGAAGAATCCGTCTCCGTTGCTGATTTCGGTGCGCTCGTCGCCGCTCGCCTGGTTCCTAAGGGTGACGCTTGCACCCGGAACCACTGCTCCTGAGGTATCGAGAACCGTTCCGTTGACTGTCGCGCTACTTGACTGTGCTTTTGCTGTTGGGGCCGTTACGAAAAGAACGGCAACAACTGCCAGCGCAGCCAATAACGAAAACAAGCCTCTGGATACGATCATCGGTTGTTTGAACCAATTCATACCCGTGCCTCCTGAATTATTAATTTGCATTTGCTTCTGTGCCCCCTAATAGAGCCGCTTTCGCGACTCTGCCTAACTTACATTCGTTAATTGCTTCCCGTGCAAGCACGGAAAACATGCACACCTGGACGCGTTCGACGCCCGCGACAGAGTATTAACTCAGTTTCTGGCGCAGTAAATCGAATTAATTCAGATGCCCAAGCGTTATACACCGCGCGAAAGTGAGCTGTCAACTAAAAGTATGAGGTCTCTGTAGTCTATTTGGACGACGCCACATATATTATTGATTTTACATGGCTTATACTCGATTTAGGCTTGTGGTTCCGGATCGGGAAAAGGTTTTCTCGACCCCTGAAATGGTCCAATATCCGATCGAAACCTGAAAAATCTCCACCTTTCGATGGAGAGATTGCGACAAGGCGAGGGAGGGGTGCGATAAAGCGGGTTTTGGGATGCCCATACCGGCAAAATTCAAGTGATTTTCGTCGAGGATGGGTGCGACAGGAAGGTGGACGGGTCTCAGGGCCAGTTCTGCTCAGTGCTCTTGATGC
>Ga0265338_10000885_pt1 | contig 50545 bp, 42 predicted proteins | sample 42126metaG_FD_193579 | JGI IMG/M metagenome (GOLD analysis project Ga0265338, IMG submission 193579) | Rhizosphere microbial communities from Carex aquatilis grown in University of Washington, Seatle, WA, United States - 4-21-26 metaG | ecosystem: Host-associated > Plants > Roots > Rhizosphere...
GGCAGCGATGAGCACTCCGGCGTAATCATTAGTATCTACGTAAACGAGCGCGGTCGCGTCTCTCTGCGCGACACAGAAATCGTCGGGGCCGGCGCTATTCTCCACGTACTGCGGGCCGCCGAGGGCAACGCTTTGGCGGGCGAAGGCCAGGAGGCAAAACCCCAGTAACAGGGAAATGTTTCGTGTCGGCCAGATGAGTCGGGAATGCATGACGGGTTGAGGATTCACGGGCGTTCCTGTCATTTGTTTTGGGTTGCGCGGTATTCGAACCGGTCGAAATCCGCTGGAGCAGGGTTGGGCAATTTTGGTCATTCTCAATCCATTCATGGTGTGGCCGGCAGCATACAGGGCCGGGGAATGGATGAAACGATGAATTCTGCGGCCGAGCCTCCGTTTCTCATTGCTGTTTTCGCCGAATCCGACATTTTTATTTCAAGGCTATGAACTTCTTTTTCTGCGTGGATTTATTGCGCTCCGTCGCGAGGGCGCCACGCTTCAATTTTTGAATTCCTATGCGACTCGGACTCGGACTGTATCATCACATGCTCACGCGCGAAAATTTTCAATTCGCGCGCCAGGCCGGCGCCACGCATATCGTGGCCCATCTCGTGGATTATTTCAAAGGTGGTGCGCACAATTCCAATGACAACCAGCCGACCGGCACCCCGCAAGGGCGGGGCGGCTGGGGACTGGCCGGTGACCCGGAGAAATTATGGAGCGCCGAAGAGTTGTGCGAGTTGCGCCAGGCCGTCGAGGCCGAGGGATTGAAACTCGAGGCGATTGAAAATTTCGATCCCGCCCACTGGCATGACGTGCTGCTTGACGGCCCGAAAAGGAATCAGCAACTCGAAAACGTAAAGACGATTATCCGCAATTTGGGCCGGGCGGGCATTCCGATCATGGGCTACAACTTCAGCATCGCCGGGGTCTGTGGGCGCACCACCGGACCTTATGCGCGTGGGGGGGCAATGTCCGTAGGCATGGAAGGTCCGCTCGATGAGCCGATGCCCAATGGGATGGTTTGGAACATGGTTTACGATCCAAGCGCGCCAAAAGGTTCGGTGCCGTCAATCACCCCCCCCGAACTTTGGCGTCGGCTTGAGAATTTTCTGCGGGAGGTTCTTTCCGTCGCCGAGGAAGCGAACGTACGGTTGGCGTTGCATCCCGATGACCCGCCGATGCCGACGATGCGTGGTCAGCCCCGGCTGGTTTATCAGCCCCGGCTCTATCAAAAGGTGATTGACCTGAATCCCAGTCCGGCGAACGCTTTTGAATTTTGTGTGGGTACGCTGGCGGAGATGAGCGAAGGCGATGTGTATGATGCGGTGGACACCTACAGCCGGCAGGGGAAACTGGCCTACGTGCACCTGCGCAACATCCGCGGCAAGGTTCCGATTTACAAAGAGACGTTTATTGACGAGGGTGACGTGGACGTTCCACGAATTCTGCGGATTTTGAAACGGAACAATTTCGACGGTGTCATCATACCCGATCACACGCCGCAAATGAGTTGTGCGGCGCCGTGGCACGCCGGCATGGCCTACGCCATGGGCTACATGCGTGCGGTGTTGCGGGTGGTCGAACAGGAACAAATGTAATTGGAATTGATCCCGGAACAAACCTGGTTCGGGGAGGATGCAGCCACTGAGGCTTCCAGGAATCACCTCGCGATTGAGCGAACCGCATCGAGGTTCTGTGAGGATGAGACCATGACGGAATTCCCCGAGGAGGGAATATAGTGCGCGTCAATTGTCGAAGGGACGAGTTAGATTATTTTTGACAGAATTGTCGCTATTAATAATAGTATAGAGCCTTGCTTAGATCAACCTGGCAGCCGGGAATGGATGGCATTCTGTGCGTGAGATTAATTCGCGCGTATTCAAGACTACAATCAGCGAAGCCATTCGCACTCTAAAAAATGCGGTTGGTTTCGAGCCGGATGGGGTGTAATGTCAGCGTCATTAGACGATTAAGCAAGTTGGCTGGAAAGGTTGTTGTGGTTTTGTTATGCGATGCAGAACCGTGTTCGAGATTGCCGGACCGGGCGGGTGCCGCGCCGTCACCCGAATCGTACCCATTGGTTCAGAGGTGCAATCCCGGTTGCGGGCAGCGTCACCCTGGTTTGGCAGAAACACTCTTAGTGTGCCTTCTATTGCTTGAGCAAAAAATTATTAATTACCAAATTTGTGAGCCGTCCGAACTGATCAAACGATAGATACAGATGAAGAGAAGTGGCATTGAACAGTGGCAGACAAACGGGCGAAAAGCACTCGGCCTCCCGGTCAGGCACAATGGACAGCCAGTCAGTAACGGCAATGGCGAATCGGATATGGTACGGAAAATTGAGCAGAGTATTTCGTATATGCTGCAACACCTGAACCAGCCACTGCATGTTTCAACCCTGGCGGCGGCGGTGAGTGTCTCCCTCTCGCACTACTCTGCGTTGTTTAAACGTTGGACAGGATATCCTCCGATTGATTATTTCATTCATCTGCGCATGCAACAGGCCTGTCAATTGTTCGACAGCACTTCATTGAATGTAAAGGAAGTCGCTGCGGCGCTCGGCTACGAAGACCCTTTCTATTTTTCTCGAACCTTCAAGTCAGTAATCCGGGTCGCCCCGAGCGAATATCGGATGATGCCGAAGAGCCAAAAAGACATGGTCCGGAACGCGGCTTCGTTTCCGCAGCTCCCGGTCCCGAGGTCAACGGGGAAATTCAGGGGGAAACCGACCGGCGTGAGCCGGGTTGCGAACCGACGAAACCCAGGCTGAAAGTAATATCGCCGCTGGTGCCCGTCTTAAAGCCTCTGGAAGTGAAAAACTGATAATTCTGCGTCGCGTCCGGCTTTAACCTCCGGACTTTCTCTCCGGTTACGTTGGTCAGAGTTGCGATTTATGGTTGAAAGCGAATTTGAGGAGGCTATGGCTTCCGTGAATGTTCAACTTTTGACAAATATTAAGCCGATGGTTTTCCACAGTCTTTACGCTGATCTTTAACAGGTCGGCAATTTCCTTACTGGTGCTGTCTTCGGCAATCAATTTCAAAATCCGGCGTTCCGCGGGCGTCAATTCGTCAATTTGTGGTTTGCTCAACAGGAGGGACTGGACGCGATCGCCGCGTTTCTTGCCCAATTCAAAGAGAGATTCACTGATAAACGTTCCGCCATCGGCAACTTTTTCCAGAGCCTTCAGAATATCGTCGGCGGCATTTTCCTTCAGGACATAACCCTTGACGCCCAAGTCCATCGCGGCATTAAAAATCTCTTCGTCGCGATACATGGTGAGAAAAACGATGCGAGCGGGTGAATTGTTCCGATTCAACGCGCGGGCTGTGACCAATCCATTCGACTGAGGCATGTCAATGTCCAGCAATACGATGTCCGGCTTGCGTTCGGTCGCCAGACGGATGCCGGTGACTCCGTCGGAGGCTTCCCCGACGATTTTAAAATCAGGACGTTCCCCGATGATTTCCCGCAGTCCGCGGCGAAAAATCGGATGATCATCCACAATCAGGAGACGTACTTCGCGGTTCATGGTCGAGGCGGCGAAAAGGGCATTTCCACAGTTAAACTGGCGCCCATGCCCGGTCTCGATTCCACCGTAAGTTTCCCGCGCAAAATCCGGGTGCGCTCTTCAATTCCCTTGAGGCCAAAACCCGGGCGATCGGAGTTCGGACCATTCACAACATTCGCTTCGAACCCGCGTCCGTTGTCCCGAACCGAAAGCGAAATGGAATTTTGATGTTTTTTTACGACCACCGCCACCTCGGTCGCGCCGGAATGCTTGATAATATTGTTGAGGCTTTCCTGAACGATTCGATAAAAATGGATTTCAGCTTCCGCGTCCAGTAATCCATCAATGCCATCCACATCGCTGGCGAATGAAATCGAGCTGTTGTCGGATACACGATTGAGAGCGGCGCGAACGGCGTGCGTCAGGCCAAGCCGATCCAGTTGGTGAGGCCGCAAATTATAGGTTATCTGCCGGACCTCTTCGATCGCCTGGGAGGCCATTTCCGAGATCTCGCTCAAATGCGATCGCGAGATGCCTTCGTTCGCGCCTGGCTGCATGGCCAGCCGGGCTTGATTCTTTATCACCAGCAGATTCTGGCCGAGGCTGTCATGCAAATTGGCCGCAATCCGGCGTCGTTCGGTTTCCTGTCCCTGCAAAACCTGCCGCGAAAACATCAGTTGCGCGGCGTGTTGTCGTTCCAGACGCCGATGTAGAAGATGCGTCCAGCCGAGGGTGCCCAGCACCAGGAGCAGCAATGCGCCGCTCACAACCGCGAAACGCTTCCAGGACCACGACGGAGGGCCATTTAACAGCACCACATCCGCAGGACTACGCAATCGGATTTGCCATTCCTCGCCGGAAGAGCTTTTCCCATGGTTGCTGCTCATTTCGGATGCCACCGACTCCGGGAGGAAGACCCCGGTCAGTTCGAGGCGACTGCCGGCTTCCAAAGGCGGCAATTTGCCCTGGCGGGTGGACAACAAGGCGGTAAACATATGCTGATCCTGCTGCATCTCCAGCAACTGATCGGTATCCCTGGCCCGAATCATCAGGAGATTTGCCTTAATGCTGACCAACATGCTGTTGCATTCGTTGGCCGCGGCCTGGGCTGCCTGCAATTCACGGGGCTTCAACGGTTGATTTATGCCGACACGACGCACGATGGCATCTGCCAAAAATCCGCCTTTGTCCGGGAAGCCGACCACCTGAACCCGGTCGCCGACTTGCGCGACCGGTGTGTTAATGGCGCGCACGCGCAGTCCTCGCGAGGAATCTTCAATAAACCAATCCGTCCCTCCTTTACCGGTGACGACGCCCTCCACTTTGATTCGGTGCGTCCAATGGGCGCCTGCAACCGTGCCGGTCAAGTCCGGAATGGGACGGACTGGAAGCCGGAAGGGGTCTGCCGGCGCGGGTTCTTCGACTTCGACGAAGTCGCCGGATGGAACCAGCAAGGTCGGAGAATCGAAAATCGCCAGGGAGATCACCCCGCGCACCCGCAACGTCGAATCCACATACTGGTTTAGAAGATCGCGCGGCGTTTGACTGATCCAGATGGAAGTCACACTTTTTTTCCCGGCCAGCGTAACGAGGCCATTGGACCCCAGCGAGCGCGCCACGCCTTCCACTTCGGCCCAGAGACCGTTTTCACTTTTGGCCAGGGGCGAATCAAATGGTTCGATGAGAGGGTCTGGCATCGCATGCGGGCCGAGCGACCGCAGAATCAATGGTTGAATGCCCGGCGCATTCTTGCCCAATAACAAGTTGCCTCCGGTTTCAACCCATTGTCCGATGGGAAGCTGCCCGCTTTGACTGACTTCCCCGGGCGCAATAAAAACCCCCCCGCCATTCTCATCCTGAATAAACAGACAGTCTCGATCCAAAATACGGCCGCTGAACGTGACCACCCCGCGAGTGCCATACCATCCGCCCAGGCCGAAATTGGTGTCACCCGCGGCAACTGGAGGCGAAAGCGAAAAATCCACGTTTGTATCGGCCGGTACCGATTTTGACAACGAGAGATACTCATTCGAAGGCACCCAGATCAGTCCGGGCACGACCGTGCCCGCCGTGCTCCGCACGCCTTCACAAACACCCACCGCCGTTATCAACCGGCCATTGCCGAAATCCGGCTGGTTGTCTTTCCAGGTGGCCACCCGCAGTCGGGCCGTCTGCTGGCCGTCCTTTAATTCGAGGATCCGCGCACCGCCATCACCGGCTGCAAAATTAACCGTCCCTCCAACTTCCGCCCAGACGTAATTGTTTTCGGGAGAAAGCGGGCGATGCAAACTGACCGGGCGAGGCTTCGGCAGGTTTGCCGATCCCAAAACCGCGAGATGAATTTCTTTGGCCGTCAGGGCTGAATCGAAAGTCCTCGGGCCGGCAATTCCCGAGAGAGTTCCAGCGGTAAAATTGGTCCACTGCTCCCGGAGAATACCGTCGGCGGCGGTGGGCGATATTCCCTCCGGGTGGTCGGTCCAAGGCGTTAAATAACGCCCATCGATGACCTGTTGGCTTATCCCCGGCCCCTGCCAGGCAACGGCCAAATGGTCGTTCTGATTGATTTGCTCCTGAAACGCTTCGATATAATAGGTCCGGTCCGAACGTAAAAAAACTGATTCGGATTTTTGTGAAGCATACCGCGACCATTCTCTGGGATTGACCCACAAACCTTCCGACAGGAAAGCAATTTTTTTGACCATCGCCGGATCCTCATCGGCGCTTAACCACAGCTCTGAAGAATTATCACTGGCAATCCAAAACGTATAAATCCCGGTAACCGGCGGGTGCAGATATCCCCGCATCCGGGTCAGATAGTAATCTCCTATATTGGACGGGGCTTCAAATGAGGTCCGGATATCTGAATCCGAAGGATGATTGGGATATCTCGGAAATCTTGCGACATACGGTGAAGCGTTGAAGCCGTCTATCGAAACTTTCTGTCCGAACTGGACGGAAACTGTTTTCAAGTCCAGATTGATGGCCACCGCTCCGGTCGCATCCTGCAATACCAGTAAATTCCGATTGGTATCCAACAGTGTCACCGCGCCGGTTAAATGGAATGAACAGCCCCGAAGGAAATCCTGGCTCGTCAGGCTCCAAAGCTGCCGAACATTGGTCTGAATCTGCGACGGTGCCGCTGGTAGGACGTCACCGGCCTCAGCGGAAAATTGAAGTCCGGCAATCAATAATAATGTCCATTTGCCGCACATGGAGAACAACGACCGTGTCGAATGGGTGTTTCCCAAATATTCCTGTTGACTCATGGTTGCCTCGTCACGACGCAACCAGCCGCAAACTTGCGGCTTTCGGAAATTGTCTGTCAACCCTTTTCAACGATCAGAATCAATTGAAATGGCCGGCCTGATTGTCCTGCTTGGCCGGGTAGGTGTTTCCACCTATTTTATCCTTTGGCGGAAATGGTACTTTAGTTTGAGCCATGAACTTCCGCCCTGTTGAGAAAACACCATGTTTTTAGCCGTGAATTTGCGTCCTGAAGTCCTGAGTTCTTCCGCCCGCACTCGGAAAATGTGGTTCTGTCCGGTGCGCACTTGGACTTATGCGCAGAACGATGCGATTTACCGGAAAAATTCAGGGCATCCATTACAGACCGTGACGAATGAGCTGGCATGCCTCCATGCCTATATGGGGCGGGAGAAGCAACCCGCGTTTGGGACAGGGTGGGGCCAATCGTGGCCGAGGCGGTTAAAAAGTTGTTCTTTTACTCGTACGGTTACGCGAATCGTACCCGCCGGTTCGGAGGTGCGCCCGGTTGGGGGACACCGTGGCCCTGGTTTTGCAGAAACACTTTTTAGCGCGCCTTCCATCCCTTGAGCAACGAAAACAATAAAAGATTATAAATTACCAAATTTGTTCGCCGCCCGAACGAATCAAATGGCAGATGATAGACGACAGATGAAGAGAACTGGCATTGAACAGTTGGAGACGAATGGCCGGGAGCCGTTCGGTGTTCCTGCCAAACGCGGCGAATCGTCTGCCGGCAGTGGTGAATCGGAAATTGCGCGGAAGATCGAGCAAAGCATTTCTTACATGTTGCGACACCTGGATCAACCGCTGCATGTGGCCACCCTGGCCTCGGTGGCAAACTTTTCTCCGTCGCACTATTCCGCGTTGTTTAAACGTTTGACGGGATGTCCTCCCATAGATTATTTTATCCATTTGCGCATGCAGCACGCCTGTTGGTTGTTTGACAACACCACGTTGAACGTCAAGGAGGTTGCGGCGGCACTGGGTTACGATGATCCTTTTTATTTCTCCCGTACGTTCAAAAAAGTGGTCAACCAGGTTGCGCCAAGCGAATACCGGCTGATGCCGGAAACCTCGAAGGACACAATCAAAATGCGGTCCTGGCTTTTGCCTTTCCCAGCCCCGAAGGGGGTTGGACAGTTCGAGGACAGGATGAACAAAAGGCAAGGAACCAAAGCAAGTGAAAGAGAACAAAACACCCAATGTGTTGGTTTAGAGCGTGCTGGCGGTGGCGGGTGTGAAAGAAACAACGATAAGGCAAATCTAAAGAAACGATAAGATTAAATGAATAGTTGATTATGAAAAAAATAGAATTCTCCATTCCAACCCCCCCAATTTGTGGCATAATAGGTGAGAGTCTCCCAACGCATTGCGGGTTTAAAATGAAGAAAGGCTTTACGCTGATCGAGTTGTTGGTCGTGATTGCCATTATCGCCATATTGGCGGCAATGCTGCTGCCGGCATTGGCTGCGGCAAAATACCGCGCACTGGTGGCGAATTGCACTTCCAACTGTCACCAGTGGGCAATCGGTATGACGACCTATTCGAGTGACAACAACAGCTACTTCCCCAATGAAGCACTCCCCTCATCTTCTGGAGGAGATCCTTGGGACGTGGCCAACAGTTTTATTACCGACATGGCGCAATACGGGCTGAACGCTCCGAAAATGTGGTTTTGTCCGGTGCGGGTTTGGACTTATGCGGCGGACAATAACGTGGTCCAGCAAAATTTAGGTCATCCATTAACCAGCGTGACGAATGATGTGGCGTACCTCTTTGCCTATAAAGCAGCGTGGCCGAACCAGGATTTTGAAGAGATGGCGGGTGGACAAAATTACGGCGGCTTGACGGTGCAGGCTGCTGGATACGAGCCGTGGGTAAAGCGACCCATTGCCGGCGGAAGCTCACCCTTATTCCCAAGCATATATTTGAATGGAGTAGGTGGTAATAAGAATCCAAACCGGAATTCGCCTTATGAATGGCTGCAAAAATCATCTGACCCTAATGCTTCCCAGATACCGATCCTGACTGACATAGTGGTTTCTAAGCCGAATATGCATTCTCCGGGCACTCTCAATGCCGTCGGCTTAAAGGCACTTGCGCCGGGCCAGGGTCATCCTGCAGGCGCCAGCCAGAACGGCTCGATTCAGAGTGTTGACTTGGCATTCGGTGATGGGCATGCGGAAACACGCCAGGCCAATGCTATATTTTGGCGATATCCTGCCAACGGCGCCACCTACACCGCCTTCTATTGATGATCTATTGACAAAATATTGAATCCGATTCCAGCACAGACATAAACAACCAGCCACAGCAAACAAACCAGTCAAAAATCCGAGCAACCATCGAAACAACGAAACTATCAACCGAAGAGGAATAGAGATATGAAAAATAAACGAACCTCAATTTTAACGGGTATACTTGCAATTCTAATATTGCAGTTTGCCGTTATCAGTTCTCAGGCCCAAATCATTGCCACCAACGGCAACACCGTCATCATCAATAATTTTGACACTTCTGACCAGGTGTTTATAAACGGTAATTTGACTGGAGGCAGCACGCCATTCCCATGGGGAAATTGGTTTGGTACGGCGTTCTCCAACGTGGTATGGAGTGCGAGCGATGCTGGCGCCCCTGGTGACAATCCCGGTTCCGGCTCCATGCTGATTGAATCGTATTTTCCTGACGGCGGGATTGGCGGTCAATTCGGCACGCAATTTGTAGTTTTTAACGGGTTTGGTGCCTTCCAGACACCGTTTAACGGGTACGGCACGTTGCTGACCAATGTGCAGATCGTGACAAACTTTTCCTGCGATATCCGTTTCGATCCAGTCTCGGCCACCAATCTCACGGGGGGCACCTACCCGACCGTTGAATTTGGCACGTATGGAAATGATACAAATTTTGCGCAATATGATTTTGGCCAGATTATTGTCCAGTCCACCAATACGAATTGGGTCCATGTGAGCATCCCGGTCACCGCAAGCTCGAGTTGGACGAATATTTCCAGTATCTACGTCAAAATATTCAGTAATTTAACCACTAATAATACGACGCCCGTTGTCCCGGAGTTCTTGTATGTGGATAACCTGGCATTCCAGTTGGGCACGCCGACGCTGGTGCAGCCGACAGTGTCCATACAAAAAGCCCCCTCAGCCCTGCGGATATTCGCGAACGGGGGCCAGTATTCCCGGACACAAATCGCCACGGTTGACACCAATCAGTCATGGGTGGGCGGAAGTTATCCGGTGTCCTACTCCTGCACCGTCGCTGGATATGATCCCAACCTTGCCGTAAATGAGTTTCATTGGTTCTGGCTGACTCCCCTGTTCAACGGCGGGGCTGCCCTCAATCAATTCAGTGATTACAGTTCAGACGGGAATACCCTCCGGCTGAATATCACGCAAGCCCTGACTGGCGTTGGAACCAATGGACAGGTGATGGCTGAACTGAGATGGAAGACAAACTTGCTTAATAGCAATGGGACCAACGTTATACTGACTGTCACCAACCCCACTATCATTGGCACGTGGACGGTGACATTCAACAGCGCAACCACTGGCACACTTACTCCTCCGGGAGGCACTGCTGCGCCATTTACCATCAACGATGCAAATATCGCGGCGGATTTTGGCAATCCAGTGGTTTGGGAATTCGGCATGCAACCCGATCCGACCACGTCTATTGGATCCTATGTTGATGTTACCCACGCTCAGACCGTCAACGTGGCCACCGGGGTCCCGGTTAACTCGGACCTCACCACGGGAAGCATCGATACCAACATCTGGCGGACCGCCCAGGTTTCTCAGACCGCAGCCGCTCTGGTGTCCGTAAATGCGGCCAACACACCCTGGTGGGTGTTTTGGACCACCCCTGACATAGGATTCGGGTTGGCGACCAAGGCAGACGTCGGCAATCATGCAATCGCTTGGAAAACACCGAATTATTACGCCAATTATCCTAGCAATGGGATAGTGAATCTGTCGCAAGGCGTATACAAGTGGGCGTTGATACCTACTGCCGGCTTGCCGACGGTGGATGGAACGTCCAATGGAGTGAAGGCGGCGAGTGCGTTCTTCTTGCTCAAGAACCCGATACCGGCTCAGTGATTACGGCAAGAAAACATTAGAAAATAACGAAACGGCACCAGGTTTTCCTGGTGCCGTTTTTATGGCAGCACATTTATTTTTTCGGGTTTGTTCGTATTCACCAACAGCGGAACCTATCATTGCCCTTTATGAAAATATTTTCAGCGAATTCTCCGATTATCTCGTCGTTAATTATCGTCCTGATTGGGACCTCAACCGCTTCAGTCAGCTTTGGCGGTTCGGTTCCGGCTCCGTACCAATTAGGGACATGGGAAGGATTCCGCCCGGCGGCCATCTCCTACACCTTCGACGACGATTGTTCGAATCAATATGCCATAGCCGTTCCGATGTTCCATGCCGCCGGCATCAAGATGACCTTGTTCACGGTTACCAGCTGGGTGACATCGTGGGCGCAGTTGCAAACCGCGGCATCGTACGGTGACGAAATCGCCAGCCATACGGTGACACACGCCGATCTCCCCAACGTATCCGCCACCCAATTAACGAACGAACTGGCGAATTCCCAGAGCATCATCAATTCATATATCACCAATCAGTCCTGCCTGACCATTGCCTATCCCAATTGTGATGTTCCAAATACGGCAATCGTAGGGCAATACTACTTCGCCGGGCGGGTCTGCTCGGGTTCCCTGGTTGGCAGCACGCCGGTTGTGTTTATGACGCTCAGCTCTTTTATTCTGGGCAATACCGGGGCCTATACAACTGGTGCCAGCATCAACAGTCTGGCGGACAGCGCGGTCACGCAAGGCCGATGGTGCGTGTATCTGACTCACGCCATTGACGGTGACAACGGCTATTCGCCGCTGTCGAGTGCGGCGTTGCAGGCCAGCGTCAATTATACGAGCACCAACCAGAGCAAATTCTGGGTGGAAACCTTCGGCAACGTCGTCCGTTACATCAAGGAGCGCGCCGGTTCCTCCGTTACCGAAACGACCAACACGGGCGACAGCATCACCGTTCAGGTGACCAATACCCTCGACAATACGATTTACAACTATCCCATCACCCTGCGCCGCCCGTTGCCGGCGAATTGGCCGGCCGCCGCCGTGACGCAGAACGGCCAGCCGATAAGCGCCCAATTGGTCACCGTCAACTCGACCAATTACGTGATGTTTGACGTCGTGCCTAATGGCGGCGACGTAGTCCTCACGGAGACGGTTTTGCCATTCACCCTGAACAACGCTGCGTTGACACCTCCCGGCAGCTTGACCTTGCAACTGAACGGCCAGTCCAATGTGACCTATGCCCTCTATTCCTCGACCGACTTGCTGAATTGGTTGTGGGTCCAGACCAGCACGCTAACGGGCACATCTGCCATTTTCACGGTTGATGCTTCATCCAACTCCATCCAATTCTACCGCGCGCAGTGGGCGCCTTGACGTCGTTCTGCTGTAATCGAATCGTCATATCATCCATTCCGTAAAGTTGAAATGTCTGGTAAAATTATCTTGGCCGCATAACTATCTGAGACTGCACGTAAAAGATCGTAACATCCAATAACTGGAGGAGCCATTTTTGTTCAAAAAGATCTTAAAATATGGAGTTCACTTTGAATCGAAACGGAATTCCAATATATTAACCATGGCTCCTGATAAACCGGTAAAAGCCTCATTCATTTCTGGAGGTCTTCTCTTTTTTTTGATTGTCGTAGGATTCACCGTACGTAGTGGGGCGCAGACCGTTTACGTGGTTGACCAGTTCGATCCCTTGGGCACCGGTGGTAACAGTTACGTAGCCGGGCAGATTGGCAGCGTCTGGGGAAACTGGTTCGGTAATGCATTTCAATCGTTGGCTTGGGATCCCCTCAGTGATGCCAATAATAATCCGGCTTCAGGTTCCATGAAAATCAACCTCAACTTTGGCGGCTCGAGCAACCAGTTTGAAGTGTACGATGGCTTCAACGGCATTCTTCCAACAATTAATGGCCTGCAATACACGAATTTTCAGTGCGATGTCCGTTTTGCCCAGGGTTCAGCCACCACCAACGGTACCTTTGGCTATTTGCAATTCGGCATCGCCGTCGGCTATAGCCAGGACTATTTCGGCGGCATCAGCGTTCCGTCCAGCAACACCAACTGGGTGCACGTCAGCCTCAATGTCAATGCCACCGCCGATCCCAATCTCCAGAGCATCAATGATGTGCTCATTCATATTTATGGGCCCGCGATAAGCGGGACTTCGACGTTGTGGGTGGACAACATCAAGTTGGTCGGCGCCTTGCCGGTGACCACCAATTGCGTTGTGGATTGGAATAACGTGCACCAACCCATAGACGGTTTTGGGGCTTCCTCGGCGTGGCTAAGCAGTTGGACAACTAATCAGGCGGACCTTCTTTTCTCTACCAACCTGGGCGTTGTGTACTCCGACACTCCGGGTAATATATACACCAACAACGGCGTCGGCCTTTCCCTGTTGCGCAATCGCATTGCCCCGGCCAGTTCCGCTTCCGCGAGTGCGACACCCACGACGGTCGAAACCAATATTATGAAATGGGCCCAGGCCCGCGGCGCCCGCGTTTGGAGCACACCCTGGACGCCACCCGCGGGATTTAAGAGCACCAATGATATCTACGATTCCGGCAAAGCGACTGGAGGAGGAGTTAACGGCGGCAGTTTCCGGGGCGGCACGGCCACAAATCTGGCCTATGCCAGCCAATTGGCCAATTACGTCGCTGCCATGAAGAATACTTACGGTGTTAATCTCTACGCCATTTCCATCCAAAACGAGCCGGATGCCGCTGTCACCACCTACGAGGCGTGTCAGTGGACCAATACATTCATCCATGACTTCGTCACCAACCTTTACAATGCGCTGGTGGCCAAAGGCGTGGGTTCAACCAAAATCATCCTTCCTGAAAGCGAAAATTGGCAGGATCCTCATAATCTCTCCGGCCCGGCCATGACCGATCCCAATGTTGCGGCGGACGTGGCCATTGTCGGCGACCACAATTATGACGGCGCCAATGGGCCGGGAAACCTGACGAAGAACAGTTATAGCAAGGCGCTTTGGGAGACGGAGGTTTCGCAGCTTTCCGGCGAGAGCAGCGACATTGCCAATGGTGTCTATTACGGCCAGCGGGTTTTCATGTTCATGACGGGGGCGCAAGTCAACGCCTGGCATTACTGGTGGCTTGTAAACGGCCTGCTGGACGCCAATGCCGCACCCACTAAACGTTTATTCACCATCGGCAACTACAGCCGGTTTGTGCGGCCGGGCTATTACCGCATTGACGTGGCCAACAACAATCCGATCACCTCGATCAGCGCCTACAAAGATACCAATTCCGGAAATTTCGCCATAGTGGCTGTCAATCCCGGCTCGACCGTCGTGACGCAAATCTTCAACCTGGCGAATTTTTCCGCCGGTTCCGTGACGCCATGGATTACTTCCAGCAACCTTTCACTGGCCAGCCAGTCGGTGGTGAGCATCACCAATGCGTCCTTTACCTATATACTGCCGGCCATGAGCGTGGTGACGTTTGCGGGACAAGGTTATGTGCCACCTTCCAGTATCACGATTTCAAGCGCCTCGTTCAATCCGGGCGAGTCCGCCTTTGTTCTGACATGGAATTCGACGGCGGGGGCGACCTATTCTGTGCTCAAGACCAATGTCTTGGGCGGGTCTGCCGCCAACTGGCCGGTGATCGTGACGGGTTATCCTGCGGTTGGGACGCTTGGTGGTCCGCTCTCATACACAGATACAACGACTACTCTCAACCCGGCCTTTTACCGCGTGAGCAGTCCGTAACCATTGGAACGCTGGCGCGTCTAAACCATTTTACCTCTAATGAAATATTATCTCACAATGTATGCCGGTATTGCCGTCGTATTGTCGGCAATGATAAACTCCGAAATCATCCACGCCCAAACCTGCACTGTGAACTGGACCAATATACACCAGCGGATTGACGGTTTTGGCGCGTCCTCGGCCTGGCGAAGTACTTGGACTTCTGCACAAGCAGACATGTTTTTTTCCACCAACAATGGCATTGGCCTGTCTCTGCTCCGCAACCACATTGCCTACGCCAGCTCACCTTCATCCAATAGCATACCGACCACGGCCGAAACCAGTATTATGTCGATGGCCCATGCCCGTGGGGCGCTGATTTGGAGTGCGCCTTGGACGCCGGCGGCGGGCTTTAAGAGCACCAACGACATCTACGATTCCAACAAAGCCGCCGGTAACGGGATCAATGGGGGCAGTTTCCGGGGAGGCGATGCCACCAATCTCGCCTATGCCGTGCAGTTGGCCAGTTATGTGGCCAACATCAAGAGGGTTTTTGGCTACAGTCTCTACGCCATTTCCATCCAAAATGAACCCGATGCAAATGTAACCAGCTACGAGGCCTGCCAGTGGTCCCAGGCCAACATGCACGATTTCGTCACCAACCTTAACAATGCACTGGTGGCCAAGGGCGTGGGTTCAACGAAAATCCTCCTTCCCGAAAGCCAAAACTGGATGGATCCAAAAAGTCTTCGCTCCACTGCTCTGAGCGACACGAATGTGGCGCCGTACGTGGCGATTATCGCCAATCACAATTATGTGGCCAATAATCAGGTCGGGGACCTCACGACTCCGGCTCAACTGTCCGTGGGCGGGAGGTCAGTCTGGGAAACGGAGGTCTCCCAGATCGGCGGCACTTTCGATGGCAGCATCGCCAACGGCGTGTATTGGGCCTGGCGGATTCATCTCTACATGACGGCCGCGCAAGTCAACGCATGGCATTATTGGTGGTTGATTCCGGGAAATAGCGACAATGAAGGGCTTACCGACTCTGCCGGCAATCCCGCCAAGCGCATGTATGCGCTCGGGCAATGGAGCCGGTTTGTGCGCCCGGGGTATTACCGGATTGATGCGAGCACCACTGCCGGCAGCGCCTTCATCAGCGCTTTTAACGACACCAACTCAGGCCTTTTCGCCATTGTCGCCGTCAATACCAATGCCAGCACGACCATTAATCAGACATTCAACCTGAATAATTTTCCCACGGTCACTACGGTGACCCCGTGGATTACCTCGGCTACCTTGTCGCTCTCCAATCAAACTCCCATTGCGGTGAGTGGTTCGTCATTCAATTATACACTGCCAGCTCGAAGTGTGGTGACATTTGTCGGCCAGGCCGTCAACGCTGCCAGTATCCCTCCGACGTTGACGCCGGTCGCCGACCAGACGATGAACGCCGGGGAGACCCTGCTGGTGACCAATTCAGCGACGGATCCGAATGTGCCTCCGCAAACGCTGACTTTTAATCTGTTGAACAACCCGTCCGGTGCGACGCTGACGGCGCTGGATACGACCGATACGCAACTCAGCTGGCGCGCACCGGTAGGTCAGGCAGACACGACTAATTTGGTGACGATAGCAGTAACGGACACTGGAACCCTGCTGAGCTCCACCAACAGTTTTAAGGTAATAGTCAATCCGTTGAGTTCATTGCCATCGATCGATGCGATTAATGCCTCAACAGGGCAGGTTACTTTAATGGTGGCCGGGCCGCAGGGGCCGGATTACACGATTTTGGCTTCGACGAATCTGACGGATCCGGTGGGTATATGGCAGGTGTTGTTGACGACGAATTCACCGGTGATGCCGCTGACACTGGTGGACACCAATTTTAGTGATCCGGTCCGCTTTTATCGCATCCAGATTGGACCCTGATTTTGTGGAAGATTCGTAACAAATTGGGGAACATGTTTCATTCCAGTATATCCTATATACTGGAGAAAGCTTTTATCAAAAACGATCCACGAGTGTGCCGCAGCTAAATCTTTCGTAAAATGAAACCACTTTTGAAAATAGGGACGGGTTTGGCGGCGCTGGCCGTGACAAGCTCTGTGGGATATTCCCAGACCTGCACGGTGGATTGGAACAACGTGCATCAACGAATAGACGGCTTTGGCGCTTCGTCGGCTTTTACCGGGTTCACCTGGACAACTAATCTGGCTGATATGTTCTTTACCACGAATAGCGGCACCGCGCGTTCGAAAAACCTTACGAATTTTACGTTCACTGGCATAGGCCTTTCTTTGTTGCGCAGCCAGATCCAGCCTGGTGGTTTTGCCAATACAAATGAAATAACCCTCATGCAGTACGCTCAGGCCCGCGGCGCCAGGGTGTGGAGCACGCCTTGGAGCCCGCAGGCTTCTTTCAAGAACAATAACAACACCGTCGGCGGCACTCTGCTTTCCACCAGCTATCAGGCCTATGCGAATCAACTGGCCGGCTACGTGGCCAAGCTGAAGAGCACCTACGGCATTACAAATTTTTACGCCCTCTCCATTCAAAACGAACCCGATGCGACTGTGGGCTATGCATCGTGTTATTGGAATGCCCAACAATTTCACGATTTTGTTCCCTTTCTTTATAATGCGCTGGTGGCCAGCAATGTGGGTTCGACCAGGATCATGCTGCCGGAAAGCCAGAATTGGCTGGACTATTCCAATCTCGATGCCACCGCCATGAGCGACAGCACGTCCAACATGGTGGGGATTGTGGCCGATCATAACTATGATGGCGCCAACGGACCGGCGACGTTGACGAAGAATAGTTATGGCAAGCCTTTGTGGGAGACGGAAGTTGCCACCTTTGACCCTCAAAATGGCAGCATCAGCAACGGGGTTTACTGGGCCGCGCGGATTTACCTGTTTATGACCGAGGCACAGGTTAATGCCTACCACTATTGGTGGCTCATTAACCTCAATACGGATAACGAAGGTCTGACCGACAACAACTACATTCCCTCCAAGCGAATGTATACGATGGGTCAGTACAGCCGTTTTGTGAGACCCGATTATTATCGGATTGATGCCAGTACTACTGGCAATGCCCTGATCAGCGCCTACCAGGAACCCAACTCGGGCAACTTCGCCATTGTGGCCGTTAACACCACCAGCACGGCCATCAACCATACATTCAATCTCAACAATTTTCCCACGGTCAGCTCGGTAATACCGTGGATTACGTCCGCCACGATGTCGCTCTCCAACCAGGCGCCCGTCGCGGTCAGCAGTTCGTCGTTCAACTACACCTTGCCGGCTGTGAGCGTGGTGACGTTTGTGGGACAGAGTGTGGTGTCGTCCAACATTACAATTTCCAGCACTTCGTTCGATCCGAACGGACCCGCTTTTGTTCTCACTTGGAATTCAACGGCGGGTGTGACCTATTCTGTGTTTAAGACCAATGTCCTGGGCGGTTCTATTGCCAACTGGCCGGCAATCGTAACGGGTTATCCTGCGGGTGGAGCGGCCGGCGGTCCGCTTTCATACACGGACACAACGGCTACTCTCAACCCGGCGTTTTACCGCGTGAGCAGTCCGTGATTCGGCCTGAGCCGCTCCGAATTAATTGCGTCAACTGAGCAGATTTCTAGTTCCGGGTGCTTTCGGGCCAGTCATCTGTGCGGAACGGCACCGCCGGCAAGCCGGGGCCATTGTAGAGCGTGGCCAGCGGATTGGCCTGCCAGGCATACCGAGCCGCCACCGGGTCGGGCACTTGGGGCGATGAAACCACGACCGAATTGCCGTCAATCCGGGCGTCGGCCCAGTACCATCTCCGGTCTTTGCCAGCGATGGAGAACTCGCCCGGTTTGGCGCCTTTGACGACCAACCCGCCGTCGATATGGTTGAAGTTGAGTTTTAGCGCTCCGGGCAGTTTTTTCACCGAAGCAAAGATCGGCCCCTGATAGGGGATCTTTTTGCCATAGGTTTTGGCCAACGCACAGTAGGCCAGACGATCTCCGACGATTACCTTGTCTTTCGGATGAATGTTGTCGGCATCGCCGGTATCGGCCGTGACCGCCAGACCGCAATTCGGGACATTTTGGGCGGTCAAGGCCTGCGCCTCCCGCAATTCGGCCCAGCCATCAGTGCCCGGCTCACTGTGACGCTGCATGAAGGCGGGCAGGCTGACGATATAAAACGGAAAATCACCCTGGCCAAACAAATGCCGCCAGTCGCCAATCATGGCCGGCAGCAACGTGCGGTATCGGTATGCCTGAGTAAAATTTGCCTCACCTTGATACCAAATTGCGCCCTTGATGGCCAGCGGAGCCACCGGTGTAATCATGCCCAAATACAGCGACGCTGGCATGGTCGGATAATTCTCAAAATCCAAGGGCATCGGGTGTGGTGGTTTGGCACTGAAACTAAGCCTGGCCTTCCATTCACCTGCCAGCGCAATGACGGTTTTGTCGCCCAATTCCAAACGCATTATGTCGGGGTTGGATAGAAAGCCGTCCTTTGATTTCAATTTGAACACGCGTATCGTCACGAGGTTCGTACCCGGTTTTAATACTCCCGCCGACACATCATAATCTCGATCGTGTTCCGCCCAGGAACTGGCTCCGACCCAGTGGTCGTTGATGTAGAGGGTGTCCATTTTTTCAATCCAACCAAGGTGAACGGAGGCGTGGCCGGCGGGTAGCGGATCGGGCAGGACGATTTCCTTGCGGAACCAGCAAACGCAAGGCACATCGGCCAATCCCATTTCCGCAAATACGCCGGGGGTGTGAACGGTTTGCCAATCCGAATCATTCAGGTCAGTGGCTGCCCAGGTCTGGTCCTTTAAACCTACGTCATACTCGTCGAGCCAGTGCATCAGGAAACTCCCGTACTCCGGCCCGCCTTTGGCGTGGAGGCGTTCCATTTCCGACAATTTCGCATCGTAGCTGCCCACCTTTCGCAGAGCTTCGGGACTCGTCCAGCTTTCCACCGGGCTGCCGCCCACGCAGTCCTCGATCAAACCAACCGGCACATGGATGTCCTGTTGCAGTCTGCGACCAAAGAAATAAGCGACGGCGGAAAAGCCGCCCCAGCCGCCTTCGCTGATGGTTTGCGGCGAGCAAATTTTCCAGGTGCCATCCACGTCCGGAGCCTTCGCCGCGGAGTAGGAAACTTTGTGGTTCACCAGGAAAAGCCGGATTTCCGGATGGTTCGCGTCCTTGATTTCTTCCGCGGCATTATTCACCTGGTTTATGCCCAGTTCCATGTTGGACTGGCCGCCGCACAACCAGATATCGCCCACCAGGACTTCATGCAGCTCCACGGTATGGTCCGGTCCGGTGATTTTAATCGCGTACGGTCCGCCGGGCGCAGGCGGCTCAATTTCGGCCTGCCAGCGGCCACTTGCGTCGGCCACAGTCTTTGCAGTGCGTCCGGCAATTTCCACCTTGATAACCTCCCCGGGTTTCGCCCAACCCCAAATCGGGTCCGGTTTTCCGCGCTGAAGAACCATGTTGTCGCCGAACATCGGGCTGACAAACGGCAAAGAGTTGGTGTTCGCCGCTGCCGCCGAGAGTAACGCGATGGAGGTCAAGGCGAGAATGCAGGAGAATTTGGAGCGCATGATTTAATTTATGAATGGTTCGGTAAAATTATTGAACCTCAGTTTAGCGTCAAATCAAAACGAACTTTCCGATCCTGTCCTTAAACCGAAGACGGAAACTGAATCCGCAGCCGGGATGGTTGTTGCGTGGCGCGCAGTTTCCGCGCTTCGCATTCGTCAGGGCGCTGCCCCGCATGGGTCCGTCGGTTGTGAGCGTTTTAAATCTATTGTGCGATGGGTGCGGGTTTGCCGTCCTTCAGTGCGGGCAGCCAGTCATAGTAGGCGCGATGAAAGAAAGCCTCCTGCGAGCCTTTTACATTTTGGTGGCCGGAGTTGGGGAGAATGATGACTTCCTTCGGCGATGTGATTTCGTTCGCGACGGCCAGAATGCTCGCCGGCGGCGCCAGCTGCTCGTCGTGCAGTCCCAGCGCGATGAGGACGGGACATTTGATGCGGGGGGCGAAGTTTGCGGGGTCGTAATATCGGCTGGCTTCATGCACTTTCTTCGGGTCCTTGCCCGCGGTGTTGGAATACCAATTCGGAAAGCCGGAGGCGCGGCCGGCTTCGGGAGCCAGCATGTCGGAAGCCGCCGGCACCAGCGCCAGCACCGCCGTGACGTCTTTGGGACACAATCCCGCCAGCATCAAGGCCTGCTGTCCGCCCTGGCTTTGGCCCATCACCACAATCGTTTTGCCATTCCAGTCGGGACGCGATTTCAGATATTTCATGGCCTGGATACAGGAAAGATACATTCGCAGATAGTAACTTTTATTGGGGTCGTCGTTGCCGATGTTCCAGTAATTGTTCAACGCGCCGTCGGTGGCATACAGTTTCGTGTAATACGAAGCGGGATTATCAGTGGGGATGTCGTGAGCCTCGATATTCAGCGTCAACCAACCGTTCTTGGCCGTGTCGGTGACCCAGCTTTTTTGCAATGCGTAAACACCAGCCCATTGGGGAATGAACAAAGCGGGGAATTTTTTACCCGCCGTCGGACGCGCAATCTGACCCTGGATGTGCGTGCCGTTGATATTGTCCAGGGTGATTTTCCAATAATCCACGCCGGGTTTCCCGCTGTCCTCCTTTTCAAGCTTTGGATGGGCGGGAACTTTTTTCAATCTTTTTAATTCGGCCTTCCAGAAGGCATCGAAATCGGCCGGCGGTGGCGCAGCGGGCTGGATTTTGTCCGGCGCCGCGACGGCGCCGCCCCAGACACGGTCAAGGTTATTTGTGGGTTGCCAGTCCACTTCGAGCAACATCGTGTTCGGTTTGTCGAATTTGGAGTCGAGCGTGGCGATGTCATTGCTGAAGGTCACATCACCTTGTCCAACTTCCGTCAACCCGCCGCTTTTAAGGATGTAATGCGCGGCCGGCGCGTTGCTGCCATCTGTCCATTCAATCGTCCAATGAACCGTCTCGCCGACTTGATACACGCCGTTGGTCCTGTCCGGCGCGACGACCATCGGTTGAGCAGGACAAAGGGTTGCCGCAAAAAAAGATGCCAGGACGGGGAAGCAACGAGTCGGCAATGGCAGGGAATTCTTCTTGTTCATGGAGGTTTGTTTTTGCGAAGGGTTGTTATTGGCTCTGATTGACGGCTACATTGCAGGCAGTGGGCTGTGGATGTAGCGGTCTGCCCATTTCAAAAAAGTCGGCCAATTTGGCGCGTCGGTGTGTCCACCGTCATGTTGACGCCAAGCCAGCTCGCCGTTAGTCAGTGCCATATTGACCGGTGGCATCGAATCGGTGAGATAGTTACCCGGAGTGCCCAAATCTTTTTTGCCCAGTAGCTTGTAAACCGGGCCTGCGGCGACCGCCGCCATGAAACTGCCATGCTGGTCCACCCAGGTGCCTTCTGCGCCGGGAGAACCTGACGCGGCGCCGTAACTGATGAATACCGGGCGCGGCGCACAGAGAGCTATCAATTCATGCGAGTCCACCGGCAAATCGCCGGGCGTCAGCGGACCGCCATATTTAAGAAAATTACCGGCCATCCAGTGGTATTCGCCGGAACCGGTGAGGTTTTCCACTAACTCGCCCCAGTTGCGGCGGGAAAGTTTCGCGCCGCCCTCGCCGGAGGAGCCGACCAAGGCGATAGCGAAACGCTGGTCGTAAGCCATCGTGACCAGGGTCGCCTTGCCATAACGCGAAAGCCCTTCGATGCCGACCTGCTTCGCGTCCACCGCCGGGTCGATTTCAAAATAATCCAGCGCGCGGCTCGCGCCCCAGGCCCACGCACGCAACGCGCCCCAATCATCCGGCTTGCGCGGCTGGCCCTGGTTGCACAAACCAATGATGCCTTTCGTCAGGCCGGCGCCATTATCGGCCTGGTAGCTGGTGGGAACAATGACGGCGTAACCCCAGCCATTGGACAAAACCAGTTGTTGCCAATTGAGTCCGCCGCCGAATCCACGAAAGGCATTTGTTCCGCCAAAACGATTTGTCCTGCTGTTAGCGCCGAAGAAGCGGCTAAAGTCGAAACCAAACTCCAACATCACCGGCACCGGACCCGTAGCGTTGGCGGGCGTGGTCAGGGTCAGCTGGATGTTGACGCGGATGGCCGGACAGGAAGAATTGTCAACGTGGCCGACAAGCTGTTTGGTCATGACCGGAACGGCGCCGTTGTTCGTCCGGGTTGTGCTCGTCACTTCCCAGGTCACTTTCGGCACGTTTTTTGGGATCCGGCCGTAAATCTCGCGGTCAAAATCCTCAACGATTTCCGGACGCCGCTGTTTCCACCACGTTTCCGGCGCGGTCACCTTTTCCCCGTTTTTCAGTGTCAGTGGGTCGGGCAGATTGGGATAAGGATTGGCCTTGGCTTCGTCGGTGTTCTGATAATTCAGGGCTTTCGGGTTCATGCCCTCTGCGCCGGGCCGCACGGTTTTGATTCCAAGTTGTTCCATCATATTCCGATGATCCTGCTCGGCGCTCCAATTCATCGGTGCCGGCAGATTGGTATCAGCGGGGTGGGTTGTTGTCGGTTGCGCGCGGCACAGGGTGGCCGCAGTCAAGGCCGCAAATGTAAAAAGAATCAGGGAAGAATTTTTGTGCAGCATATTTTTCCGGGAACTTTTATCCAAACTGGGTTTTTTAAGTATTTGAGTCAATAAAGAAGGCGTTGCCATCCTCAAGGTTTCAGTTCTTAAACAATTTCAGGTCAATGGCCTTGGCCATGATTTGGTAACCCGTCTCGTTTGGATGCAGATGGTCGCTGCTGTCCGCCGCCGGCAGCAGATGTGAAGGGTTTTGCGGGTCGCGCATCACAGCATCAAAATCAATCACCGCGTCAAACCTGCCGCCGGTTCGAATCCAGTTGTTGACCACTTCGCGCGCGGTTTCGTGTCCCGGCCGGTCATAAAATGATCCGCCAAACGGCAAAATTGTCGCTCCATAAACACGAATATGACGGGCCTGGGCCTGCTCGATGATTGTTTCATACGCCGTGATCAGATTTGTCGCCACCGACGCGTCCCGGCTTCCGCCAATGTCATTCACGCCCTCAAGCACAATCAGCCAACGCACGCCGCTTTGCGAAAGCACGTCGCGATTGAGCCGCGACAGTGCCGTAGGCCCCAGACCGCCGTGCAACACGCAGTTTCCCCCGATGCCTTCGTTCAGCACCGCGATGTCTGCGGTGCTTTGGTTCGCCTGCAAACGGCGTGCGAGGTCATCCGGCCAGCGGTCGTTCTTGTCCGTGCCCGAACCTCTTCCGTCCGTAATGGAATCCCCGAGCGCGACGATGGCGGCGCTCGAATTGTTCGCTGCCACGTCGATGCCATTCAAAATATACCAGTGCTGCGTCCGGACCGCCGTTGGCAAAGCCGCCGCCGAAACGGAACCGCCGGACTGCAAGTACGACGTGGACCGGGAACCGGGATGTCCGGTGACATCGCCCGACGTACCGTCGAAATGAATCGTCACCGCGAGGTCGGACAATGGCGCCAGATCAAAATCGAGAGGATCAGAAACAACGGATTCGCCCGCAGGAATTGTCACCGACGGTTTGCCTTGAAAGGTCAGCGCCTTGTCGTTGTTCGTTTTGATCACGCTTCCGCCCGCTGACAAGGCCAGGTGAACTGAACTCATCGTCAGCGGACTCGAGCCGAACGCGTTGGAAAAATGCGTGCATAATTTTTTCCCGCCGATGGAGACCTGCACGACCTGACGCAGCGTGTTGCTCGTCAAACCCGGCGGCGGCGGCAGGTTTTTGAGTTCCGTCAACTGTGGAGATGCTCCCCAGGTACCCACCCAATGGCCGCCTTGATCCGGCGCGGCAACGACCGGTCGTGCATAGAAAAGATTCACTGCCAGGAGTGAATCTGTCAGGATTATTGATGCGGCCCGTAGAATATTTCTTTCCATGGGGAAAGTTTTAGACGATTTGTCATTTAACAAAAACAAAAAAGTCAGACTGAGTCATAACCGGCTCATTGTTTCAAACTGCCGGAGACAGGCCGGGTTGCCCTGCAAACAATGTGCCGGTAGCGGCTCCAAAATTTCAAAGTCACATTCTATCCGCCCGGGACATTTGCTCGGCGGTCGGCTCGTGAACGACTTGAACCCTGTTATCAACATGCCGGGTTGAGGTATTATTCTGATCGCGCCATGACCAACCAATCATTGCGTGAAAGGTTGAAAAACACGGAAAAGGCAGGGTTTTATGGTCTTAGGCCTGACAAAAGAATCCCTTCATTTTCGGAAAATTAAGCCAGCCAACCCGGAGAACAAAACAAGAAAGTTTACGGAATAGATCTCGTTTGGGGCGTAATCCGATTTCAAATCAGGACTGCCAAATTTGTACAAAAACGTAGTTTAATCCATTCCCTAAGAACAGTAATATGCTAAGATCACCTTGTAGCCCAAAAACTAAAAAGACTTATGATCAAAACACTAGTTCCTATTATCGCGGTATCGGTGCTTGCTGGTCTGACAGCTCAAGCCTCAGTACTCATCATCAACGAAAACTTTGACCCCTCGTTGTCGGCAGGAGCGGCTTTCTCCCAATATAGCTTTGGAGATACAACCTCCGTTGGGAATGGCATTGTCGCTGGCGTTGGAGTTGGTGGCACGAGTGGGTGGCAGATTATGAACAATGCTGCGTCCGGTGCTAATGGTTTTTCCGGGGCGGCTGGCCAGTACCAGAACGGGGGCGTAACCGGGAACACCAGCGTGAATTTAAGTGATTATACGCTCTCTTTTGATGCCAATGCCACTGCTGGCAGCCTCAATATTCAGGTTCAATCGTGGCCTGGTGCTGGCTTCGGCGGAGCCCAGACCGGTACGCTCAATACCGCGCCGGTTGCCGGTTTTGGTGATGACTTGTCGTTAACCGGTACCTACACACACTACAGCCTGAACTTGGGAGACGGGAGTATTTGGCATAATAATACCGGTTTTCTTCCAAATGGCGGCACGATTCAGGTCGCGATGCAGTTTGATGGTGGTGGGGCTACGCCATACAGCAACACGCTGAACATTGACAATTTCCAACTCACCATGGCTTCGGTTCCGGAACCGACCATCATGGCCTTGACGGGAGCGGGTATTGCGATGACCGGTCTGTTGATCCGTCGGCGCAAAGCATAAGTCGAGTTTTTGATAAAACGAACAACAGCCCCGAAGGTTTTCGGGGCTGTTTTGTTTTGGGATTAGTCTCGCGGATTCCGTTGCGGGTTCAAGGTCATTTCCTTTTTCGAAGAGTGCGGTTCATCTTGCGATGCTTCTTAATTTCAATTAAACAAGAGGGCACCGATGCCCTCTAGCAAAAGAGATCAAGAGAGCGAGAAAGTGCTTCGTCAGCTCAGGCGCTGGCGTAGAGAGTCGTTGTCATGGTTTGGCGGCATTTTGGAACATCCGACGCCAGCGCGGATTGCACAAATGCTGGTCATTGCTACACTGTTGCTCTGGTTGCTGTTTTTCGTATTCGGAATTTGGGCCTTCCGCCAGGCGCTGATAATCATTGCGCCTCTTTATGCTTTCTATCCGGGACAACTCGTATCGGATAAGGCTGAGGCTAATCCTGCCTCTATGTATGCCTGGGGAATTGGCGCCGGCATCGTTTTTTTGGCATTAGCCGTTATCGGATTGTGGCGCGGGAACAGGCTGTCCGCCATCCTGCTCATGGCTTTGTTCATCGTGTCCACGGCGATTTGCATTGCGAGAATTTTTGCAGAATTGCACAGTCTGCATCAATAACTTTACCGCGCTGCTCCAGTTGCCTCGTTCAAAACTGCAATCGCATTTTACGTCTGTATCTCCAATACTTTGCCCTCGGAAAGTGAATTAATGGATTAATGGCAACGAAAGGCTGAACGTCGAGCCTCGATTGCCCTCGCTTTGCACATGGATGGCGCCGTGGTGTTCGAGCGCAATGCGCTGGCTGATGGCCAGCCCCAGGCCGGTGCCGTTTTTTTTGGTCGTGAAAAACGGCTCGAACAGCCGCCCCAGATTTTCCCGCGCGATGCCCACCCCGGTGTCCTGGATGTGAATGTGCACCAACCGGACCCCGTGTTTGCCTTCCGTGATGTCCGTGGCCACCGTCAGCACGCCGTTCGTGTCCATCGCCTCAAGCGCATTGAGCAGCAGGTTCATAAACGCCTGTTGCAATTGCGCATCATCTCCGCGCACCACGTCCGATTGAGCCTGGTAACGGCGCTGGAGTGAAATCAGTTTCCCGGCAATCTGGTGGTGCAACAGCCGCAATGAATGGTCGAGCAACTCATGAACGTGCACGGTCGTGAAATCAGTTCCCTTGGGCGCGGCGAACCGCAGCATTTGCGTGACAATCGCATTGATGCGCTGTAGCTCGCGATCAACGACTTCGGTCAGCTCCGTGTCCTGACCTTTTTGGAGCAGCAAATCGATGAACGTTTTGATGGCGACCATGCCGTTTTTAATTTCGTGCGCCATGCTGGCCGAAAGGGTGCCAAGGCTGGCCAGCCGGTCGAGTCGCCGCATATTTTGCTCGAACACCGGCGCGGAAGTCAGGTTGTTGAGCACCACGACGACCTGCGATTGCGCTCGCGATTTCACCGGCAGGATGCTTGCCCGCAGCGTGGTGGTGCCGCGGCGGGAGGATTTCAACAAGATTTCCAGGTTGGTCACCGGCTGGCCGCTTTTGGCGGCATCGCGGATGAGCTTGGGGAGCGGGGCGGGCAGGGAACCCACCGGCGCGTTTCGCAATCGCACCGCCCTGGCATGAAGATGCGTAGCGGCTTCCGGCGTGCACACGACAATGCGCCCGCGCGGCCCCACCACCAGCACGCCGCACGCGAGACTTTCCTCCAGAAGACTCGCCGGATTTCCGGTCGGGAGTCTGCTGTTTTCCTGAGTTGAGCCACCGCGTGACATAAATCCAAACAACTTTTTGGCGCCCGCTCGCCCCCGCTTTCGTTTATCCCAAAAAAGATGGACGTGCCGATATTAAATCGCACTTGCGCTGCGACAAACAAAAAAAGCGAAATTTGCGACTTTTAACCCGATTGGGATTCAACGTTTTTGCGACTGACGTTTGCGCTTTGTGGGATTACGCTGGTTCCCGCCGAATGAAAAATACTTTCGATAGCATAGAATCCGTCATCGCGAACATCCGCCGCGGCAAAATGGTTATCGTTGTGGATGACGCCGACCGCGAGAACGAAGGCGATCTAATCCTGGCGGCGCAATTTGTCACCGCTGCCGCGGTGAATTTCATGGCCAAACACGGGCGTGGCCTGATTTGCGTGCCGACGACCGCCGAGCGGTTGCAGCAACTCGGCATTGACCGCATGGTGCAACAAAACCGCGAAAGTTTTCGCACCGATTTTCAAGTGAGCGTGGACGCGGCGCGCGGCATCACCACCGGCATCAGCGCCGCCGACCGCGCGAAGACGATCCAAATCATGTCCTCGCCGACCGCCGTGCCCGACGATTTGGCTCAGCCCGGCCACATTTTTCCGTTGCGTGCCCGGCCCGGCGGCGTTTTGCAGCGCGCCGGCCACACCGAGGCGGCGGTGGACCTGGTGCAACTCGCCGGCCTGCGGCACATCGGCGTGCTGTGTGAAATTTTGAACGACGACGGCACGATGGCGCGGCTGCCGCAGTTGCGCAAATTTGCCAAACGGCATCGCCTGAAAATGTGCACGATCGCCGATTTGATCGAATATCGCCGCACGCGCGAAAAATTGGTCGAACACGTTGAGGTGGTGAAACTGCCGACCGATTACGGTGATTTTGATTTGCATTTGTACCGCTCGAAGCTGGACGGCCAGCATCATTTGGCGCTGGTTCATGGCGACGTGGCCGGCCGCGAAAAAGTTTTTGTGCGCGTTCACAGTGAATGCCTGACCGGTGATGTATTTGGTTCACGCCGGTGCGATTGTGGGCCCCAACTGCACCAGGCCATGCGACAGGTGGCCGAGGCCGGACGCGGCGTGATTGTCTATATGCGGCAGGAAGGCCGCGGCATCGGTCTCGCGCCCAAAATCAAGGCCTATAAATTGCAAGAGCAGGGCTACGATACCGTTGAGGCGAACCAGAAGCTCGGTTATGAAATGGACCTCCGCGAATACGGCCTCGGCGCGCAGATTCTCGTGGATCTCGGCCTGAAAACGATTCGCCTGCTAACGAACAATCCAAAAAAGGTGGTCGGGCTGGAGGGCTACGGACTTAAAATCGTCGAGCAAGTGCCGATTCGCGTCAAACCCAATCCGCACAACGAACGGTATTTGAAAACCAAACGGCAGAAGATGGGGCATTTGTTATGAAGATCGCAATTCGCCAGGCGATGCCACGAGACGTAAAGCTTGTTTCGGACATCCTTGGTGAAGCCGCTCTGTGGCTGGACCAATGCGGAATGAGTTTATGGAAAGTTGGGGAACTGTCGCCATCGAACATTGCTCATGATGTCAACGCCTCGCTGTTTTTCCTGGCCGAGTGCGATGGCGAAACGGCAGGCACAGTGAAATTTCAGTTGGAGGATTTGGTGTTTTGGCCGGACGTGCCGCGGGATGAATCGGCATTCATTCATCGTCTGGCCGTCAAAAGAGCTTTTGCCGGCGGCCACGTTTCTTCGATCCTGCTTCAGTGGTCGGTCGAACGAGCGCGTTCGCTTGGCAGGCGTTATCTTCGGTTGGACTGCGAGGCGTCACGCCCACGTTTGCGGGCTGTCTATGAACACTTTGGATTCCAACATCACAGCGACAGACAAATCGGGCCGTATTATGTTTCCCGCTACGAGTATCAGGTCGTGAAAACGTATTGAACCTGTCCAAACCAAAGCGGCCCGGCCCAACGGCGACGCGTTTTCCATCATCGCGTCACATTTCTGAATCCTGGTTAAACCTCTTGCTTTTGTTTTGACAGGAGGAGACTGGCCAGCCAGTTTCCGCACTGAAACTCGACCGTTTTTAGTTTTATGGTTTACCGGCTTGTGTGTCTGTGGTAATTGAAACTAATTTATTTATTATAAATAAAAAGATATACTAAAGCAAAATTTGCCGGTTGAATGCCAAGATTAGTGGAGTGGACTGAAGGCGGGTAGGGAATCCTTGTAACGAAGATAACAAACAACAAACGATGCACTCAACATTTATGAAAAAACGAAAGATGATTTTGTGGAGCACGTCGGCGCTGGTTGGCGCGTGTCTGATCGGCCTTGGTCTGACTCTGGCCCAAGCCCAGCCGCCGGAGAAGAAAGCCGAACCAAAGAAAACAGTGCACCAGCTCACCGGCGCGGAGCTGTACGAGATGAACTGCAGCCGTTGTCACCCGGAGCGATATCCCACGGAATGGACATCGCCCCAGTGGAAAACGCTCATGACGCACATGCGGGTGCGGGCGAATCTGCCCGCCGCCCAGGCCCGGGAAATTTTGAAATATCTCCAGGAAGACAGCGGAAACTAATCCACCAGGGAACCGGAAAAACTACCATGAAAATACCTTCCATTATCTTGAGTGTGGCGGCGGGATGCGCGATGAGCGCGGTTCTGTCCCCCCACGCGGCGGCGGTGGTCAGCGATGAAGATTTTAACGCGCTGAAGAACACGGTTCAGCAAATGGACCAGAAGATGCAGGCGCTGGAGCAGACGAACCAGCTCGATCAACTACAAATCCAGCAATTGCAACAGCGATTGGGGGAGACACAGGTTATTGCCACCAACGCGGCCGAACAGGCCGAAGCGGTAAGCAAGGTTCAATCGGCTTATCCGATTCCCGCCTCCGGCCCCAGTGCCCGGCATAATTTCATGATGGCCGGCGACGCCGAGGTTCAATTTGGCAAAGCAGCGGGGCAACACAGCGCGTTCGCGCTGGCCGATTTTGCGCCCATTTTCCTGTTCCGGGCGAATGATGACATCCTGTTCGAGGCCGGCTTTGATACCACGCTGTCGAACGGAGGCGGTCCCGGTTCAGGCACGGGAGGAGGCTCTTCGACGTCGTTTGACCTGAGTTTCGCCCAGTTGGATTATCTCTGGAACGATTACGTGACGGTGGTGGCCGGCGACATGCTGCTGCCATTGGGAACTTACAACGAGCGGAGTGCGGGCTGGCTTACCAAAATACCGGACGCACCACTGCTGGACGATCAGCTTCTGCCAGCCACCGGCATCGGTGTGCAATTACGCGGCGCAGTGCCGGTCGGCGACAGCGGCCAGTCGTTGACCTATGCCGTTTACGGAGCGAACGGGCCGGGATCAGTTACCGGCAGCGGGAACGCGTTTCAAACATCCGGCGATCCCACGTCTGGTGCCAATCTTGATCTGGGAGGCAATGTCGGCATCAATGGCGATGGCACGCAGCAAAATCTTCACGGCAATCCCAGCGGCGGCGGCCGCATCGGTTGGTTCTATCCATGGAAACCGCATTACGATGTGGAATTGGGAGTTTCGGGTCAATCGGGTGAATGGGATGATGCCGGCAATCATCTTTGGTCGGCAGCCGTGTTTGATGCCGCAGTGCACATCAGCCCTTACTTTGAAGTCAAGGGTGAGTTTGCCGATACCTGGTACGGAACGGATGACGCCGGCACGGTTAACCCGCGCGGCGTGTGGGTGCAGGCAGCCTATAAACTGGCCGGTTTGAACCTCGACTTTCCCGTGATCAACGATCTCGAATTGGTCAGCCGTTATGACCACGAACATGACGGTCTGGGTACCAAAACCGATCGATATACGGCAGGCTTTATCTATTACTTCACCAACACACTGTTGTTTGAAGGCGATTACGAATACCTGTCCAGCCATGGCCCCGGGGCCATGCCGCCCAATGATTTTGTATTGCAAATCTCGTACGGATTCTAAGCGAAATAAAATATGCATATGAAAATGAACAAACAATTCACTGCGCTCTTCGTCGGCGTAATCACGCTTGCCTCGTTCGGGGCGGGTGTGGCACGCGCTGACGATCCATTGGATGCCGCCACCCAGGAACGGATTAACCGTTTTGAAAAGGGACCGGCAATGATTGATGTCTCCAAATACCCACAAGGCATTCAGGACGACTACCAGGTGTTCAGCCAGAAATGTTCGCAATGCCACAAGTTGAGCCGTCCCATCAACAGCGACTACGCGCTGCCTGATGAATGGTCGCGCTATGTGAAACGGATGATGCACAAGCCCGGTTCCGGCATTGACAGCTCCAGCGGCAAGGCGATTTATGAATTTCTGGTCTATGATTCCAGCCTTCGCAAGAAAGCGATGGTCGACGACAAGCTCGCCAGGTTGAGCGCCGAAGACCAGGCTGCCGACCAGGCCAAAATCAAGGAAGTCCGCGACAAATACGACAATAAATAATCCGCTTGCCAACGGAACCGGCCGGCATCAACCGTGACGTTTACAGTCATCCATGAGTGACGAATTAGATCCTCACCAAAAGACCGACACCGAACCGTCGGCGTCGCGGGCGCCGGTGCCGGTTTGGATTATTGTTCTGACACTCGTGTTGTTGTTTCTTGGCGCGGTTTATTTTGATGCTTATGGTGCCTGGTTCAACAACCAGGTTTACGCACCCTACAAATCTGCCGAGGAGCTGGCCCTGTATCAGCCCAAATCAGGCGCGGCCGCCATCCTGGCGCATGGCCAGGCGGTATATGACAACGTTTGCGGCCTGTGCCATGGCAACGACGGCTTGGGTAAACCCGGCCAGGCGCCGCCACTGGCCGGCTCCGAATGGGTTGTTAAAGACGTCGCGTCGCTCGCGCATGTGCCGTTGACCGGACTTAACGGTCCCATTCGAGTCAAAGGCCAGGACTGGAATCTGGCCATGGCGCCCATGGGCGCGGGATTATCCGATCCCGACCTCGCTGCGGTTTTGAGTTACATTCGTACCTCGTGGGGCAACCAAGGCAGCGCGGTTTCTGCGGATGAAGTAAAAGTGGCGCGCTCGGCCATCGGCGGCAACGCGCCGTCCGCTGCGGAATTGGCCAAAATGACGCCGGTTGAGCGCGGTCACGCAGTTTTCCAAAAATATGGTTGTTTCCAATGCCACGGCCAGGATGGCAAGGGCGGCGTGTCCAATTTCAACGCCAAGACAGCCGAACTGGTTCCCAGCCTGATTTACGTGGCCGATGGTTACACCAAGACTGAATTGATCGCATTCATCAGCCGGGGCGAACGCAATATTCCCCGGAAGAACCCGACCGGTCCGGAGCCGCCCCACTTCATGCCTAAATGGGGACCCGTCATCAGCCCCAACGAACTGAGTGATTTGGCCGATTTTCTTTTCAGTCTGAAGCCCAAGGGAGAAAACCTGGGCTTTTAGCCGATTCAACCTTTCGTGGTCTTTAGCCATTCTCTCCACTCCTGGCAGAGCGGCTATGGACGCGGACGTGGTATTGCCACAAAGGATGGGTTCGTGGTTTAATTCTCCGCGATGCTTCGCAAGATTCAGCAAAAAAAAGTTCAACCGCAGGGTGGAACCTTTGCCATCGTGGCGTCGCGCTACAACGCGCGTTACGTGGACGCCATGCTGCGTGCCGCCAAGGCGGAGTTGTGGCGCGCCAACGTTTCAAGAATCCAAATCGTCCGTGTGCCCGGCGCGTATGAAATTCCTCTGGCGGTCAAAAGCCTGGCCCGCGCCTCGCGCCTGGAACCGCCAGCGGTGCTTTCAGCCATCATTTGCCTCGGTGTGATTTTGCGCGGCGAAACGGTTCACGCCGCGCACATTGGCGAAACTATCAGCCGTGCGCTTATGGAAATCCAGCTCGCGCATGAAATTCCTGTCATTCATGAGGTGCTGCTGTTGGAAAATGAGGCGCAAGCGCGCGTTCGTTGTCTCGGTCAAAAACATAATCGTGGGACGGAAGCGGCGCAAACCGCTCTGGCCATGGCGCGGGTCATGGCGGGTTTGAACACCGCGGTTTAACAACCATCCAATCAAAGGGTTAACGATGATGATGAACGCTTGTGAAAATTTTCACATAATTCTTGCCCCGAATAAATGCGGATGTTAGCTTATGACCGATTTTTGCGTTTCAAAAGCCAATAAAGTATGAATAAAATCTCGTTAGTCCTTTTGATTGCGGTGCTTGCGAACATACCTGTCACGCAAGCAGCAGACATCATTGGCACCGTTACCCTCAAAGGCACGCCGCCTCCGGAAGTGCCCTACGCGCCGCTCATGAACGACTCCACCTGCAGCGCGATGTACACCAGTACCCCCACGACGCATTTTTATGTCGTCGGACTGAATCATGAACTGGCCGACGCGATCGTTTCCCTGAAGGGTGTTACCGGCAAATCCACCGGCGCGAACCAGTCACCGGTCGTGCTCGATCAAAAGGGCTGTCTGTATGTGCCCCAGATTCTCGCGATTCAAACCGGCCAGAAACTTATGGTCAAAAATTCCGACTCGTGCATCCACAATGTTCACTGTGTGCCCGCTGTGTCCGGGAATCCGGAGTCCAACCAGGTGCAGATGCCCGGCGGCCCGGACCTGACCTATACCTTTCCCCAGCCGGAGATGTTCATGAAATTCAAATGCGACGTCCATCCGTGGATGTTTGCCTGGGTGACCGTGTTTGACAGCCCTTATTATGGCATCAGCGACAAGGAGGGCAAATTCGTCATCAAGAATGTGCCGCCCGGCAAATACACCGTGGAGGCTGACCACCGCAAACTCGGCACCTTGACCAGGGATGTGGAAGTCAAAGACAGTGATGTGACCGTGAATTTTACTTTTGACGTGAAATAAACTGGGAAGCAGTGTAGCCCCGAGGTGTGTGCCGGGGCTTTGTTTTTTTACAAAATGTCTGAAAGCGTGTCTGTTAAAATGAATCGACCGTTGCATTGGTTCGCCGTGCTGACGGCACTGTTCACCTTTTTGCTGCTCGGCGCGGGCGGCCTGGTCACCAGCCATGAGGCCGGCATGTCCGTTCCCGACTGGCCGAACAGCTACGGTTACAACATGTTTTTGTTTCCGCCCTCTCAATGGATTGGCGGCATTTTTTATGAACACACACACCGGCTGATTGCCTCCGGTGTCGGGTTGATGACCACCATTCTCGCCATGTGGCTCTGGTTCAAGGACTCGCGCAAATGGTTGCACTGGATTGGCGTGGGAGCTTTTCTCCTCGTTGTTGTTCAGGGCGTCCTTGGTGGTCTGCGCGTGGTTCTGGCTGATGCCCAGCTCGGCATTTTTCACGCGATCATCGGACAATTGTTTTTCGTGCTGACCTGCGCCATCGCCTTGTTCACGAGCCGCTGGTGGCTGGCACAAGAGTCTTCCCCATCAGACCGGATCAATTCGCAGACGGCCGCCGGCATGACTGCGCTGCGCCGGCTGGTACTGGCGACCACGGCGTTGATTTTGTGCCAGCTGATCATCGGCGCAACAATGCGACAGCAGCACGCGGGTCTGGCCATTTCGGATTTCCCGCTCGCTTACGGAAAAATCTGGCCGGATACCAGCGCCGCTGCTGTTCAGAGTTACAACGAACATCGCCTGAACGTGATCGCAGAAAATCCGATCACCGCGTTTCAAATTATTTTGCAAATGGTGCATCGCATTGCCGCGCTGGCGATCTGCGTTTTGACCGTGACGTGCGCGTGGCAGGCGCGGCGGCGGCTGGGTAAAAAAGATTCCCTGGCGAAACTCGCGCTGGTCTGGCTGGCGTTGATCCTGGGACAAATCCTTCTTGGCGCGGCGACAATCTGGTCGAACAAGGCCGCCGATGTGGCGACCGCCCATGTGCTGGTCGGCGCACTTTCGCTCGTGACAGGCGCGCTGTGGTTCATTATAGCTTTCCGCCGTTCGGCGGCATCGCCCGAATTTGTGCCGGCCACGACAATATCCGGCGCGTATGGCGCCAGTCCGGCGATGACCGCCAACAAGTGAAATGAAAGAAGTTTCGGTGGAAATTTTAAGCGCTCCGACATCCGGTGTCGGGGTGGTGGGGAAAAATTGGGCGATGGTCTTCGCCGATTTGGTCAAGGCGCGGTTGACCACCCTCGTGTTGTTGACGACGCTCGTCGGCTTTTACGTCGGGTGGCGTGGCCCGATGAATTTCGCGCTCATGTTGCACACGCTGGCGGCCACGGCGCTCGTCGCCGCCGGTGCGGCGGCGCTGAATCAATTGCTGGAACGCGAATACGACGCCAAAATGCGCCGCACGCAAAATCGCCCGCTGCCTTCGGGCCGTTTGCAACCAAACACCGTGATGCTTTTTGGCGGTGTTTGCGCCGTGGCGGGTTTGATCTATCTCGCGCTGGCGGTGAATCTCCTCACCTGCGTCATCGGCGCAGTCACGCTCATCAGCTATTTGTTCATCTACACGCCGCTGAAGCGCGTAACCTGGCTGAACACGATTGTTGGGGCGGTGCCCGGCGCCCTGCCGCCGTTGATGGGCTGGACGGCTGCGCGCGGTGAGCTGAGCGGTGAAGGCTGGGCGTTGTTCGCGATTGTGGCGTTCTGGCAAATCCCGCACTTCATGGCCATCGCCTGGATGTATCGTGACGAATACGCGCGCGCCGGTTTCAAAATGTTGCCGGTGATTGACCCGGATGGGCATCGCACGGCGCAACAGGCCATGAGCCACACGCTGGCGTTGTTGTTGGTGGCTCTGTGTCCGTTCGCGTTCGGGATTGCGGGACCGATTTACCTCGCGGGCGCCCTGGTTTTGGGGGCGGGCTTCTTGTGGTGCGCCATTCAATTCTCGCGGCAACTCACTCTGGCCCGGGCGCGGCAATTGTTTCTGGCCTCGATTCTTTATCTGCCGCTGTTACTGGCGGTGATGGTTTTGGACAAGGTGAAATAACATGGAAACGATTGTTCATACCTTTCCGCCGTATCGCGAACACGAGGCGACACACGAACACGAGACACACGGACATCACGAGGATATCGGCTTCGCGCGCAAATACATTTTTTCGACCGACCACAAAATCATTGGCATCCAATACGGCTTCACGGCGCTGTGCTTCATGTTGTTCGGATTTTTCCTGATGTTGATGATGCGCTGGCAAATGGCGCACCCCGGCTCACCGGTTCCAGTCGTCGGGCCACTCTTGGCCGGGGTGCTCGGCCAACCCGCTGCCAACGGTGTGATGTCGCCGGAACTTTACAATTCGTTCGGCGCCATGCACGGCACAATCATGGTGTTTCTGGCGATTGTGCCGCTGGCGTTCGCCGCGTTCGGCAATTATGTCGTGCCGCTGATGATTGGCGCGCCGGATATGGCGTTTCCGCGCGTGAATATGGCGAGTTATCAGGCCTACGTGCTCGGCGGCATCGTGATGCTGGTAAGTTTTTTTATCCCGGGCGGCGCGGCGCAGGCGGGCTGGACTTCGTATTCGCCGCTGGCAACGTCCATCCCCACCGACGGCCAGTTGTTTTGGATCATCGGTATGGTTTTGCTGATCTCGTCGTCACTGCTGGGTGCGGTGAATTTCATCGCGACCATCATTCAATTAAGGGCGCCGGGCATGACGTGGATGCGGCTGCCGTTTTTCGTCTGGGCGCAATTTGTGACGGCGTTTCTGCTGCTGCTCGCCTTCCCGCCGCTGGAGGCCGCAGCGGTCATGCAGTTGATGGACAACGTCTTGCACACCAGTTTCTTTTTACCGACGGGTCTGGCAGTGGGCGGCCAATTGGCACACGTCAGCGGCGGCGGCAGTCCGTTATTGTGGCAGCATTTGTTTTGGTTCCTTGGCCATCCGGAAGTGTATGTGTTGATTTTGCCGGGGATGGGCATCGTTTGTGAAATCATCGCCAACAACACCCGCAAACCAATCTGGGGCTACAAATCACTCGTGTACTCGGTGCTCGCCATCGGGTTTCTGTCGTTCATCGTCTGGGCGCACCACATGTATCTGACCGGCATGGGCACGAAAATTTCCGCGTTCTTTCAGGCGACGACGATGATCATTTCAATTCCGTCGGTGATCATTCTGACGTGCCTCTTTATTTCATTGTGGGGCGGCTCGATTCGTTTCAACACGCCCATGCTGTTCGCGCTGGCGTTCCTGCCGATGTTCGGCATCGGCGGATTGACCGGCCTGCCGCTCGGCTTTAACGCCAGCGACGTTTATCTTCACGACACGTATTACGTCATCGCCCACTTCCATTACGTCGTGGCGCCGGGGACGATTTTTGCGCTCTTTGCGGGCATCTATTATTGGTTCCCCAAGATGACCGGTCGGATGATGAATGAATTCTGGGGGCGCGTGCATTTCTGGGGTTCGCTGGTTTTCATGAACCTGGTTTTCATGCCGATGTTTGCGCAGGGCATCAAGGGGATGTTGCGGCGCATGGCCGACGGTGGTGCGAACTACTCCGCCGCGCGTGCAACGGGTGCGATTGACACGCTGCCGGGCTCGATCATGGGACTTCACACGTGGATTCTTTGGGCGGCGATGGCGTTGGGCATCGCACAAATTCCTTTCATCCTGAATTTGTTCTGGAGCATCAACCACGGCGAGAGGGTCAAAAACGACAATCCCTGGGAGGCGACGACCCTCGATTGGCAGGCGCCCACCCCCCCGCCGCACGGCAATTTTGCCGAGCCGCCGCAAATCTACCGCGGCCCCTACGAGTACAGCGTGCCCGGTCATGCCGCCGATTTCACGCCGCAAAACGAACCCGCCCGCCCGGCCACGCCGGCCCTTTCAACCGCGCACTAAGCATGGAAATTCCCTACGCTGTTTATCCCCGTCCCGATACCGGCATTTACAACGCGAAGGTCGGCATCTGGCTGTTCCTGGCGTCCGAAGTGATGCTCTTCGGTGCGTTGTTTTCCGCCTACGTCCTGCTGCGCGTCGGCGCCCCGCCCGGTGAATGGCCGCACGGCTGGCTCAATGTCACCCTCGGCACTATCAACACCCTGGTGCTCGCCACCTCGGCCATCACGACACTGATGGCCTGGGTTTCGTGCAAAACCCGGCAGTTCGGCAAATTCAAATTTTTCCACGCCTGTACGCTGTTGCTGGCGCTGACCTTTTTGTGCATCAAGGCTTACGAGTATCACGACAAATGGATTCACTACGAAATCCGCCTGGCCGACGGACGCATCGCCGACGGCCACTTGCGGGCCAGCGACGCCGACTCTGTCACGATTGAAGGCCGTTACGTCACGGACGAGAAGGATTTATATGACCTGCGCGCGCAGAAAAACATCCAGACCGGGGAAATCAAAATTCCGCGGGCGCAAATCAAGCAAATGGAAAACTATGGCCCGTGGCACAACACGTATCTGGCGCTTTACTTCACGCTCACCGGCCTGCATGCGCTGCATATTCTCGGCGGCAGCATCGTCATCGGCTACCTTTGGGGGCCAGGCCGCAAATTGTGGAAAACCGATCCCGAACATTTCACCAATCGGATCGAAGTGTCCGGCCTGTTCTGGCATTTTGTGGACCTGGTCTGGATATTTTTGTTTCCGGTCCTATATTTGACCTGACAATTGGCTATGAGCGAATCGCATCCAGTGGATTACGACAGTTACCTGCGCCGGTGCCTCTATGTTTTCATCGCGGTCCTGTGCGCCGTGGGGCTGATGATTTGGGCGTCGTATTTGCCGCCGGAACACTTCAGTTGGGCGGTGAAGGTGGCGATGATTCTGGCCGTCGCCTGCTGCAACGCCTTTGTCGTGGCCGGCTTTCTCATGCACCTGATTTCGGAAAAGAAAATGATTTACACGGTGCTCGGCTTCACCGTGTTTTTCGCGGCGGCCATGATGTGGCTGACGCTTTACGCCATGCACGATTTCCCGGCGGGCACGACCCATTGATATGTCACTGAAAACCGTTCATCTCATTTTCGTGACCCTGCTGACGACGCTGTCGTTCGGCTGCGCGGCGTGGGGATTTGCCGAGGGCCGGCCGTTCTTCGGCGCGCTCGGCATCGCCGCCGGCATCCTGGTCATCATTTATGGGATTTATTTTTTAAAGAAACTGAAAAAAATCAGCTACCTATGAAGTTACTCTGTAGAATCCTGGTCGCCGCCGCCGCGCTCGCGCCGTCGCCGCTGTTCGCCTGCGCCGCGTGCTACGGCCGGTCGGATTCGCCGCTGGCCAGCGGCATGAACTGGGGTATTTTCACCCTGCTTGGCGTCGTGTTAACCGTGCTGACGTGCATCGCGCTGTTCTTCGTCCATGTCGTTCGCGGTGAGAAGGCGCAAAATGACAACCATCCGTCTCCGGGAAATCCCTCCGGCATATGACCGAGTGGTTTGCCAATCATATCCTCGGCATGCCCGAGCTGGCCTCCAAAAACGGCGAGGCGGTTGACGCCCTGATCGTTTATGTCCACTGGCTGATGATTGCCTTGTTCATCGGCTGGCTGATTTATTTCGGTTACGCGGTCTGGCGATTTCGCGCCTCGCGCAATCCCAGGGCCAATTACCACGGCGTCAAAAATCATGCGTCCAACTACATTGAACTTGGCGTCGTCATCGCCGAGGCCGTCCTTTTGCTTGGCGTCGCCATCCCGGTTTGGGCCCGGGCGGTGGGCCATTTCCCGGATGCTAAGGACGCCACCGTCATCTATGTCATGGCGCAGCAATATGCCTGGAACATCCGCTACGCCGGCCACGACGGCGTGTTTGGCCGGCAGGACATGAAATTCGTCGCGTCAGACAATGTCTTTGGCGTTGACCCGGCCGACCCGAATGGCAAGGACGACATCCAGACACTCAACGATCTCCACTTGCCGGTCAATAAACCCGTCATCGTTTATGTCAGTTCCAAGGACGTGATTCATTCCTTCAAGGTCGTGGCTATGCGCGTTTGTCAGGACGCAATTCCCGGCCTGCGGATTCCGTGCTGGTTCACGCCCACGAAAATCGGTAAATATCAGATTAATTGCGCCCAGCTTTGCGGTCCCGGCCACTCCAGCATGACCGGTGGTTTTCTTACGGTGGAAAGCCAATCGGATTTTGACAAGTGGATCGCGTCCAAGTCCGGCGTGTCCGCCAGCTTTGAATAGGCGGATGGCCTTGTCGTGCGCAGGATGATTTTGCATGAATGGTTCCGCTCAACGATTGCCGCTGACGATTTGGGTCGGCTTTGGCCTGCTCTTCGGGTTGCTGGGTTTGATGTATCTGCTTTCCCTGATGGAATACAGTCAAGCCAGACAAAAGGCGTTGCCCGTCATTAATCAGGTCGCCGGCTTTACACTCACAAATCAAACCGGCCATGTCACCGCGCTCGCCGATTTGAGCAATCGTGTCTGGGTGGCGGACATCATCTTCACCCGCTGTGCCGGTTCATGCCCGGTCATGTCAACGAAGATGAAATCGCTTCAGGATGCGCTGCCGTCCACCAGCCAGGCAAAACTGGTGACGTTGACGACGGATCCTGATTACGACACGCCGGATATTCTCAAAAAATATGGCGAACACTACGGCGCCAATTTCCAGCGTTGGACTTTTTTGAGCGGTACCAAAAAGGAACTTGCCGGTCTGGCCACTGGCAGTTTGAAACTCGGCTCCACGCCCGTGCCGCCGCAAGACCGGACAAGTTCCGCCGACCTGTTTGTGCATAGCACGATTTTCGTGGTGGTGGACAAGCAGGCGCGATTGCGCGGCATCTTTCAAACTGAGGGTGACGACGTGGATTGGGCGAAGGCTAAGTCGCAAATTCTCGCCACCGTGAAGGAATTGGAAGGCGGTTGATGAACATCCATGACTTGCCCGCCGTCAATGCTTCACTTAACGGCCTCAGCGCGGTTTTCCTGACTGCCGGTTACATTTTCATCCGCTGCAAGAACAAGATCGCCCATCGCAACTGCATGATGGCGGCGTTTGTCACCTCAATCTTTTTCCTGGCGTGTTATCTAACGTATCATGGCTACTTGGCGATGGTTTTGCATCAAGGGCCGACGCGGTTTCTGAATCCAGCGTGGTTCCGCCCGATTTACCTGACGATTCTCCTTACGCACACGGTTCTGGCCGTGGTTATAGTGCCGATGATTCTGGTGACGCTGTATCGCGCAAAAAAGGAGCGTTTCGAGCTTCACAAAAAAATCGCGCGCTGGACCTGGCCGTTGTGGATGTATGTCTCCGTGACCGGCGTGATTGTCTATTTCCTGCTCTACCGGATTTTTCCGCAAAGTTAAAAGGTTTGTTTCCAGCAAGAACTTGTTTTGTCGCGCTGAATCGGCGAAAACCAACGCATGTCATCTGCCGCCAACGTGGTCATTCACGCCAGCCAGTTTCCGGAAAGCGTCCGGCATGATTTGATTGCATCACTGCGCACGCGGCGCGTGAATCACAAGTTTCACTACGACAGCGTCAAGCAAACCCAAAAGTGGCTCGCGCTACATCAGGCATATTCCCCCACACGTAACGATGCGGATTGCGCCGCGATTTACGACCGGGGTTTTGCTGCGGCCGCGGCACGGGTCAAATCGAAGGCGGTTCACGTCATCGGCCTCGGTTGTGGTGGCGGACAAAAGGACACGCGGCTGCTAAAACTGTTGCCGGGGCGTGGCAAAGAAGTTTTTTACACCCCGTGCGACGTGAGCACGGCCATGGTGTTGGTCGCGCGCCGGACCGCACTGGCCGTCGTGCTGGAGAAGAATTGTTTTCCACTCGTCTGTGATCTGGCCACGGCGGATGACCTGGAAAAGATGGTAGGGTCGGCGCGCTGCGCCGACCGGACGCCGCGGCGCGGCGTCCCTATCATTTCACGCCTCGTCACTTTCTTTGGCATGATCCCGAATTTCGAGCCGGAGCAAATTTTACCGAAACTCACGTCACTGGTGCGTCCGAAGGATTTCTTGCTCTTCAGCGCCAATCTTGCTCCTGGTACCGATTACGTCGCCGGTATGAAAAAGATTTTGTCACAATACGACAATGCCTTGACCCGTGACTGGCTGATGATGTTCCTGCTCGACCTCGGCGTTGAGCGTCGCGATGGCAAATTGCGATTTGCGGTTGAAGCTGGTCGGTTCGGATTGAAGCGTGTTGTGGCCCGTTTCTATTTTCGCCGCCCGTGTCGAATTGAAATCGAAAGCGAAACGTTCAATTTTAAAGGTGGCGACTCAATTCAGCTTTTCTTTTCCTACCGCTACACGCCGGAGCGGGTCCGCAAAATTCTGTCCCGTTACCAATTGGAAATTTCTGACCAATGGATAACGAAATCGGGAGAGGAAGGCGTTTTTCTTTGTCGCAAGCTGTAGGACAGGCGTCGCGCCTGTCTCCATCTTTCAAGAATTGATTCAAAGTCAGAGACAGGCGCGACGCCTGTCCTACGCCTCGTTTAGAAAACCTTCATCGTTTCCAGCACGGCCTTGATGCGCGGGACTTCGTGCGTGCGGAACAAATCGGTTTTCCCAAGCGCCGCCAGCACGGCGAAGAACGGTTCGGCACAGCGGACTTCGTCGCGGAAGAATTCAAACGCGTGGGGCAGGGCGTGGCAGATCGGAAAACCCAGCGTGCGCAAACGGAACGAATTCAGAAAAATATTCACCTGATGCCGCACACGCACCGCGCTGTCCTGCAGGTTGGGGTAGTAAAAGCCCAGGCCGGGATCGAGGACAATTTTCTCCACGCCGTTGCGCTGTGCGATTTCAATCTGGCGTGAAAACGATTCGCGCATCTGTTCAATCGGGTCAGTGCTCAGATCGAAATTGCCAACTTCGCGGACGTTTTTTCCCTGCACATGGCAGAGGATAACGGCGGCGTCATGGGCAGCGACCATTCGAAAAAGTTCATCACCGCCATCCGTGCCGGTCAGATTCAGAACATTCGCGCCGGCTTCCAGGCAGGAACGGGTAACGGCGGGTTGGTACGTTTCCACGGAAACCAGGATGTTCGCGGCGCGCAATCCTTTGATGACCGGCAATAATTGGGAATTCTGCGCCGCCCCATCCACGCGCGCGGCATGGGCCAGGGTGGATTCCGCACCCACATCCACGATATCCGCGCCCTGGGCGTGCAGGATTTTACCGCGCGTCACTGCGGCTTCGGCTGTCAGGCAGACACTTTCGCGATACCACGAATCGGATGAAAGGTTGACGACGCCCAGGATGGCAGGCCGGGCGTTGAAGGCGAATGGTGTGTCGCCGATGGAAAACTCCTTCACCCGTGCGGCGGCAGCGGCGCGGTTTTGTTCCAATAGTTCGGCAAGTTGTTCCAGTTTCAACACGGCGCGGAGAATCGTAAAGGGCCAATCGCCAATGGTAAATGCAGAATGGCGCCCTTGTTCTCCCCCGTCTGGTTGCTCGCGGCGGTGCAGAATTGTGATAGCCTGACGGGCAATGACGGTCAATAATGGGGCGGACAACCATTAACGAGAGGAAACACGATGGCCCAAGCAATCATGAATCCGGAAAAGGTGCGGCGGTTCGCGGAAGAACTGCAGCGTTTCAACAGCGACCTGGAAAATCGGATGATCCTGCTGCAGGCCCGCTTTGGCGCGCTGGGCGACACCTGGCAGGACCAGGAGCACGAGAAGTTTTCCGAGGAATTCAAACAGGCCATGAAAGCGTTGAAGAAATTCATTGAACTCTCAAAGGAACACACCCCTTACCTGTTGAGAAAAGCCCAGCGCATCGAGGAATATCTCAACCAGCATTAATTGCATGGCCGAACACGCCCAAGTCACTTCCGTCGAAGCGATTGAATCGTTCCGTGCCAGCTTGATTGTGTTTATGAGCAAGGTTCGCCCGACGCTGGAAGAGGTGAGCGACGAGGTGCTTCGTCTGCAGTTCTGGCTTCAGAACGACCAGCGCCGGCACTGGGAAAGCGAGTTGCGCCGGCGGGGCCTGAAATTGGAGGAAGCCAAACGGGAACTGTTCAACACCGCGCTTTCCCATTTGCAGGAGGCGACGGCGTTGCAGCACATGGCCATGCAGCGGGCGCAGCGCGCCGTCCGGGACGCCGAAGACAAACTCGATACCGTAAAAAAATGGGAGCGGGCGTTGGAAGACCGCACAGCCCCGATGGTCAAACAGGTGGAGGAACTCCATGGGTTTCTGATTACGGACATGGGGCGGGCAGTCACTCAACTGGTCCAAATCGTCAAGGCCTTGGAGGCTTACGCCAAGGTTGGCAAATCCGCCAAGGAAGGAGCGCAACCATGAACCTCAGCGGGAGTAAAAGCCGGTTGGTGGGGAGCGCCCGGGAATTGTCGCTGAAATGGAAGGAAACCAAAAACTACTGGCGGGACGAGAAAAGCCACGAATTCGAACACCGGTACCTGGAGGAACTTTTTATCCGTGTGGACAAGACGGTTGCCATCATTGAGAAACTGGATGAAATCTTGAAAAGGGTCAGGAGCGACTGTGAATAGGAATCCGGGTGTCAATGAAATGCTCGCGCTGTTGGACGCGCTCAAGGGCGCGTTCGAGGATTTTGCCGCGCGCGAGGAAAAATTGAACCACGATTTCCAAACCCGGTCCACTGCCGAGCACAATGCCTTTGAATCCGGGAACCTGGAGCGGCAGTCAAAACTGGCTGATGAACTTGCCGCGGCGGAGGCCGCTTTTGCAGAGGAGAAAAGTCAGCGCAATGCCCGGTTCGAAAAGCGCAAGGTCCGAATCAACCAGGCGCACAGTGTATTGAGCCGACGGGTGCTGGACGAGGTTGGCGGAGAGGAAGGAAACCTCCGGCAGAAGACCCGGAAAAATCTGGCGGAAGCGGAACGCCGGCGGGATGTTGAACTGGCCAATGCCGCCGCCGCTTTTAAGGGTTTACAGCAACAATTGGACGGAAGCATCGAGGTTTTTGCCGGTCTGGAAAAGAGTGCCCGACGGGCGTTTCGCGGTTACGGCAAATTCCGAAGGCTACTGGGTCATCGCAAGCAATGGCCAGAGCCTGACCTTTCACTGGACGAGAACCGGTTATTCGAAGAGCTTCAGCGTCTGGAGTCCAAAATCCACGACGATTTGGATCAGTTCCAAAAAATTCCGCTCCCGCGGATATTTAAATTCCTTCCGGTTTCCCTGGTGGTTGTGTTGCTGCTGGGCGCGATCGCGGCGGCCCCCGTCCTTCAATATTTTGGGCGGAACACAGTTTCATGGTTGGAAACCGGCCCGGTCGCATTGGTGTTCGCAGCGGTCTTGTTTTTTTATCTGAAGGGCCGGCGCGCTGCCATGCCCGCCGCCACTGCCATTGCCGGGCAACTCGGAAGGGCGCGACAATTGCTCGACGCCTCCTCGGAAAATAAAGCGGGATTTTACCAGCGGGAACAGGACCGGATAAACGCCGAGTTCGACACCACGACCCGCAACCTGAACCAGGAATGGAAACAGACGGCGAGGCAAATCGTCAGCACCCGCGGTGACCGGCCGATGGAAGTGGATGAAAAAGCGCTTCGGACCGCACAAAAGAACGAGCATTACCTCCAGGCCGGCCTCGAACGGAGTGAGCGCCAGCATACAGACCAAGTTGCCGGCCTGCAGGCGGAAGCCGAGGCGCAGGCCAGCCGGCAGGCTGAGGCTCATGCCGGGAAAAAGGCTGATCTTGAGAGCCAACATCAAGCCCGTTGGAAAACGCTCGAGTCGGAATGGAAAAGCAAAATCGAACCGCTGTCTGCGGCAATCCAGGCGGCCAATGACGCTGCGGAACAACTTTTCCCGGGATGGGAGGCGCCGTTCTGGAAGACGTGGACGCCGCCGCAAGAATTCAAAAACGCCGCCCGGTTTGGCCGCATGGAAGTGACTTTGGCAACTCTTGCTGAAAAGGTGCCCAAGGACCAACGCCTGTCGTTTCCCGGGCCAACCCCTTTAAACGTTCCCCTGGCGCTGGCTTATCCCCTCCAGGGTTCCATCCTTTTTGAAACCGGCAAGGCCGGCGGCAGCGAAGCCGTGGCTGCCATCAATAACGTCATTTTTCGCCTGCTTTCCACCACGCCGCCGGGCAAGTTAACCTTTACCATTTTTGACCCCGTCGGCCTCGGCCAGAACTTCGCGGCGTTGATGCATCTGGCCGATTACGAGGAAAGTTACATCAACAGCCGCATCTGGACGCAGACCGCGCAGTTTGAGGAAAAACTCGCGGAACTGAACGAACACATGGAAAAAGTCATCCAGATGTATCTGCGCAACGAGTACGCGACCATCTCGGAATACAATGCCGAGGCCGGGACCATTGCCGAAAAATATCATTTCCTGGTCATCGCCTCCTTTCCGGTGAACTTCAGCGAAACCGCCGCGCGGCGACTCCGGAACATCGCCGCCAGCGGTGCGCGTTGCGGCGTTTATACGCTCATCCAATGGGATCAGCGACAGGCTCCGCCGCAGGATTTCGTCCCGGATGAACTCCGGAAAAACAGTGTCTGTCTGACGTATACCGAAAGGGGTTTTGAATTGTCCGGCCGGCGCGCGCCCGGGACCAAACTGCTGCTCGATTCGCCGCCGCCGTCTGAAACCGCCACTCATTTTCTCCATCAGCTGGGCCAAAGCGGCAAGGATTCCAATCGTGTCGAGGTGCCGTTTAAACAGGTTGCGCCGGCGGATCCCGATTTTTGGAAGGAAGACACGACGGAGGAACTCCTCGTACCCATTGGCCGGTCCGGCGCCACCAAACTGCAATACCTCGCCATCGGCAAAGCGACGCGTCAGCATGGCTTGATTGCCGGCAAGACCGGTTCGGGCAAATCCACCCTGTTTCATGTCATTATTACCAACCTGGCGTTGTGGTGCAGTCCCGAACAGGTTGAGTTCTATCTGGTGGATTTTAAGAAAGGCGTGGAATTCAAGTGCTACGCCAACCGACGCTTGCCGCACGCAAAAGTCGTCGCCATCGAAAGCGACCGCGCCTTCGGCCTGAGTGTGCTCGAACGCGTGGATGCGGAACTGCGCCGCCGCGGCGATTTGTTCCGCAAGTTCAGTGTGCAGGATCTCGCCGGCTACAAGCGGGCGGGCGGGAGCGAACCATTGCCCCGGTCACTGTTGATCATTGATGAATTTCAGGAATTTTTCGTGGAGGAAGACCGGGTTTCCCAGGGCGCGGCGGTTCTGCTGGATCGCATCATCCGGCAGGGCCGGGCGTTTGGCATTCATGTCCTGCTCGGCTCGCAGACCTTGGGTGGCGCCTATACCCTGGCCCGCGCCACCATCGGCCAGATGGTCATTCGCATCGCGCTCCAGTGCAACGAGGCCGACGCCTACCTGATCATGGACCAGGACAACCCCGCGCCGCGTCTGCTTTCACGTCCCGGCGAAGGCATTTACAACGACACGGCCGGTTCGATTGAAGGCAACAGCCCGTTCCAGACCGTATGGTTGCCTGACCATGAGCGCGATGTTTACCTGGCAAAAATCCGTGAACGCGCCGACTCAAACCGGTATCCAGGCCCGATTGTGTTTGAAGGTAATGCACCGGCGGATGTGTTGGAAAATCTTCCATTGCGCGCGGCGCTGGCATCTCCCGCCATCAAACCGGCGGTGCCGTCGCGGGTCTGGCTGGGTGCGCCCAATTCCATCAAGGGGCCGACCGAGGCCGTTTTCCAGAGACAAAGCGGCAGCAATCTTCTCATCGTGGGGCAGAGCGAGGAGCGCATACTGACGCTGCTGTCGGTGGCTCTCGTTTCGCTGGCCGCGCAATATCCTTCGGGAAGCGCACGGTTCATCGTGCTTGACAGCACTCCACCCGGCTTCCCGCAACGCGAGTTTTTGGAGCGTATCATCCAGGCCATCCCGCACGAAGTGACACACGTCAACAACAGCAACCTCGCCGAAACCATGAACGGGTTGGCGGAGGAACTAAAACGGCGCACAGATGATGAAAAAGGGAAATCACCGAAAACCTTCATTCTGGTCCAAGGGTTGCAGAATTTCAAAAAGCTCCGGCAGGAGGACGAATTCAGCTTTTCCGCCAGTGACGCCGGGCCCGCTTCCAATCCTGCTGCTGCGTTCTTCAACCTTATTAGCGAGGGGCCGGGGCGTGGCTTGCATGTCATCGCCGCCTGCGACACCTACACTAACGTGACTCGTTGCGTGGGGCGAAAGGCCTTGAGCGAATTTGAGATGCGCGTGCTTTTCCAAATGAGTGCCAGCGATTCCGCCAGCCTGATTGACAATCCGGATGCCGCCACGCTCGGGTTGCACCGCGCGCTCTTTTACAACGATCGGGAAGGCTACGTCGAAACGTTCCGTCCCTACGCGCAGCCGGACAATGAATGGATTGAAGAAGTCGCGCGAAATCTCTCGCGCCTGCGAGAGACTACGAATCGAACGAAAGGTTGACGACGCCCCGTGCGATGGTGGTCGTAAACTACCGTAACCGGGAGTGGCGCGCCCGCCGCGATTCGAACGCGGGACCACCTGCTTAGAAGGCAGATGCTCTATCCAACTGAGCTACGGGCGCATCCAAAGGGACATTAGTAGCTGGCGCGCGACGGCGCAAGTGCCGGCTTGTATTCCCGTGTTTGCTGGTCACTTGAAAAGAAAAACAAGTTCTGATTCAGACCAAGGCCAACCGGTGGTGAGGCGGTGTTGCATCCGCCGGGCTGATGAAAATTTGAAGGCAATCTTACAACGTTGGAATCTTTCTCTCCCCTCCAATTCTTTTATCAATGGTCAATATTTGCTAACGGCATCCGGACCAGTGACTTGTCGATTTCCGGCTAAAATAATGTTTGACTTTGGAGTTAATTTCTTGTACATGTATTGTCATAAAACTGGGCAGATAACGTTGTTAATGTAATGTCGTTTAGCAGTATTTTATTAGCCAATAAAGGGAATATGTACACCTCCTTAAAAACCCCGTTTCGCAGGACGTTTTTCAAGCCCGCAGCCTTTTTGGGGCTGTTGTCAGTTTCCGCCATTTTTTTTGCCCAATATTGCAAGGCCGATCAGCCTTCATTGTTGTCACTGACTTCACCCAGTCAGACACAGATTGAATGGACGTCGGGGCCCGCTGATGCCAGCTTGGGAACGCTTGCCGATATTAAAATTCCCAAGGGCTATCGCTTCACCGACTCGACCGGAGCCGGCGCTTTGCTCCAGAGAATGAACAATCCCGTTCCCAATGGTCTGGTGGGCATCCTGGCTCCCGAATCCGGACAATGGTGGGTCGTTCTGACGTACAAGGACATCGGTTATGTGAAAGACGCGGAGAAGGGTGAAATTGATGCGGCGGCAGTTCTGAAGGCCATCTCTGATCGCGCCAATCGCCAAAATGAGGCGCGGACGATCCATGGTATGCCTCTGATTTCCTCGGTGGACTGGGCGCTCGCGCCGGCGTTTGATGTAAAAACGCACGCTGTGGAATGGGCGGTTCTGGCCAGGACCCAATCAGCAGGAGTGGTCAATCACACAATGCGTTTGCTGGGTCGGCAAGGCGTATTGGATGCCACGGCGGTGGAACCCTATCAAACCCAGGCCGCTTCCGGTTTGGTTCCCTTGAAGGACTTGGTGAAAAATATCTCGTTCAAGCAGGGGCAACGTTACGGGGATTATCAAGCCGGTGACAAGGTTTCCGATATCGCGCTGGCCGGGCTTATTTCCGGAGAAGATGATTCTCCGGTCGCGCAAAAAAATGACGTTGCGCCTTCGAGTAAAAGCGCGGGTGTTTGGGGTTGGTATATTTTGGCCGGCGTTGTCGCTGGAGGAGGCATCATGCTGTTTCGTGGAGTTACCCAACGGCGTCGTAAAGCGCATCGTGTGATTGTGGCACGTGTCATGGGCAACGGACATTCTGTGAGCCATGGAACCGGTAATGGAACCGCACATACGGTTGCAACTTCTCCGATGGTGCAAACAAACGGGAACGGCTCGGAATCCGTCGACCTGAAGCCAAAAGTGGCCGTTGCCCAAAATGGAAATGGATCAACCAATAATCGTGGTTCTCGCCGTCGCCGGAAAGTCTTTGATTATCACCGGTTCTACACGGGCACAGTCATGAAACTTTCTGGAAGCGGGTATACGGTGGAATTTCCAACCTCCAACGGCCACAGCAATGGTCACTCGAACGGAC